>Ga0272442_10001909_pt1 | contig 30905 bp, 24 predicted proteins | sample SSMForm2O_FD_200262 | JGI IMG/M metagenome (GOLD analysis project Ga0272442, IMG submission 200262) | Marine sediment archaeal communities from Little Sippewissett salt marsh, Falmouth, MA, United States - SSM-Form-2O | ecosystem: Environmental > Aquatic > Marine > Wetlands > Sediment ... | reverse complement strand
TGCAGATCTGAGGATGAAAAAATAAATGTTTCCAGCCTGGTATTGGGTAAATGCCTGGATTTGGGGAAAATGTTAAAATCTGCAAACGGGTTTGAAGCTTTTAGTCTCACTTTTACAAGCAAATCAGCAGAATCCTGATTAGTTAAAACACATGTTAAGTAATGCTCATTTTCAAAAGCTGTACTTATCCTGTAACCGGTTGTCTTTAATAGTTCAATAATTGCTGAAAAAAAATGATCTTCTTCTACATTTATAACGACCGATTCGAGACCCCCAACAAGACCATCAAGACCGAACTCTTTACGTTCTTTAAGAACTTTTTCAGCTTCATTGATTAAAAATTCATCGCTGTTTACAAAATCGTAGGCATAAGGTGCTTTTAAACTGCACACAGGACATTTATCGTTAGTAACATTTTCATAGACTTTTTTACATTCGGGACAGATGAATTTAGTCATATTGCTAATAAATCTCCTATTAAATTTATAATTTAAATATGTATAAAAATATTTTTCCGGTCAAGTAGTAAATCATTATTTGTTGTTATCAAAATTTTTAGTTATATTATTCTTATGATTAAGTTAGAGGGAGGTAATATGAAAAGTCAAATTTCTTTTGCAAATCTTGGTAATGATTATATCCATCGGATGAGAGATCAAATTAATAATTCCGAAGATAAGATTGACCTGGAAAATAATTTTTGCTACACTGTTAGTAAATTTTTGATTGATGTTTTTTCCGGGGAGGAATTAGAGGTTAGTGCCGATGATATTTCTTTTGATCCAAATTCAGAAACTTTTTACACTCTTAGTGATAACCTGAAAAACCAAGAGAGATTCAGAGAAATTTGGCAGAATTCAGATCTTCCGAATGTTATAAAGAGGTTTGCTGAGTCAACTTATCATAGATATCTACACCTTAATAAACATCTGGAGAAAACCCAGAAGAAAATTAGAAACTAGAGAATAGTACTAAAAAAGTTCAGATTAGTAGCGAATCCCGTTTTGGTAAAACGGTATTTGTTATTCATAATTTCCGCTGAAAATAAAAGAATTCTGTTTCATTTTAATAAATACACCGGAATCTGTACCAATAAGATTAGAGCAGCTACACAGATAAAGACCATTTTTTTCAATTAGATTATTTTCTGATATTCTGTCTTTGTAACATCTAAGGATTTTACCTTTGCCAAATTTGTGATATTTTAGCAGTTTCTTTTTGCATTTGGCACATTTAATTGTAATCATCTATAACTCCGGATCAATTCTACCGTCAGGCATCATGTTGTCGGGATGATATCTGCCAGACAGTGTATCCTGATAACGCACACAACTTTCCCAGTCTCCCAAGCAATAGATTTGTTGCCAGTTTTCAGCGATCAATCCTTTAACCTCGAAATAACGGAGAGGGCAAGAGTCATACCATTTACAGGGTTCTTTAAGGATAGAGAGTTTTAGATAATTTTTTTTGAGTATTGGTAAGAGATCGGGTTTATGAAGAGCAGCAGCAGGATGTTGAAGGGGAAAGATTCTGTAAATTCTCCAGAACAATTTTCCGAAGTTGATCTTAAAATCTTTTCTGGGAATAGTTTTAAAACCGAAATATTCAAAAATGAATTTGGATGCATAGTATCCCAGCGGAACAATTATGTTTGGAGATATTTCTTTGATTTCTCTGATCAGAAATCTACTGCATTTCTGAATTTCTAGCTGTTTCGGTCTTCTATTTTTCGGTAAGTGACATTTAACAAGGTTGGTCATATAGATATGATCAGGTTTTAATCCTGTTGGTTTCAACAGCTCGAAGAACATTTTCCCAGAAGGTCCTATGAACATTTTATCAGCAAGATCTTCTTGTTCACCCGGAGCTTGAGCTATGAAAAAGAAGTGGGCTTTCAGCTTTCCTTCACCACACAGAGCATTGGTTCTTGTTAGATGTAGTTTACACGTTGAACACGATTTTATTTCATTACAAAGTCCAGGCAAAGAGTTCCTTCTGTATTCGAACATATAATGTTTTTACAGATTTAGTAGGAAATTGTAAAGGATTATTTTAAGTTGTTTTTTTTTATTTTTTCATAGACCACAGGATACATTTTCTTCATGCAATCCGGGCATATGCTATGGCTAAAATCCACATCTGAATGCTGTTGGATATATTCTTCTACCTGACGCCAGTAACCAGTGTCATCCCTGATTTTTTTACAACTAGCACAGATTGGGATCAATCCACTTAGTTTTTTTACCTCATCCAGAGCGTGCTTTAAATCTTTGATCAACTTCTCTTTTTCCTGTTCGGTCTTTTTTCGTTTGGAGATATCCTTGTAGATTACAAAAGTCCCCAGATTCTTATCATCTATGCATATCGGAGCTGCAGAAATCGAGACAGATATTAAATTACCTGTTTTTGTTAATCTTTCTGTTTCAAAATAAACAGGACCATTCACAAGTTCCATTTTCAAATCTTCAGCTTCTTTTTTAAATTCCGGAGAAACGATGTAATCATTGATAGAGAATCCTCTTATCTCTTCAATTTCGTAACCAAAAATCTTGGTGAATCTGGGATTGATATCAACAACTTTGTAATTATGATCTAAATAGATAGCTGGTTCGGGATTACCTTTGAATAGGGCTTCGAGAATCTTCTTGCTTTCCTCTATTTCGGAATGGAATCTTTGTTTTTCAACTTCGATATTTTTAAGCTTGATCGCGTTTTCCACAGTATGAGGTAATACTTTTAGGTAATTGCGTTCCAGGTCTTTAATAAGGTAATCAAGGGCTCCGTTTTTGAGGGCTTGAACTGCAATCTCTTCTGTACCTTCACCAGTAGCGACTATAATTGGAGTATCCTTTTCTTGTTCAAGTAGATCGAAAGCAGTACCATCACCCAGTTGATAATCGCTGATTATGATATCGAATTTTTCTGATGCCAAAAATTGATAACCCATAGCTAGGGAATTAGCTATTTTATATTCGTAATTGATTTTTTTTTCTCTTATCTGTCTCATAAAAGCTAATTGATCAATCTGATTGTCTTCGATATAGAGAACTTTAAGTTTGATCATTTGTTACCTCTTTTTTTATCCTTAATTACAGATCAAACCCTCAATAATCTTCTTTACAAAATTATACCTATATAAATTCTATCATTAATTCTATTGAGTAACAGGAGCAAGAAATGGTGCAAATTGGATTTAAGTTTCCTCAGGAACCACGTAAAACAGCGTTATATGAGGTCGAAGACTGGTATCAGCGTCTTCTGGCTGATAAACTAGACCGACCATATCAGAAAATCAAAAGGAGTAATTTCGGTCAATATGACATGGCTGTGAATTATCTGACCTCTGTCCTGGAAGAAGCAAGGGCTATTAACAATGTTGCTGTTTTTAATATAGATCATATGGCTCAAATCGAGTTCAAAGGTAAAAATGCCGTTGATCTGCTAGATCGTGTTCTTCCTGCTGATATTGCCTCAATGCGCGTCGGACAATGTAAATATACCCTTTTGTTAACTGAACAGGCGATGGTTCTAGATGATATGATCGTGATGAGACTCTCAGAAGATCGCTTTATTCTTGTGATCAATGCAGGACATGATTTGACTGATCCAGAAAAAGACCTGATCTCAGATGCAGATTTTATATGTAAATATAAATTATCTTCTGATGAAGTTGATGTTAAAGATATCTCCTCTCAGTTGGTAAAAATAGATATTCAAGGGCCATTATCCTATAAATTGGTAACTTCTCTCTACGGTAAAGAAGTTGTAAAAAACCGATATAAACCAGAGAAGAACATGAGCTATTTCACTTTTAATGAATTTGATAAAGATGGTTACAATTTTATGATCAGTAGAACTGGATATACAAACCGTTGGGGCTGGGAAATGTATGTTCCGCTTAAAATTGCTACTGAAGAATTTAAAAAGATCGCTACTGCTGCTTTAGATATGGGTGGATTACTGGTTGGGCTGGGTGGAAGGGACGAAAACAGAATCTCAGCCGGTAATTTTGGTTTACCTCTGAACGGGAATGAATATGATCGCTATCATACACCGGTTAATTGTCCCTTATTCGATGCAGCTATTGATTTTAATAAAATTGATTTTATCGGGAAAAAAGCCTTGGAAAAGGATATCGCCTCAGGGACAACAAAACGAATGGTTTTATTCATCAGCGAAGGAATAGTGATAGGTAGAGGGATATACCTCGCTGGTAAAAGAATAGGAACAGTTACTTCAAGTATTAATTCTCCTAATATACCTCGCGAAAAACGGGAATTCCTGGGATCCGAGCGTAAAAACGTTGGTGGGGAATTAGGTACTGCTGCTATTGGTTTAGGTTGGGTTAAACCCAATCCTTTCGAAATTGATGAAAATGGTAAAGATATTCTGAAAAAAGATGGAAATCCTGTTAGGATCAGAGTCGAGTTTTACCGGGAAGATAATGATCGGAATACGAAAGGGAAACCACTAAAGGGTTTTATTTCGGGAGACGGTGTCAATCCGGCAACATCACCCAAACCTTTGAGGAAGATAGAAAATCTGTAAATAAAATCTTTATCTATTGTGCCCAATTACAATTTTTCCATCCTCAGTATTTAGCATGAGGTAGCCTTTGGGAGATTTTTTTAACTCAAACTCAATAGTTTCGATATTACCCTTACTATTCGTTGAAGTTCGCAGAATTTTAACATTATTTTTTTTGATATATCCTTTTGCTTTTTGAGTATCGCCAAAATACATATTACCTTCGGACGTAAATATCCTGCAATCAAGTTTCTTGCTATTGGGCAGGTATATTTTTACATGTTGAGTAATTTCGCTGAAGATCCCGGAAATACTCTGAGAAAAAACCAGATTCAAGATACTATCGCGCAAGGTATGATCAAAGTTGTTACGGATCTTGCTTCTGGGAAATCCAAAACCATATATATCAAAGTCAAAGCCACAGGAATCAGCCAGGAAGATGTCGACATCTGCCGATTTGTAGCTTAGATCAATTTTGCAACTGTTGAATTGTGAATTGTTATAATCAGGAAGTCGATATTTTTTCTCACTACTGTAAGGAGTAGCTATTGCTACGATCAGGATAAGTACAATTATACCAATAGATATGATCAAGCGCAGGATTTTATACTTAGCAGTATTTAAAATTGTTTGTTCGGTAACTTTGTAAAAGAGAAATCGACGCAGTTTTAAAAGATCGTAAAAAACCAGTGATATCAGATAAATGATAAATCCAGCCCAAATCACATCGCTGGTGAAATGTCCTCCCTGTATGATTCGGGCTAATCCGATCAAACTGCCCCAGGTCAGAGCAAACAGTAAAAAACCAAGAGAGAGTAACTGGTTTTTTCTTCGAAATATAAAGAAGAGTACAAAAAAGAAGAATCCCATGGTAGCATGTCCACAGGGGAATGATTTACCTTTACTTTCCAGATCGATGGTCAGTATTTCTTCATAATTATATTTTCCCCCAAATTCGGCAATATTCCTGGGTCGAGGTCTTCCCCAATTGTCTTTGAGAATTGTGTTGGTAATCAAGCCTGGACCGATCAACATTACCAGGATTATGTAAATGCAGATTTTACGGAATCTAATATATTTAATGAACTGAAAACTCAATCCTAAAAAGATTAAACTAACTACAACCAAAATCAGTGCTGGAATATTGCCAAAATGATAGAAAAAATCCCAGGGTTGAGAATCTTTAAGGTACCAGCCATTAATTTTCTGATAGAAGGAATTCTGGATTGTAAGATCAAGTTCAGTTATCCTGAATATTATTGTACTGATAATAACCAGCGCAGATGGTATTAAATAATCCAGATATTTCTTCATTTTGATACTCTCTCTGAATCTTTGAATAAATCAGTTTTATTTCAGGCAAGTTTTTTATAAAAAAAAGCCCTGTTTTTATGAACAGGGCTTTCAGAAAAAGGAGAGTATTTATTTGAGCATGAGCATTTTTTTTATCGTTTCATACTTTTTAGTATTCAGTTTATAAAGATATATCCCGCTAGGCATAGGATTACCCTGATCATTTCTCCCATCCCATTCAACAGATTTTGTTCCCGGATCTTGAAACATTGCTACGAGTTGTCTGACAACTTCCCCTTTAATGTTATAAATTATAAGACTTACAAAACCTGATTCTTTGAGTGAATATCTTATTGTAGTAATGGGATTAAAAGGATTAGGAAAATTCTGCTCCAGGTTGTATGTTAACTGGGGAACTATTTCTTCGTCCGTTTCGGAAGGACAGATCATTATTTCGTTAGAGGGATCGCTGTAGCCATTCAAATATTCTGCTTCCACATAAAAATGATATTCCAGACTTGGGTTTATAAGGGTTTCGTAGCTTGTTTCCTCAGTTGAAGCAATCAGAGTGTAAGAGAAGTCCAAGATTTTTCTGTAGATGTTAAAATGAAGGAAATCTTCTTCTCCGCAATGATCAAATTGCCAGGAGAGTTCAGCCATATTCTCTGAAAGTGAATATGTAAGATCGTAAGGTGGATCAAGATAGATTAGGTCAAAATCAACTGTAATTGTTTCAAAAGGAAGAATCTCAATTTCCTGGGTCTGGATCGTATGTCCATGCAGGTTGGCGGTAATATCATAAACTCCCTGATAATGGGCATATTCAAAATAGCCGTAAGGATTGGGATTCAAGATGATCCCATCAATATATATCTCTGTTTCCATGAGATCAACTTCAGGATTATCGCTGGTTACTGTACCGTTGAAAAAACCAATCTGAGGATCGTAAATAAATGATATATAATCTCCAACCGGACCTACCTGATGGATGAAGATCCCACCCATATCACCATTGGAAAGAAAGCAGTATGGATCTGTTTCATCATTGAACTCCGTTCTGCCCCAATCCAATGCAAAATGAGCTATATTAACATTACCACTGGTAGTAGGACTTCCTCCCGGACGAAAGAGATAGAGCTCATCTGGGGGACCATTACTATTACCCTGTCCGTCGAGAAGAGTGTTCACACGGGAAATAATAAGACCGGAACCGGGTATATTCATCTCGAAAGTATCGGGGATCTGTTTCCGATATTCTACTACAAAGTATTCATAAGTACAGTTAGGAGAAGAGATTTTATAACAGTTGTTGGTTGAACAGGTTAAGGGAAGAAGTGAGTATTCGCCCGGTTGAGTTATTTCCGGGATTTCTTCTATCCAGTTTCCATAGCGATATTTCATATAAGCAGACATATGAACATTGGCTCCGTTCATTATATCCCAACTGGAAAATGGTCCATTAGGATCTGAACCGCCATCTTCGTAATGATAAAGGTCAGGAGCACCCAGGGCATGAAACATTTCATGATTAAGGGTACTTACCTCGACCTGGGTTTCGGGTTGGAAGGTGTAACCATAAACTCTTTTCCCATTCAAATAGACGAACATAGAATATAATACCCAACGATGAGCCCAAAGAAGATCGGACCAACCATCACTCGGACCCCTGATTATAAAGCAGACATTATCAACTTCACCATCGCAATCAGCATCTATATCCAATGATTCAGGTACTTCTGGTTCGATATAAGCAATCGCATCTGCCAGTAGTTGATGTTCCCGCTGGGTTTTCTGGGTATCATTACTGTATCCGATTGGATTAGTGGTAGGGTTATAGGGGCTGAAATAACCTCGAGGATGAGAATCCTGATAGGAAAGATTTGTTGTAAGTTCGCATTCGGGATAATGATAGCTGTTAATAGTAAGTGCATCGTATGATACTTCGTGATAGTAATTGATCATCGATTCCGCACCTAGTTCCACGTCATTGAATTTCTGATCAAAAAAACAACGATCACTAACGAATTCAGATTGATCGTTAAATCTGATATAAACCACCAGATTGTTTATTGTGCCTGAGGTTGGTGCCCTGTTAGCCTCTTGCATAGGTTCAAGATAACGAGCTCTCCTTGCCTGGTATTCTGCCTGTGAGATCACGATATAAGGGGAAATACCAACTGTAGCAGGATCCACGCTATTAACTCTATATACCGAGGGTATGATCTCATCTATGTCTTTGATAGCGTAATAATAATAGCCGTCCACCATACTTTGAATGATGGTATATCCATCTGCATCATGTAAACGATTAAAAAATTCGTCTCCACTGGCAAAGCAATTGATCAATTCACCATCAGGTTGGGATATTTGCATAGGGATGTTTGTTAATAAAGCAGCGTCGAGGAGATAAAAACTAAAAATTAAGCTTGTTATAAAAATTATTTTAAGTGTTTTCATTTCAACACCTCCTTGCTAGTTTAAAATGATAGTAAACATTTTCTGTTCCAATAATCAATATTTTTTCTGAACAATTATCATCAGGCAGAAACTGTAGTTCATTCGATTATAGGTTACGTAATTTATTATGTTTAACTTCTCGGAAAACAGCATTATATTGTGAAAATGAGATACATTACTCGATCTCTTTTTTAATATTAAGTTTGTATTTCTTGATCCTCCTGAAGAGGGCATCTTTCGATATTCCGAGCAGTTTGGCTGCTTTCGTTTGATTGAATTCGGTATGAACAAGGGCTTGTTTGATGATATCGATTTCTCTTTGTTCTAGGTTGAAAGAAGCAGCAGCGGAATCTGGTCGCTCAGAATAAAGGTTCAAAGTAAAATCCTGCATAGTGATCATGTTGTTTTTAGAGAGGATCATTGCTCTTTCAACCATGTTCTTCAATTCACGGACATTACCGGGAAATCCGTATTGAGTCATCCTTTTTGTAACCTCAGGGTCAACTTTGGGTATTCTTAGTCCCTTTTTTCTGGCAAAGTACCTGGTAAAATGTTGGACAAGAGGTTGGATGTCTTCCGTTCGTTCTCTTAAAGGTGGAATCTCTATTTGAAATGTATTAATCCTGTGGTACAGATCGAGGCGAAATTTTCCTTCTCTGAGCAGTTCGTCAATATTACGGTTAGTTGCGGAAATAATCCTCACATCTACTTTTGTTTCTTTGTTACTACCGATCTGTTTGATTTTTTTTTCTTCCAGTACCCGTAATAATTTTGACTGAAGATTAGTAGGCATATCTGCGATCTCGTCCAAAAATAGTGTTCCTCCGTTAGCAAGGGCAAAGCAACCCAGTTTATTTTTATCTGCTCCGGTAAAAGATCCCTTTATATGTCCGAAGAATTCGCTTTCTAGGAGTGTTTCTGGAATAGCAGCGCTATTTACAGGATAAAAAGGATAATCTTTGCGAAGTGAAGCATAATGAATTATCCGAGCTACTATTTCTTTTCCTGTTCCGTTTTCTCCGCTGATCATAATACTTATATCTTTATCCTGAGCAGCTTTCAAGGCAAGATCAAGTACTTCTCTTATCGCTTTACTGATGCCTATGAATTCCTTTTCGATTAGATTTTCCAGTTCACGGGAAATCAAAGAGTTTTGATTTTCCAGTTTAAGCAGTTTGTCCTGGGTTTCTTTTAAGGTATTCTGTAGCTGGAGGTATTTTCCGGTTCTTTTTATGGCAAGTTGGATATCCAATGGTCCAAATGGCTTCCGCAGATAATCAACAGCTCCGTATCTCATTGCATCAATAACGGTATCCATATCTCCATGACCACTGATCATTATAATTTCAAGTTCTGGAAAATTCTTTCGAGCCTGTTTCAGTACTTCCAGACCATTCATCTCGGGCAGCATGATATCAGTTATCAGGATATCAATCGGGTTTTCCCTCAGAATGCCAAAAGCTTGAGAGGGAGTATTTGCTGTGTAAGTTATTGAATTGTTTTTTCTCAGATAATTTGAGATCTGCTCGGTAATTTTTTTTTCATCGTCTAGGATAAGAATGTGTAAGGATCTCATTATCACCTCACTTTTTTTAATTTATTTATAACTGGTAATTCGATATAGAAAATAGTGTCTCCTTTTTCGCTGTGAAAATCGATCAATCCATCCATATCGCTTATTATACCATAGGAAATTGATAACCCCAAACCGGTTCCTTTACCCAATGGTTTGGTGGTGAAAAAAGGATTGAAGATCTTTGATCTAACTTCGTCAGGAATACCGCATCCATTGTCTCTTATTTCTGTAATAATCCTGTTTTTTTCCATCTTAGTAGTTATTATGATCTTTCCTGAGAATTCTTTATCTTGATTTTGGCATTTCAGGATGGCGTCCTTGGCATTTGAGAGAAGATTAAGAATAACTTGTTCAAATTTATAGGGATTTCCTTTAACCTGGGTTATTTGATTATTCAAGATCATTTCAACTTCTATGAGGTTTTTCTCTAAGTTTTTCTTGATCAAGGGATAGACATTGTTAATGCAGGAATTGATATCAAAATCCTGCTGGATTTCATCTTTCTGATCCCTGGAAAAAGCTCTTATATGATCAATGATCCGCCTGATGCGATTTATATCTTCCATGATTTCCTTGAGGGTTTTCCGAAGAGAGGAATTTTCTTCTCTGTTATTTTCCAAGTAAATACTCTCTACTGTAAAAGTTATATTCTGTAAAGGTTGGTTGATCTCATGGGCAATGCCAGCTGCAAGTTCACCGAGGGCTGTTAATCCAGCCTGATGCGTTATGATCTGCTGTTGTTCTTTTTGTCTGTTCAGAGCCTGATTGACCCGTTTGATGAGTTCCTTGTTCACTTTGATCTTAAGTCGATAAAGATAGAATACGATCAAAATAATAAGGATTGCGAAGGCAAAACCGAAATAAAGCCTCCATTTTATGAGACGTTGTTTTTCCAGTTCAAGTTTGAAAATCTCATTTTCCCTGGTCTTTTGTTCTGTCTCGAACCTTATCTGCATTTCTGCAATTTTTCTCGCGCTTGTTTCCGAATAGATGCTGTCCTTAATAGCAGAATATAGCACATAATACTCAAATGTCTTTTGGTAATCATCCTGAACTGAGTAAAGCTCAATGAATGAATCGTAACTGTTTTTTAACAAATCTTTGGCTTTGATCTGTCTGGCTATAATGATTCCCTGGTCAAGATAATCGTAAGCTTGTTCGTATTTTCCCAATCGGATATAAAGAGTCCCAATATCATTATAACAACTTGCGAGACCACTCAGATTACCTGTTTCCTGATAGAGTTGTAGGGCATCAAGACAGTAATTTAATCCTTTGTTAAGTTGTTCCAGTTTTTCATAAATCAAACCCAGATTATTGAGAGATATAGCTATTCCGTTTGTATTTTTAATTTCTCGATAAAGTTTTAGAGAGCGATTATAATACTCAAGGGATTTTTCATAATCCTGAAGATTTTTATAAATTATACCAATGTTACCAAGAGTAGCAGCAGCCCCGCTTTTACTGTTCAATTTATTTTTGATGTTAAGTGATTCTTCAAAATATGCCAGTGCCTTATCGTAATCTTTCAGCTTTTCGTAGATCAGACCAATATTATTCAGAGAATTAGAGATTCCTTCCAGATTACCAATTTCTTCCTTGATTCTGAGAGAATTAAAGTAATGTTCGAGTGCAAGGTCAAAACTACCAAGGTTGTTATATACAACTCCGATGTTACCCAGAGTAGTAGCTATACCCTCCATATCATTTGATTCTCGGTAAATTTCAAGAACTTGATTATAATAGTAGAGAGCCTGTTTATAATTACCCAATTTGTTATAAGAATTGCCAATGTTTCCCAGGGTTGCTGGAATCCCTTCTCTATCCTTGATCTTTTCCTGAATCTCGAGGGCAGTAAGATAAGATTCCAGTGCCTGATCATATTTTGCTAAATAGTTACATATCAAACCAATATTCATCAAACAGGCAACAGAACCACGGGGATTATCTATCTCCAGATTGATATTCAATGCTTTCTGGTAATACTCCAAGGCCTTTTCCGGTTTACCCAGATCGTGATAGGTATTACCAATGTTATTGAGGGTATTTGCTGAACCAGTTCTATCTTCAATAGATTCGTAAATTTGTAGAGCCTGGTTTAGGTATTCTAAAGCTGAAGGATATTCTGCTTTTGCATTATAAACAATTCCTATGTTACCGGTGATACCAGCTATATTACGTTGATTCCCCAAAGTCTCAAAATCCTGTAGGGATTGATTGAGGTAGTTTAGAGCTGAATCGAAATCTTCCAGATAATAATATGCCAATCCGATATTTTTCCTGCTTTGGGCAATCCCTTGTTGGTAATTTATATCCCGGGCGTATTTTAATGCATCCTGTCCTTTTTCCAATGCTGTGAGGTGATCGGTTTTATTGTATTCTCTACTCAGCTCGTTCAATAAATCCACGTAAGTTGTATCAATGATAGTTTTAGAATTAACTTCGTGTTGAGAGATCTTTTTCAGCAGACTATCAATGATATTTACCTCAGCATTTACTGAGGTTAAGAGAAGTAAAAAGGAAAAATAAAAATAAATCTTTTTCATCAACACTCCATTTAAACTAAAGGTAAGATGATCAAGTAGGTGTCAAGCAGGAAATAATGCTAATTTGAATCTATAAATGATTTTATCTGGATCGGGAAAAAGGTTGACCGCTTAAACTGGTAAAACCAATTTCAGATTGGAGGAATTTCAATGACGAAGCAGGAACCTTTTGATAAATTTACCCAACAATATGAGGACTGGTTTGACATTAATAAATTTGCCTATAAGTCAGAGATCAAAGCGGTAAGGAGTTTATTACCGGTAAAAGGAAAAGGTATAGAAATAGGAGTGGGGAGTGGTAGGTTTGCTACTCCTCTAAAAATCAAATTTGGAATCGAACCTTCAGTTGAAATGAGTAAGATTGCCAGACAGCGAGGGGTAGAAGTAATGACAGGCGTTGCAGAAAAATTACCCCTCAGCAAATCTCAATTCAATTACGTCCTGATGGTTACGACTGTCTGTTTTCTTGATGATATGGATAAGTCTTTTAAAGAGGTTCACAGGATTTTAAAACCTGGAGGTTCGTTTGTCGTAGGTTTTATCGACCGAGAAAGTCCTGTTGGTAAAATGTACCAGCGTTACAAAAATGAAAGTGTCTTTTATAAGATTGCCAAATTTTATTCTGTTGCTGAAGTTGTTGAACATTTGAGTATTGCAGGATTTGGTAATTTCAGTTTTGTTCAGACCATCTTTCATAACCTTGATGAGATAAAAGAGATCGAACCGGTAAGAGAGGGATACGGCGAGGGATCGTTTGTGGTTATAAAAGCTATAAAAGCTTAAGTTCGTTAAAAAAATGAATAATAACCTTTAATAAATTGGGTAAAATAATCTCGATGGGATCCGGTTATCAGTTATCGGGATGGTGAATATTTTTCCGGATCAAAGCTCAGCGGAACGATTGGTAACGGGATATTCTTCGATTCTTGTATAGTTATGGATTTTATTAATCTTAGATTTGGGATAAGCAAGAAGTAAAACCAATTCTAGAAAAAGAGATCTGGAATTAATTACATAATTAGTCTAAACTAACATTATATGAGCTTATTTTATCAGTAAACACTTTTTGATCATCTCAGTCTTTGAATTAATATTGAGTTTATAAAAGTATATTCCGGAGTTTACTTCTTGTCCAGATTCGTTATCACCATGCCAGATTACCGAATGGATTCCTTTGTTATATTCATTTCGAGTTAATGTCTTAATTTTTTGTCCCTTGATGTTATAGATTGAAAGATCTATTTTGGAATTATTCCAGATTGAAAATCTAATCGTAGTGGAAGGATTGAAGGGATTGGGGTAATTAGATAAATCTGGTATTGTATTTACAATTATTTTGTTTTCAATGGGATTATTTTCTATATTTAATTTCTGTGCGTAGATTCCATATATAGAATTAATACCTTCATCGCCTAAGAGTACACTCCTACCATCAAGCCAGGTGATATAAACATCATCTTCGTTATTTACTGCCGCATTAGGGTATTTCTGATCCTTATATTCATTGCAGAGGAAGATTCCATTATCTTGCCAGAGTAATTCACCATCTTCATTCAATAGTTGAGCCTTAATATCTTTATCATCATATCCAATTTTTTCTTCGTAGATGATAAGATATTGATCATTGATATAAGATAGATTGGGATTTGTATAATATGCATCAATACCACTTGCAACCGGAACACCACCTTCCTGCCATAATTCGATTCCTTCTATAGAGAATTTCTGAGCATAAACTTCAGAATTGTCGACAGAACGAAAATCTTCCCAAGCCATTACGATGTTTCCGTTATACAAGATGCTGACATTGCATTGATCATAATCCTGATCTGCCAGCAGTAAACCACCTTCCTGCCACAGAAAATTACCTTCGGGTGTGATTATCTGCCCATAAATACCAAGATCATTATTAATTATCTCACCCCATATTATTAGTAAACCATCAGGAATTAATATACTTTTCATACTATAAATCGATGTAATAGATGTTTCATTACTTACTTGAATCCCATTTTCCGGCCATCCCGGATAAGTATTGCCTTGCGCATCTACCCTTTTCACATAGATATCATTATTATCCCAACTTCCGGATTGATAGATAAAAAAATTTTCAACTAGCCCTATTAATTCATCATCATAGCTTGAGTTGAAGATTTCAACTCCACCTTCCGTCCATTGGATTTCACCATTTATAATTTTTTGTCCTTTTACGCAAAAATCCCAGTCGGAATTTAATTCCGACCAGCCAATATAATATTCGGAGATACCGGAATTATCAATTGATGAAATGTATGGTTTATCTGCATGGAATGTTGGTGTGCTTAATAATATTCCGGTTTCAGACCAGGTCTGATTACCCGATTCATCAACGGCCTGAATAAAAACTTGATCATAACCTTCTCTATTTTCCTCCCAGACAGTAATTATTAGATCTGAATTGGAATCGAAAATAGAATTAAAATCGTCCTGATTGTTTCCGGTATACTGGGTCACAGGTATTCCATTCTCACAGAAATTAATCGATCCATCGCCATTTAATGATTGCATATATATCTGATCTGCTTCAATATTACGTCTATCTGACCATAATAAAAAAGGATTATCTCCATTGGGAATAATAGTGAAGTAGTGAGTACTTCCAGATAAACCTTTGTAAATCTCCGATCCATTTTCCGGAAGTTGTATTACTCCGTTAAAATCAATAATTTGGTTATATATGCCGTTAAATTCATTACGGTTATCACCCCAGAAAATACAGATATTATCATCCAAGGTTGAATCTATTCTCGGTAACCAGCGATGATTTTCATGGATACAGACTGATAATCCGTTCTCCTCTAATAAAATAGAACCATTACTATCAACGTGTTGCAGATATATCTCCGAATAATCACCCCATGTTATCCAGATGCCGTTATTATTGTCTGATATAATATCTCTATCATAATAACTAATATATGAATCGTTTATTATTAAGTGATCTGAACCCCACAATAAATTTCCTTCGGTATCAATTTTCTGGACATAAAGCATATTGTATTCTTTCCAGCAGAGAATAGGATAACCATCGTTTCCAATTACTGTTTGTAAGTAATACACATAGTTGTAATTTTGAATCGTTAGATCTTCATCCCAGAGTATATTACCATCGAGGTCAATTTGTTGAATATGAATAAGTTCAGAATCTCGCCAACTGCAGAAATAGTTATCATTATTCCCTACAGAAATGGTTATGGGACTTCTAGGTCCATCAAATAGAAATATACCATCCTCGCCCCACAATAAGTCACCGGAGCCATTTATTTTTTGTATGAAAAGAGAATATTCTGGATAATCACCAGTAAAATATGCCAATACAGCTCCGCCATATCCGTCGGGAATGATATTTGTATAATAATAATCACATTGTAGGATTACCAGGGAACCACCAGGCTCCCATCCGGGAGCGATAGAGCCATCTGCTAATATGTGTAAACCTAAAACTGCAGGACCATTTGATTTCCAGAAAATAAAAGCACCATCAGATTCATCATTAATTAGATATATTTTTGAAAAAATGTAGTCACCCGAATAGAGAGATATTACTTCATCATCCCATAATTTGTTTCCGTATACATCAATTCTCTGTATGCGAAGTTCCCATATTTCCGGATCTGTAAAACTCAACCAGGCAACAATCACATCGTTGGCTGAATTCGCTATAACAACAGGATTATCCTGAAAATCTGTAGAGGTTTCTGTGGAACTGATTTCAATACCATCTTCTGGCCAAAGTAAATTTCCTGCCGAATCGATTCTCTGACCGTATATATTCCTTTTTCCATTTCGTGTGTCTGACCATATACAAATAATATCACTGTTTAAAGCAGTTGCTGATGCACCTGACCAAGCAATATTATTTCCCTGACGGATCGGTATACCATTTTCGTCCCACTCTGTTTCTGCGGATATTATACTATAAATAACAATAAATAATACTAATACAATTGTTTTCATAATCTCTCCCTGCAAATGGTTGGACAATATTTCAGAAACTAAATCATATTACTCTCTCCACCGGCTAAACAATCAGTAGTGAAGATAACTCTATTTAATATAAACTTATACAATCTAGATTCAGAATAACAATATTAGAAAACAAATCTGATTTCTTTGATTGTAATGCTATTTAAACAGCAAGTTACATGCCAATCGAAGATATTCATCTAACTTCTTTATCTGTAAGATAATTATATATGATGAGGTTTTTAATAAATTTGTAAACTATTTTTACAAAATCTAATGGATTACTTCATGAGAACCATTTTGCGTGTTGAGGAGTGTGATCCGTAGCGCAATTGATAAATATAGATGCCTGATGATACTTCCTGATCCGATTCATTTTTTCCTTCCCAGATCATAGTATGCTCACCAACATCTGCTGTACCGGAATATAGTGTTTTTACTTTCTGTCCTTTTAGGTTATAAATTGTTAGTTCGATATTTTGTTCATTTAGTAAAGAAAATGAGATAGTTGTAGATGGATTGAAGGGATTGGGATATGCATTTAGCTTGATATCGGAACTGTAGAAAATATCGTTTTCTATATCAACACCACTAATCTCAAAAGGTAGATCGATTTCGTATTGATAACCGTAATCCGTTTCCAGATTTAAGGTTATAGTAAACTGATCGCTAGCGATATTCTCATCAATCTCGAAAGCAAAGAACTGATCAAGATTAGAAACAAGCTGATCGGGCTCGATATCTCCGAAATAAAAATTTCCAACCGTAATATTAACGTCGGGATCATCACAGCTTAATTCACAGGAGACACCGCTGGAAAGAAAATCTACAGTAAGAAAGGTCAACAGAGTTATTTCTTCACCAGGTTCAATTAATTCATTACCGTTTCCATCCATAACTGTCAATTCATACAAGTAGAAATTACCAAAGTTAAGGAATGTAAATGTTTCCACATCAACTCTGGATATATTTTCAAAATCCCTGTATAATGCGAGATAGACTGATTTATCGTTTATATCGTAAAGTCCAGACCACTGAGTGCCGTTGGTCAGATTTCCCCAAGTAGGAAGTTCCAGGATATCGAGACCATTTTCCCAGTCTGCAATCACCCCGTTTTGATCTTCCAAGGTATTATACAGCAACTGGTAACGCCAGCATAATGAAAAAAGTTGCTGAAGAGTATGGTTGTATATTGAAGTATTGGTCAGTACCTGCCAGTTTTCATCCGGATAAATAGCTTCGAATCCTCCATCGTGATATTCCAGTATCACCGATTCATTATTGCTGTCAGTTATTAGCATATGATGACAAAGTGTGTTTTGACCATAGAAATTATCCAGGATATTGTAACTGTTGGTGACCTGTATCGCTTCCTCAATTGTACCAGCATGATCCAGAACTTCTCGTACCCAGCGTGTCAACCAGATTGTTTCTTTTTCCGGATCAACGTCTACAGGGACAACATCTACATAAGCGATACCTGTAACAAGTCCCATTTCATTAATACCATCAGCGGCAAAATAAGGTGCTCTCAGCAATAATAACTCCTGCTGCGGGGTAAGATTCTGAAAATCTGTACCTACAACCAGCCCCATATCAGCAAGCCTGTTTAAAGCTACTGATTCATAACATCCGGGAGCAGAATATTTTCCCACCAGAACATCCTGCTGGGGGTTATCGAAATTTCTGCCCAGGAAAATATTATCGATGTCGCCCAATCCTGAAAACAAACTGCAACCAAGAGGTTGACTGCATTGACATTGATTACCCAGATACAGATCATCCAGATAATCCAGAATTTCCTCATAATCACCAATATAGTTGATCGTGTGAAATTCTCCTAAATGTGAAAAACTTTCAATAGTAGCGGTTGTGTCCACACGTGTGTTTTCGATTGGATGAACTGATAACAATAATCCAACCATAGATAGTAATATCAAAGTGAGTATTGCTTTATGCATATTGACTCCTTTTTTCATCAGCAGCTTTTGCTTGCCAACTGTGTTTTGTCTACTTCTTTAGTGAAAATTATTGAAATTCGTGAGATATTGTAATAAGATTGCTGTCGGATGTGAATTTTCATATTAACTCCTAAACACTATAAGAAAGCAACTTTTGTACCAGAATAAGTTAATTAAATTTTTATTCTAAGATATTAAGCATCAATGACTTGACTTTAACATATCAATTTAAACTAAAAATACTGGTAGCGAATTTATATTACAAAGCACAGAGATTCGCGGAAATGAAACATCATCCTAATCTTTTTCTCGCAGGAGAAGAGAGTGCAATTCTTTAAAATTGAGAAGAAGAGATCAAAAAGTAGGGTGGGGTAAATGAGATTTTATCCATTAAAAACAGGATAGAGATGATATTTAATTAATATATGTGTGGAATCATAAATAAGGTTGTTTATACAACCAATGTTATAAAGAAATACTATTGTTTTTTTTATAAATAACTAAATCAAAGGTTATTTCTCCGATGAAAATGTCTTGATGGTGAAATTATTTCTTGTAACTGAAAACACAACTAATGTAGTTATTACCAATAGCATTCGCAGTTAGGAAGTATTTTATAGTTTAAATTTATCTATCTATTTCAAATTCCTGATTTTTGATGATGAGTTTGAACTTGCCAAAATAGGGAATCAGAAACTCAATAGTTTTTTCCTCGGAAAGAATCATTTTCTCTATGTACACAGTGACTCCATCCTCAGAAATGCTTAGGTATTCATTCACATTTTTAGGATTGAACATCTTATCAGGCGAAGCCATCCGACCGGACAGCATTTTTACAGCATTTCATCAACCTTTTACTTGAAAGTAATTGCCTATTGAGATAATTCCACCCCGAACTTTAACATATGCTTTGAACTGTGTGCTTGCGATTGTCAATTTCATGACATAATATATTATAAAAATTCTTTGATCTTCTCGGGTGAAAGAATCTTTCCTGATGAAACTACCCGTTCATCAATTACCAGAGCAGGAGTCATCATTACTCCATAACTTGTGATCTCACTGATATCTGTAACTTTTTGTACTTCGATTTCTAATCCTTCAACTGCTTTTAAAGCATTAACCTCTAATTTTTTGCATTTTGCACATCCCGAACCTAGGATTCTGATTATCATTTTTCCCCTCATTATATTATTGATAAATTAATCCGAATATCAATCCGCTGAAGGTTGCCATCATAACCACCAACGAAACGAAAACAACTGTCTTCTTGGTACCCATCACATTGCGGATAACCAGCATATTGGGCAGAGAAAGTGCAGGCCCTGCCAATAAAAGAGCCAATGCGGGACCTTTACCCATTCCATTCCCGATAAGACCCTGTAAAATTGGTACTTCAGTTAGAGTGGCAAAATACATCAAGGCTCCAGCAATTGATGCGAAGAAATTCGCAGCAAGGGAATCATCTCCAACCAGAGTTTGTATCCAACCGGAAGGAATCAACCCTTCCTGACCGGGACGTCCTAAAAATGAACCTGCAACCAACACCCCAATGAAGAGTAGGGGCAGGATCTGTTTGGCAAAACCCCAAGTAGCTGAAAACCAGTCGCCTAATTCACCTTCATCCATACTTGTGAAGTAAGAAAGACCAATTATACCAGTTACAAAAGTTATCATAGGATTACCTTTAAAAATAATATGGGAAGCAACTACTGTAAAAGTAATTATGCCAATCTTCCATAGCTTCATTTTAAAGATTTGATTTAAAGCAATTCCAAGTAAAATTCCCAGTCCTGTCGTGATAATCCATTTTGCGTTATAGAGAACCATCCACAATCCGGAATCGACTTCCGGCGCTTTCCAGTTGGCAAAGATCAGGATAAGTACCATAATGCCAAAATGAACAATTTCCTGCCAGAGGGGACGGGTAACATCAGGTTCTGGCATTGCCGGTTGTTGATCTAATTTCAATTTTTCTTCTTTGCGAAATATAAATGCCATGATCAAGCCTATGATAATGCTGAAAACTATTGCGCCAACAGCTCTGGCAATGCCTATTTCTAAACCCAGTACCCGAGCAGTGAGGATGATTGCCAAGATGTTTATTGCCGGTCCTGAATAGAGAAAAGTGGTGGCTGGTCCCAAGCCTGCCCCGCGTTTGTAGATCCCGCTGAACAAAGGTAAGATGGTGCAGGAACAGACAGCCAGAGTAGCTCCGGAGACCGATGCCACAGCGTAGGCTGTAACTCTTTTTGCTTTTGCTCCCAGATATTTTATTACTGAAGCTTGACTGATAAAAACGCTGATAGCTCCCGCAATGAAAAAAGCAGGCAACAGACAGAAAACAACATGAAGCCGGGCATATTCCTGGAGCATATGCAATGATTCAGAAACAGCATTTAACAAACGTGGAGAATGTGCCGGCAGGAAGAAAACCGCTAAAAAAACCGCTGTAAAAAGCAGCAGACTCTTCCATTCATCTTTCCAGCTCAAGATCGACTCCTATGAGTTAAATGTGCAAATATCAAATCTGCTTGTTTTAAATGCTTTTAACTTATCTTCTGACAACAGGTTATCGTTGATTTCTTTAAGCATATTAAGAATCTGTTGTACGATTTTTCTGGATGTATTCAGGCTATAAATAATGTATTTATCTTCTTTTCGAAAAGCAATGATATCAGCTTCCTTTAATATTCTCAAATGGTTTGAGATAGTAGACATTGAAGAGCCGATAATTGCTCTGATCTCGCAAACGCACATAGGTTTGACCAATAGCATCAGGGTAATTCTCAATCTTGATTGATCTCCCAATGCTTTGAATATTTTCAGGTACTGTTCCATCGTATCTCCTTTCTACGTTTCGCCAAATATCGAAATGTATTTTTTATGTCAAGTGCTAATTTGATTAAAGAATTGATTCATCAACCGAATAGACTTAATTCTTGGGGTAGGAAAGATCAAGTTCTAATATCAATATAATGATTGAGATTGTAATATGAGTGAAAGGATCGATCATAGCATTTATTATTGTTAGAAGAGAGAATCCAATGATCAGAAAAAAAAGGGTTACAGGCAGAAAAAGCGAGAAATGAGAATCATTCTCAATTAAAAATTTGTTTTTTTTCATGATAAATTATTTTATTAAGAAATACGGAGGTTAAAATGTTGATCAATAGAAAGAATTTCCTAATACTAGCAATGATTCTGTTGCCGGTTATTATAAGTTATGCAGAAAATACTGCTATTCTGGATAAGGGGTATATGGATGTTTTTCCTGCAAAAGCAATGGAATTGCTAAATGAGTATCCTGATTTGATGATAGTTGATGTATCAAATATGTGGGCTGAAGGGCATCTTCCCGGTGCGCTATCTTTTCCATTAGGTAATGGCAGTTTCGCAGCTGGGATTTCGTCCTGGGATAAAGAAAAGAAATACTTGATCTATTGTCATGGAGACGGTCCTTCCATAAAAGCAGCACAAATGCTTGTAAAAACTGGATTTCAGTATGTTTATCGTTTAGAAGGCAATTATGGAGCCTGGGTTGCAGATGGTTATGATGTTGAAATTGGGACTTACCAGGATATCTCGGCAATGGAACTGAAACAGATGATGGAGGATAATCCAGATCTTATTGTGATCGATGTATCTCCGATGTATGAGAAGGGGCACATTCCCGGAGCTGTGAATTATTACATAGGCGATGGTAGTTTGGACAATGCGATCCCGAAACTCGATCCACAGACTCATTATGCTGTATACTGTCATATGGATTCAGCTTCGATAGCAGGAGCCAAGAAATTAGTTAAAGTCGGTTTTACAAATGTCTATCGATTGAAAGGAAACTATAAAGCTTGGATAGATGCTGGTTACGAGATTGAAACTGGCTTATAAAAAACAATAATTCAAAAATTTATTACAGAAAAATCCGAATTGTGAGATTCGGATTTTTTTGTTTATACCTGTTCGAAATTGAAGTTGAAAGACCTAATATGATTAATTCTTCAAATAATACATCACCAAAGTCTGCATAGTGATAAAAAGATAACATGACTCTGCAACCCCTTAAGTTACTTATCGATAATTTACTTTCTCTCTTCATCGAGCTGAAGTCTCTTAATTGCAATGTAGTCCGATATCTGCCTGGCACAGGTCTTACTATTTAAGTTCAACATTTCCGATGAATTATGGTAGGAATTTTTTTTTATCCGTAAATCACTCTTATTTTTTTCTGTAATAATGCAAGATATTTTTTTTTCATTTCATTGGATAAAAAACTGATTGAAATGTAATTTTTCATTTCTTTAATACCTTCATAAATTTCAGATAAAATTGAAGAAATTTTAATAATTGGAATTTTCATTCGATCTTCTGCCAGATATTGAATAAAATGCTTTTTCTTAAGATTCCTTTTCTTACCTGCAATCGGAAGTGCTATTTCTTCAATAGGATCTTTGATGGCGATTGTAGTATTTAAAAGATCATAAGCTGGGCTTAATTCAACTTTTTTATTTCTGGTAATAAGTGAGAAATTCTTTAAATGCATATCTTCATTTCCAATAAGAAAATTGAAAATGATTATTCTGAATAATTTTATTTTTTCTAGGATCGGAAAAGTAGTGTAACTATCAATGATTGAGACAACATTTTCCATACTGGAGTTGTATTTTGTTACTCTTGTCTTTTGGGATAATTGAGCGAAATCTTCCAATGCCAATTTGGATTTGTGTCCCACACGGTCAAATCTTTTGATTACGTAACATAGTTGATTATTTTTAGCCCATATTAGACCATGCCAGGGGGTTTCAATATTACAGATTTTTGCCATTTTCATTGTTAGATCTTCATTTTGAGGTAGTTCAGGGTAATTATCATTCTGAGGTTTTAGTATGTATTTTCCATTTTTATCAACCAGTTCAAATTTTTGTGCTGGAGTATTCAATTTCATACTTAATTTTGGTTGAACACCTTGGATTGATAATTTACCTGCTCTTTTTATATATTCTTTATTAAATTCTTCTATTGAATAGGGCAGAACCGAAAGATCATCTAATTTCTTTGATATCTGATGCAAACCACTTTTCGAATATCTTCCAATTTCGATAGGTTCATAAGTGATAGGACATCTTAACATCAAACTTCCTCCACTGTAATTGCTCCTACAAGGTCTTCACCCACCAGAATAATCTGAGATAAAAAGTCATTAGCATCGATTTTATATTTTTGGAGAAGTGCTTCCAATTGAATTCCTTCGGGTAATAAACCATCAAGAAAGGGTGGAAACTCAGTAAATTCATATACCTTTTTCTCCTTAGGAAGAGCTAGAGATAGTGGGTCTCCCTCATAATTTTCTTTGTATTCCAGTCTAAAACCATCTTCTTTTTCCTGTAATATTGCAGCAATTTCATTATGAATTTTAAGTATTATCTTTCTCATATTGCTTTCTCCACATTTCTATTAACGGACTTTTGAATTCCAATCTGATATTTAATACATTTAGAATTTTTAACAATGTATCAATTCGGGAATTACTTCTACCTTTTTCCAGATCAAAGATTACTGTTTTTCCCAATTCAGCCAAATCAGCCAGTTCTTTTTGACTTATACCAGCTTTTTTCCTATGGAATCTAATCATGTCTCCGATCATCTTTTTCATATTCCGCTCCTATAATTACCGCTATTCAGGTAATAATAAGTATAATTCACTAAATTTAGATAATCTTGTCAAGTTTTTACTGTGATACCGGTAATATTTAATGTATTTCTTAAATCTTTTTTAACTCACTTTTTAGAAATACTGTTATAACGGTAAAATTAATGTTGAAAAATTACACTCAAGGCTGAGCATTAAAAACTAATTACTATATTCTGAAACCCTATAAATTAATTATCTATAACTCTCTTTTTCTCTGCATCAAGTTGTAGTTTCTTTAGTGTAATACCATCCGGTGTCTGGCAAGCACATATTTTACCATTTAAGTTCAGTAGATCCGATGATTCGTGAATGACCACAATATCACCATCGGAAATTCTGGGTGACATACTATTTTACATTACCCTAAGAACGCAATAAATTTTTCCTGATCTTATAGATATGTTCATTTTCTTTTCTTGCCCAAAGAAAACGAACCAAAAGAAAGGGCACCTCGATATTAGACTTTTGATTCGTTACCCTCGTCAGATCTAAATTTATCAAACTCATCCGGCAATAGCCGGATTCAGACAGCGATAAATTTAAACGATCTTCCTGCGGAACGAATAATCAAAAGCCATATAAGGGGAGGAGTAGGAATTATTAATCTTAAAATGTCACTGCAGACTTATCAATAATTTTAGCTGTAGAAAAAGAATTAACATAACAAATCAAATCACAACAATCGAATACTCTGGATGATCTGCTGAAAAAAAATTAGCAATTCGTTTCTTTTGCGGACAAAAGAAATGAACATATTGTAAAAACAAATTGACGTTTCGTTAAACATATCTTTGTTCGAGTATAATATTTATTCGCCTAATAACATTGGAGAATACATGTTAAAATCTTATCTGAAAGAAATTACGGAAATCTACTCTCAGGGAGATTCCAGGGAAGAAAGTTATTACGCATCTCTAAAAAAACTTCTAAGTGAATATTCCGAACAAACAAATAAAAAAATAGCAATTACAATTCTTCCCAAGAAAACCGAAGCAGGCAATCCCGATTTTAGGATCTGGGATGGGAAAAACCATATTGTTGGCTATGTTGAAGCCAAAGCGCTGAGTATACAAAATCTCGATCAGGTTAAATATTCTGATCAATTAAAACGCTATACCAGTACGTTTCCCAATGTAATTCTTACAAATTACTTGGAGTTCATTCTATTTCGCAACGGAACCGAAATAGATCGTGTCCAGATTGGCAGATTTTATCATTTAGAACAGCTTAGTCATATTCCAGTTCTGGAAAATGAAGACAAATTCCTGCAGCTTCTGGAGAAGTATTTTTCCTTTTCATTGCCGAAAGTCTATTCAGCCAGCTCACTCGCAAAAGAACTGGCAAAACGAACCCGCTTCCTCCGAGAAGAAGTCGTTCGTATCGAATTGGATGACCAGCATAAAAGCAACGATAGTATCCTTGGATTCTACGAGGCTTTCCAGGCATACCTGATAAAAGGACTTACCAAAGAAGATTTCGCGGATCTCTATTCACAGACTCTAACTTATGGCTTATTTGCTGCCAGAACCAGAGCCGGAGAAGATTTCAATCGTCAGCTTACTTTCCGATACATTCCCAAAACCATAGGTATTTTACGTGATGTTTTCCGCTTTATTTCCTTGCAAGATTCACCTCCAGCACTGCAGGTGATAGTTGATGATATTGCCGAAGTTCTTAAAGTTACCAAAGTAAACAAAATTCTTAAAAAATATTATGAAGAAGGCAAAGGCACTGATCCCATAATTCATTTCTATGAGACCTTCCTGGGTGAATATGATCCGAAAATGCGTGAGAAACGCGGTGTCTATTACACACCCGAACCTGTTGTAAAATATATTGTCCGTGCTGTTCATTCCGTTCTGAAATCTCATTTCGGATTAGCAGATGGTCTGGCTTCCGAACAGGTAACTCTGCTCGATCCTGCCGGTGGTACTCTCACGTTTCCGGCAGAGGCAATGAAACTGGCGGTGGAGGAATACAGGAATAAATACGGAGATGGTGATATCCCAGGTTTTATCAGGAAGAATATCCTTCCGAATTATTATTCCTTCGAACTTATGATGGCTCCTTATGCTATTGGTCATCTTAAGATGGGTTTTCTGTTGGAAGAATTAGGCTTGAGTTTGCAAGGGGATGAACGATTTAAGCTATACCTTACCAACACTCTGGAAATGGAAGATCTCGATCATGTACACATTCCTGTTCTCAGTTCCCTAAGCGAGGAAAGCCATTTAGCCGGAAAAGTGAAAAAAGAACAACCCATCCTGGTTATCATGGGAAATCCTCCTTATAGCGGGATTTCTTCCAATTCTAACGACTGGACGGAAAAACTCCTGAAAACCGATCTGGACGGTGCCCAGAGTTATTACACGGTAGATGGGGAACCTCTGGGTGAAAAAAATCCAAAATGGTTACAGGATGATTATGTGAAATTTCTTCGTTTTGCCCAATGGAAGATCTGGAAAGCTGGTTTTGGTATAGTTGCTATGATCACCAACCACAGCTATCTGGATAATCCCACCTTCCGGGGAATGCGCCAGAGTTTATTGAAAACCTTCGATGAGATCTATATCCTCGATCTGCACGGTAACAGTTTGAAAAAGGAAACCTGTCCTGATGGTAGTAAAGATGAGAATGTCTTCGACATTCGCCAGGGTGTGGCGATAGCCATATTTGTTAAAAATAAGATAGGATCAGAAAATCAGGTGTTACATAAAGACCTTTTTGGTTTGAGGGAGACAAAATATGATTGGTTGGAAAAAATAAACTTTAACATGAAGAACTATGATATAATTCAACCAAACTCACCCTATTATTTTTTGATTAAAAGAGATACCGAACTAATTCAGAAATATCTTAATTGGGAAAAAGTTAGTGATATTTTTCCTTTAAATGGCGTTGGGATGACAACAGCCAGAGATTCTTTTGTTTTTGATTTTGATAGGAGAATGCTACAACAACGAATTGAACGTTTTAAAAATTCAAAAGAAGAAGATGATTTGTTGCACAAGTTATTTTCTATAAAAGTAAAAAAGGGATGGAATATACGGAAAGCCTGGAAACAATTAAACGATATTCCTGATTCAGAATTCCAGAATTATGTTCAACCTGCTTTATATAGACCATTTGATCAAAGATATATCTTTTGGCATAATTCAATAGTTTGGAGAACTGTAAAGAAAGTCATGCGTCATATGCTTCAGGAGAATATTGGATTATGCTTTATACGTCAATTTTCTGGAGATATGAGTTACTCACATTTCTTTGTATCTGAAAACATGGTTGATAACCGAACTTTTTTTAGTGCAAAAGGTATAATTCAATTAGCTCCTTTGTATCTCTATCCGGAGCGAGATTCCGACGACTGGTTGGAGCAGCAACAAACCAAGCGACAACCTAATCTTGCGCCCCAGGTTATAGAGCAGCTTTCAAAAGCCTACGGTAAAACACTTACTCCGGAAGATATCCTCTACTACATTTATGGGATATTCTACAGTAATATTTACCGCGAGCGTTACGCCGAATTCCTCAAGATAGATTTCCCGCGGGTGCCTTTTACTTCCAATTACAAAACATATAAAAATATTTCTGAATTGGGTGAAAAAATTGCAGATCTGCATCTGTTAAAGAGTTCCGAGCTGGATACTCCGGTTTCCCGTTATCTTGGTACCGGTGAGAATAACAAGATCGAAAAACCGGTTTACCGGGATGCGGAAAAACGGATTTACATCAATAGGGATAAATATTTCGATAGGGTGGAACCGGAAGTGTGGAATTACATGATCGGCGGCTATCAGGTTTTGCATAAATATTTGAAGGGCCGCAAGGGCAGTAAGATGGACGATCCGCGTCATTATTGCCGCATAGTTACAGCTCTAACGAAGACCATCGAGTATCAGCAGAAGATCGATGCAATTTATGAAGAAGTTGAGAAGGAGATACTATTATGGTAGGAGTAGTTACGTGTGATATTATAAAATCCAGACGCTATAGCAAAACCGAAAGACAGGAAGTGGATAAACTGATTCGACAGGCTTTCGGCGAGACTATCGAGCTGATGCCCGAAGCAAAGGCGGACAAACTTTCTTTCAGCATCGTCCAGGGGGATGAGTTCCAATTTGTGATCAATGATCCTGCACTGGCTTATCGATTTGCTGTGTTTTATCGATTAATACTGAGCCTGAAGCCTTTAAAACCTATCTTTCGGGCAGGAATCGGCATTGGTGAGATAGCTGTTGGAAATGACAATTCTTATAAAATGGATGGTTCAGCATTTCATAGATCGAGGGAAGTGTTTCAGAAATTTGAGAAACCCAAGTTCAGACATAGAATAACAGGTATACTAAGTGGGAATCCAGAACTTAATGAGCAGTTTGAGATCGTTGCTATGTACAATGACTTTCTTGAACAACGATGGACTGATAAGCATAGAATGGCAATCATATATTATCAGAATACTGGCTCACTAGAGGAAGCTGCAAAAAAAGAATCAATTTCATATCAAGCTATGCAACAAAGAATAAGCAGATCCGGGTTTCAGCAATTTGCGAAAGGTCTTAATTTTTACACTAATGAACTGAATGCAAGGCTGAAGTCTTGCATATAGTATATGCAATACTATAGGATTGCAGTTAGGTTTTACAAGGATTCAAAATTGCAAAAGAAGTTGAAAACTATTATAGAAATTTTTTTGAGGAATTGAAGTAAGAACACTTTATGAAGATTAAATTTAAGATGTAATCCCGTTCAGGATCCCATCTCATTAAGTTTTTTTCTCAGTATTGATTTGATCAGTAAATGAAGTTAAAGGTTATAACCTTGAAATAGGTTTATTAAAGGTTGGAAACTTGGAGTGGTGAAATATTGTATTCACCCTGTAGGCGGTGAAAACGGTAATTCATCCTTTTAAAGGTGAAAGGGATAAGATATGATATGGAAATTATTATTAGCACACGTAATTACAGATTTTTTATTGCAGACAAAAACGATTGCAGCAGGGAAAATTAAGTTAAAGAATAACTTCTATCATTGCTTAATTCTCCTTATTATTTCAACAGTACTTTTTATAAATCATCTGAGTATAAACTTAGTCTTAATGCTTTTAGTAATTTCAATATTCCATGGAGTTATAGATTTCGGAAAAGCAATGGTAGAAAAATTAACAAATGAAAAGTTTAAATGGTTATTATTTTTAATTGATCAAATTCTACATTTTATATTTATAATAATTGCTCTGTATTTTTTTTACGAAGAAACAGCTTTATCAATTTTGTCAAACCTAGCTATAATGATAGAACAACTTAATATCTTTAGAACTTCTGTTTATTTATTAATTCTAACTTTTGGAGGAAGTTATTTTATTTCAACTTTGTGTAAAGGAATAAATTATTTAAAAGATAAGGGAAGTTCTCTTGATGATGCAGGAAAATATATTGGAATATTAGAAAGGATCATAGTTGCATTATCAATTTTCGTTGGACGTTATGAGATAATTGGCTTTTTGTTTGCGGCAAAATCTATCATTAGGCATTATGAAAAGAAGGATCAAAAAGCATTTGCGGAATATTTTTTAATAGGGACATTTACAAGCTTCATCTGGGCGGCTTTAGTAACTTATCTCTATTTGATAGTTTAAATTAAGTTGCTATTCTATAAATTTATCTGTAGGATAAGAATTAACATATCAAATGTAATTAGACAATCGAATACTCTGGATGGTGTACTAGTACCATTAACTCTTAATGCGCAATAACTTTTTTTCCGATCAGATAGATGTATTCATTTTCTTTGCTTGCCCAAAGAAAACGAACCAAAAGAAAGGGCACCCCGATATTAGACTTTTGATTCGTTACCCTCGTCAGATCTAAATTTATCAAACTCATCCGGCAATAGCCGGATTCAAACAGTGATAAATTTAAACGATCTTCCAACGGAACGAATAAACAAAAGCCATATATGGGGAAGTGGAGGAATTTTAGTGTTTTTCCAGCGATCGGGAGGTTCTTGTCACGCCATAGTTTCATACGAAGTCGGACTTGTCCGTCCGAAGCTTTGCGAAGACGGGTTCTTGGTTCGTTTTGTTTACTCCGGCTTCTGACGGATGTCGGTACAAAAGAATGAACAATAGAATTGAAGAACTGCAATCACTGGAAGTTTGGTACTATAAATAGCTTTAACTATATATAAAATAGATTGATAGTTGATTGAGAAGTGGTTTACATAATGTTAAAATTGAAATCATGCTATCACTTTTTGAAATTTAAGGTGTCACTTTTTAGCACTTTTTAAAAACACCGTCGCTCCCAAATAACAAGCCGGTCAGGTTTGACCGGCTTGTTATGGCGCCCCGATAAATCGGGGTGAACTAGTCAGGTGCGACGGGACTTCCCGTCCGTTACTTACGGACGGGACGACCTTCTGCTATAAGTTTCTCGATATATTTACGGCTTTTTCTATGCTTTATCTGGTATTCACGTTTTATAGCTTCGGATTTAGATTTATACTCTTCGAAGTAGACTATTATCCAGGGGATACCGGCTTTAGTTGATCTAGACTGACCCGCATTATGTCTCTCAAGCCTGAGCTCAAGATTGTGAGTATGACCAACATAATAACGATCAATCATCTTTGAGTATATTATATATGTGTAATACACCGTCGCTCCCAAATAAAAAGCCGGTCAGGTTTGACCGGCTTGTTATGGCGGGAGCGACGGGACTCGAACTCGCGACCTTCTGCGTGACAGGCAGACGTTCTAACCAACTGAACTACGCCCCCAAAATTTATATTTTCTTTATTACACTCTATAAAATGCGACGGGACTTCCCGATTTATCGGGACGACCTTCT
>Ga0272442_10001908_pt1 | contig 30909 bp, 34 predicted proteins | sample SSMForm2O_FD_200262 | JGI IMG/M metagenome (GOLD analysis project Ga0272442, IMG submission 200262) | Marine sediment archaeal communities from Little Sippewissett salt marsh, Falmouth, MA, United States - SSM-Form-2O | ecosystem: Environmental > Aquatic > Marine > Wetlands > Sediment ... | reverse complement strand
TCAGGGGGGGGGCAGTTTCGCTGCGGCAGATATTGAAATCGAAAGCAGATATCGATCGATTGCAATTAGCGCAACAGCTTCTATACCGTCTGGATCAAGGGGTGGCGGCCTGGGAAAATAATCAGACCGATACGCTGCATGAGCAGTGGCTGGCGCGCTGTGATGACTTGGGGCAGAGGCTGAAATTGGCACAGAACGGTAAAACCTATGCGGGCAGGGTAATCGAAGTCAGTATTGAAAGGGGCCTTATCCTGCAACTGGATGACGGGGGAATTCATATCTTTGATCCGGCGATTACCACGGTCGTGTTATAAAATCATCTGGCGCAAAAGCAAAACATGTCAGAGAACAAATTGAATATCAAAGCCCGATTATTAGTAGGAATTAAGTTCATTCTTATGATTTAAGACCTATAACTGTGCAAGTCGGCGCGAACAGGATGAATTAACAGCAGGGGCGGGAAAAAGCGAATCGCCAACTAAAGTAATCCCTATAATCGGACCAACTGTCAATATCCACATTTCAACAGCGAATCGTTTGGGGCACTTTAACGTTTGTAGCAATCAGGCAAAAATGCGACTGCAGAGAGTATGGTAAATTTAGTTAAAAAGGGTTGACTATTTTTGCCTCGGGCCGATTTGGATAGTACATTTTTACTGATGTTTTGTAAATCCAAGGATCAACAGCGAATAAATTCTTTAAAGAGGGGACAGGTTCGTCCAGCCCGGGACTAATAGTGTGCATTTGGGAAAAGTGACAAAATCGATTAACCGATAAATTATACAGCTTAATTTATAGTAATTAAATAAAGGTATAGAAAATTTGACAACGAAACAGTTGATACTGGAATATGAACTGGGATCACAGGGAGGCGGCTTGGCCCGTGATCCTCCTTAAAGCAGGGTCGCAAGGAGGGAAAGAAAAAAAAGATTGTTATTATTGTAAATTGGAAGTTGTAAATAGTGTAAATTTGTAAAGTAAAGAGTGCCTCAGGCACCGGAGGAAAGAATTATGAAAACTCGAAGATCTGGTTTCACCCTGGTGGAAATTTTAATTGTGGTTGTAATTTTAGGTATCTTAGCGGCGATTATTATCCCGCAGTTCTCGAATGCTTCGAATGAAGCCCGTCAATCAACCCTGGAAAGCAACCTGCAAATGCTTCAGTCCCAGTTTGAGCTGTATAAAGTCCAGCACCTGGACGTTTATCCCTGGGACGATCCGGCAACTACCGATGCTGACCTGGACGGCAATGCCGCTATCCTTGCCCGTTTAGTCAACAAGACTCTAGAAAATGGTACCGTCGATAATGTTAACGGCACTTGTGGTCCCTACATGCAGGAAGTTCCCGTTAATCCGTTCGTAAGCGGTGATCATGACGCGGTGTTTGCTGGTACTGCTGCTGCAAACGTAGATTGGGCGATCAACACCGCTACCGGTGCGATCACCGATGGTGTGCTTGTCGAAGAAGAAGACTAAAAAGAGTACATGAAGTTTGATTTAGTTTGTTAAAATTTGTTAAAGAGGCCCGGCAGTTGAATATCGGCTGCCGGGCCCTTTTCCCTTGTTTCGAGACGCACTGTGAATGAGGTTTATAATGAAGAAATTAAGATTTCAAATCAACTGTTTCAAGTTCCGCACTTCTAAGTATCATGGATTTACCCTGGTAGAGATTCTGATTGTGGTCACCATATTGGGTATTATGGCTGCAATAATGATCCCTAAATTCTCCAACGCCACCGAAGAGACCCGGGAAAATATGATGAAGGAAGAACTGCGTATGCTGCGAACGCAGATTGCGACCTATCGGGCCCAGCACTGGGATACGTGTCCTGGTTACGACGACGGGGGCAATATAAGCGAACAGTCCTTTATCGATCAATTGACCCTGTTCACGGATGAAAATGGTAATACCAACGCGGTGGCCGGCCCGGTTTTCAAGTATGGTCCTTACTTACGGGAGATACCGGAGAATCCTTTAAATAATAAGTCCTCAATTCGGATGATTCCTGACGGGGGGGCGATGCCGGGGGCGGGAACAGATGTCGATGGCTGGATTTTTAAGCCGGAGGAAAACATTCTGCGATCAGACTCTCCAGGTACTGACAAGTATGGCGTAAGCTACTTCAGCTATTGATGTCTCAGGGCAGAATGGCCGATAAATGTATTAGTAATTGACGCCAGTGTCATAAAAGCCCCCCTTTAGATATAGAGGATGAGCAGAAAAACAGGGGCGAGCAATTGATTTTGGGCAGTTACATTAGGAGAGAAAGGCCGCAATATGAACAAGCAAGTAAGGGAATTGTTCTGGTTTGTTCTTTTTGCATTGAGTTTTCTGGCCCCCTGGACCTTTGTGATGGGTACGGTAGTAAAAATACAAGCCCGGACGGGCAATTTACAGTTTCTTGACGGGGGGATGTATGTTTCGGTACTAATGATCGTCTGGTGGGCATACCGGATGGCGATAAATATGATCCGTAAAGAGTTTCCAGGCTGATCCGTAAAGAGCACAAATCTCGATAAAGCTACGAAAGTTAAGTCAATATAAAAGAGCACAAGTTATTTAGGAGACAAGCTATGACAGTGACCGTGGATAACTACACCCGCATTCTTTTGACCATGATTGCCTTTTTATTGGTGGTTGTGGGAGTTGGATTGTGGTATGAAACGCCCGCGACCGTATCCAGTGCTTATGGCGGGATACCGGATTCAGGTCAACAACTGGATAAATTGATCCAAGAAGTACAAGATATTAAGGTTTCCATGGCTAAATTAAATCTGGTGCTGACCTCCGGTAAGGTCAAAGTTCAGGTTGTGGCGCCCAAAGAGGACAAAGCCAAAGACAACCAACAAGCAGAAAAATAACCACTAAGCCCCAGAAATAAAGAGTGCGAGGAAATGTGTAAGAACAGAAAAACCGGCTTTACCCTGGTGGAAATGCTGGCGGTGATAACAATTCTGGGTATTGCTGCAATGGTGATAATACCCTCAATCGGGGACAGTTCCGATTTAAAGCTGTCATCGGCCGGGCGGCAACTAGTGGCAGATCTGCTGTTTGCTCAGACGTATTCTATCGCCCAAAGAAAACCCTACCAGGTAGTATTCGACACTGTCAATAATTCGTACGAAATCCAAGATTCATCGGACGGATCGGTACTTGTCCATCCCGTAACCAAATTACCCTACCGGATGAACTTTCCGGCCGATGCACATCTGAGCCAAGTAACCATCACTTCCGCGGCCTTTGACGGGGGATCGTTGGTTAAATTCGACACAATGGGCATGCCATACAATAGCACCGGAAATCAATTAATCAGCCAGGGCCAAGTGACTCTGGCAGCCGGTACCCAAAATACCAGCGTCATGGTTGAGCCGATTTCCGGGCGAATAAACATGCCCTAAATCCCAAATAATCTAGAAAGCATCCAAAAAGTATTGCATGTCATTAATAGAGCGGGCCAGACCGATAACTGTAAATTAAGGACTTTGTGTAACCATTACGTCGATATGTCCGGTAGGCCCGAAGAGGGCCAAGATAAGAGATATTAGTATTTGTAATAACTAAGTTTAGAAGCCGTTCCTGTTTACCGATAAATAGTATAGTAAACGGCAACGGCGTCGCAAGAGCGTCGGGTCGTCACCTGTAGAAAATTAAAGAACCACTTGAAATTGTAAAAATGTTATTAAAAGACTATGGGCAGCGTAGCCCAGTTCTGTTTTATTGATAGAGGAGAACCAAAATGAAGCGTTTCTCGACCGTATTTGTTGTTTGCGTGTTATTGCTGGGTAAAATTTGCATAGGTAATCTTTTAGCCCAGAATGCACCGGCCAAAAACACTGAAACCGAAGCGGCAGCGGCAGGACAAGATGCCAGCACGGACATCGCCAAGCCTGATGCCGAAGGAGTATTCCCATCCATAGTGCACAAAGGTGACATAGTAGATTTTCTAAAATTCCTGAGTGTGGCCTGCAATAAAAATATTGTTCCCTCATCCAATGTCAGAGGGCAGGTTAGTGTCAGTCTCTTCAATGTAACCTGGAAGGAAACACTCGATGCGGTATTGAGTTCCAACGGCTATGCCTACGAAGAAAAGGGACCGTTCATCTATGTTTATACCGCCAAAGAACTGGCCGAAAAGAAAAAGGCGGCTCGGCGAGTTATTCCGCAAGTATTCCATCTGAGCTATATCTCAGCCAGAGACGCTGCCGACCTTATCAAGCCGCTGATCAGTGAGAACGGTAATATTACCACCTCTCCGGAAGCAGCGAAATCGCAAGGCAGCACGGGCACAACAAGCGGTTCAGGCGAAAACTGGGCCGGTGACAATTACATTTTGGTTGTCGATTATCCCGAGTATATCGAAGGGGTAAAAAATCTGATTAGCAAGCTTGACCGTCGTCCGGCGCAGGTGTTGGTCGAAGCTACCATTATGGTCGCGACCCTGAATGACAAAAATGAGCTGGGAGTGGACTTTAATGTACTAGGTGGAGTCAATTTTCATACCTTGGGAGAGGCGTTTTACCCTGGTGTTTCAACAGATAGCTCTCTGCACCACCACAGCTCGACAGCAGTGGATACCGGTTTTACCGGCAATGTGACCACTGGTGGTCTTTCTGTAGGAATAGTTAAATCCAATCTCGGCATGTTTATTAAAGCTCTGGAAACTGTCACCGATGTTGTGACCCTGGGTAATCCCAAAGTGCTGACCCTGAATCGTCAGGAAGGTAAACTCATAGTTGGTAGAGAAGATGGTTATATAACCACAGAAGTATCAGCCACAACGACAACCCAGACGGTGGAGTTCCTGGAGACAGGTACCCAACTTACATTCCGTCCTTTCGTGATGGAAGACGGATATATTCGGATGGAACTGCATCCCGAGGATAGTGACGGCGGCGTGGAAGTAGCCGGTCAATTTATCATCCCCTCGAAAAATACGACAGAAGTAACCACCAACGTACTGGTCAAGGATGGTTACAGCATAGTAATCGGTGGTCTGTTCCGTGAAAAAACCGATGTAAATCGCAGTCAGATCCCCATAGCCGGTAACATTCCGTTAATCGGCCCCTTGTTCCGAAGCACGGTCGATGATGCCACCAAGGAAGAAGTTATCTTTGTTATCACTCCGCATATCGTCAAAGAAGCCACTGATTATGCGGCCGCCCAGATGGCCCTGGAAGGTGTCGATACCATTAGCATGGGAGCCCGTGAAGGCCTACAGTGCTGGATGCGTCAACGTATTGCTGAAGGTCATTATCAAAGAGCCCGTCAATTCCAGGCCGACGGCCGTTTAGGTCTGGCCCTGTGTGAAGCCAAACTGGCCGCCTTCCAGAACCCGGCCTGCCTGGACGCTCTGAATCTCCGTAATGAGCTGCGGGCCCGCCGCGTATATGAAGGCAATTACGGCAGTATGCGTACTTTTATGCGTGAGTTAATCGCCAAGGATTAACAAATTTGTCATTGACATGTTTTCTGGAATTAACCAGAAAACCTGAATTGGCTTAATAATAAGCCGGATGTTGTGCCCCCGGAGCTGCTCAGCAGCGACGAGGGGCACAGCATTAATCCGGAAGCGCCGATTTGCTCTTTCATGGTGTTGTAAGAGCAACTGAATATCAAACACCGCTGAGCCTCAGGAGGCATATAATGAAACGATTACTTTTACTGGTGTTATTGCTGAGCCTGAGTATGCTGGGCTGCCAGAACATGCATCAGAACAATAAACGGACAGTCCAGCAGCATTGGAATCAGGCACGATCGCAACTGGGATATGATCTGGCGGATCGACAATACAAAGCAGGTGAATTTTCCAAAGCGCTAACCTCAGTAAAAAATGTAATTGAGATTAATCCTCAATTCACCCCCGCCCATATTCTGATGGGCCGGATTTTAATGGAACAGAATCGACTGGGCCCGGCACAGAGAAGTTTCGAGTCAACTCTGAAACTTGATCCGTGTTGCGTAGAAGCCCATTATTCTCTGGGTATCCTCTGGGAAAAGCGCGGCTCACTGGAGAGGGCGCTGGAATCCTATCAAAAAGCCCGGCATCTCCAGAGTAAACATGCCCCCTATCTGCTGGCGGTGGCGGAGACACTGGTTGCGCTGGATCGTCAAAAAGAAGCTCTGGAGCTGCTGCAGGAATATATCGACAACGAAAACCAGGTTGAACCGGACGCGTCAGTATATCTGGCCGCGGGCAATATATTATTGAATATGAATAAGCCCAACGAAGCAGCAGAAATGTTTCGGCAGTGTGCCTATCTGCAACCCGATGATCCCTTCGTGACTGAGTCGCTGGCGTATGCGCTGTTCGAAGCCGACAAAATTGCGGAATCGGTGGAATTGTTTGAACAGCTTCGGCAAAAATCCGAAAAGGGAAGTAAAAAATTCGCCTGGGCGAATTACCTGGCCCTGGGCGACGGGTATATGAAGCTTGGTCGTTACTATAAAGCCCAACGCTGTTATGAAGCTGTGGCGGAACATGACAATTCCAATCCGGAAGTCTGGATTCGCCTGTGGCAGGCAGCGCTGGCCAGGAATGATCTAAACGGGGCAAGACATTATCTGGATAAGGCCCTGGTGCTACAACCAAATGATGTCAATGCTCAGCTGGCCTTGGCCTATCTGGCCCTGAAGACAAATGAATACACCCGTGCCGAGGAAATCCTAAGGCAGATAATAACCGCGGATAATAACAACTCTTTGGCCTATTGCCTGCTGGGACAAACTTTGCAGGCCCGCTCGCAAACAAGTCAGGCACATGACTGTTATGACCGAGCACTGAAGATTGATCCGCAGGATAACCTGGCGCGTAAATTAATGCTTGACCTCCAAAAAGAACAGCCAACCCCTCCGGAAAAACAGAAATAACTTTAATTGTGAGACCTTGAGGACATTCAAATTTAATTGGTAGTCACCGGCATAGACGGTGGCGGTTGCTTTTTTTGTTTGAGGTTGCAAGTTGTTACCAGCCCGTAAGACATTACCGGTATTGATGATTCTGCTGGCCCTGGCCGGGAGCACATTCTGGCTGGCCGGGCGCTGGGCGCCGGTCGGGGGTGGTATTTTTTCCATCTGGCTGACCTGGTCATTAATAATCCTGAGCGGGATTTTCTGTTTTTTCTGGCTGGTCCTATTCAGACAACGACATCTCTCGACTCTGGGCAATATCCGCGAACAACTGCAGCATTTTGTTCAGACCGACCGTATCGGTATGATTATGATCGAGGGCAATGACGAACTGAGCAGCCTGGCCTCCGAGATGAATCAATATCTGACGAACATCAAGATGCGATTCGAAAAGCAGCGTCTGGAACGTAAAGAACTGCTGCTGCAGTCCAGTGTGGCCGAGACCGAAAGCCGCCAGGGCCGAGCCATTATTCAGAGTATCTCCGAGGCCGTCATTGTGACGGATCGGTTTGACGAAATACTGACGGCAAACCAAGCCGCCCAGGATCTGTTGGATTTTCAGCTCAGCCCGGAGAGTCGTCAGCCGGTCAATAGCGTGATCAAAGACCAGGAACTGCTGCAAATGCTGGAGCAGGTGCGTCAGAAAAAGAGCACCAATCTGACCCGGCTGGTCCAACGCCAACACCCCCATACAGATAAAATGCTGGACCTGAAGGTCTTGACCGCGTGTGTGTTCGATGACGAGAAAGAGGTGATTGGGGTGGTAATGGTGATTCATGATATCACCACCGAAAAAGAAATCGCCCGCATGAAAGACGATTTTGTAAGTTGTGTTACACATGAACTGAAAACCCCGCTGGCCAGTATCAGGGCTTACGCGGAACTGATCGCCGAAGGAGAAGTGGGGCCGGTGGAATCGCAGCAGCAGTTTTGTTCGATAATCCAGGAACAGGCCGATCGGCTGAATCGACTTATAGATGATATTTTGAATATCTCGCATATTCAGGCGGGGCATCTGGAGCTGGTTCTGGAACCGTGTGCGCTAGGGTTAATAATCGAGCAGGCGATAACAACGATACGGCCGCAGGCTCTGGAAAAAAATATCGAACTGGTAACATGTCTGCCCGAGTCGGAAATAAATATTTTGGTGGATCAGGATCTGATCTATCAGGCCGTGTTGAATCTGCTAAGCAACGCCGTCAAATACTCCCAGCGCGATGGGAAGGTTACAGTGCGGGCGTGGCAGGACAACGAAGGACGAGCGTATCTGGAAGTCGAGGATCAGGGGGTGGGGATTCCGGCAGATGAGCAGGAACGCATTTTTGAAAAATTCTACCGCGTACCGCAAAATAATTCCCAGGCTGAAGGGAATGGACTGGGGCTGCATCTGGTGCACGAAATAATTCAGAGTCTGCACAAAGGCACCATAACGGTTAAAAGTCAGCCGGGCCGGGGAAGTACCTTTACCGTAAGTTTACCGCTGTGCCAAACACGTGAGCCGGTTTTATGCCGAAGTTAAGCAGGATAAAAGAGAAAATATGAAAGAGAAATTGAAAATTTTAGTTGTTGATGATGAAGTGCACATTTTACATGTGGTGGCCCTGAAGTTTCGCAACGCCGGTTATGAAGTTATAACCAGTCAGGATGGACGGGAAGGGCTGGAACTGGCCCAGGTGGAAAGGCCGGCTCTGATCATCACTGATTATCAGATGCCTCACCTTTCAGGGCTGGAGTTGGCCAGGCGAATTCGTCATATACCGTCCACGCGAGAGATACCGGTTCTCATGCTGACCGCCCGGGGGTTTTCAGTGGATCAGGCAGCTTTGCAGGCGGCGGGTATAGAAATATGCATCGAGAAGCCGTTCGGGCCGCGGGAACTGTTGCGTAGAGTGGACGAGATCCTCCAAGAACAGCCGGTGTAAGGCCGTCATCAACAGAACGTAATTATCGGCGGGGCAAGGGGGCCAAAAACCGCGCGTTTTAATATTATGAAAGATAAAATTATCCAATCTGATTCAGGCGGTGAACTGGAAGCACTGACCAATTCACTCATGCAAAGTTATGAGGAGTTGGCACTGCTGCACCGTATCAGTGATCGGATGCGGATCAATCAGAATCCGGTGGACTTTCTGAATCGGCTGGGGCCAGATGTCAGGGAAGTAATAGAGGCGGAACAGCTACTGGTGTTCTGGTGCCGCAAGGTATTGCAGCCCTGGGAGCTGCCGGCGGTTATCTCGTCGGGGGATATGGATTTGGAGAACATGCATCTGGAAGTCATCTGGGACCGCTGCCGCCAACAGGTGAGTCAACCAAACATCATTATCAACGATAGTAATGTGGATCGTCCGTATCGTTTTGCCTGGCCGAGCCCTATTCGGAATATTGTCGGGGTGCCCATCCACAGGCAAAAACAACTGCTGGGGGCACTGGTGGGCCTTAATAAAACCGGCAAAGCCGACTTTGATTCTATAGATACCAAGTTATTAATCTCGGTGGCCAACGAAATCGCCGTGTTTTTGGAAAACTACCGTTTATATCAGGATTTGCAGGAACTGTTTCTCGGTTCGCTGCGGGCCCTGACCAGTTCGGTAGATGCCAAAGACCCCTACACCTGCGGCCATTCCGAGAGAGTCTCTCTAATCGCCCGTTCTCTAGCAGAACAATTGAATCTGGATGAGGAAAATGTCAATGGTATCTATCTGGCCGGACTGCTGCACGATGTGGGCAAGATCGGAATCAATGAAGCGGTGCTTTCCAAACCGGGCAGACTCAGTGACAATGAGTTCGACCAGATTAAAAAACATCCCCGGATCGGGGCTGAGATACTCAGGCCCATCAGACAAATGGATCAGGTAACGCAGGCGGTGCTGTCGCATCATGAGCGCTATGACGGGTTCGGATATCCGGAAGGTCTCTCGGGTAATCATATACCCCTGGCCGGTCGGATCATCATGTTGGCCGACTCCTTCGATGCAATGATCTCGAATCGTACGTATAGGGGGGCACTACCTGTGGGGGCGGCATTAGCCGAGATAAGACGCTTCAGTGGGACTCAGTTTGATCCGGAACTTTCCGATGTGTTCCTGGGTTCAGATATCACCACTTTGCTGGGGCAACTGGATACGATCAATACCAAATCATTTCCGGTTGGGGTGGGACAATCCTTCAATAAATTATTCATTCCCACTTTGAATTAATTAAGCACCGGACGATTCCCGGATATGCCGCGCCATATTCCGTCCCAACTGGCGACATTTATCCAGGTCATCGGCTCCGGGGGCAAAGCGGGCTTCCACAACCGGTTCGACAAGTTCAATATGACTGTTTTGGGTGAACTCCTGGAGCGTTTTGACAGCCCCACCGCTCCAGCCGAAACTGCCGAAGACACCTGTGATACGATTTTTGATCATCTTGGTTTCCAAAAGCCGAATCAGTGAATCCATTAATGGAAACAACTTGGTATCGTAAGTGGGACTACCCAAAAGCAGACCGCGGTAACGCCAAACATCCCGGATAATAAACGAGGCATGACTGCGGGAGACGTTGTGGATGCGGATGGTAGAGAGATTTTCATCCTGCAACCCGCTGACCACCGCTTCCATCATCTTTTCGGTGTTTTCATACATGGTGGCGTAGGCGATGACAACGCCTGGTTCGGTCTCTTGGCGGCTCCATCGGTCGTATAATTGCACGATTCGTTCGGGGTGTTTACGCCAGACGGGACCGTGAGTAGGGGCAATAATCTGGATGGGGGTACCCTGTAATTTGGCGATGGCCTTTTGGACGGTACTGGTATATTTGCCGACGATGTTGGAAAAATACCGCAGGATTTCATCCTCGAAATATTTGATATCAACTTTGTCCTCGAATATCGAGCCGTCCAGTGTGCCAAAGCCGCCAAAGGCGTCACCCGAGAAAAGGATTTTTTCGGTGCTCTCATAGGTCATCATGGTCTCGGGCCAATGGACCATAGGGGTCGAAACAAACTTTAGTTTACGTTTACCTAAATCCAACTCTTGTGAATCCTGCACAATGCGGACACCTTCGGTAATTCCATATAAATTGGCGAGGAACTCGGCCATTTTTTTGGTGCCGATGATTTCCATCTGCGGGTAAATCTCCCGCAGCACGGGCAGCGAGCCGGAATGGTCCGGTTCCAGATGGTTCACAATGAGATAATCGATTTTACCCCGATCACCCAGAGCCTGCTTGAGTTTGGCCAGATAAGCCGGCAGAGCGATTTTCTTGACCGTGTCCATCAAGGCGACTTTTTCATCGACGATGAGATAGGAGTTATAGGAAACACCGCGGGGCAGGGGCCAGATCGATTCAAAAAGATCGGTCTGGCGGTCGTTTACGCCCACCCAGTAAATATCATCAGTGATAGGCACTATAGATTGCACTATAAAATATTCCTTTCCAGTAAAAAGTCAGAGTCAAAAATTCTGAGGCGGCAATGCGGTAATATCAATACAAATATTATAGCATCTCTAAACAGGGCATGGTCAAATTTGAAGTTCACGGGCGATCTCGGGGGTACCCTGGTCGTCCCAGCCGCGTTTTTGATAATACATATTCAGCATAGTTTCATACTCATCCCGGTCACATACCTTGCCGGTGAGCGGGCCGCTGTGGATGGGTACCTCAAAGGCTCGCTGCGGAGGATAATCGTCGGTTTTTTTTGTGCCGAATTTTGAGCCGATAGCACGAGTCATGTTATATATATTTTTTGATCGTTCCAACAACTCTTCCAATCCAATTTCTTTACCTACGACGGCACTAAAAAGCTTCGCATAAAAATCCTCATGAAAGCCCAGCTCAATCCAGGGCAGACGGCATACACCGAACATGTCAAACAAGGAACGGATGTGCTGATGGTATATGACCAGATCGACCTTCTGCTCAACACCCCAATCAGCTCCCATCTCCAGTTCCTTACCGACCGTCCAGGCACGGGTGTGATGAGCACCGATGTCACTGGTGCCATAGGCCAGGGCCATCGAGCTGGCCCCCCGACAATCATAAGCGGACTGCTCCAGACCCTTGACGTGCTGGACAAGGGGTTTCAACTGCGGCCATCTTTTGAGCACGCCCAATGAACCAAGGGCCAGGGTCGCACCGATCGACTCGCAATCAGCTATCTGCTGGACAAGTTCCAGTATTCTGTCCGCGTCGCCCCAGCCGATGGGTTTGCCGTCAAGATCGTCTATGGTGAGCAGGTCCTTCTCATAGCCTTCGATAATAGCGCCGATCAAATTACCAGTCGAAATTGTATCGAGCCCCAGATCGTCGCAGAGATGATTACCCCGCAAAACCGCACCGAAGTCATCGACACCGAGGTTAGAACCCAGCATAGCGGCGCTTTCGTATTCGGGGCCCTCGACAATCGTACCGGTGAACTTTCCCTCCTTGACCAGGTTGATGTTGCCGCAGCACATCGGACAGGCAAAACAGGCGGTGTTGCCGATCTTATAATTCGCTTCCATGGTATAGCCGTTAATCTTTTCAGCCTTTTCAAAATGAACATCGCGAAAGTTGTACGTGGGCAGGATGCCCAATTCATTGGCATAATCGATAACACTCATGAGCCCCTGTCGCTGCCAAAAGCTCATCATTTTATGATCGGCCAGGTTTTTATAAGCCTGTTTCGATAGTTCCTCGACTTTTTTGAGGTCGTGCACGGGCAGGTCCAGGTTGCCGCGGACGGCTATGGCTTTTAGATTCTTACTACCCATCACGGCGCCGACGCCGCAGCGGCCCGCGTTACGGCTCCATTCACTGGTTATACAGGCGTAACGAACCAGGTTCTCACCGGCCGGACCGATCGAGGCCACGCGAATCTCATGGTCGCCGAGGCTGTCACGGATGCGTCCTTCGGTTTCCAGATTTCCCTTACCAACAAGTTCCGGACAGGGGATGATCTTGACCTTATCATCATCAATAAAAATATAACTCAGTTCGGGCGCCTTACCATGTATCGCTATTGCGTCATAGCCGGCCTGGCGGATCTCGACGCCGAAGCTGCCGCCCATACTGGAGTCACCATATATACCCGTGGCGGGCGAGATAGTGGCGAAGGAATTTTTACCCGAGCTGGGCATATAGACACCGGTCAGCGGACCCGGGGCCGCCACCAGCAGATTCTTTTCACCGAGCGGATCGAATCGGCCGTGCTTTTTCAGGTTGTCCCAGATCAACCGGACGGCAAAACCACGACCGCCCACAAATTGATCGATGAATTCCTGATCAAGCTCTTGCACATTGCTTTGCCCCCGGGCCAGGTCAACATGCAATATCTTTCCGAAATATCCGCCTTTAGGTTTATCCATGGTATTCTCCATGCTTAATTATAATTCAATTACTTTTTTAGTTCATTGCCCGGTTCATTGTCCGCATAGCGGAGTCGTTTTCGTTCGCCCTTTTCCATATACTCAATCTCTTTCATATGGGCATAGGAAAGAACGTTGTTCAACCGGTGGGCCTGACCGAAGACATGTTCCGGCAGGAATACAATAGCGTGGGTGGGGCACATCTTCACACATTCCGGATCGCCGTTACACAGATCGCATTTGAGTGGTGTCTCTATCTGCGAGTGTACGTACATGGCCCCGAAGGGACAGGCATCCACGCAGGCATGGCAGGCGACGCAGTCTTCCTCGTTTATATATACCACTGAATCTTTACGATAGATGGCGTTGGTAGGACAGGCCGCGGCGCACTTCGGATCGCCGCATTGGCTGCAGACCACCGGCATACGCACTACCGGATGGGGATAGACGGTCATGACCCGCAGACGGGCCTTTTTGGGATTGTTCGCCTGCTGTCGGTGCACCGCACAGGCTATTTCACATGTTCTGCAGCCCGAACAAAGCTCAGGAACCACGGCTAACTTTTTATTCATATTTGTCTCCGTGCTTGTTTTTTAATATAGCAGCTTAAAAAATATCATGGTAGCTAACCAATCATAACCAAATCGTTGGCGTGCACAATAATCTTTTGCTTTTCGCCTTTTTTATCGGTTTCTCTTTTGAAGGTGCGTATTTCCTCCGCTGAGACTTTGCTGATGCCTTTGGCGGTCGAACCAATATTGACCACTTCACCGGCTTCGAAATTGCCCTTTACCTGGGTGATTCCCACCAGCAGCAAACTGCGCTTGTTCGCGATGGCCGCGGCTGCGCCCGGATCAACGTCTATCGATCCTTTGGCGTTACTATTAAGAATCCAGCGTTTGCGGTTCGATAGCTTTCGTTTTGGCAAAAAGAGAGTACCGATATCGCTGCCGGCAATGATTTGTAAAATCACATCTTTCTTGCGACCGTGGGCCAGGATAACTTTGCAGCCGCCATTGGCCGCCATCTTGATAGCCTTGATCTTGCTCTTCATGCCGCCGACACCAACCTTGGAACCGGCCGCCCCGGCCATCTTCTCAATTTCGTCGGTAAGCTCGTAAACTACCGGGATCAACCGGGCCTTTTTATCCTTTTGGGGATTCTTATCGTAGAGACCATCCACATCGGTAAGGATGATAAGCAATTCCGCGTCGATCTTCGAAGCCACCAAAGCTGAAAGCGTATCATTATCCCCGAACGCCAGATCAATCTCGTCGACCGATACGCAGTCATTTTCATTGACGATGGGCACGACCTTCATGCTGAGCAGTTTCTCGACCGCGTTCTTGAGATTCACGTAATATTTCCGGGTGCTCATTATACCGTTGGTCAGCAGCACCTGGGCGACGTTTTGGCCATAACGGGCAAAGGCTTCCTGGTATTCGCGCATCAAAATTCCCTGACCGACGGCGGCGCAGGCCTGGCGCATCTTCACTTCCGTTACCTGCTTGCGGACCTCCAAAGCGGTAATTCCCATGCCGATCGCGCCGCTGGTCACCAGGATTACCTGGCGGTCCTGATCCACCAGCTCGGAAATCTGCCGGGCAATAACATCCATAAAATCGGTATCCACCCGGCCCTTCTTGCTCAGGACGTTGGTTCCCACCTTGATTACTACTCGTTTAACTTTACTGAAATCACGCATACAATAAAAACCGGAAATGATTGGGTGTGACTGCCGGTGCAATCGGATTTCAGTGAAATCACAAATCCGATTCATCAATACCGGCAATTTTCATTAGATGCCTTTGTAGTCCAATCTTCAGAGGCGCATTACCATGCACCGGCACGGAAATACGAGCACTAAAACCCGTCTTGGTAAAAATATGATGACTCCCGTTGATACGCTGCAATTGCCACCCTTTATCATTAAGTAGCCGGCAAAAGCGTTTCCCGCTAACCGCCTTCAAATCGCTATCTCCATTATTTTATCTTTTGCAGATACGGTTATATCCTGGACATCAACCGACAAACACCCCTCAACGGCTTCGTAAATATTACTCAAAAGCTCATCGAAAGTTTCGCCCTGAGTGGCACAACCGGGTATGGAAGGCACCTCAGCCCAAAACCCGCCTTCTTCCGCTTCATGGACCACAACCTTAATTTTCATGGATTCGCCCTCGGCTTAGTGAGAATTTAACAAAATGTGATAAACACCACTCTAGTAGTATAATATAATTAAATAAATATGCAATTTTGATTATTTATGTTTCTCTAACCTTTTCGCTGAATACATAGAATCTTAATGTATTAAATATTCGAAACTTTATTCAGATTTCGGTGGGTAAATTTCTTTGCGTCCGTGCCGGAGTATTCGGCGACGGTTTGGCCGCGGCCGACGAGTTTCCATTTGTAAATAACCAGGCCCTCCAGGCCCACCGGGCCGCGGGCGTGAATCTTGTTGGTACTGATGCCCACCTCGGCGCCCAGGCCGTAGCGGTAGCCGTCCGAAAAACGGGTTGAGCAGTTCCAGAATACATTGGCCGAGTCCACCAGTTCCATAAACCGCGCTGCTGCTGTGCTATCTTCGGTGACGACGGCGTCGGTATGGTGCGAGCCGAAGGTATTAATATGTTCGATCGCTTCCTCCAGGCCGTCAACCACCTTAACAGAAAGAATCAGATCATTATATTCAGTATGCCAATCTTCTTCAGACGCGGGGTCGCAATCTATCAGGGCGCGACTCTGTTCATCGCCGCGCAGTTCGACGGACTGTTCATCGTATAGTTTTTTAATCTGCGGCAGAAATTGTGGGGCTATGCTTTTGTCCACCAGCAGGGTTTCCATAGCGTTGCAGACTGCTGCATATTGACACTTCGAATCTAAGGCAACCTTGACCGCCATATCCATCTGGGCCGAACCATCCACATACACATGACAGATGCCGTCGGCGTGACCTAAAACGGCAATCCGGGTGTTGTCCATGATGTATTTAACGAAGGCGTTCGAACCGCGCGGGATCAAAAGGTCAATATAATCATCCAGCGCCAACATAGCCTTTACATCTTCACGCGTCTGAAGTAGTGACAGCCAGCCCCGGGGGATGCCGGCCTGCTCGGTGGCCTGACTTATTATCTGAGCTAAAATTTGATTGGTCCGGGCGGCTTCCGAGCCCCCTTTCAGAAGTACCGCGTTGCCGCTCTTTAAGGCCAGGGTAGAAATCTGGACCAGGGCGTCCGGTCGTGATTCGAACACAATTCCCAACACACCGATAGGGCAGCTTACCTGATATAATTCCAGCCCGTCGTCCAGTTCCCGGCTAAGCAGGGTTACGCCCACCGGATCGGGCAGATTTTTAAGACTTTCGATGCCGTCAATCACTGTTCGCAGTTTGTCACCTGCGAACTTGAGACGCTTGATCAGGGTGGGGGAAATATTATCTTTCTCGGCCTGGGCGAGATCTTCCTGGTTGGCCTGGGTGATGGCCTTTTCCTGACTGAGCAGGGCCTGGGCAATTCGGGTCAGGGCCTCGTTTTTCAGGGCGTCGGATAAACCGGCCATCTGAATTGACGCGTCTCGAGCTTGTTTGGCAGTCTGTTTAATCGAATCCATCATGATAATTAAGTAATGTTATTGTCCTCAATTAAGATTAATAAGCCATTTCAACCTTGGCACAAAACAGCTAACTATAGCGATATTAGTTGGTTATGTCAAGCCTTAATGCCTTTTACTCCAATCTAACCAATATCACATTTAAGGGCTCAAGGGCATTTCCCGGAGCCCCCCCCACACGGGCAGGAACTTTTTCTTTAATAATCAGCCTGTTAAAGCTATAATGATATTTCGCAGTTATACTCGAAGGATGATTTATTAAACAGGTGTAGTAATGAATAAAAAATGGCACATGCGGTTGTTGGGTTTTTCGGCGGCCGTAATTTTAGTGATATTTACTTTCAGTATGCCGGCCTGGGGGCAGAAAGCCGGAGCCGGTTATACGCAGTCGCCTAGTGGGCTAATTACCGAGCAGATGCGACCTTGGGGAGGTTGGCCCTGGCTGACGGCTGGTGCTCTCACTGCCGGTACCATAGCGGTAGGTGTAAAAAGTGCCAAACGCTCTCACCTGGGTTAACAATCTTACTTACAACCGGTGTAACTGCTGATGGCTGATTCTACGATTATACACGGTAATCAGGGAAGATGAACCGGATTTCTCATATCGCTCGCGCCGTGCTCAACGGTGAAGATATCCAAAGAACCGATGCTCTCTATCTATTAGAGATAAAACCGGCACAACAGGATATCTATGAATTGTTCTACTTCTCCGATCGCATCCGCCGGGCGAGGTACGGTCCGGAAATTTCCCTCTGTAGTATCGCCTCGGTCGCAACGGGGGCCTGTCCGGAAGACTGCCGCTTCTGTGCCCAGTCGTCCCATTATAACACCAACGTTAAAGCTGCGCGTTTGGAAGCGGAGCAGTTAATCGCAGCGGCCCAAGACGCTCAAAATACCGGTGCCGGCTGTTTCGGACTGGTGGCTTCCGGCCGCTCTCCAACCGATGAGAAAATTAATAAACTGGCGGCGGTTATCGAATCCATCGCCGGCATGGGACAATTACAGTGCTGCGCTTCGCTGGGCTGTCTGAGCCCGGACCAGGCCCGGCAACTGGTTAAACTGGGCGTACGTCGATATAATCACAATCTGGAAACTTCCCGTCGATTTTTTCCGCAGGTAGTCACCACCCACACTTATGAAGATCGGCTCGCTACCATCAGAAACGCTCAACAGGCGCATCTGGAAGTTTGCTGCGGGGGCATTATCGGGATGGGCGAAACAATCGAGGATCGCGTGGACCTGGCCCTGACCCTGCGCGAACTTGAGGTGGATAGTGTCCCTCTCAACTTTCTGCATCCCATACCGGGAACCCCCCTGGCTGATATTGACTCCCTGCCGGCGCTTACGGCCCTGCAGACAATCGCCATGTTTCGCTTTGTCCTGCCCGACAAAAATATCAAGGTCGCCGGCGGCCGCGAACAGTGTCTAGGCGACCTGCAAAGCTGGATGTTTTTTGCCGGGGCCAGCAGTACCATGGTCGGCAACTATCTGACCACCCGGGGCAGAAACATCGATGATGATCTGCAAATGCTCGCCGATCTGCAATTGCCTCTGGCTAAACACGTCGATCACAAAGCGGTTTGCAAATAAGGCACTCTAAGTTATTGTAAAACCGCAGGATCACTCGCTAACAGATCCCATTATCTTTCTGCTTTAGACTTCCATACTGTGTAAAGGACGGGTCATAGCCCATTTACCACAGGTGAAATCGGGAAACTTCACAGGTTCACTACCCTGCTCAACTGAGCGTTCGGACAGTTCCCCTACCACACTCCAGGCCGCCGCGTCATAGACATCCATATCCGGTACCAGCCCCTTTCGCAGCGCCCGAATGAGCCGGTAGTCTTCGATAAAGTCCATACCGCCGTGGCTGGCGCCCTTGGCCTTTTCCCTCAGAGCCTTTTGCAGGGGATGCTCAAATTCTTCATAGTATTTGTCCAGGGATTCCCAACTGTGGCCCTTGCTGCGGCCTTCGATATGAATTTTTTCTTCCGGGTATTTGCGAACTATGCCGTTGGTACCCTGGACGAGAATGCGGCGGCTATAAGGACGGGGCAGGCTGCAGTCGTGACTGACAATTATTGTCTTGCCCCTTCTGGTACGAATAAGAGAGGTGTTGACATCACCCAGAGCATACTTTTGCTTGGCCAGTTTACTGTCGGCACCGAATTTCTCAGCGGCGTAAAGGTTCAACCCGCGCGAAGGAGTGCTCATGGAGACAAGATAGTCAAACTTGTCGCCGCGGTTGATATCCATACATTGGGCCACCGGCCCCAGACCATGGGTGGGATAGAGGTTGCCATTATGGTGAATGGACTCATCCAGACGCCACTGGGCTTCACCGACAGGTTTGTTAGTTTTTGGATCGCGCCGGAATTTGACGCCGCGAAGATCGTGCAGATACCCGCATTCGCCGTGCATTATTTCACCCAACAGCCCCTTCCTGACCAAGTTCAGAATCAACAGTTCCGCACGGTCGTAACAGCAGTTTTCCATCATAATACAGTGACGGCTGGTTTTTTCGGAGGTTTCGACAAGCTGCCAGCATCCCTCGATGGTGATAGCGGCGGGAACTTCCGTAGCCGCGTGCTTGCCGTTTTCCATCGCTGCCACGCACACCGGCACATGCCACTTCCAGGGCGTAGCCGTATAGACCAGATCAAGATCTTCCCGGGCGCACATCCGCTCGAAATCCCGTTCGCCCTTGGAATAGCCCACCGGTTTGTCTTGGCCGGCATTGACGGCCAATTGCTGTACGGCCTCAACCCGTTCGGGCTTGATATCGCAGACGGCCCTGAGCTGAACACCATCAATTTTCAAGAGATTCTTGACGTGATTGGTACCCATTCCTCCCACCCCGACGAAACCAACTCGAACTACATCAAGGGCCGGGGCGGCATACTCCAGCATAGTGCCCCTTGAGTTGTTAACTCCCATTTGTGTTTTCCTGGATACAGTTTTGCATCCGGCCATCCCTAAAGCGGCTGTCATACCGGTTAAAGCACCCATTTTCAAAAAATCGCGTCGATCGGTTGGTTGATCCATGTTTGTCATCTCCATATTTTATGATTTTCTGCTTATTTAAATGGTTTTTCCGTTAGTTCTAACTGCCGCCGACATTCATTATCTTTGGCAATGATTTCTGAAACATACTTTTCTGGAGGGCGTTCGACCCGCCCGTCGGCAAAAAGAATATTCCGCCTCCCTTTATGGTTAGCCTGTCTGTCATAAGCAAGGATCATATCGGGCAAAACGTCGGCATAGAGGTCGGCACCGCGGTACTCATAGGAACTTTCGCCCACAGGAAAGGACGCGGCCGGACATACCAGCTCCCAGCAGGTAATCAAATCCAAATCCACCAACTCCTGCAATCCGGCGGGATTGTGATAATCGTTTTCTTTCTGATAAGCAATGATAGCCCGGCCTATTTTCCTCAACGAGTCATCGCAGTGGCCCATGAATTATTGTTCCTCCTTTTGCGCTCGTCTTTGTGCGAAGAAGTCCTGCAGGATTTGGCGGCAGGGCTCGCTCATAAACCCGCTCACAATTTCTACCCGATGGTTCAGTCTTTCGTCCGAGACGATTTGGTAGAGGCTCTCACACCCGCCGCTCTTGGGATCAGCCGGTCCATACACCAGCCTGTCAATCCGGGCCAAGACCAGTGCCCCCGCACACATCGGGCAGGGCTCCAACGTAACATATATCGTACAGCCCTCCAACCGCCAGCTCTCCAGAAAGGCCGCCGCCTGTGTCAGGGCGATCATCTCGGCATGGGCGGTGGGATCGTTGAGCCTCTCACGCTGATTGTGAGCGCGGGCAATAATCCTGTTCTGATGAACGATAACAGCTCCGACGGGCACTTCACCCTCTTCGTTGGCTTTCTGGGCCTCCCCCAGAGCAATGCCCATGAAATAGCTGTCATTATGCACATTCAAAACAGGCGCATCCGGGGAAAAATCTGGGATTTCTGCGGATTCTGTCATAGGTTTTTTACCATACCGTCAACTGATTGCCCCGTCAAGAATGCAGTGGGTGGAATAATCTCCCTTTTCAGTGACATACAATTGTCACCAAATCCGACTTGTCATTAGACGGGCTGTCCAAACATGGGGTATCCTTTAACTAAAGTGCATTGGAATTGATTTTTTACTCAATTTTGAAAGTCTGGATTTGCTTTAGCGCTCGCCGCTGGAGCTCGGCGAGCTCAGTTGAGCCGCAGCTTCTGGTCCAGCGTAAGCTGGTAAATGGGCATATCAAACCACCGGCTTTTCCGGTGGTTGTCGATTGGCAACTTCGCAATCATGGGGTAAGCGGACAATTGCAGGGGGTAAGAGAAAAAACAGTAGAGGTGGAAATGGGGGGGAGAAAATTCGACTAACCGGTGTTGTCTTATGGGAAAAGACAACACCGGTTGCGTCGGGGCCGACAGTTTGCAACCATCGGGGGCATTTTGCGCTAAAGCGGCTGCAAAATAATTTGTTTATTATGAAATTTGTGCGCTATTAGTGGTCGCAGAGATTTGCACCGGTTTGGAGGGTACCTTCCAGATATTGTTGGACCAGGGACTGTGGTTCCAGGGACTGGGCCCCGGTGATCACCTGGATATTCTGTTCGGTAAAGAGGTTCTGGGCCCGTTGGCCCATACCGCCGGCTATAATCACATTGGCTCCTCGCTCTGCCAGCCAGCCGGGCAATAAACCAGGTTGATGTTCCGGAGCGGGAACTTCCTCTGTTTTGAGGATCTCTTTCTTATCGGTATCCACGTCAATTAATACGAATTTCTGGCAATGACCGAAATGGACTGCCAGTTTACCCTCAGCGGTAGGAATAGCGATACGCATGGTCTGGGGCTCCTTTGTATCTGAATTTGGTTTGTCTTTTTTTATTTCTTTATTACTTATTTGCAGAATTGGTTGAATTACTTTTGCCAGCGCCTGCGCCGTAGGTGTTTGCTTTTCAAAACATGTATGCGGATTACCGGCATCACAGGCTCTGGTAAGCTCCGGATCGATGGGTATTCGTCCCAGAAAGGGAACCGACATCTGCTGGGCCATCATCTGCCCGCCGCCGACAGGAAAAATTTCCATTTGTTCTCTGCAGCCCGGACAGGTAAAGCCGCTCATATTTTCCACCACCCCGACAATCGGCAAATTTAATTGCCGGCAGAAACTGATACACTTACGGACGTCGGCCAGGGCGATTTCCTGACCTGTCGTCACAACCACCGCGCCGTCTATTGCACCGATGAGCTGACATGCTGAGAGAGGCTCATCACCGGTTCCGGGCGGCAGATCAATCACCAGATAGTCAAGCTCCCCCCACTGCACCTCTCCCAGGAACTGCCTGATCAAATTCATTTTCATCGGCCCCCGCCAGATCACCGCATCATCATCGTTCCGCAAAAGAAATCCCATCGACATAACCTTCAGGTTCTCATCGTATTGCACGGGGATGATATCGTCGTTATCCACCGACACCGGTTTTCCTTCCAGGCCCAGCATTTTAGGGATACTAGGCCCGTGAATGTCTATATCTAAAAGACCGACCTGTTTGCCCTGCCCAGCCAGCATCAGGGCCAGGCTCGCAGCTACTGTGCTTTTGCCCACACCTCCTTTACCGGAGAGTACGAGGATCTTATGTTTAATCTGTTTCATCCGCTGCTGTAAAGCATCCGGCGCCGCTTGTGGGCTGGTTTGTTCACCAGAACTACATGTGTGCTTTGCGCCTGAAGGGCAGGCACCTGAACATTGATGGTCATCGGCCATTTATAGAACTTTCCTTTCCGTAGTATAAACGAATTGTATCGTATTCAATATCTTACTCATCCAACAATTTTTGCAGTTCGGTGTATATCTGCTTTATGCTCCGCGCGGCGGGCCCCTGGCTCTGCTCGACAACACTCATCCCGGCGAGCTGGGCCTGGGTTACCGCTCTATCATAAGGGATTTTACCCAGTAAAGGAAGAGCTTCTTCCTGGCAGTATGTTTCCACCGTATCGGTAAGCTCAGGGTTTATGTCATACTTATTGACACATACAGCGGTGGGAATCTTGAAATGGCTCGTTAATTGCACCACGCGTTTGAGATCATGGATAGCCGCCAAAGTCGGCTCGCTCACCACCAGCACCATAGAAGCACCCGTGGTCGCCGCGATAACCGGACAACCGATGCCCGGCGGCCCGTCGATGATAATCAAATCCAGATTGTTCTCCTCAGCGATTTTCTGGCTTTGCTGCCTGACCAGTGTAACAAGTCTGCCGGAATTTTCCTCAGCCACTCCCAAACGCGCGTGGACCAGCGGCCCGTGGGGCGTTTGCGAAATGAACCACTGCCCGCAAATCTTTTCCGGAAAATCTATGGCTCGCACCGGGCAAAAGTGCACGCATACCCCGCAGCCTTCGCAGGCAACAGGATCAATAGTAAAGGTAAACCCGCCCTGCTCGGCTGGATATTTCTTTATGGCGTCAAAACGACAATAGGCCAAACACCCCCCGCAGCAGACACAATCTTCCTGACGAATGATCGCTTCCCTGCCCGCCTGGAAATCATGGCATTCCTGTTGGCGCCCGTTCAGTACCAGATGCAAATCGGCCGCGTCCACATCGCAGTCGGCCATTACATGCCCATCAGTAAGTACCGCCAGTGCCGCCACCACACTCGTCTTGCCCGTCCCCCCTTTGCCACTGATAACAACTAATTCTTTCATTTAGGATGTCCTATCAGACTTTTTCTTTACCTGACTGCTTATAAACTCGAATAACTCTGTAAGCTTCATTTTCAGTTCCGGCACTACCTCAATGGCCCTTTGTCCCCGCGAGTAGGCCTCGGCGATCCGCCGATCGTGCGGAATCTCCAGCAGAATATCGATGTTTTCATTTTGACAATACTCACGAACCCGCTGATCACCGATATCCGCCTGGTTGATCACCACCCCGAAGGACAGTTTCAACTTGCGCACCATCTCCACCGCCAATATCAGATCATTAAGCCCAAACGCCGTCGGTTCCGTAACGAGTATCACATAGTCGCTATTTTGTACCGCGGCGATAACCGGACACGATGTACCCGGCGGGGCGTCGATGATATTGATTTGTTCGGTATCGATATGATTTTTCACGGCCCGGATTACCGGCACCGCCAGCGCCTGTCCTATCTGCAGAAGACCTTGCGTGAACCCCAGCCCACCGGCCGTACCTGTTTCCACTACGCCGACTTCCCGGGCCGTTTCAGTTAGCGCCTTTTCCGGACAGACCAGCCAACAGCCGCTGCAGCCGTGACAAAGCTCTTCAAAGATAAGTACGGAATCTTTCAGGGCCGCCAGGGCATTGAATTGGCAAAGTTCACTACATTTGCCGCACCCGTTGCAGCGCTGGCTATCCACCTTGGGTACGGGTACTGAAACCTTTTTGGTCTGGTTAATAACCGGTTCCAGAAATACATGACAGTTGGGCTCTTCCACGTCACAGTCAAGTAGCTGCACCGGCTCGGCCAGGCTCAGAGCTAAATTAACGGACACGGTGGTTTTACCCGTACCACCTTTACCGCTGGCTATTGTCAAAATCATTAGAGGCTACCTCGCTCGTGTCATAACACAGTTGCACTTTGGACAGCGCATTTGACTACAGGGAACACCTTGTTGATGCTCGGCTTGGGCGCCGCATTGCGGACACACACAGCTTCCCCCGGGGCCGCCCCAGTTCCCGCCGCCACCGCGACCACCTTGGCCGCCTTGCCCTCTTCGTCCTCCACCGCCTCCCCCTCCGGCCGGTCCTGTTCCGTCACCTCTTGGCATAATGGTTCTCCTTAATGTTTAGCCTGCATTTACCTCTTGAATATACAGTTGATTTTCAATCTGCAGTATCCAGTCACCTATCCTGCATTGCAAATGATCGGCGATAACCGGGCACTTGGCTTTTAAAAGAAAGATAGCTCGTTTAGGCACCTCGTTAAGACTTTCAAAATTTCCCTGCCCCTTGGATATTATTATTTCGCTCTGCTCGAAACAGCGTTTGAAGGTTTCTGAACTGCTTTCCAATATCACCCCCGGTGCATCGGAGCCGGTATCGATAACCTCTACGATCTCGGTTATACCGGTCATCTGGGCATCTTCCCTGGTTACGTCGTTAATGACGGGACCGCCGCGCACTGCGAAGGTTATCTTTTCTCGAGGTAGTTCCTCCAACAGCAGCCGATCGAAAACAATCTCGCCGGCATTGTCACCAATATATAATATTCGTTGAGCCTGGCCTGTCGCCCGGGTAAAGTGCTCCAGGGCGCCTCCCGGCAGAGGCACCGATAACGCCTGTTCGATCGTCACTTGTGCCTGATCCGCAGTCAATCCGCCGTTAGCTCCAAAGTCAATTATATTACCCGCCAAAGCCAATCGCAGCGCCACCCCCAGCGGCTCGTCCGAGACGTTGATCCTCTCTTTTAAATAAGGATACAATTCCAGGGCCCACTGATTGTATTTCTGCTTGATCTGCCGATAGGGATCATCGTTGTTAACATGTTGTCGGATCAATCTATGGATATACTGGGCCATAGCCGGCGGATTGTCGGACAGATCCATCTTACTTGCTCGCTCCAACACTTCCCGCAGTACTTTTTCCTGCAGCCCTCTGTCGGTGCTAACTAATTTGGCGCCGTCAAGACTCTGACGCAGAAAACAAGGGATACATTCCAAATAGGTGCGCATGTTTTAGGTCCAGTGGCTGTCCACATCAGCGGTGCTTGTTACAGTCAATTCGCCTTTCTTCAGCCGCTCAAGTGCTTCCTCTACGGTTAGATTATCGACCAGATAGATTTTGATCCCCGCAGCCGCCAGGGTGCGAAAGGCCTTGGGCCCGACGTGCCCGGTAACGACCGCCTCGGCGCCCTGCTGAGCTACCGTCTGGGCCGACTGAATGCCCGCGCCCTGGGCTGCATTTAGATTTTGACTATTGGCAACCGCCTCGAATTCACCCGTTTGGGTATCGGCTATTATAAAATACTGAGCACGACCAAAACGCAGATCCATCTGTGAATCTTTGGTTGTCCCGGTGGATGTAATCGCTACTTTCATCGGTTTATCCTTTAAAAAAATAGGGGGAGAAAGGACGCCGCCGAATCTCTCCCCCCTTCAGTTCGAACTTCAGGAATTTGATTTTTCTTCTGCCCCGCTTAGTTCATCCAGTCTTTGCTTGATTTCATCCAATTGTTCCTGGAGTATCTTGGCCTGGTTTTCCAGAGCAACTTTCTGTTGCCCGGGCTCGACTGCAGGATATGCCCCACCATATGGATAACCTGCAAATTGCCCATAAGGCATACCCCAGCCCATACCGCGTCCAACACCTCGGCCCCAGCCTCGGCCGCCCCCACGACCTCGTCCGAAACCCATTCCCATTCCGCGTCCCGGCCCGGGATTCATATATCCCGGCACTGAAAAACCTGCGCATAAACCTGCCGCTCTTCCTGTCATAGGACCATACCCCATCGGTCCGGTACCATCTCCTCTTGGCATGATAGTCACCTCACTTTCTTATAGATAAATATTTGTGATTTTTAACAAAACAAAATATCAGTAACAGCCATTCAACTTCTTTTTACCTTGTCACATAATCATCCTCCACGCCCGCCCCGGAAACGACAGCGTCTGCCCCCTCCCCGTCCCCGTGGTCCAACGAAGGGCAGTTCTACAGAGACTTCCGGTACAACTGAAATATCATGACTTAGACAATAGGGACATTCACTCGGATGAGCGGCCCCCGGGGGAACATCAAATTGCTTACCACATTTACGGCAAACAAAGGCCCGCATTATGGGGCTGGCAACTGCGCCCCCGGTGAAGGTTAGCCCTTTGCCCTGGAGTAGAGCTTGGGCAACTTTTTTATGAGCCTGCTCCAGCAGACGCCCGAAGGTCGCCCGGGATATACCCATCTTTTGGGCAGCTTCTTCCTGATAATGACCCTCCATATCCGCCAGACGCAGGGCCTCCAATTCGTCCAGACGCAGTTCGACCAGCTCCAGGCTCCGGGCTGGAATGCCCGCCGGCTTGAACACCATTACTGGCGGGGCATCACCTACGAATCTGCATTTATGTGGTCTGGGCATATATTTCACTTCCTGCCAACTTCTATTATGAGCATATGCTCATATCGTAAAAATAGCAAGCGAAATTTAACAAAATTTCATATTTTCATTATCCCTTATATATAAACGACTTATGTTCGCCTCCCCAAACTCCCCCCGCTCCTGCGCCACTATGATTGAAACTTACAACGTAATTGAACAGTATAAGTAAGATGAACAAAGGATTGCTTGACTAAAGAAGAAAAAACCGATAGTCTTTTAGGGCTACTGTGGAATTTTTTATAAACTACTATTTAGAACGAAGTTATGGCTAAGTCCGGATCCACCGCAACCGACCCCAAGACACCCTTTATAGCCGGGATCCTTTCCTGGCTCGTCCCGGGTGCTGGACACTATTACCTCGGCCAGCGTGCTCGCGGTGCGATCATTTTTTTTACCATCTGCAATACATTTCTGCTCGGAGTGATTCTCGGCGGTAAAGAAATGATAGACCCCCACCACGCCAAGGCTTGGTTTTGCGCCCAGGCTCTCACCGGCACACCCGCGTTAATCGGCGCTCTGGCTCAGAATTCTCAATACAGTATAAACGGTATCTATGGCCGAGGCGTGGACTGGGGCCAGGTTTATGCCGGGGTCGCCGGCCTGCTCAACCTGCTTTGCATTCTTGATGTGGTTATGCACCGGGCACTACCACTGCCATCGAAAAAAATCCCACCAGAAAGGAATAAGCCAAGTTGACGCAGTCTTTGTTTATACTGGGACAACTATTCAGCCAGCCCCTGGACATCCCCACCAGCGCCCTGTCGTTTTTGTGGACCCTGCCTATATGCCTTAGTATCTCCCTGATCTATAAGGCAATCAAACTGGAAACGATTGAGCCGAGGATGTTTGTGCGGGAGGTAGCGCTGCTATTTATCACAATTGTGGGTTTTTTGATTATTGTGGCTATAGTTCTTTTGGGGATAGCGCATCTGGCAGGCCAATTATAACTTAAACGCAAACTACCGACTATTTTGCAGGGGTGGATTGATATCAGGCGGGGTAGTTATTAGATTTAGCAAAGAAAAGGGACCATCATGTGCGGCCGATTTGCCCTGACCACAACTCCGAACATTCTGGCCAAGTTATTTCAACTGGACCAGGTGCCCGAATATAAACCGCGCTATAACATCGCCCCCACCCAGCCCGTTGTTGCCGTTTTGCAGGCCCCCGAAGGAGATGGCTTTTTGGCCCGGGTACTAAAGTGGGGCCTGGTACCTTCCTGGGCCCAGGATCCCCAAATGGGATCCCGCCTTATCAACGCCCGCGCCGAAACCATCGCCGAGAAGCCGGCCTTTCGACAAGCTTTCCGGCACCGTCGCTGCCTGCTACCGGCTGACGGTTTTTATGAGTGGGTCACATCTTCGGACCAGACAAAACAGCCCTATCTTTTCAGGTTACTCCAGGGAGATTGTTTTTCCTTCGCCGGCTTATGGGAACACTGGGAAAGTTCCAACGGTACGGTCATCAACTCCTGTACTATCCTCACCACAGACAGTAATGAGCTAATCCAACCCCTCCATCACCGGATGCCGGTAATCGTCCCTCCGGAAAGTTATAAAAAATGGCTCGATTTAAGATTGGACTATCCGGCCTTGGCCGAATCTATCTTTCGTCCCTATCCCGCCGCGGAAATGACCGGCTTCCCGGTTGACCCTGCGGTGAATGATCCCCACCACGACACTCCTGCTTGTATGGAACCGACAGGTGAGATATTAAAGCCGGAAAAAGGCCTTTTCGAGCAATGACCCCCAAGCCATTGTGAGCAGTCCTGACAAAGAGTATAATTAAGAAGAAATGTCTTTTGCAAGAGTTGTCCTCAGCAAGATAATACAAGCATGAAAGAAACCAAAGTCGCAGCAATTTATACTTCTGACCCCACCACCGCGTGCCGACGCCCGCTCTTTGTGGCCAGCGTTTCGGCCGGGTTCCCCTCGCCTGCCGACGACTATATCGAAGGCCAGCTCGACCTGAACAAACACTTGATCAGGCACCCCGCCGCCACCTACTTCGTACGAGTCCGGGGCGATTCCATGATTGAGGCCGGTATCCATTCCGGCGATATCCTGATCGTGGACCGCTCGCTGGAACCAAAAGACAAAAACGTAGTGATCGCCAACGTGGACGGCGAACTGACTGTCAAGCGCATCAGCATCCAGCGCAAAAAACTTACGCTTCTGCCGGAAAACAAACACTACCCACCCCAGCCCATCGATAAAAACACCCCCTTCGAAGTCTGGGGCATCGTTACTCACGTAATCCATTCGCTCTAAAGATGAAATCTATATTCGCCTTAGTCGATTGCAATAATTTTTACGTCTCGTGTGAGCGGGTCTTTGACCGCCGGCTCGCCGGTCGGGCGGTGGTCGTGCTTTCCAATAATGACGGCTGCGTAGTGGCCCGCTCGAACGAGGCCAAGCAATTAGGTATCGGCATGGGTGTGCCCTTCTTCCAGGTACAAAATGTCATCGAAAAACACGGCGTACTGGTATTCTCATCCAACTATACTCTTTATGGCGATATGTCGCAGCGGGTAATGGCCACGCTGTCCCGTTTCGCCCCAAAGCTGGAGATATATTCCATCGACGAAGCCTTTTTGGACATGTCCACTTTTGCTCATCTTGACCTGACCGAATACGCCCGCCAAATACGTGAGACGGTAAAAAAGTGGACCGGCATACCTGTCTCGATCGGCATCGGCCACACCAAAACCCTGGCCAAGATTGCCAACCGCCTCGCCAAGCACTCCCAAAAAACCCAGGGCGTCCTGAACCTCACCGATTCACCCTGGCTGGACCGGGCCCTGGAACAAACAGATGTGGCAAATATCTGGGGCGTAGGATCAGCCTATGCCCAAAAGCTTAAAAACAAAGGCATCACCAACGCCCTGCAATTGCGTAACGCCGACGATGGCTGGGTTCGCCGCAACCTGACCGTAATGGGTCTGCGCAGCGTTTATGAACTGCGCGGCGAATCGTGTTTCCCGCTGGAGGTGAATCCGCCGCCCCAAAAAGGCCTGGCGGTCTCACGCTCGTTCGGCACGCGCGTAGAGAAACTGGAGGACTTGCAGGAAGCAATCGCTCTCTATGCCACCCGCGCAGCAGAAAAACTCCGCCGGCAAAAATTGGCAGCCCATCTCATGACCGTTTTTGTCATGACCAACCTGTTCGAAACAAAAAAAGAGAAGCGCTATTTTAATTCCCATACCGTCGAGTTCCCCACCGCCACCAACGACACCACCGAACTTTTAAGCCGCGCCTTGGCAGCGGTACAGAAAATCTATCGGCCTAGCTACCGCTTCAAAAAGGCCGGTGTCCTATTGGAAGGCCTCATAGACCAGGACAAAGTACAAGCATGTTTATTCGATCCGACCGACCGGGCCCGTTCCCAGAGACTGATGCAGACCATCGACCATATTAACAGCTCCATGCCTCCCGACACCCTCCGCTGGGCCGCCTCCGGCCTCCAAAGACCCTGGCAGACCAAGTTCCAAAAGCGCTCCCGGTGCTACACTACCAACTGGAACGAATTACCCGAAGTAAAATCTAACCAAAACTGAGTTTAGTTTATCACACCTGCCCCCCCCAAAAAAAAATAACTGGTAAGATTTGATCTTTAATTTACGTCTAGGACTGCGGTTAACCGCCGAGAAAAATTGATGTTATTTTTTGTTCCATGATGATTGCATCTATAATATACTTATCATTGATTTAGCATTATATGGCATGATGGCTGAAATATAAAAAGATAAAATATTTATTTGGATAACCCAAATAATCAGCATGAAAGGAAAGCAGGCAGTTTATGGAAAAGCAATTGGTTATTAGAAACTTATTATCGATTACAATCGCATTTGCTTGCGCTTGCGGGCTGGTTAATGCAGCAGATAAAAACGGAAAAGCTGATCTTGATCCAAATTCGATCAAAGGGCTTACCGGCCAGATAAGTAATTTGC
>Ga0272442_10001906_pt1 | contig 30921 bp, 28 predicted proteins | sample SSMForm2O_FD_200262 | JGI IMG/M metagenome (GOLD analysis project Ga0272442, IMG submission 200262) | Marine sediment archaeal communities from Little Sippewissett salt marsh, Falmouth, MA, United States - SSM-Form-2O | ecosystem: Environmental > Aquatic > Marine > Wetlands > Sediment ... | reverse complement strand
CGAAGCGCCCGAAGTGGGCGAAGCGCCCGAAGCGACCCCGGCTGCCGGAGAAGACGATGAAGAATCACTCGAATTCATACCCGAGGCCGACCCTCAGGCGCTTGAACCTTCCGCGACTCCTGAAGACGCGGGGGCATTCGAAGCCGACATTCCCGAGATAGACGAATCGAAATCCGGCCAGGACTTTCACGGAGGTTCTTTTGCGACTGACGGGGCCGAAATGGAATTCTCCGATGACGATTACGACGAAGAACGCGTCATCGAAGTACAGTCCATCGCCCCGCCACCGGCTGCGGAAACCGCGATAAAGGTCGATTCCGAGGCGGAAAGAAAGAAAGAAATAGAAAACCTCGCGGGCTTCGGAAAACCCGGCGGCGGTTTCATCGCCGACATCACTTATGTGCTGAACGTGTGGAACAGACGCAGGGAACTGACACAGAAAATGCAGGAGGCAAAGACCGAAGCCGAAAACGCAGGCCAGCGGGCAATTAAAATCTTCGCTGACATGGGCCGTCTCGCCAGGGAAATAGGGCTGGACGAGGATACTCACATCAAGCCCCACTTCGAACAGGTGGCAAAGGCCGAGAAGATGCTGTCGGAAGGCCGGCGCCTGCGATCCGACAAGGAATCACAGAACCAGGAGAAACTGGACTCCCTGGAGGAAGAAGCCCGGAAAATTGAAGAAGCAATCGAACCTCAGCGAAAAGAGGAAGCAAAACTCATAAACGAACTCGAAAAGCACCGGAACAATCAGAAACGGGCGCAGGCCATGCTTCAGCGTGCGGAAATAGAAATACGTAACACGAAACAGATCATAGCCCAGAACGAGACAAAATTGGCCGATCCGAATCTTCCCATGTCCGAAAGAAATAAACTTATGGAAGTGGAAGACGAGTTCGAAAAACGCAAACCCGTCCTGGACGAGGAGATCCGCAAACAGAAAGCGGAACTAGACCGAATAATGGGTCCGGTTTCACAGATCGAGGCCAAACTTGCAGAATTAAGATCCGGCATCTCAAAGGCCGTGGGAGAAGCAGGTCTTAAACGTGAGAAGGCTAAACAGCTTGCAAGGGAATTCGAAAAGCAGATTAGCTCCTCGGAAGGCGAGCTGAAGTCGAGGCAGTCGGTCGTTGACGAAGCACTTGCTACTGCAGGCAAAAAAGTAATGGATGTGGATTTCTCCGATCCTGAGCTGGATGCTTTGAAAATCTCTGCAAGGGATGCCGCTGACGATGAGGTAAATTCAGAAAAAAGGGTTGGTCTCATAGAAGAAGCCCTGTCGAGCTACAACCGGAAGGGTATGAAAAGAGGAAAGAAAAACCTCATGCTTCTGGGCTTCGTTGTCATTATTGCCCTTGGTGCTGCCGTGTATTTCGCTGCCCTGTAATAAATCACGGAACATAATTCCATATGAGCAGACTTGATAAATACTTCGAAATAGCGAAGCACAAGAGCACGGTAAAGACAGAAGTCATGGCGGGAATCACGACCTTTCTCACCATGGCATACATAGTGGTTGTAAATCCAGCTATCCTGTCCGCTTCGGGTATGCCCAAAGAAGACGTCTTCTTCGCCACCTGCGTTTCGTCAGCCATAGCCACCCTCATCATGGGACTGTGGGCTAAATTCCCCTTTGCACTGGCGCCCGGCATGGGCCTGAACGCCTTTTTTGCATACACGGTCTGCGGAATGCAGAAAGTGCCGTGGCCACAGGCCCTGGCAGTAGTCCTCATAAGCGGGCTGCTTTTTCTGCTTCTTTCTCTCTTTGGCATCAGGGAGCGCATACTGGCCGCAATTCCTGAAACCCTGTCAAGGGCGTCCGCCGGAGGCATAGGCCTTTTCATTGCCTTTATCGGCCTGCAGCATGCCGGCATCGTGGCCCGGGACGATGTCACAATGGTCACGCTAGGCAACCTGCATGACACATCGACTCTCATTGCGACGGCCGGCCTGTTACTCACCGTCGTGCTCGTTGCCGCAAAAATACCCGGAGCACTGCTTGCGGGAATCCTTGTCACGGCCGTGGCGGCCATGACAGCCGGGCAGGCACCGGCGCCTGAAAGTCTTCTGGCTGCACCTTCTCTCCCGTCCGAAACCCTGGGAGCAGCCGTAACCGCTCTGCCCGAAGTACTTACCGCATCCATGGCGGTCACTATCTTTACATTTCTCTTTCTCGACCTTTTCGACACCGTGGGAACCCTGCTCGCACTTGGAACCGCAGTGGGAGCTATAAAACCTGACGGCCGTCTCCCCCGCGCGGACCGCGCATTTACTGCAGACGCTGGCGGAACCATTATCGGATCTCTTCTCGGATCTTCCACCGTTACCAGCTACATAGAATCAGCTTCGGGCGTAAGCTCGGGCGGCAGGACGGGGCTTACGGCCGTTGTCGTAGCTGTTCTGTTCCTGCTGGCCCTTCCTCTGGAACCTGTTGCATCATCGATTCCACAGATTGCAACGGCCCCCGCCCTCATCGTCGTAGGCGCTTACATGATGGCGATTGCCGGAAAAATCAGCTGGGACGACCCGGTCAGGGCTGTTCCCGCTCTTGCCACAATACTCATAATGCCGGCCACATATAATATTTCCAACGGCCTCGGGGCCGGCTTCATTCTGTACGTACTTGCCAACGCTGCCGCAGGTCGTTTACACAAGGTCAACTGGCTTCTGTGCCTTGTTGCTGCACTTTTTGTCATTTTCTTTATTCTGGTCCCCTGAGAACCGTCATCACCGTCAACTTTATGAACCGGGCTCCTCCTGCCCGACGGGCGCCGGGCTTAAAAACCAGATTGCGCCGGAGCACAACATCAGGATGGCAAATGCCGTAATCACAATCTCTGTGGAAAGCCCCTGTGAGCCGAGCACTGCATCAACATTCACCAGATTTGAAAACACAGCGATCGAATCCGTCAGGTTGACCCCCAGATGCGCGGCAACGGCAGGCCATATGGAACCCGTCCTCACGGCACACGCACCCGCAAAAAGCCCGAATAAAAAAGCGCACAGAGATTGTGTGGCATTCATGTGAAGCACTGCAAAAATCGCGGCACTCAGTAATATGGCCACAAGGGATGAATAACGGGACATGAAAGCCCTGAGAACGAGGCCTCTGCAGAGTATTTCCTCGCCGAGGGGGGCGGCAACCGAAAGCGTTATGAGAAACAAAAACGCTCCGGTGGATGAGACTTCAAGCATTCCGGCTATTCCTCTTAACACGTCGGATTTAAATACTTCCGGGAAATACTCAATCGCCATGCGGGCGATCTCGGTAAGAACGGCTGAAAAAGCAATTCCGCATACAAGGCTGAGGAGTATTATTATTGTCCCCGGCCGGTCTGCCGTTATCTTCCGTAGCCCTCCTCTTCCCGCGAAAAAGGCCGCTGTTGCGACTAAAACCCCCTCCAGCGCAAGCAACTGTAACGCGGCGAGCCATGGACTCGAATCATTGAACTGCTCTGCAGCGTCCGTTGACGGCTGAAATATCACCCAGACAAGCGTGACGAGAACGGGCACCACCCAGACAGCCACAAGGGCTGCAAGGGCAGCCATTACCGCCTGCAGTTGATTGAAAGAACTATTGAAAGGATGGTTTTTCAAGGAAAATTCAGACCGGCGATATCGGCATATTCAGGGCAAATGAAGCATTATTCAGCAGACGAACATTCCGCAGCTCCCTTGCAACTGGACATAACTCCGCATGCAAGAGGATGATCCTGTCCTGGTCTGCAGGGAACATCTCCCTCAGGTTCGATATCACAGCACTCCGGAAACCTGGCGGGCCATGTTGTATTGTTACAGGAATTGTCCCATGAAATCAGGCAGCCGCAGCATATCTGTATCGGCACAAAGTATTCAGGTGTTTCGACCTCCATGCCGCTCTGTGTGTGACCTACGAACCTTACAGAAACGACTATTTCTTCAAGTATCTTTGATGTGGGCCAGCCGGATGAATGGTACTCGCACTCGCTGAAAAATCTGGATATCTCGGGCCATTCAAGCAGTGTAGCAAACATCCCTCCCTGATTCTGCGGTTCGAGCAGGTAATGAGCAAATTCAGAGAAGTGCTCGTCATCGTCCCTTCCTTCATCTCCCCACATTATCTTCACCCACGCACCTTCGACTATGATGCCGTTGGATTCGGTTATGTTATTGGCCGGATCCATTCTTGCCGTCATGTCATTTCTAAGTACGAATGACCGGACGTAATTGAAAAACTCTCCCCCGTAAATCCCGGCGAGAAATACGTCTACCTTAGCCCATGACTGCTCTTCCTTAGTAGCGCTGGAGGCCGCAGAATAAGAGCATTCAGGCGGCTTGGCAGTGTTCCGTATGTAATCCACAAAGAATGTCTCGTAATTGTCTTCGCATGTGCACAGGAATGCCGTAATGCATATGCAGAACACGTACATGCAGGTTCTTCCTATTTTTTTTTCGTTTCCCTGGAAGTAGAGGCGTTTCATTTTTACTACCTCCTCCATTTCAGTTGCCGATGCTCTCGGCACGGTTAACAATTCTTGGTGTAATAAATATAAGCATTTCAGTCCGTCTGTCAGAATTATTCCTCACCTTGAAAAGCCATCCAAGTATGGGAATATCCGCCAGGCCAGGTACTTTCGTAAAAGCCACACCTGTATTTCTGGTATAAATTCCACCTATTACGGCCGTACTGCCGTCGTTGACCAGCAGCTCGGTCTTTGCCGAGCGCTTGTGTATGGTCGGATCACCTCTCGCGCCCGTATTGTTGAAATCCGGTTCATCCCTCGTAATCTGTACCTGCATCATAACACTTCCCTCTGCAGTAACGTGTGGATTGACCTGAAGGCTCAGCCTCGCGTTCTGGAACGAGGTCTGCACACCCTGGGCGGAAACACGGCTGTAGGGAATCATCGTTCCCTGCTCAATTGTAGCCATCTTGTTGTCCAGTGTAAGTATCCTGGGTGAACTCAGTATCCTTACAGTGCCCGTATTTTCCATGGCGCTCAAGCGTATGGACAGGTTGGCGTTGTTCGTAATCGACCCCAGCGTCAGACCGAGAGCACCACCTTCTCCTGTTCCTGCAGGGGCCGGGAAGTTAACGGCAAAGTTAGGATTCGGACTCGCCGTTGAACTGGGAGACAGGCCCGTCATGGGAGTCTGACCGTCGGTAGCACCACCGGCCAGCGAAACAGTTGAAGGAAATGCAAGCCCGGTAGGATTACCTGTTGCGTAAGACGAGGTAAAATCGCCGCCCCACTGAATACCTATCTGCCTTGCAAATGTCGATGTTGCTTCAACAATTCTCCCCTCGATAAGAACCTGTGGTGTCTGGGTATCCAGGTTTCTGATAAGAGCCTCCACCTGCCCGAGTGCGCCCCTGGTATCCCTGGCAATCAGCATGTTTGTCCTGCCGTCGACCGCTATGCTTCCACGCGCGGTCAGCAGATTCTGCGCCCTGCTGCTCATATCCATGGCTGTAGCGTAGCTGACGGGAATAAGTCTGGTTTCCAGGGGCTCGAGAGCCTCGCGCTGCTTGCGTCTTGCAATCTCCATTTCTCTTTCTTTCTCAAGAATAGAGAGCGTTGTCACGCGAAGCAGATTCCCTTCTCTCACCATTCCAAGATGTTTGGTACGCAGTATTACGTCGAGTGCCTGATCCCATGGAACATTTCTCATGCGGATTGTTACGGATCCGGAAACTTCCTCACCCGTAATAATATTCACGTGACCCACATCGGCCAGAAGCCTCAGTATGTTGTGAATGTCCGCATCCTTGAAATCCAGGTCAATACGCCGGCCTTTGTAGCGAACCCTTTTCCTCGAATTCCGCGAGGTCCCCTCCTGTTTCTGAACAGTGTTGACGAAACCGGAAGTCTGCTCGTTAAGATATTCATACTCTGAAGGATTCTCCCGCGCTATGGTTCTGGTTTTCGTCCCCTGTGGTCCTGTCTGGTCAGTATTCTCCTTATCGCCTTGATTCATTGCCAGTGCAGGCATCATGGACGGCACATACCTGCTTTCGAATTCCCATTCTATGCCGTTATCAAGGCGCTTGATACGACTCTCTGTTTTTCCCGACACATCAATTTCTATTGCGATGCCACCATCGTCCCGGGAATAGGAGCTTACAGTTCTAATCGGACCGTTGAAATCGGTAACATCAAGTGTGCGCTCCATTTTCTCTGCAAGAGTGCCACCCTTGATTTCCATCAATGCATTGCCGCTGTCATCCCTGGAAACGGTATATTCAACAGGCCTGCTCGTTACCATCCTGACTTTCTGCAGCTTTCCTTCGCTGCTGAATTTGATGTCCTTTACGATAACGGAATCTTTTAAAGCAGCCGGAGGCTTTGCCGTCCCCGCGGATTTCTTCACCGGTGCCTCTGCATCCTGCTGAAGCTTCTGATTCCTGAGATCGTCCTCTAGCGCCGCCAGTTTCTTCTCCAGATCGCTCTTTTCCCCTTCTATCTTCTTTGCTCTGGCAAGTCTTTCTTCGAGCCGTGCGGCCTTTTCTGCATAATATCTTGCCTGAACCAGTTTCTTTCTGAGTTTTGCTTTTTCTTCTCTGGCCTCTGACCTGGTAGACGCAAGCGCCCTCTCTATTTCCTTCAACCTGGCAGCCCCGGACCTGGCTTCTGCAAGCTTCTTCTCTGTATCCGCCTTGTCTCTGGCGGCTTTTTCAAATTCAGATTTTACTCTCTTCAGCTCCGCCTCAAGTTGAGACTTTTCATGAATCATACGGGCCTTGTTAACATGGGCCCGCCTTTCTCTTATTTCGGCGTCTTTCGCCCTCTTCTCGGCTCTGAGAAGCTCTCTCTCCTTCTCCTGACGCATCCTGATGGCTTCCGCCACCTTTGACTCCTGAACCTTGAGCAGCTGTCGAGCCGAATCCAGCTCTCTGTCCCTGTCGCCGACATGCTGCTTAAGCTTGCCGTACTGCTGCTCAAGATTATTAATCCTTGCAAGGAGCGCTTTGCGCTCATTTTCGGATCGTTTCAGCTGGTCGCGGGCTTTTACCTTGAGCGCCCGTTTGCTTTCATTTTCAGCATCGAGCCTTTTCTGCCTTATCTGAGCCACGAGCTTTTCTTCTCTGAGACGGGCCTGGGTAAGCTCTTTCTTTTTCTCATCCTCCTTTTTTCTGGCCAGCTCTGCACCACGCGCAGCATTCCTAACCCTGCCCAGAGCGATCTCTGCTTCTCTTCTTTCCTCCCTGAGTCTGACCAGGGCTTTTTCCATTTCCTCTCTTCTGGCATTCAGATCTTTAAGTGTTTTCTCGGCCTTTATATTCTCTTCTTCGATCTCTTTTTTTCTTTCAGCAGCGCGGTCAGCCGCATCCTGTGCTGCTGCAGCCTGCATCTCCGCGACACGGACCCTGGCCTCAGCCTCCTTTGCCTTTTTCAAAGCATCTGAAGTCCGCTTTTTAAGTACTGATTTCTTATTAGAACGATCTCCGGGCCCGGAAGCCGTGCCTCTGGACGACGGTTCTCCTGTGAGACTTACGATGAGCGAGTTATCCGAAACACGCACTCTGTATGCCGATTCTTCTTTAAAGTTAATAAGTATTCGACTGATTGTTGTACCATTACCTTCATACTGGGAAGAACCCACCCCCTTGATCAGGCCTGTTTCTCTCTCAATAACTGAAGGAACGCCCTGAAGCGAACTGTCGGCAATATCAATCACCAGACGTCTTGGAGAATTCAATTTAAAAGCCGTAAAACTCGGCCTCTCAGTACCCGTAATCTTGACAATCGTCTTTGATCCATGCTCGTCAACATTCACCTGATGAATCCGGTTCCTCTGATCCGCCCGAAGAGATGTTCCCGCCGCAAACAGACCACATGCAAGCAGAACAACCGGTATTTTCATAAATTCAAGCAGGAATTTATGACGACTGTTTATTGCCCTCTTTCTCTTCTTCATGGCTGACTCCTTGTCCCGATGCGCCGTTGAAAAATATTTATTACAAAGGCCCGGGATTTTATTTTTTCTCAATTCTAGTATTCAACAATCTTCCAAAGTAGTCAAATATCCTACCATGTTTTTTTGCAAAAAAGTCCTCTGCTTTATTTGCTACTGAACATTTATTCAGATCTGAGTATCGGGATGAAGGGGAACGAACTTGGTTACCTGTCCTTCTTTCGGGGCTGTCGGGTCGTCTCGCACAAGCCAGATTCCTCTGTCTTCTTCTTTTCCTTCTCCCCTTATTCTGGATACCCGCCAGTTTATCTGTATATCCCCGCCTTCACTGTCAGGCCTCTCAACGAGCTCCCCCCTTCCCACATAATCACCCCGTCTTATTATGTGGCCTTTCCCATTTGGATCCAGCAGCATGGCCCTCGGATTCCCCACGCCGGTTACAATTGCCATGAGCCTCAGAGAATTAATACTGTATTCACCGAGTATTACATTGCGCTGTGATTTGTTTTCCTCAAGAATTTTCTTTGTAGTGAATATCTCTTGAAATGATCTGAACGGATTACGCCTGGAAGGTACTTCAACAAAGCTTTCATCGGAAAGCTCGGCCAGGTCTATGCCTCCCTTTTCCTTGGCCTTATGCACGCCTTTATCAGCATTCTTTTCTGCAGATCTGCGCGCCTTCGCCCTGGCCTCTATTGAAGACGTCCCCGGTCTTATCCTGCCGCTGAAACCTCTATCCTTTACAGTCGGCACTTCATCTTCACAGGCCGGAAAAACAATAATTGAGCAGGCTGCAATACCAATAATAACGGCTACATACAAAAAAGTCTCTTTTGCTGACTTGCGAATGGGTCCTGAATTATCGCTCTTTTTTCTCATCGACCCTTCTTCCCTTCCAGAGAACGGAAAGTAGTAGCCCGGACATTAACCGAAAGTATTATGTCACCGTCTTTTTGTGATGAGCGTCTTCCGCTGAGACTAATATCATCCAGGTTGATAATCCTTTCGAGCTGACCTACTCCATAGAAGAATTTGGCCACCTGATGATATGTACCATTGAGCTTGAGCATCACGGGAATAGCAGCATAAAATCCCTTACCCTCTTCTTTACGGGGCTGTACGCTTGAGATTTGCAGACCGCACAATTCCGCCAGATTATTGATGTCGTTAATAAAAGAAGACATTTCCGTATCAGGCGGCAGAATTCTCATCTGCTCTTTCTGCCTGGCGCGGCGCCTGTTCAACTCCTCGATATCCCGTATGTACGTCGCATGCTTCTGCTTGAATGACATAAGGTCTTTCTTGAGTTTCTTATGCCTCCGCTCCAGGTTTTCGAGCTGATCAAGCTCCTCCTGATAAAAAAGCAGATAAAAACCCCCTCCTACGAGCAGGATGACAATCACAAGAATACCCAGCCTGACGCCGAGTGTCATTTTGGCTATCTGATCAAATAGTGAAATCTGCATAATCTGACTCTGCCTCTGTATTCCTATTTATATTTCACATTGCTCGAGATACTGAATTGTACCAGATGACCACTGCCAGCACTTTTCAACGACGTTGATTTCAATACATTATCAGTAAAGAAATCAGAAATATTAAGTCTTCTCAAAAACTCAGCCACATCTTCGTGTGAGACTCCATATCCACTAAAGGAAACCTTTCTGCTTTTTTCACTCATGCTCGTTATCCAGACTCTTCTGTAATCCCAGGTCTCATCGTACCCTCTTGACGGATCCAGTCGTACCATTTCCTGGTAAGCTTCCCTGTCAGTCGTCGGCCCTCCACCAAGGCTCAGAATCTGCATGAGCTCATACATGATATATACAGGCCCTGTCCTTGCGGCCTGCAGATCCGCAATGATCTTTTCCCTCTCCTCGATCTCCTTCAACTGCGCCTGGATCTTGTCATGATCCTGTATTTCCTTCTTAATCTGATCGATCTGTGTCTGAACTACCTCATTTTCCTTTTCCTGGGCTGATATCTGTCCCTTGACCTCGTTAAGCGCGAGTACGCACAGACCCACCTCAACCGCCATTACGATAAGCAATATGAGGATCTGGTTCCGGCCCGTCTCCCTCTTTCTCGCCTGCTTTATTGGAAGAAGATTAATCCTGATCATTCTATCTTCTCCCTCTGCTTCCTGAGCCCCAGTCCAATGCATACGGCCGCCTGCGCGGCCATGCCCCTGAGGAAAACGGGGTCAAACTGTCTTTCGTCGATTATGAGTCGTCGGAACGGATCCATGGGCTCCACCGGTACTCTTGCACGTCTTTCAATAGCCTGTACTAAAAGTGCAATCTTGGACGTTCCTCCAGAAACAAAAATGCGGGATATATCTTCTCCCGAAGTGGTAGCCATGTAGAAGTCAAGGGAACGCTGTATCTCTCCGGCAAGTGATTCAACAACCTGCTCAACTATCGCATCGACTTCCTCCGGCACCACTTCCGTAGAATCAATTTCCCCACCGGTTTTATATGTCTCTGCCTGTTCATAGCTTACGTTCAGCTGCTTCTGGATTTCTTCCGTTATCGAATTCCCGCCGTTGGCAATGTCGCGGGTGAATACCGTTGCACCGCCTTTGATTATGTTCAGTGTTGTCAGACTCGCACCGATATTGAGCAGTGCGATAATTTCTCCGGGAGTGATACCATAATTGACTTCATATGCATTCTGCAGTGCAAAGGCATCAATGTCGACAACGAGCGGTTTGAGTTTCGCCTCTCTGGTGATCTGTGCATAGTCGGATATCTCTGTTTTCTTGGCCGCAACCAGCAGAACATCCATCTGTCCGAGATCGTCGTGCTTCTGAAGAACCTCATAATCTATTTCAACATCGTTGATCTCAAACGGAATATGCTGTTCAGCTTCCCACGGAATCTGATCCTCAAGCTCTTCTGCCCTCATCAGAGGAAGGCTGAGCTTTTTGATAATTACCGAATGGCCTGAAATACTTAATGAAACTTCCTTCTGTCTGATGCCCAGATCCCTGAAAAGCTTCTGTTCCGCTTCCACTACGCTGTCGGAATTCATAATGTTGCCATCAACAATTGTCTGTGGAGGCAGAGGTTCCATCCCGAATTTCTGAAGATGCAGACCCTTGCTGGACTCCTTCAGCTGAACAACCTTGACAAAAGCAGTACCAATATCAAGCCCGATAAGGTTCTTGCCTTCGAATTTCATACTCAGTCTTCCTCAAATACCTTGTTCCTGTCCTTCAGTTTCAGCCCGAGGGCCTCCAGTATCTTTCGTTTAGTATCCATCCTGCATCCAAAACCCTTTTCAATGCGATCAATCGTCAAAACAGAGAGATTCGCCCTGCGCGCCAGCTCAGCCTTGCTCATCATTGCTTCCAGCCGCAGTTTTTTCAGATTATTCTTCTTCTTTTTCTGCCCGTCGGATGATTTGCTCCTGGCAGTAGAATTTGAGGATGTCTCGGTTTTACCCACCGCAGGTGCATTCTTTCCAGTTTGATCAGTGCCTGTTTCTTTTTGTGAACCGTTTTTATCCGGGTTTTCTTTGTTTCTTTTACTATCGTCCATTCTTGCCGCCTATGGAATTAAAACGCCTGTATCTTACACATCAGCCCTTCTCTATAGAAAAAAAGGATTCCATAATAATCATTTCACTGTCAAGATAATTACATATAATTAATATATAAATAAGTATTAATATTTCAATTATTATATATTATTTTTGCTTTTCAATTTCTTTATTTATGTTGCAAATGATACATTCGAACCTGTTTGCTGTTGCATACGCATAGTAAATCATTTCGTTACTGAAAGGCCAGTTTCCGGCAGAATAAAAAAATCCAATGTGTTTTTCTGCCCAATGCGTAACACATCTCTTGTCACTCTACTCGCAACATTACGTAATCAATAGCCAAAAAGGAATTTTATACCAGAAGCCGGATATCCATACTCCAGCATATTACAGTTACATCATATTTCTGCTGATATTCTTCTGATGCGGTAAAATTATTTCGTACCCTCAACTAATTTTATCAGGGATATTTTTTCATATGGGTTGTTGATAATGGATAAAAACTTTACAAAATATACTTATGCCCGCGAATCTTTCCGCCCAGTACCTTGAAGCTGAACAGAGGTACAAGAGTGCGATCACGCCCGAAGAAAAACTTTCATCATTAAGGTTGATGCTGTCTCTGATACCCAAGCACAAGGGAACGGAAAAACTACAGGCGGATATAAAAACGCGTATCTCAAGGTTTACTGATCTTGCCGACAAGCAGTCAAAAAAGGGTGGACGAAGGGATCTGTACACGGTGCCTGCGGAAGGGGCCGGCCAGGTGGCACTCGTAGGCCCGACCAACAGCGGAAAGAGTGAACTGCTTGCCGCCTGCACAAATGCACAGCCCGATATTGGAGACTGGACATTTACAACCAAAATGCCGCTTCCCGGGATGCTGCAGGTATGGGATATTCAGATTCAGCTTGTAGATCTCCCGTCCATAGACGAAGAGAGAACGGAAAACTGGGTCATGGGCGTCCTGAGGTACGCTGACGCACTGCTTCTGGTTCTGGATGCAAGTAATGACGATGCTCTTGATCAACTGCACATGATCGAAGAACGTCTTAAAAGCAGCCGGATTGAGCTCGCTGGGCCGGGATGCAAAAGCACGCCGGAGGACCTTGTCGCTAAAAAGCCAGCGGGCGTTTTTATGAACAAGATAGATGAGCCCGGCGCAGAAAAACTTGCGGCACAACTGACGCGGGAGCTTGAGAAAAACTTCAGCATAATGAGTGGATCAGCCTTTGCCGGAGCAGGCATTGATGAACTCGGACCTTTTCTTTTCGATCTTCTGCAAATCATAAGGATTTATTCAAAACAGCCCGGAAAAGACGCCGACATGTCCCAGCCCTTTGTGCTTCCCAGGGGGGCCACCGTGAAGGAAGTGGCGCGTCAGGTTCACAGGGACTTTTATTCAAAACTGAGATTCGCCAGGGTCTGGGGGTCGACAAAATTTCCCGGCCAGAAGGTGAATCGCAACGCCGTGGTAGAGGATGGAGACATCGTGGAGCTGAACATTTGATACGAAAATACAAGATTCCTCCTTATCTTGCTGCCGCTGCCATTGTATTCGCAGTTACATCCCTCCTTATCAATACATCAGCCCTGTCCGCTCATCAGACTTCCAGGTTTGCTGCAATAGAATCCATTGTTCAACATGGAACAGCGGAGATATCGCAATCAACCTTTTCCGGGACTGAGGACCGGGTTCAGTACAATGGGCGTTACTACTCCTCAAAACCACTCGGCCTGATTCTTGCCGGTGCAATTGTCTATGCCCCGCTTTATCTTTCCGGCATCAGTCTGGCCGAACAGCCGGGGCTAGTAATCTATCTGCTTACCCTGTTCACATCGGGGCTCCTTCATGCCCTGCTTGCGGCATTTGTATGCAGGGCGCTTCAGGAACGCGGCATGAATGAAAATGGCAGTCTGTCCTGGTCTCTCATCATCTGCCTGGGCACTCTGCTCGGTGCGTATTCAACCACTTTTAACAGTCATAGTTCCAGCACGACCCTGATATTCATTTCCGCATTGCTGGCCCTTCAAATCAGGGATGAATCAGATATTGCAAAACCCGCCATTGCAGGATGTATCACCGGAATCAGTACGGCCTTTGATGTTCCTGCAGGGTTCTTTCTGTGCATCTTTTCACCTGCACTGATCTTTATGAAAACGGGCCGCAGCAGGGCGCTGGCCGCTTTCTGCTCGGGCCTCGCATTTACTGTGCTTCTTCACTGTGCTGCCAACTTCCTTGCCTATGGAACCCCCCTTCTCGTAAGCATGACGGGCAGTTTTACATTCGAGGGATCCTACTGGAAATCCGGGGTACTCAGCATCTCGGATTCCACGCCCGAAACAGGCATTGAGAAGCTCTGGAATTTCCTTCTGGGAATAAGGGGCTATGTATGGCACATACCTGTCGGAGTCCTCGGCCTCTGGTATTCGATCCGGATTCTCGCAGGCATAAGACAAAACAGGAAATTCCTTTTTGAAGAAGCCATCCTGGCCGCGAGTATGTTCTTCTTTCTGCTTTTATTCTACTCATTCGGAACGCCTCCCAATGTTCACGGCGGAAGCTGCACAGGTCCCAGGTGGCTTCTGCCGACAGTCCCCCTCCTTTCCATGATCGCGGCGCTGAAATCAGGAGATACCCGCGCGGGCCGCATCATGAAGTACTGCGCAGTCGTACTGTCCATCATCATAACCATCATTGCAGTGCGTAATCCATGGGGACCTGCATTCAGCCGCCTTCCCATACTGGATAATCTTACCGGAATTATGGCACAATACGCACCGGCGACCCTTGACCCTCTAGTTCCGGTTGAAAGAAAGTTCATCGGCCGGCACGCCGTCTCCACGGCAAGATTTGCAGAACTTCTTGAATCTGCAGGGAGAAATGATCTTGCCGAAATCGAAGCTCGCAGGGCCGTACGCATGAATCCGTATACATCAAGAGCGAGACTGGTGCTCGCCCGCATCTACACTACACGCGGTGAGATGGAAAAAGCACAAACCGAAGCACGCATCATCAGCTCATATGCTCCGGGCTCAAAAGAAAGCGCTGAGGCTCAAAAAATTATTAAAAACGTCAGGCCCTGACAGCATTTCAGTTCGCCGTTAAAGGTTTTTTTCGAACAGAAGCCGCCTTGACTTCTCAGTCAAGTGGAGGATAGATGTAATCGATTGAGAGTATTCCGGTTTTTTCAGTTGGAGGTAAGTTATGGCAACCATAATTCTGGACGGAAAATCGTTATCCATAGAAAATCTGGTTTCAATCGCCCGCGACCGGGAAAAAGTCTCAGTTCCCGATCCCTGCTGGGATCAGATCCGGAAATGCAGGGACATGCTCGAGGAGAAAATAAAGGCCCGTGAGGTAATGTACGGCGTTACAACGGGTATCGGCGAGTTTTCGGAAGTCGTGCTGAGTCCGGAAGAAGTGGAGCAGTACCAGAGATATCTTGTTTACAGCCATGCCGCGGGCATCGGCAAACCGCTCCCCGAAGAGGTGGTTCGCGGAGCCATTGCCTCCCGTATCAACGTTCACTGTCATGGACATTCGGGGCAGCGTCCGGTTGTTACCGAGACATTTATCGAATGGCTTAACAGGGGGCTCACTCCCGTAATGTACGACAAGGGATCGGTCGGAGCCTGCGGCGATCTGTCGCCCATGGCACAGATGGCGCTCGTACTAATCGGCGAAGGAGAGGCCTTTTACCAGGGTGAAAGACTTCCCGGGAAAATCGCCATGGAAAAGGCCTCCATTCCCGTTATCAGATATGAAGCCAGGGACGGACTTGCATCAATAAACGGTTCCAACGTACTGACTTCTTTGGCCGGAATCACCCTGCTCGACCTTAAGTCATGGATAAAGCTGAGCGAAATCGCCGCGGCCATGACACTGGAATGTCTAAAAGCAAACATGAAACCCTATGACCAGCGACTTCACCAGGAGCGCGGCTTCGAAGGATCCGTTATCAGCGCCGGCAACATACTGCAGCTGACTGAGGATTCCGAGATTCTCGCCCAGAAGGGCAAGAAGGTACAGGATGCATATTCCATGCGTTCCACTCCCCAGGTTACAGGAGCGGCAAGGGACGCAATCAAGTATGCAATAAGCCAGATCGAGATCGAACTGAACGGTGTGGGCGACAATCCCATTTTCCTGTGGGAGGACAAAGAAGTTCTTACAGGAGCGAATTTCCAGGGAACGCCAGTAGCTCTTCCAATGGAAATGGTCGGAACCGGCGTCTCTATGCTGTGCGTACTGAGTGAAAGGCGCCTGAACAGGCTGCTGAACCCGGCACTTTCGGTCGGGCTTCCGCCGTTTCTCACCGAAAAGCCCGGTTTCATGTCCGGACTCATGCTGTCCCAGTACACGGCGGGAATGCTGTGCGTCGAGACAAGGATTCTCAGCCACCCAGCAGCCAACCAGTCGATTCCTGCCGCCGCCGACCAGGAAGATTTCGTATCCATGGGAATGAACACTTCATTGAAGACCAGGCAGATTTACGAAAACGCTCTGGGCGTTCTGTCCATAGAACTCATTGCCGGGGCCCAGGCGCTTGATCTCAGGTCTCCGCTCAAGCCCGGAAAGGGCGTAAGAGCTGCATACGAAGTGATCAGAAAGCACGTACCAAGGCTTGAAGAGGATCGTCCGCTGTACGAGGATCACAACACCATGCTCCAAGTCCTGAAATCCGGCGAGCTGCTTCAGGCAGTCGAGAAAGCGGCCGGAGAACTCACCTTCTGATGACCGTACCGGTCGATTCAGCTGAAACACAGGGGATACGACCATAGGTTCACTCACCGGAAATATTTCCGGACTGAAATCCGGCCAGATCAGAGCTCTGGAAAGACTTGGGAGAAGGAGAATCCCGCCCGCAGAAATAATTCACTATGAGCTTGCCAGAACCATGTCCTCCCTTTCCCTCGAGACAGGCAGGCAGATCGGCCTGCTCGTAAACAGAAACGGCAGGATAGAATTCATCATGGTGGGTGACAGACACCGGATCCATCTGCCCGATTTCGGAAGACTCCGTGCGGGCAAGGGACGCTTCCGGGGGCTTCGCATGATTCATACTCATCTGTCAGAGGGAGGAATCGACAGGGATGACCTGGTGGACCTTTTCAGGCTCAGACTGGACATGGTTGCAAGCATTTCAGTGGGCAATAGCGGTGATCCTGAAAATCTGTTCATTGCACACCTTCTCCCCGAGCCTGATTCCAGAGAGCCGTGGGTCATCCTGGGCCCCTACCAGACCAGCCGCATTCCGATCAGCTTCCTGGAAATGATTCAGTCCATCGAAGAGGAATTCGCACGAAAAACGCCCCCGATTCCGGTCGATGCTGTTTCCGGCAGGGGCATAGTCATAAATGTTACCACGGGTCCAGGCAGAAGTGCGGAAGAATCCCTCGATGAGCTCGAGGTCCTGGCGTCAACGGCAGGCGTAAAAGTAGTGGAAAGGGTTATCCAGAAAAGAGAAAAGGTGGATCCAAGGTACGTCCTGGGCAGGGGCAAACTGGAAGAAATAGTGCTCCTGGGTATGCAGCATGACGCGGAAATTCTGATATTCGACAGGGACATCACTCCTCTGCAGGCCAGAACCATTGGAGAAATGACTGATATGAAGGTAGTGGACAGGACGCAGGTCATCCTGGACATATTCGCGCGGCAGGCGAAAAGCGTTGACGGCAAGCTGCAGGTTGAGCTTGCGCAGCTGAAATACAGACTGCCCAGGCTCGGACAGCGCGATGACGCTCTCAGCCGGCTTACGGGCGGCATCGGTGGCCGGGGGCCCGGCGAAACAAAGCTCGAGATCAGCAGAAGGCGCGCCAGGGACAGAATCGCCAGGATCGAAAAAAAACTGAACAAGCTGGCTTCGAGGCGCAGGAATCGCAGAAAACTCAGGCAACGCAGTGGAACACCCGTAATAGCCCTGGTCGGGTACACGAACTCTGGAAAATCCACACTGCTTAATGCACTTACAAAAAGCAAAGCCGATGTCGAAGACAGGCCCTTTGTAACCCTGGATCCCCTGAGCAGACAGATGATGCTGCCTTCAGGTCGCAGGGCGGTCCTTATCGATACAGTCGGCTTTATCAAAGACCTGCCAAAGGATCTGCTTGCAGCATTCAGAGCCACGCTTGAGGAGGCGGGAGAATCCGACCTCATGCTCAATGTCGTAGATGCGCATGCCGCCAGCAGCGAGGAAAGGGTCCGCTGCGTTGAAGAGCTTCTAATGGATCTCGATTACCACAGGGTTCCTCAGCTGACGCTGTGGAACAAATGTGATCTTCTCGACGCGGAACAAACGGCAAGAACAATCAGCAATTCAAACGGTGTCATGATCTCGGCCCTTGATCCTTCAACACTTGAACCGCTTCTTGAATCCATTGAGCGCATTCTTGAGGAACTGGGTTTGTTCCGTAACTGAAAAAGTGTACTATTCCTTAAGAACGGTCTTGATAACGGCCTTGCCGCCCTTGATGACGACTTTGAAATCAACATTCTTTCCGCCGTGCTTTATTGAATAGTCCGCGGCCTTGCTTCTGAGCGTTTTCTGGACCTTGTCGTAGGAAAGCTTTTTTGCCCCTTCGCCCGTCCTGTCCCTCGCTTTCATATAGGCCGCATATACCGCCTTGTATCGTTTTTCGCTCACAGCAGCATCACTGCCTGCCGTGACCGGTATGGATGCCCGGGCAGGGCGCCGCTTCTTCTCCGGGGCAGGCGCTTTTGCAGGTGCAGGTTTTACTTTTTCTTCCTTAGGATTCCCGGAACCGAAGGGATCATCCAGCTCAGCGGTTATATCCACTGCAGCGTCAGGTTCAGGGCGGCCTGCTGATTCAAACGGATCATCTATCTCTGCAGCCGGTGTGGAAGGCTCTTCGGGACGGCTTCGGGCAGCTTCCGCTCCCTTCCCGGCCTCCGGCGCTTTCTTCTCTTTTTCTTCAAAAGGCGCGTCAATCGCCTCTGACCGTATACCTTGGGCTGCCTGTTCTGTTCGTGCCTGGGCACGCATCATATGGCGCTTGTACGTTCCTTCTTCTATCTGACGCGAGACCCTCAGCCAGTAGGTCTGCAGGGTATTGAACCTCTGCACCAGTGACTGAAACTTGAACCGAGTGGCAGTATGATTGATGCGGTGCCTGCGCATGGTGCGGATCTGCCTGTCCACGTTCTTGCGCACGGTAACGGGCTCGATCTTTTCTATTCCCATGAAGTACTGGTTATACAGTGACTGCAGCCTGTCTATCCTGGTTTCGAGTTCCTTGACGGCCGCGATGAACTCCGCATCTTCCATTTATGGAGACGACCTCCTACAGTGGTTCAATTACTAAATTATCGAAACTCAGGGGGGCGGACCAGTTGTTGAATCCAAAATACTCATGACCCTTTCCCTCGAGCGGCATCTGGTCATCCATTCTTAAAAACGGACTTCCGTCTATGCTCCAGCTCAGGAGGTTTCCCTTACGGGTCACGGTAAAATGATATTTTCTTCCGGGCACAACGCGAACGTCCGTCCTTACCTGGCGGTCGGACGCGTGCTCATCCATCCTGGCGATTATGGATTTGGAATTCTTCCATCCCCCGAAGATGAGGACATAGCTCGTGGCAGTGTAGGAGGCGGTCTTGGCATAGGACGCACCGTCCCCGAAAAGCTCTATCTTTATGTCGCCGTCAGGGCTGTCGCTCCATGCGTCAAGTTCCACTTTCACGTCCCTGGGCAGCCTCTTCTTGAGCCACAGGGGCTTGTTTTTCGCATCCTGTATCTTGAGCACGCCGTTTTCAATCCTGTAGCCACCGCCCGTGTTGTACCAGTCCGATCCCAGGGCGGTTCTTTCAAAGTCATCGACGAATTTCTTCGTGATCATGGCTCCTCTGCTCTGCGTGCACGCGGGCAGTAAAAACATCACGGCCAGGGCCGGAATCATCAATCTGTACATTGCGCCTCCTTTACCTGAACGGTTTCCTTCATCATTAAAAAGCGGAATACAGGATATCAGTTAGTGTATCCATGGGCAATGGTCTGTGCCTTGAACCTATGCGACATTCAGGGTGGCAATATCACTTATTTCCGATTCCATATTCCGTGCCGCTTCCCACAGATCGACGGCCTGCTGCGCGTTAAGCCAGAATTCCGGTGTGTTTCCGAAAATCCGCGAAAGCCTCAGCGCCATCCCGGGGCTTACCGCACGACGCTCCCTCAATAGCTCATTGACGCTCTGTCTTGATACTCCTATTGCTCTGGCAAACGCGGATACTGAAAGATCATAGTCAGGCAGAAAGTCTTCGCGCAGAATCTCTCCGGGGTGAGGTGGACGGATCTTCCTTTTCTTTCTGTTCTGAATGCTCATCTTAGTCGCCTTTTGGTAAAAATCCTGATCATGGGAATTAGTGTAACTCGTTACGTTATTATTGTCGATTTGGACAAATCCATTGTCAATCATCTTTCGCCCTGAAGTGAGGTCTGGCACCCCAAGATGAGGTCTGACACTCCAGATAAGCTGCTTCTAATTATCAGGGACAACAACGAGGATGACAACGAATAGCTTCAATTCTCCGCGCTGAGTCCTGTTATGTGAACAGGAGCAGGTTTGGTCCTGAGTCATGTTCGTCATTTCCATGGTAAGCTATGAGAAGGCAAGCAGTGTCAGTAAGATTAAAAAACATATTCGCGATGCACACCAGGCACTTATCACGACTGTTTTTATGTCTTTTATCTTCATGCTGCTTAGCATTTATCACATTGTCTTATAATGCAGTGGCTGATTCTGAATTAGAGGATGATTCATCCCGGGTTTCCGAATCTAATGATGAGAAGAATGATACCAGCGATGAAGAATACGCGTTTGCTTTGCTCATGAATCCAGCCGATATTATCTGGAAGCTTGTTTATAAACAGATCCCTCTTAATCCGCAGTTCCAGGTGAGAATTACCTCATACATAGCTCTGGATGTGATTCCTCATTATTCATACATGTTCGGGAAAAATAATGAAGGAGAATGGAGCGCGGGGGGTGCGCTCGGATTACGTATCAGTCCTTTCGGCACGGGACTGCAGGGGTTCTATGTAGTTCCGCGGGTTCAGGTCAGGTATGTGAAGGTGATTTCCCGTAACTGCGGTTTCAGTCAGTTTCCCTTGGGCGTTTTCCCGCATCTGCCTGTTGTATCATCCTGTCCAGCATACGTTGAAGAACAACAAGCATTTGAACTTCTTTTTGTTAACACAACTCTGGAGGGCGGGTATGCATGGGTATGGAGTAATTTTGATTTGAATCTTGGCTTAGCTATAGGCTGGGGGCGTGACGTGCATGAAGGTGTCGATATACCCGTTTTCCTCTTCAATACCAGCCTTGGATTTGCAATTTGATCTGTAATAAACAAGTCCATAAGGCTGCATTTTTCTAACCATTTGAACCTGTTTTTCAATAAATAGCACTGTAATAACAATTACTTGACAAATTTAAAGTTCAAGTTTAATATTTTTTCATGTTTGTTCCCAGGCAGATATTTCCGGCGCTTCTAAAAGTGCTGGATCAGTTTCCGGCAGTTCTTCTCACCGGCCCGAGGCAGTCAGGAAAAACAACGCTGCTTCGAACCGAGTTCAAAGACAGTAGAGAATACGTCAGTTTTGACGACCCGATGGAGCGGGCGTTCGCCCTGGATGATCCTGCTGGTTTTCTCGACCGCTTCTCCGGAAAACCAGTCATTCTTGATGAGATTCAACACGTTCCTGAACTATTCCAGTACCTGAAGATGCGGATTGACAACGACCGCTCGACCAGCGGCAGATGGCTTCTCACCGGCTCGCAGAATTTCTCTCTGATGACGAATGTCGGAGAATCCCTGGCCGGACGGATAGCAGTCATGGAATTGATGCCTTTCAGCCTTGAGGAAACCGGATCTCTGCTTAACCGCTCAATAGAAGAAATAATCTTTAACGGCTGGTACCCGGATCCGTGTCTGAATCCTGAATTGCGTGACTCCTGGGTAAAATCATATCTCAGGACTTATATAGAAAGAGATGTTCGACAACTGCAGAACATCAAGGATTTAAGGCTATTTGAAACTTTTCTGGGCATCATTGCGGCCAATCACTCGCAGACGCTGAATGCTTCCATCATTTCCAGACAGACCGGAGTGTCCGTTCCCACTGTCAATTCGTGGGTCGGGCTGCTGGAAGCATCGTACGTGGCATTTCTGTTAAGACCCTATTTCAGAAATTTCGGTAAACGCGTCGTCAAAACGCCGAAGCTTTACCTGCTGGATTCAGCTGTAGCGTCCTATATTACGCGGCAGCCGGGCGGCGAGGTGGCACTGGCCGGACCCATGGGAGGCGCCCTGTTCGAAGGTTTCATCGTGTGCGAAGTCGTAAAGCTGTTTGCCGCACTCGGCAGGGAGGCCGATGTATACTTCTGGCGTTCCCATGACGGTCTCGAAGTAGACCTCATCGTTCAGGCCCGCGGCAGACTGATACCAGTTGAAATAAAACTGACCGCCACACCTTCGCTCAGACACATCGAACCGATTAAGCAGTTTCGAGCAATGGCCGGCAGGGAGATCTCGAAACATTCCGCCCTCGTATGCCGCGTGAACGAGATAAAAGAAATGCCCGGAGGCTGCATGGCAATCCCGTGGTCCGAGTTCTCCGGATGGCTTGTGGATAAATTTTAATCAGTCTCGAAATTGAGAACTTCGACGTCCCGGTGGGGAATCTCTGACAGTATTTGTGTCATTTCGGGCGTAAAGGCGATCCTGAGGATGAGGTTGCGGTCGCGTGGAAGGCCCTGACCCGCCTCGCCGCTTCCGCTGTGCACGTCGTAAAGCGCGTAGAAGCGCCCGCCCTCCAGTATCTGCAAGTCGTCCGGTATCATGTAATCCAGCATGACCGTGTAAATCACGCCAGTGCCGTCGCAGTTGTCCACGATCTCGAGAATACGCGACTGCTGCGGCCAGCACATTATTGCGGACGTCTCGATTTCCCAGTAGCCGTATTCAGACCCCATGCCGTCGGGAGCCTCGTGCGGAGTGACGTAGTTCTCGTGAGTGTGTCCTGCCAGGTGAATGAGAACGTTGGGATACGTATTCATTATATCGATGAAGGCGTCCTCATCGTCGCCCAGGCGCCTTGCAGGATGGTGGCTTGCAACTATGATGAGTTTGTCCGCATCCTGTGCGGCGGCAAGTTCCTGATCCAGCCACTCGAGCTGCTCCTGGCCCACAATGCCGTCCGCTCCCGAATCCTTTACCGTATCAAGGGCCACGAGTATGGAAGGCACACCGGACATTATGCCGTCCACCGTGAAGTTCATCTTCAGGCTGTCATAGTTGTCCGAGTCATATCCATGTCCGTCCGGCACGGTGCCCGTACCGTTGTGAAAATCCAGCCAGTCGGGCCGCTCGAAATAGGCGCGTTCAGTATCCTTTATCACGTAATTGCCGGTGTATTCCTTTTTGGCAGGCAGGTAGCAGCGCTCGGGCTCGAGCGATTCCGTTGGATAATATGGTTCGTCCAGGCACGTAGGCGGCACGGCCTTTGAAAGCGCCGATGTCACGGCCCCTGTCGGATCCGCCTGCATCCAGCTCGTAAGCGGGCCGTTTCCGAGTTCCAGGCCGTCGTGGTTTCCGTAAATGGCGTACCACGGAATCAGGTCCGAAAGCCCCTCGGCTTCGAATGCGTCGTGCTGATCGTTCGCTATTCCCGTAATCGGATCATCGTCGTTTCCCGAATCCGGGTGAACTATTTCCCCTTCCAGCACGCCGAAATACCAGTTGAGTTCGTTTGTCTGGATGTTGTCCACCATGTCGCCCGTCATGAGAAGAAAGTCAAAAGGCTGAAAAGGCGTAAATGCGTTTCCTGTCCGTATGGTGGCTTCGAGAAAATGAGCACCCCATGACTCCTGATGCCTGAACGCTGCCTCGACGAAGAGGTCGCCGTTTATGAGCCTTGCGGGGGATTCCTCGTCCACTATCTGCGTGTCCGTAACCTGCCAGAAATAGGCGAGTGACGACGGCTCGCAGCCCGCATCCTGACTCGGCTCGCCCACACTGAGACCGTCCCTTGTCAGAAACGGCTCTCCGGGCCCGAACTCCCACAGGCCCCATTCAGACCTGTCGCCCGCAGGCTGTGTTGCCGGGCTCAGCACGGGCACCACCGTGCGCTTGAGCGTTGTAAACGGACGTCCGTCAGGGTCCTGGCCTGAATCGGCGTCTGCATCGGCATCCGTGTCGGAGTCCGTATCCGTGTCGGAATCAGTGTCAGTGTCGCTGTCCGAATCCGTGCCTGCGTCACCATTGTTCTCCGGGCCCTTAGATGCATCCCCGGACCCGGCGTCCGCATCCTCTCCTGGTGAGTCTTCGCACGAAAATATAAGAAAGATTAATATTGCTGACACAATCAAATATTGTGGTGTATGTAACATAATCACTTCTTCCTCATTTTTAGTTCCATTTAAATATTACATTTATGAAATAATTTTCAATATTTTAATGATAAGTTCATCATTTTCGAATGTAATACCTGTCTGATGAATAACAATGCACGGGCCGAATTCATGTTAGACACTGTTTCGGGTTTTCTGATATGAAGCCTGAGAAGGACTTATATGCACACAGGAGGACCTTATGACATCGATAACGCTGGGAAAGGCACTGCGAAACGCCATTGAGGCGGAACAGGCGTCAGAAAGATTCTACAGGCTTCTGGCCGAAAGCACGAAAGATGAAAAAGCAGGGGGTTTTCTGCTTGCAATGGCTGATCAGGAAAAACAGCACGCAGCCCTGTTAACGAGAATGAGCGAGCAGCTTCAGGCCGGAGAACTGCCCATGAGGGCGGACGACAATGTGGAAGTGATCGAGACAGTGCCCGAGTGGGCTGATCTGGATGACATCACTTTTGAACAGGCCCTGGAGGTTGCGCTTCAGGCCGAAAACAACGCCGCATTGTATTACGACGCACTTTCCTCGATGACGGGGGGAGAAACAGCCGATTTCTTTTCGCAGACCGCGCGGACTGAAGAAGAGCATGCTAAGAAAATACAGCAGATCAAGAAGATGCTCTGAAGATCCGCTCTGACGGGAAATCTGAATCCATGAAAGCGATGCTGCTTGATACCATCTGCAACGTGGCCCGAAATCCTGAGCCCCTAAAGCCTGCGGATGTCGATATACCCGTGCCCTCGGATGCGGAAGTACTGATAAAAATTTCTGCCTGCGGCGTATGTCATACCGAACTGGACGAGATCGAAGGCCGAACGCCTCCGCCGAAGCTTCCCGTTATCCCGGGGCATCAGGTCACGGGCAAGGTCGAGGAAGCTGGAAAACGGGCCTTGAAACTTAAAGCAGGCGACCGTGTGGGAGTCGCATGGATCTTCTCGGCCTGCGGACGCTGCAGCATGTGTCTGAAAGGGGACGAAAACCTGTGCCCCGATTTCATGGCAACGGGAAGGGATGCGGACGGCGGCTATGCCGAGTACATGACCGTGCCCGAGTCATACGCTTTTCCCATACCTGATTCCTTCAGCGACATAGAGGCTGCGCCGCTGTTGTGCGCGGGCGCCATAGGCTACAGGTCACTGAGGCTTGCGGATATTGAAAACGGTCAGAGGCTGGGTCTTACGGGCTTCGGTGCGTCCGCACATCTGGTATTGAAAATGGTAAGGCACGAGCTACCAGACGTTGACGTGTTCGTGTTCGCGCGCAACCCTGGACAGAAGGAGTTTGCACTGGAACTCGGAGCGGTCTGGGCGGGTGACACGGATGAAGATGCGCCCGAAAGGCTCGACAGCATAATTGATACCACGCCTGCCTGGAAGCCCGTCGTAAAAGCAATGAAAAACCTCGCTCCCGGCGGAAGGCTCGTAATTAATGCAATACGCAAGGAAGACGCAGATAAGGACTACCTGTTGAACCTGAATTACGCCGAGCACTTGTGGGACGAGAAAGAGATAAAGAGCGTGGCCAACGTTGCGGGCAGGGATGTGAGGGAGTTTTTAGACCTCGCGGCCCGGGCGGACATCAGGCCCGAGGTTGAGATCTACAGTCTTGAAGAAGCCAACAAAGCGCTTTACGAACTGAGAACGTCAAAAATCCGGGGGGCAAAGGTTCTGAAAATAGGCTAGCCGGCACGTCCGGATCACGCAAAAGTGTTCCACAGATAGGAGCCTATTTCTTCACCGGCCTCTTCACAGTTTTTTTCATTTTTTCTCAGTATCTCAAGTATCTCTATGGTATGTGACATCTGCTTCATAACAGGATGCACGTATTTTTTTCCTCGTGTTCTGAATTGTTTTTAACGGGCATTACTGAAGATATTTTCTCTTTTGAATTATTTGTGATTTTTGAGGAAGCAGGTAGTAAACGTTTTTCATTACACCCATCAATGCATCCATTACAATAAATCATGCAGGTAATCAGCAAACACATTTTCATATATGTTGATTTTATTGGCTCTGGTTTCATATCAGGTGGGGTCATTCTTCATTAATCAATTTTATTACCACGATATCAGTATCCGCATCTTCATCATTGCTGCTGCTGTGTTCATGCAGTGGTTCCTGACCGGAGGGCCCGTTCCAGCCTGTAAAACTTCCTCCCGAAATATACAGGCTGCTTTCTGAACCAGGTGCCATACCAGTACTTTCATCTTCGAATTCTGAACCGAAAAAAAAATGCCACATGTAATCTCCGTCCTGGTTAAGCTTCAGAACAAGTATATCGGTACTTCCATTGAAAGAATTGAGCGGTTTCTGACCTTCAGGACCCTTCCAGGATTCTTCACCCAGCCCTGAGATCAAAATACTGTCATGTTCATCCAGAGCTATACTTGAGCCGGTATCATATCCACTGGAGCCGAAGAAAGAATGCCATTCGTATATTCCTTCCGAATCCAGTTTCAATACGTAAATATCCGAAGATTCATCATCACTGGGTGTAAATTCATGAAGAGGCTCCTCGCCAGCAGGGCCTCTCCACGCGGAACCGGGACCGGTAATATATATTTTACTGTCTTCGTCTGCTATTAAGTCATTGGAATTGCCTGTCGGACCGAAAAATGAATGCCATCTATATATTCCGTCCCGATTCATGCTTATTATAAAAATGCCACCCTTGTTGGTATCATATAAAGGTTCAGCATTTTCCGGGCCTTTCCATGAATCGGCACTTACTCCGGAAGTATATATGTTGTTATTACTGTCCAGTTCTATTGCTACCCTGTTGTACGGGGTAATTATTCCCCCAAACGCGTGCCACTCATAACCGCCATCAGAATCCAGCTTGATAACATGAACATTTGCGCTGTCACATTCATCCCGCTTGAATTGATAGACCGGGGGTTGACCTGCAGGTCCATTCCATGTGTTTACGCTGTACCCCGTTATGAATACGTTTGTATCATTGACCACGATATCCGTACCATCGTCATCGGCAACGTCCGGCAGGAATGGATCCCAGCATGTTGTTTCTTCGCCTGTACCGTAAAAAGTGTGCCATATGTATTCTCCGTCAGAATTCATCTTCTGAATGAATATGTCGGAGTTATGAAACTCATTGTTTTCACTGTGCTGGTGAAGCGGCGGCTGCCCGTCAGGTCCTTCCCAGAATTCGCTGCTGCCTCCGGTGATATAAATATTGTCATTTTTGTCGATGGCAATGCCTTCAGCAGAACAGGGTCCGATAAACGTGTGCCACTGGTAGGAACCGTTCGGCCCCAGTTTGAGTACGTAAGCTCCTCCATTTGACTCGTTTATGGGGGTCTCACCGGACGGGCCGGTCCATGTTCCAATGCTGTCGCCCGCTACATAGATGTAATTATTGCTGTCAACAACAATGCTGCGGCCTTCGTCCGGACAGTAGTATTCGTCACAGTCTGTCGAACCGTAGAAAGTATGCCAGTAATAGATACCGTCCGGTTCAACATCCGAGTCTGAGTCTGTGTCTGTGTCCGAATCCGAGTCCGTGTCCGCGTCAGCATCAGATGCTGCATCGCCAGGAGTATCTTTGACATCAATAGAAGCATCCTTTTCCTGTCCGCTGGAGTCGCTGCAGCCAGAGCAGGCGTTGATACATAAAAAGCAGACCAATGCCAGAATGAAGTGAATGTTGACCGTGTATTTTACAGTCATTTTCTAATGATAATATCAGATGCGATTATATTAAACCTCAATAAACATGAACTTTCCTCACTGACAGTCACGTAGATAGACATTTGAGGGCGTTTGAGTGCACGGGATATCAAACCCATCCAGACAACGTCCCGGGCGTCCGATAAATGCCTGAGGGCAAACATTCAAATCCGAGCTACATCCTTCTACAATATCACATCCGGTACCATCTGCTCCCATTGATGCGACTTGAAAACAGCTACTTTTCTGTATTCGAGGGAACCCGTGAATACGGTTCTCAGTCGTACGCAAGCCGTGTTTTCTCGTCTGCCAGCGTCGGCTCGATAAGCTCTTTCCATTCAGGCGTCTCCCAGGTGCCGAGGGCCTTGTGGATTTTCAGATATTTCTCGGGAATTGGATGAGTGCCCACCACCACGTCCATGCCGTACTGCTCTTTTATATAAGATTTGAAGAATTTGATGCGCGGACAGGGCGGGTAGCCAACGACCATGCCGGTGGCGAAATGCACCACGTCAGCGCCGTTCTTTTTCATCTCAGCCGGCGCATACTCGATATTACCTCCGGGACATCCGTCGCAGGTGGTGTAACCGACAATTTCCACCTCCTGATCCCTGTACCTTTCAAATGCGCCTTCGCGGTTTTTCACAGATCGAAAGCATTTGCCTCCCGCGCATGTGTGATAACGATCGCAGATGATAATGCCGATGTTTACTTTTTCTTTCATACCCGTCTCCCTAGTCCCCGCACGGCGGCTTTTCGCATCGCGTTTCCCTGCCGCAGCAGGGAGTGACCTGCCCGCAACGGGGCGCCCCGGATGATACCGAAGCGCCCTCACCCTTCATGATGAAGCCGGAACCTCCTCCAATAAGGCGGTTAACGCTGCCACCGCACTTCGGACATTCAGAAAGAGCCTCGTCTTTCATCCTCTGAAAAATTTCAAAGCGGTGAGCGCAGGATGTACACTCATACTCGTAAGTAGGCATGACGTCCTCCTAGTAATGCCCGGTACCACGGGCGTGCGCCCCGGGGGCGTACGCCCCGGGAGCGTTCGCGCCAGGGGCGCGTTCGCCCATCCTACTTCGAATTCTCGTTTTCTTCCAGCTCCTGAATGCGCGCCTGTATATCCTTGAGCATCTGCTCGAGATTGCCGGCCTCGGCCTTCAGGTTCTCTTTTTCCATTTCCGGCGTCACCTGCGGTGCCACTGCATACGGCGTATAGGCATACGGTGCATAAGCGCCATAAGCCGGGGTCGCATACCCCCGGCCCATACCGCGACCCCGGCCGTACGCCATACCGCGTCCCATGCCACGTCCGCGCCCGCCTCCGTAGCCATAGCCGTAGCCGTATCCCGCGCCTCTACCATAACCAGCGCCCGGATTCGCATACCCGGGTACGTCATAGCCGGCACAGTAACCCGCTCTGCGTCCCGTCATTGGTCCCATTCCTTCTGGTCCTGTTCTGTCTCCTCTTGGCATCTTATTTCTCCTTTACTAACTGCCCCATGGCGGACCACCCCGGCCCCTTCTCCTGCCGTTTTCCCGGCCTGTTCCGCGTCCGTGCACACGGCCGTGGGCGTGACCACGCCCGCGCGGCGTCTGCCGGCCTGATGGATCGTCATGCGGCATCTGTGCAGGGCCGCCCTTAATGCGCAACGCCCTTCCCGTTACCAGGGCGGTTGCAACCTTGCGCCTTGCACGTTCCAGGATCCTGCCCGCAGTAGCCCTTGAAACCTGCATTCTCTGCCCGGTCTCTTCAAGGCTGAGACCGAGAAGGTCTGACAGGCGAAGGGCCTCGATTTCGTCGAGACCGAGCACTTCTTCCGAAAGCGCGCTCAGGGGCACTCCCTGCGGCTTGAAGTACATTGATCCCGGAACGTGCCGGATTGTTCGCATTTTAGGCGGCCTTGGCATTGTTTCCTCTGTTTTTCTCCCTTCTGTTATGAGAATAATCTCATAACAACTGCATGTCAAGTGCCCTGATGCTGATAAAAAGCATATAAATTCAAAATAGTTAATGATTGATTAATCTCAGCGGCATCGTATAATTCCCTATTAACGACAGGACATTAAACAACTTTCTGGCCAGAGGCACAGAAAGCTGAAGAGGAGGAACTCGTGCAGGATAAAATAAGAACTTCCAGCCGGGCGGCCGGCATCCCGAAGTCGGCAATCCATGAAATGACAAGGCTTTCAAAAGAAATAGACGACGTGGCGTTTCTTTCGTGGGCAAAGCCCACTTCAAATGCGCCCGAGCACATAAGGGAGGGTGCAATTGAGGCAATCAAAAAGGGGCTTACGGACGGATATTCAGAAAGCCCGGGCCTTTTAGTCCTGCGTGAGGAGATAGTAAAAAAGCTCAAAAGGGATAACGGCATAGATGCAGCCGCAACGGACATAATAGTCACCATCGGCGCGATCGAGGGTCTGAGTGCGGCCGTAATGGCCGTTGTGGACCCGGACGACGAGGTCATACTCCCCTCTCCCACCTATTCCACGCACGTAAACCAGGTCGTGCTTGCAGGAGCACGGCCCGTTTTCGCTCCGCTGAAAGAAAAGGAAGGGTTTGTCCTCGATACCGAAGCACTGGAAAAAGCCATAACACCCAGGACAAGGGCTATCCTTTACTGCAGCCCGAACAATCCCACGGGCACGGTTTTTTCTGAAGAAGAACTCAGGCAGATTGCCGACATTGCGGTCAGGCATAATCTGATCGTAATAACGGACGAGGCCTACGAGTACTTTACCTTTGACGGGCACAGGCATTTCTCCATCGCCTCCATTCCCGGAATGTACTCAAGGACCATCAGCTGCTTCACCTTTACAAAAACATACGCCATGACCGGCTGGAGGCTGGGATACCTGTGCGCGGAAGGGGATCTCGTAAGACAGATATCCAAAATACACATACCCTTTGCCATATGCGCGCCCGTAGTCTCACAGTATGCGGCCCTTGCTGCCCTCAAGGGACCACAGGACTGCATAGAAGAATTCAGCCTCAAGTACAAATCAGCGAGAAACCTCATGTGTGAAAGGCTCGATGGATTGAAAAACGTATTTTCTTACCAGAAGCCGCACGGGGCATATCTGATGTTTCCCAGAATTCTTCTGGAAGAAGGTGCGGACTCCATGAGCTTCTGCAAAAAACTTCTGCGGGAGGGCAGAGTATCAACTACCCCGGGCGTTGACTTCGGTCCGACCGGAGAAGGCCATCTCAGGCTTTCCTTCTGCGTGCCCGAGGACATGATAAACAAGGCCTTTGATCGCATGGAGAAATTCCTTTCAAAATAGAAACTCTTTCCGCTTTCCCACCGGGTGACCCTGATCTATCGTCTGTTCGAAAAAAAACCCGCCACCTGTCCGGTTCAT
>Ga0272442_10001905_pt1 | contig 30925 bp, 22 predicted proteins | sample SSMForm2O_FD_200262 | JGI IMG/M metagenome (GOLD analysis project Ga0272442, IMG submission 200262) | Marine sediment archaeal communities from Little Sippewissett salt marsh, Falmouth, MA, United States - SSM-Form-2O | ecosystem: Environmental > Aquatic > Marine > Wetlands > Sediment ... | reverse complement strand
TGGTGTGGCATGATGACGGGGACTGGGAGATCATACCAGCCGTAACCTATGAGGTGTCGGAAAATGTCACGGTTAATCTCAAGGCGACGATTTTTACCGGGCCCCGGAAGAGCCTGATAGGTGAGTTCCAGGACAGCAGCAACATCTGGCTGAGGATCAAGTGGGGGTTCTAAAAGTAGCGGCATAAGGGTGTTGAGGGATTATCGATACGGAAATTATGCAATACTGAAATAGGGTAAATAACGGGAGTGCATATGAAACCAGTAATTCTACTGAAAGACAGACCTGTTTTGTATCTAATAGTCCTTATTTTTTGTCTTGTCTGTTGTGCGGGATGTAAGGCAAGGCAGCAGGTGGCCCAGGCACCGCCTAAATTTCCCATGACCAACAGTATTTTTAACATATTTTTTATTGATAAAAACAATGGGTGGGCCGCAGGAAAGCTCGGAAAAGTGGTTTATACCGACAATGGCGGTGCACAGTGGAACCGACAAAACAGCTGCACCGATAACAATTTAAGAGGACTCTGTTTTATCGACAGGAACAGAGGCTGGATCGTTGGAGACCGGGGAACCATTATCAGGACAGTCAACGGTGGTTTGGTGTGGTCTGTTCAAGCTAGCGGTGTTGAACAGCATTTGCGCTCGGTTTGTTTTACGACCAAACAGCAAGGCTGGATTGTGGGCGAGCAGGGCACGGTACTGTTTTCGGAAAACGGCGGCAAGGATTGGAAGATACGATCCGACCTCAGCAACTTTTTTTCTGTTGAAGAGCGTATGCTTCCTGTTTCCCTGTTTGAAATCTTTTTTCTTGATGAACAAAACGGGTGGATTGCCGGAGATTACGGAAAAATACTGCATACATCAGACGGTGGAAAGAACTGGCATCTTCAGGAAACAAACACTACTGCCACATTGATGGATATAACTTTTACCGACCCCCTCCACGGCTGGGCGGTGGGGGAATCGGGAAAGATTCTCCATACCGCCGATGCCGGCAGTACGTGGAAAATCCAGCGCAGCGATATCTCATATTTGCTGAACGGTGTATCATTCAGGGATGCAGCACAAGGCTGGATATGTACCTACGGCAATATACTGCACACAACAGACGGAGGTTTAAACTGGCTGGTGCAGGCAGAACGCAAGATGTGGTTCTACGATATTCATGCCGATAAGAATGAAAATATCTGGGCTCCGGGAGATTACGGCGAAATAGTGCATTCCGGTGACAGCGGCAAAAACTGGGCCGCGCAGATACCGTGGGAATAGCATTACTGCAGGCCTCTGTTTGATGTAAGAACTGAGGAATAAGCAGACCGGGTTCTTAAAAATGATATGTTGTTGAAAAACCTTACCAGAACAACCGGTTTATGTAACGTCTGCTGTCCACCATTTTAGTGGGCACTCAAACTTTCCAAAGAACCGGCATACCCTTTTCCCCATAGAAAAGAGAGGTAAATATCATTATACAAAGGATGAAAGAGGAGCCGTGCGATGAAAAACTATGATGTTGTGGTTGTGGGAGCAGGTCCTTCGGGACTTATGGCTGCCAAGACCCTGTGTGAAAACGGTCACAGCGTTGCCCTGGTTGAGCGCAAAGAAAACATCACCGCCATAACCAGGGCCTGCGCAACCATGCTTGCCATTGAAAATGAGCGCTACTTTGACGAAAGGATGTACTTAAACGAACAAACACAAAAAATCGTTTTTCCCGAGAGCGGGTTTTCCGTCGACTATGACGGCCCGTATCGTCCCTTCTACAGCTGGAACATGTTCTCACCCGACGGCAAGTCGGTGGTACAGCTGGGAGATTACAGGCGGCTTGTAAAAGAGAACCGTCGATTATCTGTTACCTACAGCAAGCAGCGCCTGCTGGAGCTGCTCCTGCAGGATGCACAAAACAACGGGTGTCATGTCTATCCCGGCAGCAATGTGGTACACGTGGCCAAAACGGGCAGGCACATCAAAGTCTCCACCGCCGAAGGAAAGTGTTTTACAGCGACATTTGTCATAGCCGCCGACGGTATAAACTCACGGATAGCCCGTATTACCGGGCTGAACAGGAAACGGCAGTTTTTCGAGACCATGCTGGGGCTGGGGGTGTATTTTAATAATCTGAGCATCGACTATCCCGATGCCTTCAACTGGATTTCCCTGTATCACGCTGCCAGCAAACTTCCCATGGCATTTACTGTCCTGCCGTGTCCCTATCCCGATGCCGAGTTCTGGATGTGGGGAAGTTTCAGCAGCTCGCCTCCCCTTGAGCGGCAGAGCCTTATGGATGAGGCGTTAACGGTGCTCAGTGACAGCCCCTACAGCCACTGTTTCGAGGGCGCAGAGATTGTTCGGCACAACTGTCACGTGTTGAATCTCTGGTCCCCGGCACACACGCCGTTTCTTGATAATATCATTTTTGTCGGGGATTCCGTGTGGACCCTTGAGGCCGAGTGCACCGGCTCGATGATGTGCGGAAAAAAGGCCGCCAATGCAATCACAACGGCATTCCGGGACAACAGGCCAAACGAGCACGGGGTGCGAAGTTATATAGACTGGTGGTATAAAAGCTTTCCCGAATTTGAAGACTATAAAGGAATCGTAGATCTGTTCGCCCTGTTTGAGCTTCTGGAGGAAGACGACGTCAATTATCTTTTCAGCCTGTTGATCGACAAACCTCTTGAGGCAACATTAAATCCCTACAGCGTCAGCCAGCAGATTAACGGGGTGCTGATGCAGAAGATGGGAACAATACAGCAGGAGAACCCCCGGTTCCTGGCCAAACTGCAAACAGCAGCCACGGCCCCGCTAAAGAGTATCATGGTGGGCTCTGTTCGCAGGGCCTTTCCCAATGCGTAACAACCTGTTGCCGAGAAACGTGTGTGAGCTGAATGCAGAAAAACTGAGAAAAGAAAAATAGCTGAAGGAAGGGAAACAGATATGGAAAAAAAGTATGATGTCATCGTTGTGGGGGCAGGGCCCAGCGGCCTTCTTGCCGCCAAGGCGGCAGGGCTTGCAGGTCTTAACGTGCTGTTGCTGGACAGGAAAAAAGACCTGACAAAACTCGATAGATTGTGCGGACAAACCCTGGTTTCAATGAACGGCTACTATTTTAACGACCTGATCAATTACAACCGCACAGCAAAAAAGCTGGGGTTTCTTAACAGCGGCATATCGTTTACCTATGACGGGCCAATAAGAAACATCAAGGCATGGTATCTCTACTCTCCCGACGGCAGCCTCATATCTTTTGGAGTGCCGGAAGAAACCGAGAAGAAGGGCGATGACGGTGCTGTCGGGGTTTCAATTGATAAGGAAGCGCTGTTTCGGTGCCTTCTTGATGAGGTCAAAGAGGCAGGGGTAACGGTTCTTCCCGGAATAAATGTGAACGAGATTGAGCCGGCATCTTCCGGTGTAACGGTTAGGGGAAGCGGAAAAACTTTTAAAGGGAAGTATCTCATTGCCGCAGACGGTGCCAACTCACGAATTGCACGGCTGCTGGGATTTAATAAGGAAAGGACCTTTTACAGTTATCTTTTGACCAGGGGCTGGTACATGAAAAATGTTAACCCGGGCGAGACGGATGTTGTGTTGTCGAGTTTTACCCACAGCCAGGAAGCCCCCGGTTTCATGTTCGTTCTGCCCAGGCCGTATAAGAACCAAAATATCGTAGCATTTTTTACACTCGATCCAAGAACCGACCTTGAAAACGTCAAGAATTATTTCATGAAAGAAAACCAGTTCTTTTCAAAGTGGTTTATAAAGGCGGAACAGTTAAAAGAAATGGCCTTTTCACAATACATTTATTCCCCGGTGACCGTGCCTTACAAAAACCGTGTTCTTCTTGCAGGAGACACCGGGGCATGTCAGGAACTGGAGAATTCCGGTGCCATGATCAGCGGGTGGAAGGCAGGCAGCGCGATTGCTGCAGCGTTAAAAGAAGACCGGGTCGGTATAGTGTCACAGGGTATCTCCCAATACATTGACTGGTGGGAAAAGGATTATATAAAAGGACATAATCATGAAGAATATCTTATGAATTTTGCCCTGCCCTATGTAATCGATAATGAAGATCATATTGATTACATATTCAGTTTACAAAAAGAACCGCTTCCTCCCTGCTGGAACCCTTATACGGCTGTACAGTATCTGGGGCAGATGATGCAGCGTTTGGTTCCCACAATACAAAAAGAGCGACCCGAACTCATACCCAAGCTTGCAGGCATGCAGCAGCCCATGACCAAAATTCTTGAATCCACAACCAAAGCGTGCCTGCCGTTGGCGGAATTTGATTAACAGATGATGCTCCCCGCCTGCAAGGCGGGGCTTTCGCGGCACATTCCGGTAAAATCTTAAGATCCAAACTTCATAATGAGGCAGAGAAATTACAGGAAACAACAACTGTTTACTACATCTTAGGAGCCAGTCGTGATTAAAGACTTACACAACATTGTCGGGACGGAGAATGTTCTGGATGATCAGGAAGCCCTTGCGCACTATTCCACTGATCAAAGTCTGAGCCACCCCCGTATACCTTTTGCCGTGGTTAAACCAAAAAACTCCGAAGAAGTGCAGGAGCTGGTCGCTTTTGCGAACAAAACCCTCACGCCGGTAATACCCGTCAGTTCGGGCGTGCACTTCTGGGGAGCAACGCTCCCTGAGGAGGGAGGGGTGATTGTGGAGCTTTCACGCATGGATAAGATCCTTGAAATCGATCCACAAAACCGGCGGGTAAAAATAGAACCAGGTGTTACCTGGCATAAGCTGCAGGAGGCACTTGCAGAGAATGACCAGATGCCGTTAAATCCCCTTTTCCCGCACCCGAAGAGTTCCGCGCTTACAGGATCCCTTGAAGGTGAAGCCATGCTGATTCCGAAATATGAATACAGCGATCCGGTACTGACCAGTCAGGTGGTTTTGGGAAACGGAAGTCTGATAAAAACGGGAATGGCGGCTGCAAACAATACCCAGGGTGTTTACCCGGAAGGTCCCGGTACAAACTTCATACATTTTTTCCAGGGTGCCCAGGGAACGCTGGGTATCGTAACCTGGCTGAACATCAAGACCGAGTACCGTCCCAAAGAGCAAAAAGCATTCTTTGCCGCCTTTAACGAGCTGGAAGACGCTGCGGAGCCCATCTATAAGCTGCAGCGCCGCCACCTGGGAAACGAATGCTTTATCCTGAACAAGTTCCTCATGGCGTCCCTGCTGAGAGAACAGGACGGTGATTTTGAAAAGCTGATGCAGGACCTGCCGCCCTACACCATGGTCCTGGTTATTGCCGGTGCCCCGAGACGGCCCCTTGAGCGCATCGCCTATGAAGAAGAGGCGCTTATGGAGATTGCAGGCGACCTGCGGTTTGAACCTGCCAAGACGGTGGGCGGTGTGGCCGGACTCGGTACCAAAATGATCGACATGCTGAGAAATCTTCCCTCAACAGACGTCTACTGGAAGAACCGCTTCAAGAACTCGACCCAGGATATTTTCTTCATTACCACCATGGACCGTGCCCAGGCATACGCCGACATAGCACTGAGCTATGCCACGTGCTACGGGCTCAACATCAACGAGGTGGGCGTGTACATGCAGCCCCTTGAACGCGGCCGCGCATGCCACCTGAGCTTCTGCCTGCCGTGTGACCTGGACAATGACGCCGAGAGGGAAAATATCCGGGAACTGTACCTTGAACTAAGCGACAGGCTCATCAGTGAAGATGCGTTCTTTTCAAGGCCGTACGGCGTTTGGGCCGACAGGGTCTACAGGCGTTGTGCAATTTATACAGCAAAGCTGAAACAGCTCAAAAAAATATTTGATCCGAACAATATTTTGAACCCTGGAAAACTTTGTCATTAAACTTTTTCATATATGGAGGATTTCATGGCTAAGGAAATGTTACTCCCAAAATAAAAGGAGAATAAATCATGGATAAAATGGAACGACACGAAAGACATGATGAGATACTTCAGGCTTTTGAGGCGGCTGTCGGGGTCGGCAACGTAAAGGACAGCCCAGCAGTTATGAATGCTTACTGCGGCGACTGGCTCCCCCCGAAGACGTTGGGACAGACCAAACGGCCGGAGTTTATACTAATGCCGGCCGGAACGTTGGAAGTGCAACGGGTAATAAAGATCTGCAACCGGTATAAAATCCCTTTTGTTCCGGTGGGGTCAAACCAGTGGTCAATGGCAACGGCACCAACCAGGCCTCACACGGTCATTATCGACTCAAAGCGTATGGTGGATATTCTTGAAATCGATGAGAAGAACATGTACGCGGTAATTCAGCCGTATACGACCATGGCCCAGCTTCATGCAGAAGCCAATAAGCGGGGCCTGTACATCGGATCGCCCGAGGCCAGTGCACAATCCTCAGCGCTGGCAGGCCACACCTTTCAGGGCATGTGGGGTGTTTCATACAGGATCGGCGTAGGGGCGCGTAACATACTGGGCATGGAATGGGTGCTGCCCGACGGAGAAATACTTCGCACCGGTTCACTATCTCACACTTGTCAATCCTGGTTCTGGGGGAAAGGGCCGGGACCTGATCTCAAAGGAATGCTTCGTGGTTATGCCGGTGCTCTCGGCGGTGTGGGTATGGTTACAAAAATGGCGGTAAAGCTGCATCCCTATCCGGGGCCCGCTGAGTTTCCTGCCGAGGGATATATTCCCAATATGACCTCCACCATGCCCAAAGACCGTTTTCACTGGGAAATAATCAAATTTGATGATCTTGAAGGGGCCGCAACCTTTATGTACGAAGTGGGAAAAGCGGAAATAGGCGGTATTGTGCATAAATGGCCAACGGTCTATTACAACTGGTGGTGGGCAAATTCAAACGAAGAGTACTGGACCGAGTGGCAGAAGCGCACGTTCCAGGACAATCTAAAGCATGCTGTTGCTGTGTGTCTCTGGGGATTTACCTCCAAAAAGCAACTTGAGTATGAAAAGCGCGTCCTGGAGGATATCATTGAGGATACCGGCGGTCGCCGGATCAAGCAGGACGTGTTCGACAAGTGGGTGCCCCGTGCAGCAAACAACTGGATCCGGGACACCAACGGGTCCCGCATGATGAGGCCCTCAGGAACTTTCCTTTGTCTTAAACTTGCGGCTGATACAATCAAAAGTTCAGTCGATCTTGTTAAATCAGGCTACCAGTGGGTCGACAAATTCTCCCCGCCCATTCTCGACAGTGACGGGCCGGATTGGATCGGCCCGTATGAATTCTGTCACTTTGGATTTGCTGAAACGGATTTTCCCGTGGAGAAAAATCCCGAAGACATGGCAGACATCATGAACAAACTGTTGGCCATGACTAAAGAAGATCTTCAACACGGCCAGGAAAATGGTGTGGGTCCCTTTCTGGGAGGTCCCTATCATGCCATGGCAGGTCCGGTATTCAAGTACGACAGCCTGTTAAAAGGGATAAAAAAAGCGATTGATCCCAACCTTGTTTCAAATCCGCCGCACAATTTCCCCATCGATGAATAGCAGGAAACATACAACAATAGTGATGCACTCCATCTGGATAAGCGGATGGAGTGCATCACTCTGCATCACTCAAAATAGTTATGAAGTCAGCTTCCGACTATGTACAAAAAAACAGATATATCAGTGGATTTTATAAAGTAGGTTCGCTTGAAATATTAAAAAGAAAGCTTCCCCCAAAAAGGATTGAAGAATTTATAGAATTTGAAGTCGGCATACTGGTTTACTTTTTTAAGCAGCTGCAGAAGCGCAAAAAACTTAAAATGCAGAAACCGGAAGTACTGAGCGGTATTCTGCGATCATTTTTCCTGGTCTGTTTCCATAAAGAAGACCTGGGAGAAGATGTTTTTAAAGAGGTTAAGGACTTTTACATTGAAATGATTTCCAATGGGTTAACTCGTGCAGGGAAATCCTGATACTGTAAATTTTGTAAAATTAGCTTGACAGAAGTATAAATTTACTATTTTATTTTTATTAAAAATAATTATTTAATCCGACAGGCGCAAGGGGGGCGTTTTTGGTTTTCTTATGATGGGTGGACTCCATCGCATTCAACCTTAATCCGGTATTTAGCTTTCCAAAGGGCATGGAAATTTTTGACCGGCACTTCATTCTCGCCGCACTCAGACCGGGCGCTGTACGGCAACGGTTCCACGAGTAGTCACCGGCATTTATTTTTCAATAAATAATTTAATTAGTATCCAGAAAGCTGTTATTCCCGTCCATGCGGGAAACAGCACCATGGGCTTCTGTTTTTCCGGCATGTATTCCGTGTTGTGCTACGGTTTGGCACAGGCTTGAGCCTGCAATGAATTAATTACGTTTACAGAGAGGATGCTATTGATGGAAAAAGGATCGGCAGGTTTTGACAGGAAGTTTGCAGTCTGGATCATCAAGTACCGGGTCTTGTTGATTATTGGCGTAATGCTGACATCAATTATTTTTGCAGCCCGCTTTGCCGGCCTCAATATCGTCACCAACCTCGACGACTTCATTCCCCAGGGGCACCCCTATGCCAGGGTACATAACATGATGGAGGACCTGTTTGAAGGCGGTGACATGGTCCAGATATCAATCGAGGTAAAAAAAGGTGATATTGTCAATGTCGACACCATGCAGAAGGTATTCCGCATTACCCAGGACATCTATCTCATGGACGGGATTATCCCTCCCCGGCTGGTCTCCATCTTCGACATAAAAACCAAAAGGACCATGGGCAACCCTGACGGGTTCGATACCATCCGCCTGGCAAAAGCCGTTCCCACGAACCGGGAGGAACTGGCAGCGCTCCGGGAGAACATCCGCAGCGATGAGATCCTCTACGGACGGCAGGTTTCAAAGGACTGGAAGGCAGTGCTTATCCGCGCGGAGTTCAGGGATGTCGACTACGGGGACCTTTTCCGGCAGTTCAAAGAGCTTGTTGAAAAGGAGCAGGACGGCAATACCGATATTCACCTTTCGGGACGCCCCATCATGCTGGGCTGGATAGACTATTACCAGATGCAGCTTCTGCCCGTGTTTCTCCTCGCGCTGGCCATCATGGCACTGCTGCTGTATTCTGCGTTCCGCAGCATACGCGGTGTTGTCCTGCCCCTCCTCTCGGCACTGATCAGCGTTACCTGGGGGATGGGCATTCTGGGAATCCTGGGCTTTCAGCTTGATCCAATGGCCTCCATCGTGCCCTTTATTATTCTGGGAATCGGGGTGAGCCATTCGGTGCAGGTGATACAGCGGTACTTTGAGGAGTGCCGCAAAGGCATGGACTCAAAAGCCGCCGCCGAAGAGGTTGCAACGGTACTGTTCAAGCCCCTGTTCACCTCCATCACCACCGACGGTTTTGCTTTTCTTACCATGATCGCGGTAAAGATAAACCTGCTCAAGGTGCTTGCCATTTGCGGCAGCCTGTCTATATTGAGCATCCTTTTTAATATACACATTCTTCTTCCCGCACTGCTCTCGTTCCTTCCAACGCCGAGCAAAGAGAAGGCGGAACGTGCGGGGCGGTCTGAGTGGCTCTCCCGGCTGCTTACCCGGATAGGGAAGATGTCCACCACAAAGCGGGGTGCGTGGTCACTGGTGGCCGGTTTTCTTATACTGGTATCCTTTGGTATGTGGGGGACGGCAAAGATGCAGATCGGGGGACGGGCACCAGGTGCCGGTGCCTTCTACGATGATGCGCCCTATGCCGTTCAGACCAGGGCCATCGGACAGAAATTTCCCGGGGCAATCACCTATTATATTGTGTTTGAGGGCGAAGAGGCGGATAGCGTAAAAGATCCCCGGCTTTTAAAGGACATTGAAGGTCTGCAGCTGTACCTGAATCACCACCCCAAGGTCGGGGGCAGCCTGTCCATGGTTGATTTTATGAAGCGGATGAACGCGGTAACCCATGACGGGGATGAGCGCCAGTACCGGCTTCCCGAGGTGGGGGAGCTCAAGCTGGGATACTGCGAAAACGAAAAACATGTAGAAGACCTTGTGGCGGCCTATTTCTACCTGCTGAGCCAGGGGGTGCCCGAGGAATACAATTTCATCATGACCTATGATTACACGGCAACAAACCTCCAGGTCTTTCTCAAGGACATGGAGGCCGACACCATCCGTGAGATACTCCAGGTAAGCAAGGACTATGTCCGGGACAACTGGACCTCCGGCAGTGTCTCGGTCCATATTGCCGGCGGCCTTGCAGGTGTTGTCGGGGCCATTAACGAGGAACTCCAGGCCGGGATGGTTGAAAACATGATCCAGATATCCCTCATTGTCTTTTTGTTCTGCGTGGTGCTCCTGAGGTCCTTTGTCGGTGCGCTTATCGTGCTTATATCACTGTTTACCCGGGTAATCGTTGTGTACGGCGTAATGGGCCTTGTCCCCATACCGCTTACCCTGTACACCATGCCGGTGGCATCCCTGGGGATCGGGATCGGGGTGGACTATGTTATTTACGTGCTGGTGCGCATTCAGGAGGAAAATGAGCGGCTTGGCAACATTCAGCAGGCAACCGTAAACGCCCTGAACACGACGGGGAAAGCCGTTTTTTATACTGCCATGTCGGTGGTTCTGGGCGTGCTGGTGTTTGTCTTTTCACCCCTTAAGTTCCAGTTCGAGCTGGGAAGCATGATCGGGCTCATCATCTTCTTAAACGGCCTGGGAGCCATTGCCCTCATTTCGCCCATCGTGTTTCTGTTAAAGCCCGCGTTTATTTTTAAGAACAAAAAAGAGCCGGGACTGCAGGAAGCATCCGCTGCAAAAGAGAACTGATAAGAGAATCAGTATATATAAACACAAAAACATAAAACAATTTTTTTGGGGGAGGGAACACATTATGGACCACAACGTTTGTTCAAAGGCAAAAACAGTCGGTTTATATGCCGCAATCCTGGCTTTTACCCTTGTGAGCTTTATTTCCTACGCACATGCCCTGGATGAGGTTGAGAAGTTTGTAACAGCCTCCGACGGCACAAAAATACCCTGGGGCATCAAGGACGGGTATGAACAGTCGGACGCAACGGGAAAAAACCTTGACCCTATCATGTACTACGGCCACAAGCCGGAAATCGACAAGGCCACGGCACTTGAGATTGAAAAAGCCTGGTGGTATCAGATCCGGGGTCAATATGCATGCAATGCCTACGGGTTTCACGGCGGCAATGTGGGAGGCTTCGACGTGGGCGCACTTATTACAAAGACCAACAAGCGGGGGCTCCGTCGCGACAGCGCTACCAAGCGAAGCATCATGCAGTGGCCCAAAAAGAAGGGGCTTGATTACCGAGACTACGTTGCATTCATGACCCCCGACGACATGCGGGGCATAGCCACCCTTATCTGGTTTTATACCGATTTTAACAAGGATTACGACCAGTGGCTGTGGGTGCCGGCGCTCAGGAAGGTCAGGAAGCTGGGCGCCATGGACGGTGAAGACTCCTTCGGCGGCATGGACATTGATTATGATGACATGTCACTGCGGGACCCTTTTCAGGATTCCTACAAGCTGCTGCGGATTGACGTGGTGGATGACAAGTTTATTGCCGAGCAGCGGGAGATAATGTCCGACTCCAAGGACAGGGACGGTATAACCGAATATTTCAAAAAGGAAGCCTACGGCCACAAGATGTGGGTTGTGGAGAGTTTTCCAAAGCAACACAAGCTTGCATATAACAAAAGGGTCATCTGGTTTGAACAGAACGTCTGGAGACAGGTTAAGAGTTTGTGGTTTGATAAAAAAGGCAGGAAGGTAAAGGTGGTGTACAGATCGTGGGCCCCTTCGCCTTTTTATAATACCGATCAAGAGCATACCTTTGAGCATTTAATATATGCAAAGAACCTCCTGACCGGGCATCACACGGAAATGAATGTATTGAAAATCCAGTTCAATCATCCCGAAAATGTTGAGGAGGTGTTTACGCTGCGGACACTTATGCGCTCTCGGTGGTAATGAAAGCAGCACAGAAATTTTTTATTTCAATTCTATAGGGGGGATACACATGAAAAAAAATAGAATGCTTACCATGGTCTTCTTTATTGCTGTCCTTATGGTATGTCTTGTGGCGGCAGATGTAGGGGATGCCGCGCCCAAGGTGAATTTCGGGGGCTATATTCAAAACACGACGGCCATGAGGCTGCACGACGACAATGAGATTCTCTGGAGTGAGAACATCTTTCAGATGGACCTTGATGTGAAGCTGATCCCGGGCAAGCTCTTTTTCTATTTTTCCGGCAAGCTGTACTATGATGCCGTGTACGATATGCACGAATACGGCTTTCTGGGGGAGCATGCCGACCGCAAAAAGCTCCGGGACAACATCGGCGGTCCCCAGCATGATTCCATGGCCGAGTATATCCGTGAATGCTACATGGATATCTATCTGGGAGCCTTCGACATCCGCATCGGCAAGCAGCAGATAGTCTGGGGGGAGACGGACCTGTTCAAGATGCTTGATATCATAAACCCCGAGGACATCCGCCATTTCAACCAGGAGATGTGGGAAGACAACAGAATCACCCTCTGGTCGGTTAAAATCGACTGGTACCTTACCCCGAACAGCTCGCTGCAGCTGGTGCTGGTGCCGGACATAGAGCCCATGTTTCTGGCGCCCATTGGAAGCTCACATCCCTTTGTGCCCCTTTCACAGAGAAAAGAAAACCTGCCGCCCTTTCCCATGGTGTGGCACGAGGTGGGCAAGAGCCTTTCAAACATGGAATGGGGGCTCCGGTGGTTCCAGACATTCGGGGCCTTTAACTACTCGCTCAACTACTTTTACCACTGGGGTGATACGCCGTGGATGAACCTTGATCTTTCAAATCTGAGGGTGGACTTCACGTACAAACGGATGCACAGCCTCGGGGGCAGTTTCTGCTGGAATTTCACAAAGTTTCTGGGTTTAAAGAGCGTGGTGATGCGCTTTGAGACGGTGGTAAATCTTGAGACACCGCAATTCGGCATCGATTACGGCAACCTGGGGCTGCCCGTTACGGCGCAGTCCGATAATTTCAAGTACTGCCTGGCCTTCGACAAAACGTTCTGGAAACCGCACTTTCTGTGGCCCAGCGGGCTGGCCGCCAGCTTCCAGATCTTCCAGACATATATCCTTGATTACGAGGGAAGCAAACGGAAAGTTCATTACATCGTGGGCCAGACAAACGCCCATGAAGATGAGGTCGACACCCTGCTCATAGCCATATTTTCATCGGCCTATATGCCGGGAGAATACCTGAAGCCCCAGATAGCAATGGTGTGGCATGATGACGGGGACTGGGAGATCATACCAGCCGTAACCTATGAGGTGTCGGAAAATGTCACGGTTAATCTCAAGGCGACGATTTTTACCGGGCCCCGGAAGAGCCTGATAGGTGAGTTTCAGGACAGCAGCAACATCTGGCTGAGGATCAAGTGGGGGTTCTAGGCTGCAGGAGCAGTTCACAAATTTCTATACACGACATAAAATTTTCGACAATATTATATCAGTCATTGCGAGGAGCAAAGCGACGCGGCAATCTCTGTGGTTTTTTATATGCTGTGAGATTGCTTCGCCTCCAGCTCGCAATGACGCTGTTTGATTAAGACAGACGGTCCCGCTTTGTCGTGGCTGCTTTTCTGTTCGGGCGAGGCTATAATATTCTGTGAATTGCACTAATCAAACCAGAATTGCCCGTGCCGGGTGATTCCGGCTCACGGCAGTACGTAACAAAGTGAATACAATGAAAAACGGGAGTGTATATGAAAAGACGGTTTCCGGGTAAAGATGATTGTGCTGTTTTTCTTATAGCGGTTTTTTTCTGCCTTGGCTTTTTTACGGGCTGTACCGGGAAGAAGGAGACGCCCCAGGCCCCTCCCAAATTTCTCATGACCCACAGCCTTTTTAACGTGTTTTTTGCAGACGTTAAGAACGGCTGGGCGGTGGGCAAACTGGGAACCGTTGTTCATACGGTTAACGGGGGGGCATACTGGGAGCGGCAAAACAGCACCACGGACAACAATCTTCACGGGGTGTACTTTTCAGATGCTTCAACGGGCTGGGCAGTGGGAGACCGGGGAACCATACGCTTTACAAATGACGGCGGATCAGCATGGACTACGCAGCAGTGCACGTCAGAGAAACATCTGCGGAGCATTTTCTTCCAAGAGGACAAAAAAGGGTGGATTGTTGGTGAACAGGGAACAGTTCTCTTTACCGCTGACAGGGGTGCAACATGGGAAAAGAGAACCGACCTTGATGCGTATTTAAGCGTTGAAGAGAGCGATTTTCCTGTTTCTCTGTTCGGGGTGGTTTTTATTGATGAAAAAAACGGGTGGATCGCCGGGGATTACGGGAGAATACTTCACACCGCCGATGGGGGCTCCACATGGCAGCTCCAGGAAACGGGCTCAGAAGCGCTTTTCATGGACATCGCATTTGCAGACACCCTTCACGGCTGGGCCGTGGGCGAATCGGGAACCGTGATCCATACCACAGACGGGGGAAGTGCCTGGGCTGTCCAGGAGAGCCCCGTAGCCTATCTTTTAAACGGGGTGACCTTTGCAGACAGGCGCAGGGGATGGATCTGCACATACGGTAACATACTGCACACCTCAGACGGAGGCATTACCTGGCAGGTGCAGCAGCAGCAGAAGATGTGGTTTTACGGCATCTGCAGCACAGGCAACCAGCTTGTTTGGGCCCCCGGCGACTTTGGTGAAATCTTTCACACCGCTGACGGGGGCACGACCTGGGCGCGGCAAATTCCCTGGGAATAGGGGATTATTACAAATAGTATTTCGCATAATGGAGGGAAAGCCGGTCCTGTCACGCGAACATGTCTCTGACCATCTTTCGATATTTCTGCAGTTCTTCCTTAGATAAAGCAAACTTCTCATCCATGCACATATCCCACAGGCAGTGAAACAAACAGATCCTCGGGTAAATCCATTTCTGGACTACCTCGGTAAAATAGCGATTGCCGAAATCCGTCAAAAAATAATATTTTCTTTCCGCTCCCTGATTTGATTTTTCCTTATAGCTTCCCAGCACTCCCAGTTTTTCAAAGCGCCTGAGATTACCGTAAATGATATTTTTTTGAAGTTTCAAGGCCGGGGTAAATACAGCATTAAGCTGTTTACTTGTTTCATAAGAATCCTTAAAACTGCCGGAATAGCCCATGAGCTTGTTGCAGATCTCCCGGGCATAATGTGGGCGTTTTTTAAAAAAAAGAAGAAGATGACTGGTAAAGGTTGCTTTTCTCAGATCGATATTGGTTGTGCGCCTGTGTTTGGTTATAATTGCATCCTGTTCTTTTTTACTGACCGTTTTTTTTATGCAGCTTTTTGGTGCCATAGGGCCCCTCAAGGCAAATTATTCTTGGTAATTACATGTGGTTCAACTTATACATAGACAATTATTGTATCAGCGTCAAGGCTGAATTGCCAGAACAGAAAAAGTCTAAACATTTTACAGTCTCAATGCAGAAGCATCATTTAAAACACCTGGTGGTTGACCTCCTGCCGTAGCAAGTCTTGTCCACCCCGATATTTAACTTGACAAAATATTTTAGATGTATATTTTACTTGTAGTACAGCTTACAGGTACTACCTATTATTATTACTAATTGTCTCAATATATTCAAAACGAAACTGATATGCAAATAAAAAAATTCAGACCGGCACTAAAAACCGAACATGGCTATTCAAGCCCCGGAAAGGGCTTTCAGCATATAAATGTGTTTTTTTAGGAGAATAATTATCACTTAAAAGTCGGTAGAGTAGAAGGAGGGAATTTATTATGAAAAAAGTTTTTTTGATAAGCTGTTTACTGTTGGGAGTCACGTTGCTGTTCGGTGCGGCACAGCTTCGGGCGTCGGGTGTCTTGCCGGGAATGTGTCGAGAACCGGCCAACTGTTACAGCTGTCATCATATCCAGATGGCATCAAAGTCCCAGAACTGCAGCGCGTGTCATTCCGGGTATTACAAATATGATTATGGTCCAGGGTGCTGCGAGAGCGGGGTATACGGTACAATAGGTAATATGGTTATCGGAAGGTGGAATCAGGAGCTTACGGTTCTCAAGGACAACAGGGTTCTTATCACCGGGGGCTACAGCAATTATGTCGGCCTTATGAGCGGCTTGGCCGAGACCTTTGAGGATACGGTGGAAATATTTGACCCGGCAACGGGCGAGTCACGATTGCTTGAAAGCAAAATGTCGTCACCGAGGATAGGCTTTACTTCAACACTTCTCAAGGATGGGAAGGTTCTTGTAGTGGGTGGCGCAACATCTAAGATTGCAGACGAAGGTGAGCTGCTTAAGACTGCCGAAATATTTGATCCTGAGACAGAGGAATTCACACCGACCGGCAGCATGTACTTTGCCCGGAGCCGGCACACGGCAACACTGCTTGACGACGGAAGAGTGCTCATTACCGGTGGTGGAAACAATGTTGTCTATCGTTCTTCGTATGGACAATGGACGGCGGAGTTGTATGACCCGGTGTCGGGGACTTTCAGTCTGGCCTGGTTTATGAATGCGCCGAGGCAGAATCATTCAGCAGTACTTCTTGATGACGGGCGGGTTTTTATATCCGGCGGGTGTATCGGGACGGCAACCAGTAATGTATTGGCCTCTACCGAGTTTTTTGATCCGGAGACAAATCTTTTTACGAAAGGCCCGGATATGGCTACCGGCAGGCTTGGAATTGGTGTTACAAAACTGCGCGACGGCAGGGTGCTCATGGGACCCGGTGTTGATTATGAAATGTCAAGGGTTTTTCAAGCCGTACTTCCCCTTAACATAAGCAACGATTCGGAAATATTCGATCCCGCAACCGACACCTTCACCCCGTCTGATCCCCAGGTACCGGCAAGCGCGTATATGCATGAAATCGGCGACTATCAATCCTATTGTTTACTGGACGGCACGGTGCTGCGGGCCGACGGGGGGGACGAGGTGTGGGAGTATCCCGTAAGCCATCTTTTTGATCCCACAACAAAAACCTATTCATACGCCGGATCGGTTAAATATCCCCGGTGGGAAACCCATGCAGTTATGCTCAAAGACGGGAGGCCCCTGGAAATCGGCGGGTATCATATGCTGTACGGTTTCATTAACCAGATAGAGGTCTACACCCCGTCACTTGAGTCACAGGTCGCGGGCCTGAAAAACGTTGTGTCTGATCTTGCAATGAATGAAATACTCGCCCAGTTGGACAGTATCAGCACCCTCATTGCTGATGAGGACTATTCTTCAGCGCTGGCATCCCTGAACGGTGAGGTCCTGCCCGCAATGGACGGCTGTTTCGGCGGGGACCAGTCCGATGACCGTATCACGGACTGTGATGATCAAAGTATGGTCTATCATGTTGCACAGCTTTTGGCGACAACCCTTGAAAAGACCATTACCGGCAACCAGGCGCCGGAAGCCTATGCCGATGCCGATGTGCTGTCTGGTGAAAAACCCCTTGAGGTTCAGTTTGAAGGAAGCGGTTTTGACGAGGACGGTGACGTGGTTGTCTATACCTGGGATTTCGGTGATTATCACTTGGGCAGCGGAGAAAATCCCACAAATGTATATGAGCATGCCGGGACATATAAGGTTACCCTTACCGCTGTTGATGACTACGGGGCGGAAGCTGAGGACACCCTGACCATAGTTGTTACCGAGAACGGGGACACGTTCAAAGTGTCTTATGCTACACATGTCCAGCCGGTGCTTGACGCGTTTTGCCACAATTGTCACCCTGGAGGATTTGTCCACGACAGGCAGCTATTGAATTATGAACAGGTCATGGAACCCAATGACAAGGGGGTTATAGTTGTACCCTATGAGCCTGACAGCAGCAAATTAGTTCAATATCTTGAGGCGGGACATCCTTTTATGAATTCTCCCCATGGCTATGGATCAAAATTCATAGAAGACATCCGCGACTGGATAGCAGAAGGGGCGCTTAACAATTAGTGCCATAGCGTTTCTTTATTATAAGGGCCTTAACATCACGGTAGGTTGACCCGGTGTTGTGCCCCCGATCTGCTGACAGTATGGTGATACCGGGATGTAAAGCCCTTCTCATATCCCCGTGAAGGAAAACAAAGCTAAAGCGGAGGATTTTAACAGTGATGTATTAAAACGGTAATAGAGACTTCTTAGGAAGCCCCTCCTGAGAATAGCAGCATCCGGATATTTTATACACCCGGATGCTGCATTTTTATAAAGCCGGTGCCGTCAAGCAGAAAAATATATTATCATCTCCTTCGGGGTATAAAACCATCGACTTGTATGAATCCCTTAGGAAAGGTTTTGTGTTTTTCCTTTAGCCTGCTTCAGTGGGATACAAAACTACCCTCCCGATGTGTCTTGGTGGCAGTTCAATTTTCAGTAAGAAGACAGAGTCTATACAGCTCCTCAAAGCAGGTTTTCTTTTCACCTGCAACGCTACAGCTGCCAGTGGGGGCGCTGTGCCGTCCAGTTCTTCACGGTATCATACAGCCAGTCTTTAAGACCCGGGGCACAATAAAATTTTGGCAGAAGCAGGTCATCCTCCGGGCTGATGATTTTCTGGGCAACGGCTGTCGCGGCAAGGGCGGTGTGGGGATAAATACGAATGCCGATGGTGATTTTCAGCATGTCAAGGGGCAGCGAGTCGGCAAAGGCAAGGCTCTTGTTCACGGTCTTTTGTGTTTCTCCCGGGCCGCCAAGCAACAAAAACCCCATTTGGCGGATGCCGTGCCGGGCAAAGAGACCGGAAGCTTCACGAACGTCGCTCAGAGAATACTTTTTATTCATGGCCCGGAGTATGGCGGCACTCCCGCTTTCAAAACCAAGGCTCACTTCACAGCAGCCGGCCCGGGCCATATTCCCGACCAGGGATTCCCGGACATTACCGGGATACACAATAGACATCCAGGAGATGTCAAGGCCTGCTTCAACTATTGTCATGCAGAACTCATCAGCATAGGAGGCGGGAATAGTAAAGGTGTTGTCCGTGCAGTAAAATCGCCTGAACCCGGCGGCAGCATGACGTGCCAGGTTTTCGACAACGGTTTGGGGGCGGCGCCTGCGATGCTTTGTTCCTTCAATGGTCGCCGTTGAACAGTAACTGCAGTTCATGGCACAGCCCCGCCTGGTCTGAAACGGCACCACGGCCTCCCGGCGCTCACGGGGCGGACAGGCCCAGAGGGCGGGATCGGCCATTGGTATGGCGTCGAGGTCGGGCGCGCAATAATTTCTTATTCGAGGTTTGTGGGTGGGTGTATACACACCCGGAATGTGCGTTATATCCCCGCCCCTGACCATACAGTCAACAACGGCGGGAAAGGCCTGCTCCCCCTCGCCGCTTATGCCCACATCTGCATCAAGGAATTTCAGCATGCTTGCCGGGAACATGCTGTATCCTGCGCCGCCCAGAACAATGGGAACCCGGGTAAGCCCCCTGGTGACGTCTACAACGGTTTTGAGGGGTTCCAGAAGAAATTGTGTGTCGCCCATGGTCTGATTGTCGATGTTTCGTACCGCTATACCGATGCAGTCCGGCAGAAAAGATTTCACGGAGCCGGCTGTTTGTTCAATAATATCATTGTCCGGAACAATTTCGGTAATCTTCACATCATGGCCTGCCCGGCCCAGGGCACTGGCAACACATACCACCCCCAGGGGCAGGATGGGCATTATGAGCGTATCCTGTTTTAAAGAGAATAAAAGTATTTTCATGATCCGGAGCAGTTGCGTTGCATTGACACGGTTTCAGCCGGCCACATTACTTCCAGCAGATGAGCAGTGAAACCGTGGGTAAGTTTATAGTATCTGTCGCACGCTTATCGAAAATGTACTGGTTCGGAAAGCACTCGTCCAGAATCGGCTTTATGTCTTTGTAAAACAGCGGCATTGCGCCTATTTTCTGAAACACTTCATCATAGGGAAAAAGCTCGCCCGTAAAGTTAAACCAGTCGCCCAGCACAAGAATGTCTGCAACCTGTGCCATATTTTTAACTGCGGAAAGGTTGGCATAGTTCAGCGTGTAGCGCTCATAGATAAGCGCCGGTTTCTGGACTGTTTTTTTCAGCGATTCGGGCGGGGGCTCAGATACATTCCACAGGTGGGTTTCAAGCCGGGCCCCGGGATATTCAGCCCCGAGGCGACTGATATTCTCAAGCACAACCTCGTGAACATCCGTGGTTACTACGGGCAGCGAAACAGGGCTCTGTTTCATGCGCTCCAGCATGATGCTCGTCAGGTTTGCCTTGCCCGCCCCGATTTCAATAAATGTTTTTACACCGGCCAGTTCCGCTATACGCAGGGAGATGTCTGCCAGCGTTTTGCCGAAAACCTGGTAGAACGGGCTCTCGGCCATCTCCTTAAACATTTCACTCAGCTTGGGATTATTCCAGTCAAAGGTACCCAGGTGCATCATTTCGACAATGGCCTTCATGATTTTACATTCGGTACGGAATGCCGGCGGGAGATCGTCTTCCCGGACCTCCTGACGGTCCGCAACCCGTTGTGAGGCATCCGCCCAGATTTTCCAGCCCCCGAAATGCTCTATCATAAAATCTACAAATTCTTTTTCTATGTCAGCAAACTGCTTGTTAAGAATTTTCGGTGTCAGCATAACATGCCTCCTGTATGTTGTTATTTTTTGGTAATGACAGATAAAAACCGCAAGGAGATTCGTTCAGAAAATCAGTTTCATGAACGACCTTTTAACCGGTACGTATTCCTCGGGGCCGATTGTTGACGGCTGTTTCAGCATTGTATTATTATATGTAGGGCTTGAGTTCATCAAGCCAAAGTTTAACAAGATCATCATGAATACGGTTATCGGTTCGGGGGAGGCGACGGGTGTGCACGGCAACAAGAAACAGGTTGAGACTTGTGCGCACGTCCTGCACCGTGACCGTAATGCCGCTTGTTTCTCTCAGGCGGTCACGGTAGGCAAGGGTGGTGGAAACCAGCAGTGAAAAGACCTTTGCTGCCTCTTCAGGGACCGTGCCGGGGCTTTGTGCAACACGCATGAACAGTTTTTTTATATCATTTTCGTCCATAGGGCAGCATGCTCCGCATCAACCCGGGGTTTCTTGCCTTTTCAACTATTCTTACCCGGTTATCTTTACCATGTATTAATGCACATGTCACAGGAAATTCCCCGTGAATGTTTTTAGGTGATTGTGCAGCATGCGGCAGTACTTGCTCTTTTCAATGAGATGATATATGTAAATATGTACCGGGGTATTGGGGGAAAGAGAATGCATTCATAAAGGAGAAATGAAATGTTTGGAAACAGACGATTCATCACCTGCCTGCTGACAGCCCTGTTTGTCCTGTTTGAGCAGGGCGCAGCCGCTTCTGAAATCCAGCGCTATGTTGCAGGGACCTATTTTGACGATCAGGGCCGAAAGTTTGTTAAAATCATCGTTCCATGGCAAACGCCGCCCGAGAACCGGATGCCGGGTTTTTCGGCATTGGTCACCCGGTCCGACAACTCCAGCGCTGTTGTGCTCGAGGATGTTCCCGCTTTTGTCTGGACGTATGGCTGCTCGGCAACCAGTGCCGGCATGCTGGCCGGCTACTATGACAGAACAGCATACCCCGATATGTATACCGGCCCTGCAAACGGCGGCATCTGTCCCCTGGACAACGCGATATGGGGCCAAACCGTAGCCTTTGAAGGGGAAAAAATCGGAGAAAGCCCTTTTGTTGCCAGTCACCAGGGCGTTGACGGCCGTGAAACACGGGGGCATGTCGATGACTACTGGTATGATTTCGGCACGAATATAGACCCTTATTATAGTAACTACAATGACTGGCCGGCCCATAACCTGCCCGGAACCGGCGACTGCCTTGCCGATTTCATGGGAACCAACATGTATTTCCCCGGTTCCGTCCGGAACCTGGACGGCGGGACCGGGTTTTATTTTTATACTGACGGGGTCCCAACCGATATAAACCTTTTCGGCGACGGGTCCTTCGGTTTCAAGCTGTTTGTGGAATCCCGGGGCTACACGGTGGTAACCTGGTATAATCAGCTGATTTACGGTCTTGACGGATTTCTGGAACAGACCGACGGCTTTACCTTTGATCAGTACATGGAGGAGATTGATGCGGGCCGGCCGGTTATCATTCATGTTGAAGGGCACAGCATGGTCGGACTGGGATACGATGCCGACCTGCAGGCCGTGTATCTTCACGACACCTGGGACAATGAAACACACCGCATGAAATGGGGGGGCTCCTATTACAATATGAAGCACCTGGGGGTTTCGGTTTTTGAGCTTGAAGACACATCTCCCGATCCGCTGCAGGATGTAACGATTGCCGGTCCCTTCGAAGGTTTTGTCAACACGGAGTATGCCTTTTATGCCGTCACAAGCCCGCCGGATGACGGAAATACACCGATTACATACATGTGGTTCCCGGAGCCCGGCCGGGGACAGGGGACCAGCGAGGCAACCTACTCGTGGGGACTGCCCGGCCTGAAGATTATCGATGTGACCGTTGAAAAAGCGGGTGAAACCCTAACCGGTGAAACGCTGATTATGCTGACCCCGCCCTCCGAGATCCTGTGCCCCCTTTCCGCAACTCTTGAGAGCCGTGACACCCTGGGGCTGCTGAGAAAGGCACGGAACAGAATGCTCAACACCTATTTCGGCAGGACCCTGACGGCTGCCTATTACACGAATGCCCCCGAGGTCGTGTCCATTCTAACGCTGCGGCCCGACCTGGGGGAAAAACTGCAAGCATTCATCATGTCCGTACTTCCCGCAGTGAAACAGTTTCTTGACGGAGAAGAGGCCTCCGTCTCCCGTGACAGTATGAACGCAGTGCTTGATCTGCTTTACCTGCTGAAGAGTATAGGGGGACCGTCTTTGCAGAACGATCTCGAACGTGTCCTGAAAGGACTGGAGGGCGGCTATATTCTGGATGAGCTTGGCATTGTGGTACAGTAGAACACACAGCATGAGCAAAGAGGTTTTGTAATCCTCTTTGCTCAACATTTTCTTCTTGCGGCCCCCCGTTTCAATTAACGTTTTGAATGTTCCGGCTCGACATATTTCCGGTAGTTTGACTTGTAGATATCGGTGAGCGTTAAAAAGGCGGTTACGATGAGCGGTCCGTAAATGATACCCAGGATGCCGAACAGCTTCAGCCCGCTCACAATGGAAAGAAACACGAGCAGGGTATGCATCTGGACCCGGCGCCCCACCAGCTTCGGCTTGAACACGTATTCGATAATGCCGGAAAGAAGCAGATAAAAAACAATGAAAAAAACGCCCGCAGCGATCCGGCCTTTCAAAAACAGAAAGATTGATGCCGGGACAAACACAACGCCTATTCCAACAATGGGCAGAAATGCAAGCAGACCCATAACCACGCCCCACAGAAACGGCGATTGCAGCCCAAACAGCGCAAAGACTATGCCGCCGAGGGTCCCCTGAATAAGCCCCCCCAGCCCGTTGCCGATGAGCATGGCGCTTGACATGTCCTTGAATTTTTTTATGAGCTTCTCATCCTGTTCGTCAGGCAGCGGGGAAAGCTGCACGATAAACGCGGCCAGGCGGTTTCCGTCGATGAGGAGGTAGTAAATAATCAGGAGCATGAAAAAGAAGCTGATGATGAATTTAAAAACATTGGATGTTATGGAGCGGGCCTGTTCGTATAAAAACAGTCCAATAACCTTGCCTGCTTCGGAAACAACCTTGGTAAGTGTGTCACCGGTGATAGAAATATTAAAATTCGCAAGATACAGGTTGGCTTTTTCAATAATATTGCTGTTGTTGATGAGCTCTTTGAAGGTCTGCTCCTCTACCGCAGACTTTGCGGAAAGGTACAGATTATAGGCTTCATTGGCTATAACGCCGACAAAAAATGAAACCGGGACAAAGAGAATGCAAAAAATAAGGGCGCAGGTTACGAGGGACGAAAGGGTAGCGTTCAATTTACGGTTAAAAATTTTATAGAGCGGCACAAAAATGCCTGCGATCACGATGGCGAGTATAATAACGGATATAAACGGCCACAAAAGCCACACAAGCAGCAGGCAGGAGGCAACAAGCAATGCCAGGAAGAACCACAGAATCATATTGTTTTGTGTCGTATCGTTCATGACGACTCCTTGAAATGCAAAATATTAAAAGCCTGTCTATTTATTACCATGCACCGGCGGGTTACAACAGGGTGCGGCGGTCAATTTCTTTTCAGGCCATTATGGTACCGGCCTTTTGCCAACAGCTCTATAATTGTCAGCAGGACAACAATCGCCGCAATGGACCATAAAATAATATGACCCCTCAATGGAATGGTGAAAGGATGTAATATCAGCCACGCCAGAAGAATCAAAGCCCCGCATACATTTATAACAACGGCACCTTGCAGCCCTAACCCCCTGATATTATGTGCATATCCGTACCGTTCAATGAGCAGGGCAACGCCGATTCCGACTATAACGCCGCCGAGAATTGTCGGATAAAAACTGGAATCCGGTTTCTGCACTCCCAGCAGTTCAGCCGTACCAAAGGGAAAGAGTAAGAGCAGCATTCCCAACATCAGGTTGATTGCGCCGTCGATACATAACAGTATCTCTTGTCGTCTTCCCATAGTGCCTTTGCTGTTTGACTACAGCCTGTATGCATTTTTTGCAGGCCAAAAACAATTAGCTGGGGTCCTGTTGCACCCCGGCACGGGTTGCCGTGCCGGGGTGAAGGCATCGGGCCGTCGATGCGCACGTTCAATGCGGCACGTGTGCACCCAGGGCGTAAATAATTCCAGAAAGGCTACTCGTGTACGTTCCACCCCTCGGGGCATTGATCGGATATTTTTTTAACCGTGGCATTTCCGGCAACATCCTGCTCAACCACGTTAATCCTTCCCTCCCACTGTTCTGCGGCAAGGCTGTACTTCCAGTCGATAATCTGAATATGGGCGGTTGAGTCGCCCATTTGAACCTCAATGGTTCCGTTTACAAGACTTTCGGTGTCGCCGGTATTTACGCAGTCGGCAATCACGCCGTCTATGTACATTCCCGATGCCTCTACGGCTATATATGCGTCACCGGTAACGGTGCCGTCTTCGGCCTGTGAAACACATAGTATCAGCGCAGCCATGGCAAAGCCGAAATCAACGGTCCCCTCATAATAGCCGTCAAACGTCGCGACACCAAAATCAGGGCAAAAGGGCTTAAGCCGGCTGTACCATGATGAAACAGCCTCATAGTAAAGGGCCGCATTGATATACTGAGATGTGGCGCCCAGGTAGTTGCCGGCAGCGGCTGCGCTGAGACCTGCTTCAACAGCAGCATCACCCTGGGAGCCCAGGAAGCCTAATAATTGCTGGTAGTCGCCGCATATATCATCAGTCATGTTCCGGGAAACCGCCTGTGCAATTTTTACTTCCCAGTAACCGGACGGGTACATATATGCCTCCGCTGCGGCCGCAGCCCCTTGAGGATCGGCCAGTGTCAGCATGGCTTCGCTCATTCCTCCATGGACAAGGGCGCAGCTTAGCGCGTCACAGCCCCGGATGGCATCAAGAGAGCTCCGGGCAAAACCAAAGAGTGTTTTATCAAAAAGATCAGCCTGATCCATTTCTGCCGCTAAAGCCTGATTGAGCACAGAGGCAACATCGGCAAGGGGCAGAAGGCCACGCTCCCCCGCATGGGATAGTGAAACGCTGTCCAGTTCATCCGGGGCAAGGATGCTGCCGGAGAGTTTTCCCTCGGCATCATAGGTCAGATTACACAGGGCTGTCTGCCCGTCATCAAAGGTAATGCTGCCCGAAAGCGCGCCATTGTCTGTGATAAGGGCACTGATGGTTCCCTGGGTTACCGATGTAGTAAAAAGGGTCACGGTTCCGGTGACCGCGGCATGGCGCTGGTCAAGCTCTGCGGTGATGCCGACCGCACTGCCGTTTTGGACTGCCGAGCCAACCCAGCGCCCGTCAACAGATATCTGCGGCTCATTCGGCGTGTTGACGTCATATATATACAGACCCATGTTGTCGGCCGCCACGTATGCCAGGTTCTGGTCCTGATTATAGCTGATACGAACAGGCTCACCGTGGAGGTATTCCTCAGTGGCCACTTCTTCGGGGTTTGCTGGGTCGGAAAAATCAAAAAGCCTGACACCACCCATGTTGTCGGCGGCAATCAGAAAGCTGTTAAAGGTGTCCACTGCTTTGATCTGCCCCGCTCTCAGCCGCTTGGTTACGGGTTCTATGGTGGCTATCGGGGAAGGGCTGTAGAGTGCTGTTATGTCAAAGACAAAAAGACCGTCAGCGCCCCCCGGCAGAACCAGGGATGTTTCCCACCGAGACAGATCCTGTACGGTACCGATATCAGAGCCCACGGCAATCTTTTTTATAAAGGCCGTATCTGCGGCGTCGAGGATTACGAACCCGTTCAGGCCGTCTGCTATAATAATGCTGTCGCCCCAGAGCGCCGTGTTATAACTGACGCCGTTAGTATCATAGGTTGAAATTTGTATCGGGGCTTCCGGATCAGATACATCAACAAGTGCTATCCCCTTGGTCTGGGTGCTTACATAGGCGATGCCGTCTTTTACCGCGACATCAAAGGGCTCGCCGTCAATGCTTATGCTGCCCAGAACAGCCGGTGCTGCGGGAGACGACACGTCGATAATATCCAGCATGCCCCCTGTTGCCCCCTCTGCCGAGGCGCCCGCTGCTATATAGACGGTATTGTTCATAACACAAAGCCCGTTGGCATATCCGTCCAAGTCCAGGTGCGCAGTGATGGCCGGTGCCGACGGCTCAGTTACATCCAGCACGTACAATCCATTATGGCCTGCCGAGGCAAAGGCATAGCCGTTTGTGCCCGCACACTCGATTATCCGTCCGGTGGTGAGAAAGGAGCCTTTTTCGACAATGCTTTCACCGGCAATATCAAGGATGCGAACGCCGAATGTTGCGTTACCATATACGATGGTATTTCCTTTGTGCCACGTTCCGTAGCCCTTGTGCTGGCCGAATTCAAAGACTTCCACTTTTACCGGTGCCGACGGATCAGATACATCAAATTTATACAGCCCGGTGGTCTCGGTTGTCATATAGACATAATTATCCTTTTTTACAACCACCAGGGCGCCACCGTAATCGTTGCCCGGCTGGTAGGATACAAGCTGCGGGTCGGTAATGTCGGTAATGTCAAGGATGACCAGGCCCTGAATTCCGCCGGCGATGTAAAGATAGTTTCCCTCGCGCACGACACAGTAAAACATACTTATTGATTTTTCACTGTCCTTGAATGATGAAACTTTCTGCGGATCTGCAGGATTGGTTATATCAAGAATATACAGGCCCTCATTCTCGGTGCTGACAAAGGCATAGGTGCCGTCAATATACACATCATAGGCATGGTGGTCCGCACTGTCAAAAGCGGTAAAGGAAGCTGCAAGGGCCGGTAATGCCGGGTCGGTGACATCAACCACGTAAAAGCCGTTATAGTCTGCTATGTACGCATAGTTGTCCTTTACCGCAACGTCAAACGTCCTGCAGCCCTGCTCGGTGGTATCAAACACAAGCGTTGAGAGCTGCGTCGGGTCGGCGGGATTCGATACGTCGACTATTGCAATCCCCCCCAGTGTGCATGATATATAAATGATATTGTTTTGCATGACCATTCTTCGGCCGTCCCCGGGAAGGGCAACGGACCCAAGCTCAACGGGATTTGCCATATCAGTTATATCGGCAATATAGAGGCGGGTGCCCTTGAGGGCATACAGAAGAGAATCTTCAATGAAGCCGTAACGGGAGATGCCCCCGATATTTGATGTAAAGGAAACCGAAGCGCCCGTTTGTGCACAGGTGTCGGTACACAACGAAAAAGCACACAGCCCCAGTGCCAGAACAAAACAGACTACATTCCTGCCCCTGTCTTTTTTTCTCACTCTGCGCATAATACCCTCCTTTAATTAAATAAAAAAACTCTCAAAACCCACCTGTTTTGAAAATGCCGTTACTCAATTTTTTCGATTTTTGAATTACCGCTGAGGGCAGTATCACCAATTATCGGATCGCCGTAATAATAAAGGATGGAACCACCGCTGAGAACCGCGTCTATGGTTCCGGTGATATTGACCGTTGTCCGGGCTCCACCGCTCAGCGTGATATCGGCATTGTCGGAAATAAAATGACCAAGGCTGAGCGTGCTTGCCCCGCCACCGTTGATGGTAAGGTCACCACCATAGCCTTCAAGCTCAACGCTGCTTGCCCCTGAAATGTTAAAATCAGTGAGGCCCGTGTTCATTGAGCCCGTTGCAGCGCTGGCACCGGAGACGTAACAGACAAAGGGATGTTCAAAATCAAATCCCGAAACGACCGCACTTGATGCGCCGCTTATGCTGAGAGCTTCAAGGTCGGGCAGGGTAATGTCTGCCTCAAGGGTAACATCGCGGTAACTGAACGTATCAACAAGGTCGATTGTCAGGACATCCCCATTTTTTTCAACATCAAGATACCCGACCAGGTTGTCATCAAGCCTGAGTTGAACACTGTAAAACTCCGAACGTGTAACGGTGGCCGTAAATGTCGAGGTGATTTCCAGTTTGGTAAAATCAGTAATGTCTTTTTGCAGGGTAATTACCTCTCCCGAGCCGTTAACTTCCCGGGAATAATCACAGCCGGCAAATGAGTACTGGAATAAAAACAGCAGCAGGCAAATAGAAACTATTTTTTTCATACTATGCCCCCCCTTAAAAATGCCCTGCTTATTGCTTTTTTAGTGGAAGATTACGTAACTTTAGCAGCAAATTATGGAAAATTCAATAGTCAATCAGCCTGGTGCAGCAGCACACAAAAAAGGTGAAGGCACATGCATGCAAAACAATTGTCTCAAGTAAACAACCGGGCTCATCGCAGATCCCTTGCCTGTGCGGAGAAGAGCACGGCTTTGGATTGCGGTCCCGCTATAGCGGGATTTCCTTTTGCCTACCCGTGGGGAGCACGGGGTTTTCGGCAAACAATTAAAAAAGGTCACATAACGGACGCTGTGCCGTCATGTGACCAGGAGAGGGGAAGTGGTGCTGAAAATTTGGAGGCTAACGCAAAAACAACAGTAAGTGCATTAGAGCATCAACCATCTTTTTTATCAATACGGGGAAAACCGTATTTTTATGAAAAAAAGACCTTATTTTATCCGGATCTGCGGCTGATAAAGAGTAAGCCTCTTATATACATACCTTTTCTAACGGTTTTGCCTCATTCTCACGTATTACATAACAGCTCATGGGTTTTTCCTCTTCACTTTATTAATCTCTGATAGAACTTTCTCAGCCTTACCCGCTTCCAGCATGCTTAGCTTTTCTGCCACGGCCGGCATCTGCTTGCCTATTTGCGGCATCAAGGGTTCCAGGGCCTTTTTAATCAGCCGGATTGTCAGAAAAGGATTAAGTGATGCGGGCAGCGGGCTCTCAACAAGACCGTATAAATAACAAATTTCCTGTTCAGTAAAGATTGCGCGAAACTGCAAATGCATCATAAAATTTCTATAATCGTCAAATTCAGGAAAAGATTTTTTCCACCATGTACTGTAATCAAGCACGCCCTGCCTGTTGGGTTTGTTTTCCCGCAGAGCAACGCTTACAGCATTAGCGGCCTTCCATCCGCACATCATTGAACCGGTGATCTCCGCCTCCACAAACCAGGCCGAATCGCCCACAAGGAGAACATTGTCCTTATAGGGGTCTGCAACCGGTGCCCTCACGTCGGCAACGGCGCATCGCATGCGTTTCACCGTGATATCGGAAAACCAGTGTGCAAAAACAGAATTTTTGGTGAAATAGTCAAACTTCTCCCGGGAATGAGCAGTCATCCAGTATTCATCTTCAGCGTAAGGACTGGGAATGACCCAAAAATGACTGGGAAAGGAAGCATCAGGCCTGCAACAGATGGAAAGAACAGCGGCCTCGGACCGGGGCTTTTTGAAGCCTGTAAGATAATATGTCTGGGCTGAAATAGGACCATAATATCTCCTGTGCTTATTAAAGCCCATGATATCGGCAATGCGGGAATTAATACCGTCGGCCCCTATTACAAACGTGCCTTCATAACAATCGCCGTTTCCACTGACCTTTACGCCGTTGGCCGTCTTTTCGATTCCGGTAACATTAACTCCCGTGCGGACATCCACACCACTGTTCACGGCTTCTTGCAGCAATCCCCCTATGAGAATTCCCTTGTCATAGACAAAAGAAAGTCTGCCCTTTTCCCCTTTTTTGATATTTTTATCATAATCGCCGAATTCTATACGCGTTTTCCCATCCGGGGCATAGAAGTGCAAGGCATAAAAATTTCGTTTGGGTCCGTGATAATCCACCGTAAATCCATTAACGGGGAAAATCATTTTTCTGTTCTGCTCGTTATAAAACATCCGCTCCCCAAAGTAATAGTCGCTTTCAACAGCAAACATCATGGCACAGGCCCTGGTGATAGCAGCAGGATCGGTTTTTCGTTCCAGAAGTACGGTTCTCAAACCGTTTTCACCTGCAGTTTTTGCTGCCATGGCCCCGCCCGGGCCGGCACCCACTATTACTAAATCATATGTATGAACCATTTTACTGCTCCAAGATTAAAAAAAGCAGTTTTGAAAGAGATCCAAAAATCATATGGAATACGGCTGAAGCTATTAAACATTTAAATCAGCCGGTAATGGCCTCTTTCTTCATGATGTGGTCGGCAAACCGGGGGATTGATTGCTCGATCAGCGGTGAGCAGGTTTCATCAAAGGTGAAGACATCTTCAACCTGAATTGCATAGATGCGGATGTCGCCGGGCATAGCAAGCCCCAGCTTTTTCCCCAGTTCAAGGGCAGTGGCGAAATTTATATCGTGCGGTGAACTCAGTCTGATCGTTGATTCAAATTTGCCGATGTCAAGGCTCAGGACTTCACCGGGTCTGGCGCCCTTTAGCTTAATGCTGTCGATGAGCACAACTTTATCAAATCCCTGAATGGTCTCAAGCAGCTCCAACCCGGCAATGC
>Ga0272442_10001904_pt1 | contig 30927 bp, 32 predicted proteins | sample SSMForm2O_FD_200262 | JGI IMG/M metagenome (GOLD analysis project Ga0272442, IMG submission 200262) | Marine sediment archaeal communities from Little Sippewissett salt marsh, Falmouth, MA, United States - SSM-Form-2O | ecosystem: Environmental > Aquatic > Marine > Wetlands > Sediment ... | reverse complement strand
AGCGGAGTGTCCCTCGCATCAGGCGCGTCCACAACGGTCTCGTTCACGATAACATCGACAGGCCTCGCAAGCGGGGCGAACATACTGAGCTCAATAACGCTTACAGCAGTTGTGCCAGAATAAAGATACTGAACTTATCAGTGTATAGGAGAGAGGGCGGGGCAAGGGCCATTAACTCTTATACACCACACTAATGTTTTTTTGCCCCGCCCGATCCCAATTTATTCTCTATGTTCTCTTTCTGTAAAATTAACAGATGAATTAATTCTCATCATAACATCGAAACTTATTTAGATATAAAAAATACCAAAATATTTGGAAATTTGCAGAAATATGTGGGTATTGGATTAGTGGAACCCATCGATGAAGAACATATGTATTTTGCTGCATGCATTCCAATGCATGTAAACTTACTCCTATAGGTCGCCACCATAGGAAGCGCATACATCAGAATTTGCTTTAAATGTTTGACCAAATATATATAAAAACTCTTTGATTTGAAAATAGCTGAAATATTTTGCAATGAAAAGATGCCAACTCCAAAAAGCTCCATTATCTAGTTTGTAGTATAGTCAAAGGTAGAACATTCTCAAAGAAGGAAGTTTTGTAAGAGTACAATAAGATATTTCCTTTTGACAAACTTGGAAAGGGTGTTTTGATTATTTATTTTTACCAATTCAAAGATAAGAAAAATAAATATATGAACATTAATTTATTTTATATTTCCGGTAAAAATAATATATATACATAATTAAGTATTTTTTACGCGTAGGTGATAAAAATTAAACGTATATTGCTTGCCACGCTATTTACAATGATATCACTATCCATCGTTGCAGTATCTGCAGAATTAGATGAAATTGGTGTATGGCTGGATGATGAAGATACAGCCGAATACAATAACGCTGGTACTTGGTCAATAGTGAAATGTGTTACTCAAGTATAACTCATGACTATGATAATTGGATTGTCAACGACTTTTTTAATCAGATACGATACACAGAAGATTATCCAATGAAATATCCTGCTGGGAGTTCAGCATCATTCGGCACTGACATGTGGATCAGGGCCAAGGCAGACGTTTACTCTTGGGATATTCCGATGTGGGTAATTATTAACGATAGTTTTTCCTTTGCTTTGATCGATAGCTAAAGCATTTTCTTTTTTTATTTATCCATACGATTAAAATATTATCAAAAAATAATTTTTTAGGAAATATTAAAAGAAAAATATTGTAAAAAGGATAAAATAAAGATGTGATTATATACAAAGCTCTCCGGGGATCTTAGGGAACATTGCGGCTTCCTCGATCTTGGAAAATCCACAAATATATCGGACAAGCCTTTCAATTCCAATTCCAAAACCTGCCGATGCATAGAGCCCCCTCGATGCCATTTCCAGAAGAATCTCAAAATCCTTTACATCCTGGTCCTTCTTTTCTATCCTTTCAACTATCCTATCATACTCGTATTCCCTCTCTCCTCCAGATGAGGCCTCTCCAAAGCCCTCTGGATAGATAAGGTCCATGTCACGCAGTATGCCTTCCTGCTTAGGATCTTCGAAATCGTAGAATTCCCTCTCCTTCAGAGGAATGTCCACGATCCAGAACGGGTCAGTTGATTTCTTTGAAAGATCGGTCTCGAAAGAGTCGCCATACTTCTTTGATGCATCTAAAAATGACACCTTCTTGTATGGTGCGGCTGGCACTATGAGATCCCTTCCAAGATCCTTGAGCTCATCTTTGAGCTCTTCCTTGCAGTACGCCATCAGGCCGTTGTACATCTTCTCCATAAGATCCATCGCATCCTCCCTTGAAGCATCCCTTACTTCAAGGTCCAGCTGTGTGAACTCGAACAAGTGCCTTCCGGTGCCTGCCCTTTCCAAAGGTTCAAATCTCAGGTTGGGTGAGAAGCAGAATATCTTATCATGGTTCAAAAGAGCTAGCTGTTTGTGAAATATCATGGATTTTGTCAATTGATACCTGTGGCCATAGCATGAGAACACTGGATCCAGGGTAGGATGGTTCAAAGGGTCGGTCATAGGTGACAAAATTACTGGTGGAATCTCAATAAAACCTTCCTTGAACAAAAAATCACTAAGGTATCTTCTAATGTGGGTATGAACTTTCATGGCGATCTTAAGTTCCTTTGATGATAGTCTAGAGTGGTAATCTCCAAGTTTTCCTTTCAATTCAGGTGTTGACATCATAAGTGATGAATTATTAAGCAGTATATAAAATTATCGTCTTTGTATATGACATACTGTAATACAATAGTAAAATTTATATATTAGATTACGACAAAATGGTATATGGATTCTAAACTCTATGATGAAAAGGACTTAAGGATACTAGAAGCGCTAAAAAAAGATGGTAGGAAACCCACATCCAAGCTTTCCAAGGAGCTTGGGATACCAAGGGTCACAATACACCAAAGAATCAACAAAATGATAGCCAATGGGATCATCAAGAAGTTCACTGTACATCCGGATTACAGCAAGCTAAAAATGCCTGTGACCGCGTTCATTATGATTTCCTTTGATTCTAATGCAAATATCAGTCAGAGGAAACTCGCGTCAAAAATATCCATTATGAGTGGTGTTGAGGAAGTCTTCATAATATCAGGGGAATGGGACCTGATACTAAAAGTTAGGGCCAGGTCTGCCGAAGACGTGGGTTCCATAATCATTGACAAGTTAAGGACCTTCGATGGGGTTGGCAAGACCACTGCTTGCATAAGTTTCAGCGCAGTAAAAGAGGATTGATTATTCATCCTCTTCTGAAACTAAAAAATAAATAATATTATTGTCTATGACAAAGAATATATCTTCATCTTTATCATAAATCACTCTTTTTCCAGTATCTATTGCTACATCCACGAGATCCCTGAGATTGGGGATGAAGATCTCCTTTTCCCAATCACCATCGGGATAATTTCCCTCGCTGACCCAGTCCTTGAACTCCGAATAATCCTTTGGGTCCCTGTCCCTGCCCATGTAAAGGGCCAATATCAGAACAATGAAACCCCCTCCAATTATGGCCAACTGGCGCCATAGATCCTCAAATCCTCTTTTCGAATCAATTTTTGCAATAGAGAAATAGCTGTTCTTGACCGGTTCAGACGATTCTTCGTTTTCAACGCTGTAATAATCTTTTCTAAAATTGATGGGAACAACGTACTCTTTCTCCTCAATTATCTCTGTATTGGATATATGACCATCAAGGGTTACCGTGGTTATGATCTGGCCAACAGTATTCCCGGTTGATCCGCCTACCAGGTCCCATACCTCAAGGTCGATCATCTTTATGTCTGTCGTGTCTATGGAAAAAGAGTCATGGTGGGAACTAGAGCCATCCAGGACATCGGACGATGAAGAAAGCAATAATTCCTTGGACCAGAACGGAACATCATCATCATCAAGGCTTTGTACAATCAGAATGGTCGTGGTGCTTACATTGGCCGATGAGTTTTCTATAGAAGGTTCAAATATCAGGTTAAAGTCAATGTCCATTATTGGTGATATGGAATAAAAATATCCAGCCATGCCTGAGAGAACCTCGCCAACATCATATATTGGGTTATAATTGAGCACTTCGGCAGAGAAATCAAATTGCCCACTATACGTATACTCATATTCCAATACCTTTTCGTCAACTGTAATTGGATCAGAATACAGCATGTATCCCCATGCGCCACCGGCAATAATGGCCAATAATGAAACCAGTGATATAGCTAAATATTTTCGATTCATTTTTATCTTATGATAGATTATTATTAGTATTATAAAATATTTTTTGTTTTTTTCTGTCTAGAAGCAACTCTGACCTTGGATGAAAGCTCTTTTTTGAGTAATATAAAGATGGGTATTGATAACATGACAATGATCAGGTCCAATAATAGTATGGGCAATAAAAGATGAATGCCCCTTAAGCTCTTTGTCAATGAATAAGGCAATAGTCCCAGATATATGTCAACACCAATATACTCCCTATAATAACCAGGCTCATCTGGCGCATTGATCTTGTAGTCCACACTGACAGACTCGTTCCTGCCTATGGTGTGTGAAGAATCATCAACTTCCAGAATGCCCTCTTTTCCCTCCACAAAGGCATATATGGGTATGAGCCCCGTATTTCCTATTTCTATATCATAGCTGACAGAGTCACCCAAGTGCACGGCCCTGGAGCTGGTATTTCCCTCAGTGGCAACGAAATCTATCAGGTTGTCCTGTTCCAAGGATATTATGGATATTGTGGATATAAGTAACAGGAACAGTACAAAAAATACATAGTAGATATACGTACGTTTCGGCCTCTTCCTCGTTGCCTTGACCCTTTCACTGCCTTTCTTCAACATGGCAGAGATGGTATCGCTAAAAAAAGCGATGATGGCCAATAGGCCTAGACTGATTACAATGCTGCCCATGTTGTTGTTCATGTTTTTTAAACCGAAAAACGAGGAAAAGGCGATCGTTATCCTACTCAATGAACTGCTAATGAAATTTATGAAACTTCCGAATTTGGGAATCTTCAGCAAAGTTCCATTTATCACCAATGCCTTTCCCACAATCTGTTCATCTTTTATATAAGGCTCAGAAAAGGAGCCTGATTGGTCAGGAAAGGTGTTGTTATCGCCCTGTGTGACATACCCCATGTCAGTCTCGCCAACTATTCGATGTGTAACAAAGTCATATGGAAAGTTTTCAGCATCAAAAACTATTATGTCCCCTATGTCATAATCACCATCAAGCTGAGATGGAATTATGAAAAAACCATCATTCACATCCAGTAGGGGATACATGGATTCCGACTCGACATATGTCAGACCCACAGGATGATTGAGAAATCCCCCTATTATTATTGGGAAGAATAAGATCAAGATTATAACAAAAATTAGATTTTGTAGTATATTGGAGACCTTCATATTTTAATCATCCTGACATTCCATTATCCACTATGTTAAATTACAATTTAATATTTATTATCTTATCCTCTGAAACAATTAAAAAGACATAGCCCCATTGCATCATCATATGAGATGGTGTGATTAGATGGCAATCGACATTGTTCCAGTGCTGGACACTCCAGCATTGTTGATGGGATCAGATGAAAGAATACTTGTGGTGTCAGACATACACCTGGGTTACGAGTATGAATTGCTAAAGAAGGGCATAAACATCCCTAATCAGACAAATTACATCAAGAACTATCTCAAGGAATTAATAACAGAGAACAATGCCAAAAAACTGATATTGCTCGGGGATGTCAAGCACAACATACCAAACATCTCCGCACTGGAGGCAAAGAGCATTCCAAAGTTCATGGACCTGGGGATCCCGTACAAGCTCATAAAGGGAAATCATGATGGGAATATTGAAAATCTAATCGGTCATCCAACGCTCAATCACCTTTTGATCGATGGAATCTTGTTTGTCCATGGCCACATGAAGGTGCCCGATGTTGAGTTCGATACCCTTATCACGGGGCACTCCCATCCGGCCATTGAGATAACAGATGAGCTTGGAAAAAGAACAAAGGAAAAATGCTGGGTCAGGGGCAGATTTCCATCAGGTGAGGGCATAATCATAATGCCATCTTTCAATCCGCTGATCACAGGCATATCGTTCAATAGGGAAGGGTCCAAGATACCTGGAACCATGTTCAAGAGATTCACGACCTCAGAGCTAAAAATGGAGGCATATCTCATGGATGGGACCTTTCTTGGCAGGATAAGCGACATCAGATAGAACATATATAGAAAACGTCCTCACTATAGGCAAAAGAATCCCTTACCATGAAGTTTTTTTCTATCTCATCGCCAATGGCCTTGAATTTGTCCTTGTTCAGAAATGTCAACGCACATTTTCCGTCCCTTCTCATCACCCTTTTTATCTCTAGGAGCGCCGTCTTATAGTCAGCAATGTTTTGCAGCACGGTGAAGCTAAAGACATGGTCAAAAGATAGATCATCGAACGGCAGGTCCGTTGCATCCCCGTGAACGTAGTTCATCCTGTCCCCAGACATCCTCAGCATGCCCTTGGAGATGTCGATGCCCCATATCTTCCTGCCAAGGAACTCAGCAAGGAGCCCGGTGCCACAACCGACATCCAATATGTCCCCTCCCACACCATCAAAGAACGACAAGGCCATCTTATACTTTGCAAACTGTATCTCCCTATACCTTTGGTCATAGTGGCCAGATGTTGAATCATATTTTTCTGCAATGCCCATAACCCGTGTATATTGTCATGCATTATATATTATTCCATGCTTCTTTGTACACATTTTTATAATTTGGAATCCATGTGATAATGGAGGTTTTTTGGTGGAAGAAAAACGAATATCTTACCATCCTTCTGTAAATGAGCAGTATCGCAAGCTCAAGAGGGATGCCATGAACACTGTCTGGGACCGCTATGAGGCCCAAGGGTTTGGCGACCCGGACAATCGCTGCCCTTTTTGCATGGGTGGCAACAGGTGCGATCTTTGTTCAAACGGGCCGTGCAGGGGCGATGTGGAAAAGGACAAGCGGGGCGTATGCGGTATCACCGCCGACGGCATGGCCATGAGGATGATGCTCATCAGAAACATAATGGGGGCATCCACTTACCATTACCATGCAGAAACTACCATTGAGACGCTGAAGGAGACCGCCTTGGGAAATACGCCTTTCAAGATAAGGGATCGCGACAAGCTGCACTCGTTCGCATCAAGGCTTGGAATAGACAATTCAAAGGATGATGAGGGGATTGCCCTGGAAATTTGTGAAAAGGCGATGAAGGACTTCTATCTCCCATACCATCAGGAGAGCATGATCGTCGAGCTGTTGGCCCCTGATGAGAGAAAGGAGCTATGGCGCAAGCTCAACATATTTCCGGGAGGAATACACGGGGAGATGATGCTTTCCACAAGCTCGTGCCTTACGAACGTCGATGGTTATTACCAAAGCCTTGCCCTAAAGGCCATGCGCCTCTCAATAGCCATGGCATACCAGTCGCAGATAGTGAATGAGTTCTGCCAAGACATACTTTTCGGCACGCCATCCCCACATAAGATGCGGGTGGACCTGGGGGTGCTTGACGGAGATTACGTCAACGTGCTGCCAAACGGCCATGAGCCCTTCTTAGGGTTTGAGATGATCAACCTTGCAAGGATGCCCGAGTGGCAGGAAAAAGCAAGGCAGGCGGGTTCAAAGGGGCTTAGGGTGATTGCAAACATAGAAACGGGCCAGGAGATTATACAGCGTTGGGAGTGCGATGATGTCTTGTATGGTTTCACGGGAAATTGGATTTCCCAGGAACCTGTCCTGAGCACGGGGTCCGTGGACCTGTTTGCCGCTGACATGAACTGCTCAATGCCCATAGACCCTATCTACTCCAAGAAATATCACTTCAAGCTTATCCCTGTCAGTGATGTGGTCGCATTTGATGGCGTAAATGAAAGAATAAGCTACCGCCCATATCTTGCAAAGGAGCAGGCCGAGGGCCTATTGAAGATGGCAATCGAGAACTTCAACGACAGGGTGGAGAATGTGGAGCATGTCACGGGTCTGCCAATGGGTGAGGCCATAGTGGGCTTCTCTGCTGAAAGCATGCTTTCCGCCATGGGAGGGAGCCTGAATCCCTTGCTGGATGCCATTAAATCAGGGGATATAAAAGGTGTTGCAGGCATCATATCATGCACTTCTCTGCGTGACAGCGGACAGGACGTGCATACGGTCGAGATGGCTAAGGGATTGATAAGCAGGGACATCCTTGTCCTTTCAATGGGGTGCGGGAATGCCGGCCTCCAGGTTGCTGGTCTCTGCTCGTTGGATGCCATCGAACACGCAGGACCGCGGCTTCAGAAGACATGCAAGGCGTTGAATGTGCCGCCGGTGCTGAGCTTTGGCACATGCACCGATACTGGAAGATTGGCCGACCTGCTCTTGATGGTATCCAAGGCATTGGGGGATGTACCAATGCCTGACCTGCCCGTGGCTGCGGTTGCACCGGAATATATGGAGCAAAAGGCGACAATCGACGCCATCTTTGCGCTGGCGCTCGGGCTATATACGTATGTGAATCCAATTCCTACAGTGACCAACGCACCAAATCTAGTGGGGTTGTTGACCGATTCGTTACAGGACATCACAGGCGGAAAACTGGATGTGGAAAAGGACACAAAGACCGCGCTGGACAATATAGAGCGGCACATACTTGACAAAAGAAGAGCATTGGGGATCTAACATCCTCATTTTACCTTTCCCATATCTAAAATATTAAAAGATATCTTTCCTATCATGAGCAATGAAGGAATATGTAGGCTTCATAGTCTACGCCAACTACATGGTGGAGGGGGACAGGCCATATGTGGCCCTATATGGAAGGCTTGAGAATGGAGAGAGCTTCAAGGCCCTAAAATATTATGAACCCTATTTTTATATTAAAAGAACAGAAAAGGAAAGGGCGCAGGCCCTGATAGACGCTACATTCGTGCCATCTCAAAAAAAGGACTTTCAAGAAAATGATATGGTCAAGGTCGTGGAAAGACTTCCCTCGGATGTCAAGAAGCACAGGGACGTTCTTGAAGATAATGATATTGAATGCTATGAGGCGGACATTAAGTTCGAGAACAGGTTCCTGATAGACAGCGGCATCAAGGGATATGTCTCCATATCCGGCAACCCATATGGCACCAAGAGGATAGACAATGTCTTCATCAATCCCAACATCGAACCAGCCGAGGGTGAGATAGAACTCAGGATCCTTTCCATGGACATTGAAACAAACGAAAAAGGTTTTGGTGAGTTCTCAATGCCGATCTACTCTGTTTCGCTCTATGGGAAGGGGATCAAGGAGGTGCTAATACTTGAGAAGTGCTGTGGGAGTGCCACGACATTTCCCACAGAGAAGGACCTATTGAGTGCGCTTAAGGAAAGGATCATCGGATATGACCCGGATGTCATAGTTGGATGGAACATCGTAGACTTTGACCTTGTCTATCTCAAGAAAAGGTTCGAGGCCAACAACATGCCGTTTGACATATGCAGGACTGAATCCGAGGTGTGCCTGATATCCCAATCGTCCTTCATAAGGGCTTCCAGGGCAAGGGTCGAGGGCAGGATGGTCCTTGATGCTATGCACATGCTTAGGGATTTCTTCTACAAGTTCGAAGACTACAGATTGGACACTGCAGGCAAGGTGCTTCTGGACGAGGGAAAGCAAGTCCTTGAAAGGCCGATATCGGAACTTTACGAGTATGAGCCAGATGTACTATCAAAATACAATCTCAAGGACTCGTATCTCGTATACAGGATCGTTGAAAAGGAGGGCCTTGTAAGACTGGCAATGACGCTGTCCTCGATAACGGGCATGATGCTCGACAGGGTCAAGGCATCAATAGCCACACTTGATTCACTTTATGTCAGGATGGCATCTGAAGAGGGCATTGTATGTCCCTCCGTGAAAGGTGGAAAAAGGATAGCGGTCGTGGGTGGATTTGTGGAGGAGCCTGTCTACGGCATATATGAGAATGTCATTCTTTGTGATTTCAGAAGCCTTTACCCGTCCATAATAGCGTCTTTCAACATTGACCCGCTCACTTACAAAAAGGGAAACATCTGCGCCCCCAACGGGGCGTGCTTCGGGGGTGGCAGGTCCATAATGCCAAGGATAATCCTGGATCTCCTGGAAGAGAGAAAGAATGCCAGGGAGAATGGCGAGCATACAAAACAGTTTGCAATTAAGATCATCATGAACTCCATATTTGGGGTCCTCGGGAATCCAAACTGCAGATTTTACAATTCAGAGATAGCCAATGCCGTAACATCCCTTGGACGCCACATACTAAAGGAAACATCCCAAAAAATAGAGAGCCTTGGCTACAAGGTGATATACGGTGACACAGACTCGGTTTTCGTCGTGTCGGGAAAAGATGGCATGACGGAGGCAAGGGACGATGGGCACAGGATACAGCAAGTGATCAATGAATTCTACAGGGATTTTATCAAGGACAATTATGACAGGGAGTCCTACATCCTGCTGGAATTCGAAAAGGTGTTTGAGAAGTTCTTCCTGCCACGACAAAGACACCTTGAGAAAGGCGCAAAGAAGAGATATGCCGGGATGGTGGATGGCGAGCTGCAGATAATAGGTCTTGAATATGTCAGAAGGGACTGGACACAGCTTGCCAAGGACTTTCAGTTCAATCTCCTGAAAAAGCTGTTCTCAAAGGAAGACTTTGAAAGCTACATACGGCAATACGTAATTGATGTCAAGAGTGGCAGACTTGATGAAAAGCTCATTTACAAGAAGAGGCTCAGAAAGGACATAGAAAAATACACAAAGACAACGCCACCTCATGTCAAGGCGGCAAAACTAATCGATCACCGGGGGAAAGATAATGCATCTTTGATCGAGTATGTGATGACAAAAAAGGGCCCACAGCCCCTTGAACTTGCAAAAAACATAGACTATTCGCACTATATTGACAAACAGATAAGGCCTATCGCATCCTCAGTGCTGTCCCTCCTTGGAAAAAACTTCGATGACATACTTTCAAAAACCGAACAAAAAAAGCTCAGTGACTATTTTTAAATATATTAATATCAATTATTAATCAATTATTATGTGATATTTCATTGAAAAAAGGGATATTTTATATTTGATTGATAAAAGTATTTCAGTGATCCGCACTGTTTATTTTTAGGTGGGGGAAAGAGTTATAAAGAGTAGAACAAGAGTCAGATTGAGTTTAATTTTCGCATTTTGAGGCATGAATAATGGCTGATAATATCATTCCAATCAACATTGAAGAAGAGATGAAAGAATCTTACATGAACTACGCCATGAGCGTTATTGTAAGTCGTGCCCTGCCCGATGTCAGGGACGGGATGAAACCTGTGCAAAGAAGAGTGCTCTACTCAATGTTTGAGTCTGGAATTCTTTCAAACAAGCCCTACAAGAAATCTGCGCGTGTAGTCGGTGACGTACTTGGTAAGTACCATCCACATAGCGATACGGCCGTATATGACACCATGGCCAGGATGGCACAGAATTTCTCACTTAGATATATGCTAATAGACGGCCAGGGTAATTTTGGTTCAGTGGACGGAGACTCCGCTGCGGCCATGAGATACACCGAGGCCAGGCTCTCAAAGATATCTGAGGAGATGCTCTACGACATCAACAAGAACACTGTTGAGTTCATGCCCAATTATGACAATTCACTTTCTGAACCAACTGTCCTTCCAGCAAAGATACCTAACCTGCTGATAAACGGCGGTTCCGGCATCGCAGTGGGCATGGCCACCAAGATCCCACCACACAATCTGGGTGAGGTCATTGATGGCGTAGTGGCCCTTATAGATGACCCTGAAATGGAGGACAGGGACCTCTTCCAAATAATTAAGGGCCCTGATTTCCCCACAGGCGCAACCATCTACGGTGCGGAGGGAATCATATCTGGGTACAGAACCGGAAGGGGCAGCATAAAGGTAAGGGCCAAGGCCACGATAGAGGAAAAGGCCTCTGGACCCAGGATAATAGTCAATGAGATACCATACGAGGTCAACAAGACCACCTTGATCGAACAGATAGCAGAGCTAGTGAAAACAAAAAGGATAGTGGGCATACGCGACCTAAGGGACGAATCCGACAGGAAAGGAATGAGGATCGTCATAGAACTCAAGAAGGACGCCAACAGCGACGTAATACTCAATCAGCTCTACAAGCACACAAACATGCAAACAACATTTGCAATGAACATGCTGGCGCTCGTTGACAACAAGCCCGAGACACTGGGCCTCAGAAGGATGATCAGCCTTTATCTGGAGCATCGCTTCAGCGTTGTCAGGAGAAGGACTAAGTTCGACCTGGAAAAGGCGCTCAAGAGGGCACATATCCTAGAGGGGCTCATAATAGCTTTGGACAACATTGACCAGATCATCAAGATCATTAAATCCGCGCCAAGGCCGGAAGATGCAAAAAACAATCTTATTGCAACTTTCAACCTAAGTCCCGAACAGGCGCAGGCGATCCTTGACATGAAACTTTCAAGATTGACAAATCTTGAACAAGGAAAGATAAGGAATGAACTTAAGGAACTGGAATTGAAGATAGAGGACCTCAGGGACATCCTTGCAAAGAATGAGCGTGTGTACGGCATCATAAAGTATGAACTGCTAGAAATAAAGGAAAAGTATGGGGACCCGAGAAGGACAGATATAGAGTTCGAGGGAATAGAGTTCGAGGATGAGGACCTCATACCCGCAGAGGACGTGGTGATAACCCTATCACACGAGGGCTACATCAAGAGAATACAGGTGGACACATATAAGATCCAAAGGAGGGGCGGAGTTGGCATCATCGGCACAGGCACAAAGGAAACCGACTTCATTGAGCACCTGATAGTCACTAACACCCACAATTATATCCTGTTCTTCACTAACAAGGGAAGGGTCTATTGGAAGAAAGGATACCAGATCCCGCATGCTACCCGTCAGTCAAAAGGGAAAAATGCCATCAATCTGCTTGATATCCAACCTGGGGAGATGATCTCCGCTTTCATACCCATCAAGGAATTCGACCCTAATAAGTACCTGTTCTTCACGACGAGCAAAGGGATCGTGAAGAAGACGCCATTGAACGCTTACTCAAGGCCAAGATCCGGCGGCATCATAGCCATATCACTCAACGACAATGACGAGCTCATCAAGGTAAGGATGACCAACGGCAACAACAACATAATCCTGGGGACGCAAAACGGAAAGGCCATCAAGTTCAATGAGAAGGACGTAAGGCCGATGGGCAGGTCTGCCATGGGCGTCAGAGGGATTAATATCTCAAACAGCGACAATGTCATAGGCATGGACATAGCAAACGAGGATGTGGATCTGTTCACGATAACAGAGAACGGATACGGCAAGCAGACGCCAATATCAAAATACCCGCTGATCAAGAGAGGCGGAAAGGGCGTCGTCAACATCAAGACAAGCTCAAGGAACGGCAGTGCAGTGGGGATAAGGACGATCAAGGAAGGCGATGAGCTTATGATGGTAAGTAATGACGGCATCATAATAAGGCCTCAGCTTGCAGACATCCCATCCATAAGCAGGAACACCCAGGGAGTAATAATAATGAAACTTAGGGCAGGGGACAAAGTGGGCGCCTTGGCAAGATTCTCCCTAGAATGATTCTTGATATTATTGGCGGGCTCGCCGGGATTTGAACCCGGGATATCAAGGTCCGAAGCCTTGCGCCCTATCCAGCTAGACTACGAGCCCAAATATTAGTGAAATATGCGATTTATAAACTTATGTCATAAGTAAAGGCAGTTCACACGATATAAGCTATATCTGAAGTGTTCGTAGGGAATGCCCAGGGTATGAACTTTAAATCCTCTGAGGGCACCTTCATCTTTATTGCAAGTGCAAAGAGATTTGCCAATTCACCAGCGCGTGGGCACATGAGGTGCGCGCCAAGTACGATGCCGGAAGCCTTGTCCTTTATGATCTTTGAATATGCATCATGCATGTCTATATAGCTTGATGAGAACCAGTTCGACATATCCGTCTCAACCACCTCGTATTCCATGCCCCTGTTAGCTGCATCCCTTTCGGTGATGCCAACCGATGCTATCTCGGGGACCGTGAATAGCACTGAAGGGACAACGCTGTAGTCCATTTTCATGTTGTTCCCGTTCAAGATGTTGCTCCCGGCTATCATGCCCTCCTTCTCGGAGACCGTCTTTAATGGCGGCGTGCCCTCAACAACATCGCCTGCTACATACACATTTGGATTTGATACGCTCTGCATGTAAGCATTGGCCCTTATGCCTTGTTGGGAATGCTGGACACCTATGGAATCAAGTTCAAGCCTATCAATGTTAGGGGCCCTTCCTGCCCCATGGACCACGCACTGCGCCCTGTAAGTGCCTGACTTGCCCTTTCTCTTTGTATTCACAATGTATCCGTTCATGCTCTGCACAGACATGACAGTTGAATCTAAAACGACCTTTATGCCCATCCTCTCGCTAACTTCGAGCAACCTTTTGGTTATCTTGAGATTAAAGTTGGATAGCGGCCTGGGGCCCCTGTGCAGTATCGTCACATCAGCGCCGGCAAGCGCAGCCACATGTGCAAATTCAAACGATATGTAACCGCCGCCAACGAATATTATGCTCGATGGCAGCTCATCGAGTTCCATGAAGGCCTCGCTCGTTATGATGTACTCTTCGCCCTTGATCCCAAGCCGCCTTGGTGTGGAACCGCTCGCTATGAGGTATTTTTCTGATCCCAAGACCTTTCCACCGGCATCAAGCTTTCCATCGCCCACGAATCTTGCACTGCCCTTGTATGCATCAATGCCGTTGTCCTCATAGTATTGCTCTCGATTCCTAGGTACGGGGTCAGTAAAGGAGCGTTTGAATCTCATCAGTTCTTTCCAGCTGAATGCCACGTCAGAGGCCAGAACGCCCCTTTCTCTCATCTTTTTTATATGGTCCACCATGGACGTGGCACCGACCAGGATCTTCTTGGGGGTGCACCCCCTAAGGGCGCATGTTCCGCCAAAGGGCCTGTAATCCACTATTGCCACTTTCAATCCGCCTGAACTGCATATCGATGCCGCGCTACTGCCGGCAGTTCCGGTTCCAATAACTACTAGGTCATAATCCATGAGAACACCAAATATTGTATATTTGGCAATTAATATAAAATTATATTAAAATTTGAGATAATTTCTAGAATAATGGTAATATCAAAATAATCAATGGATAGAATGAATAGTGCGGGGGATGGGATTTGAACCCACGGACCCCTACGGGACTAGGCCCTCAACCTAGCGCCTTTTCCAAACTCGGCAACCCCCGCCCAATTAAGACTCAACTTCTAAAAAGCACGCCTATCTTGGCATTAGCATTTATAAATATTACTGATGGGGTCACACAAAAGTCGAGTTGACCCAGCACCCAACATAATAGCTTATCACAATGACCAGGGAGGCTATTGTGACATGCTCTATGATTATCCAGATCGGATTTTCATTCTTTAAGATGGAAATATAGTAACTGAATATTGCCAATAGCGCAAAACCCCATATGAGGTTGACATATATCGCAACACCAATATCGAGTAAGAAGATCGGAACAGCAAACGTCATGGCAAAGATGAACTTAGAGAAAAATGTAGCTATGGTCGACTCCCAAATGTGTTTCGTGTCACTGTTGTCCTTGCACTCCTCTGAGATGTGTATCCCCAGGGCATCTGAGAACGCGTCTGCTATGGCGATTGTTATTATGCCACCCAATATCGCTATCTCAGACCTAGTCCCAGAATAAAGCCCTATCATGAGGCCCAGTGTCGTTATGATGGCAGATGTCAGCCCAAAGCCTATGCCGGTCTTGAATGAGTCCTTCACAAGTTTAAATTTGATGGCCAAAATTTAAAATTAACGTAAGAAAAGAGTAGAAAGGCCTAGTCCCTTAGGCTCTTTCCCGTTATGGATATGAATACGTCCTCTAGAGTTGGCTCGACAGACGATATTGATTTGATCGGCCTTTCTGAAAGCGCCTTGGCTATATCCAACAAGAGCTTGTCCCTGTCGGCAATGTAGAGCTTGAGCGAGCCCTTCTCATATATCGCCTTGTTGACGCCGTCCACTGCCTCAACATCGGCAATGATATCATCGTCGTATTCCATCTGCACCTCTATCACATCCTGGCCCTTGAGCTTTCTCTTGAGATTCATCGGAGTGTCTATGGCCTGGATCCTTCCCTCGTCTATCACTGCCACCCTGTCACAGAGAAAATCCGCCTCCTCCATGTAGTGGGTAGTGAGAAAAATGGTCATGCCTTCCTTGTTTATGTTCCTTATAAAATCCCATATCATTCTCCTCGCCTGTGGGTCCATGCCTGTAGTGGGCTCATCAAGGAAAAGTATGTCCGGCCTGTGCATCAGCCCCAATATCACATTTAGCCTTTGCTTCATACCGCCAGAGAATGTCTTCACAAGGTCGTTCTGTCTCTTCAACATCCCCATTGCTTCCAGGAGCTCCTCAGACTTTCTTTCAAATTCGTCCTTAGGAACGTCATATAGTGTTGCATAGAGGTATAGATTCTGCTTTGCTGTCAAAAGACCGTTCAAAGACAGTTCCTGGGGTACAATTCCTATCTTCTTTCTTATCTTCTTTGCATCCCCTATGTTGATACCAAAAATCTTGGCATCACCGGAAGTTTTCCTTATCTGGCATGTGAGCATATTGACTGTTGTGCTCTTTCCAGCCCCATTGGGGCCCAGGAATCCAAATATCTCGCCTTCCTGTATATCAAAGGATATCTCATTGACAGCTTTCAGAGAGTCAAATTTTTTTACTAATCCTTTTACTTCAACCGCATTCATACTGCCTCACTCCTGTTCAGCATGAATATGCCCATACCCAAAACAGCCAATGTGAATACGATGCTGATGCCGAGCTCAAAGCCTATCTCTGATATACCATAACCTCTTATCATGACCCCCCTCAATGCGTCGTTGACATAGGTCAGGGGAAATATCTTTGACAAGCTCTGCATCCATCCGGCGGAAAGCGGAAAGAATATTCCTGCAAGGAACATCATTGGAAAGTTTATCAATAAGCCGACCTGCGTGGCCTCCTCAGCAGTCTTTGCAAAGTTGGATATCAAAATGCCTATCCCTATCATTGAAAGTGCCCCTATAAAAATTATGATGGCTGTTAGAGCGTAGGATCCAACGATATTTAATGAGTACATGAATTTTGCAACAAGCAAGAGTATCAATATTTGAAAGCATACTATGATTGTCTGGGACATGAGGTCCCCAATTATGATAGACTCCCTTGATACTGGGGTTGACAATATGCGCCTTCTTATGCCGTTTACCCTGTCCTCAACAATGTTTCCAGATGCCGAAGTGACTCCGGTCCACATCATTGTCATTGCAACAAGGCCCGGAACAAGGAAATCTATATACTTGAGATCCTTTTCCCCCGCTGGGGTTATTGGAGTGTATTGAGCATCGATCGGCGATGACAGCGCGCTTATCAGTTGTAGGTCCTCCTGTGATAAGAGGCCCTGCTCAGACACAGCTATCAAGCTTTGTTGGAAGATGCTTGATGAGAACTCCTCGATCACACTTGATGTCAAGCCCATGCCAACGCTAAGCTGGTTCTGGTCCGCGGCCTCATCATAGTATATGTCAAGATCGATCTTGGACCCATCGTAGTTGATGAATCCCTCAGGCAGGAATATCACCATCGTCACCCCCTCATTCTCAATGAGATCGTTTGTCTGGACATCCCGGGACTCTCCATTGTCCACAAAAATCCTCAGATCGACGGCATCGATGTCATCATAAGTATCTATGAACGCATCCATGGCGATGTCTGAGCTCCCGCTCGATGGGGTCACCATAGCTATGTCCACTGAGATAGGCGAGCCCTCGCCACCAAAGGCGCTCCCAAAGATCAGCATGAAAAGTAGCGGGTATGAGACCAGAAATACCATAAGCTTCTTTTGGTGCCAGACCTCTGCAAGCCCCCTCCAGCATATAATTAGTGATTTCTTGAACATTTGAAAACCTTTAGAATATCATAAGTAAATTTATTTTTATAATTTTTCTAAATAGATTATAAGTAAATATAAAAAAAGGATTGAAGACAAGAAATAAATAATGAGAAAGGTCCAGCGGACCCGCCGGGATTCGAACCCGGGATCTTCGGCTTAGAAGGCCGACGCCATATCCAGCTTGGCCACGGGCCCAATTCAAAGCTTTTTGACCTTTACGACCTCTACGCGCCTGATCGGATAGATCTTCTTGGCGGCCTTGTAGATGTCTGATGTGATCTTACCCAAGATAAGTTCCTGAACCATTGGGACAAGATCCGTCTGAGAAGCCATGTCCTTCATGTGTTTCCTTATGAGTTCATTTACAGCCAGGATCTGTGAATTCTGCATCCTTCTGGGCGCTATGGTCGTGATCGTGACCCTTATCTTGCTCCCATCCTTGGTCTTAAGGTCCAGGATGTTATCCAGCTTTGTGTTATTCCTCCTAGTTTGCGATCTTATGTAAGATCTTAAGAGCTCATGTTTCTTGAACTCGGTATAAGCATTCTCACCTTGTACCTCATTTATCCTGAAGTACAACTTTACATGCGTTTTTGAGAAATCCCCAGTAAGGTCCCTAAGGGATGTCATCATCGTTCTTCCAATTAAATTATCTGGACTGCTTGAAACGATCTCACCTAGACTCTGCTTTCCAAACATATCAGGGGCATAAACATTATACCACTTTTTCTCCTTCCAAGTGTCCTTCATCTGACTTGATCTTCTTGCCATGTTCTCACCAAAATACCTAAATCGCAGATTGGATGAATATTAAGTTTGATGTCTCTTATCTTATAAGACCCTTTTTAACTCTTTCGGGTCAGCTGGGCATAGGTCGATGATTTGCATATTCACCCTATTGAAAATCATTGTATTAAATAGGCCTCAAAAATACAATTATATGGTTTTCGGCCATTGAGAAGAATTCATGCACCGATACGGGGAATTTTGATGTTATTACCAAATTCTCACGAAAAATTTATATACACATCTGTTTTCAAGTATCTAGAGCTCCGATAGTGTAGTCCGGTCAATCATCCAGCCCTTTCGAGGCTGAGACCCGGGTTCGAATCCCGGTCGGAGCACCTACTTTTATTCAAGCATTGCTTTATATTATTATTTTCAATCAAATCAATGCATATTTTAAAGAGATGGGATAGTTTTTTTAAACCATATCCAGACCTTTCTTGATGGCAAGGATATTGGTAGTGGACGATAATGAAGATATCAGATTCATTTACAATAAAGTGCTTACCTCAAAGGGTTATTTAGTGGATTCTGCCGCAAATGGCAAGGAGGCCATGGAGAAGTTCAGGTCCAATGTGCCAGATCTTACCATAATGGACTCCAAACTTCCCGACTCCAATGGACTTGATGTCATACAAAAAATAATTGAGATCGAACCAGACGCCAAGATATTGGGGGCAACTGGATATTCGGATGTTGGCCATAAGTTCATGGAGGCGGGTGCCCTCAAAGTGCTGGAAAAACCTTTCACGTTAGAAGAGCTCATTGACATTGTTACCGACATCCTTGAAAAATAGCCTACTTTCAATGCCATTTTGTTATAAATGTGCGGATTTTAATTCCATATTAACATCAATCAGGGTTTTTATTAAAAATGGGCAACAGAAAGACTTATAAACAGCGTCACATTTATTTTTATAGGCGATTTGAAGCGGGGTGGGGCAGTTAGGAGTGCCCGGTGGGCCCATAACCCACAGGTCGGTGGTTCAAATCCACTCCCCGCTATATCAGCTTTTGATCAATGCAATTATTACATAATTATGCCTTTTAATAAAAAAATATAAATATAAAGTAGAATACAATTATATAATCTAACATATGAGTGGTCCTTATGAGAATCTCAAACTATTATGGTCTTAAGATATACAACGACAAGGCTGAGTACGTTGGAATCGTTAATGATGTTGTACTAGAGTTCACTAAAGGCGAGATATTCGGTTTGGCAGTAGGTCAGGAAAAAGGAATGGAGAACATTGCCATACCGTACAATGATGTCCTTTCTGTGAAAGACATCGTCCTTGTCAAGTCCAAGTAATATCTATATGTTCCCTACTTTTTTGGTAAGGTAGAACTCCTTATCAATTATCATATTCTTGAGCTTATTACATAGCTTGTTCGCCTTGGACCTGTTTGACTGCCTAAGTCCGATGGGCACATTGTGGCCATCAAATCTCATTACTCCAAGATTTCCACTGTATGCGCTGTTTGGGCACGTAAATACACATGCGCCGCAATTGAAGCACTTCCTCTTGTCAATTCCCCTTTTGGGTGTGATCGCATCTGTGGGGCAGTATTTCTCCGCCTGGCACTCATCGCACTCCTTGCATTTGTCGACATCATACGTGATCTCGTGATCTGTCCCCTGCCAAACGCACCCATAGTCGGATGTTGCGAATGGGATCCTGTCATGAATGTCAGCCACAGGCAACTTGGCCTGTTCATCAGTCACCAATAGGTGCTTCATCGTCTCTTCAGTGAATGGCAGGGGTATTGCCAATGAGCTAATGACCTCTGGGGTCACTGATGTCCTAAATCCGCCCATATACTGTGGATCCATTCCTTTCATCTCGCCCCAGGCCATGAGATTGGGCTTCTCGCTTGAGCTTCGTGTGCCCTGGCCCATCACATAACCTACTCCACCATTGAGGAGGATCTTGGTTCCGGATCCAACGATGTTCAGGGCGGGGTCGTTCTCCAAGGGATTTATCTCGCCACAACCACTGATCGATATCTCCTTGTTAGGCCCCCTTAATCCCGTGACGGAGAATATGGTGTCAAAGCTCTCGTTCCTTGTGTTCAGGAAAGAGACATAATTCCTAAAGCAGCTCCTTGTAGTTATGAGCCGCGAGAAATGAAAGTCATCCAGTGTTATTGTGTTCTCGTACACCTTATCCTCAAACGACTCGACCCTTACCTCTATTTCATCCCCATTTACCAAGTCCCTCAATAAATGGCCGCCCCCGTAATTTTTGCTCGCATACGACGTTCCGTAAAATATCACATCCACTACGCCAAGGCTCTCATTGGGGCATGGGCCGGGATATGCAGGAACACCATTGAGCCATAGTGACCTTGCCTTCTTGAAAGAGCCCTTTTCTGCAACAGGTATTGTGAAGACTGCCGAAGTGCCTGACATGATGGCACATGTCCCGGTAGTGACAACATCAACATTTTGGGGCGTAAGCCGTTCACCTTCCCTATACATGTCCTTCAATTCTTGGGCAGTATAGACAACAGCTTCCCCATTTCTGATCTTCTCATTAATATCATCAATGGTCTTGACCATAAAAACAACTCCAATTCCCTTTAGAACAACAATATAACATAGGAAAAGGAAATATATATACTCTTCTAAATCAGATGCTCTTTCTTTTTCGAGCATATCTCTTCAGGGGGCTGCCGCAGATGTCGCATACATCATCATGACCTGCCGAGTACCTCTTTCCACAACCTGTGCACTTCTTTCCCCATGTCAAGATCTCATTTATCCCAGCCGTCTTTGCAGGGATGCAATCGATGCCCATCCTCTTTGCCACATTTAGGATGCCAAAGTCATCAGACAATATGGTGGCCCCGATGTCCAACGCCAGTGCTATAACGGTTATGTCCGTCCCCGACAAAGTGTCCCCGGTCCCTTTGGTTACCTTTGTCACCTGGGCAATGCTCTGTGATGTAGCGGCCCTAATGGTTACCTTCCCTGAGTTTATATGTGACCTGATGTCCATAGCGGATGAAGAGTCCTTAATCTCCATCTCTACCTCTGGGGTTATGTAACCTGGATCGGGGATGTGCCCTGAGAAAATCGCTGAAGAGTCCAAGACGAATTGCAAATATTACTTCCTCCTGATAAATTTAGCAAGCTCACCCGATTTCCTTACAAGTATCTTCTCATCGTTGTGGATCGTTATGGTTGGTTGTCCATCAAGTATTATGTAGCTGTCCTTGCCAAGATTCTTTACCTCGATTGTCAACCTATCTGGGATGACATAGGGATGCCATTCCCTGAAAAGGGGACTTATGGGCGTGATCAATGCGACATTTGCATCGGGATGTACCAATGAACCTCCTGCTGAGAGTGAGTAGGCAGTTGAACCCGTGGGGGTCGCCACAATGACGCCGTCACCCCTGACATCGTATGGTTCCTCGCCCTCCACAGTAACAGACAGATAATCAATCTTGATCGGGGAGGTTGAACGGATGACCACTTCGTTCAGGACATTTCCCAACAATTTGCCTTCATTGTAAACCGAGAGCTTTGCCCTGATGTCTATATCATAATCATCAAGTATGCCTGGGATGGCATCTATCTCATCGACCTCGAGCTCGCATAGGAATCCATATGTCCCCATGTTGACCGTCAGTATGGGAATGTCGCCATACTCCTTGCACGTTTTTAGTATCGTGCCATCCCCGCCCACCACGATTATTACATCAACATCATCTATCTCATCGCAATCCAAGAATGAGGTCAGTTCATGGTCAACGAACAATGTATGATTTGATAGAAGAGACATTAATTTTTTGACAACTTCAATTGCCCCGGACCTGTCGGTCCTAGATACTAATCCAATCCTCATTTCCAAATCAACTCTCATCTAAGCGTATTTATAATTTTCTTGTGAAAGTCCCTATCCACTGCGGCAACTACATTGACATTGTTCTCCTCTATGTCAAGGGGATCGCCATTGATGTCCGTGACAAGGCCTCCAAGGCACTCTATTATGATCCTTCCGGCAGCTATATCGGTCGCCCTCATCTTGTCCCTGACGTCGACAAACGCCATTAGGCTCCCATTTGCCACATAGCACATCTCCAACGCAACTGAGCCAAAGCATCTGAGCTTTTTGGTAAGCGTCCTTAATTCATCAATATACCTTCCTTTCCTGGTATACAAGGATATCATTCGCGATTGGGGCGAATATACAATGGGCTTGCCATTGACGAGTGAACCATACTCGCTTAGCCCTTCAAACCATTCATCCCATCCTAGATTCCTTACAAGGCCGTATGAAGGGCCTTCCTCACGCACAATGGCCAGTGACGTGCAATAGAAAGGCAGGCCGGATATGGCATTGTTCGAACCATCCACTGGGTCAAGTATCATGGTGAAATCATTTCCAAAGGATACCTTGCCTATCTCCTCGCTTATGAGGTTGCACCGGATATCGTTGCCCCTTAAGTATTCTATGACGGCATCCTCCGCAGCCTTGTCTATGTTGTAGGTGTTTCCGCCATCAGGGTCGCTCTCACATACGATATGGGCCTTTCCCGACCTCTTTGACAGCTCAGTAGCCTGTTTGATATCTTCAGAAAGCTTCCAGCACAATGTTCTGTCGTTCATTTTTTCACATCAGTACAATAGTAGGCACAATGAAACACAACAACCACATCCATTGACGATGAGCTCGCTTGAAGTGGTATCAATAGAGCTTATGGTCGCATTTCTCTTATTGGCCATCTTTCTTGCCATGTCAATTGCCCTTTCCACTGCTATGTCTTTGGAGCATTTCCCACTATACTCTGTTATGACACCTACTGTCTCATTAGTCTTTGCGCATGCTATGGCCGAGGAAATGGTCGCTCCATCCTCTTCACTGACCATCTTTGACATGACACAAAACATGAAGGACCCTGGTGTGGCGCATTTGACGTCCTCTAACGAGCCCTTTCTGCATTCCACTGGCAATATAGAAGAAACCTTGATGAAATTGAAATCAGCTACTTTTGCGCTCTGCAAGGCAGAATCAAAGGCGTTTAGCCTGTTGTCCGCCGTTCCGTTGTTAGATAATAGGACATAGGTGTGTGGTGTAATCATGCACCATAATATCACCATGTCCAATTTAAGTCTTTTTATTGTATATTATGGTTGAAACTAATTGATTTTTATACAGTAAACTTTATAAATTTACTTTAGGAAAAAAGCAGGAGGAAGATTTATATGGGTACCACAAAACCAGAGAGAGTTGGCCAACTTAAGGTTGGAAGATACATCGTGATTGATGATGAACCATGTAAGATTATCTCATACAGCACATCTTCCCCAGGAAAGCACGGAGCGGCCAAAGCAAGGATAGATGCCAGGGGAATTTTTGATAGTCAAAAAAGGAGCATAATCAAGCCTGTCGATGCGAAGGTGCATATACCTATCATTGACAAGGCAAGCGCCATGGTCACTGCTATTATGGGAGAGACGGTTCAGATAATGGATATGAATACATATGAATACTTTGATATCAATATAAACGATGATATCGAAGGCGACCTTCAAGAAGGTGTCCAGGTTGAATACATGGAGACCTTGGGAAGGATGAAAATATTGAGAGTAAAGGGGTCTTGATGCTAGAAGACCTCTACTTCTATACATATAGGAAATGTTATTTCCCGTTAGATGGAACACCTTTGGAAGAGGCCGATTTTTGCTTGATGGGCATCCCATTTGATTCCACCCAGACCGGGAGAACGGGTTCAAGGTACGGTCCAACCAGCATAAGACTGTCATCATTCGAGCTGGAGCTCTTTGACATTGGTACCGGTATCGACCTTAGTGAATTGAAGCTGCATGATATCGGGGACCTCGATTGCGTCCCAGGGTCACCTGAGGGCACTTATGAAAGGATCAAGGACACCCTAAGATTTCTGCCTGAGAACAAGACACTCATATCAATTGGCGGAGAACATTCCGTCTCATTGCCGATAGTTGAGGCCTTGGATCCCGAGCTAGTAATTTCACTTGATGCCCATCCTGACCTCAGAGATGATTACATGGGCGTAAGATTATCACACTCCAGCGTAATGAGAAGGATACATGAAAACGGAACTGACATGAAAATACTGGGTGTCAGGGAGGGGTCCCGTGAAGAATATGACTATGCCATTGAGAGCGGCATCGACCTAAAGCCACCTTCTGCCATGTCCACATACAAAGTTCCAAAGAATAAGGACATATACATATCCATAGACCTAGACGTGTTCGATAATGTTGATGTCGGAAATCCTGTGCCAGGAGGCATAGACTTCAATGAAGGTTGTGAATTGATCAAGAACGTCATAAAAAAGAACAATGTCGTTGGTATGGACATAGTGGAGCTTTGCTCCCAACCCAATGAGAACAGCTCATATTTTGCTGCAAAGCTTCTATACAAAACATTGGCTTATATGCAAATGCATAAATCTTGACCAAGTTCGTTGAGCTTGGGCTATAAATTATTTTATAAAATTATTTTAAGATATTGATGTTGGAGTCACATGACCTTTGATTCGTCATATAGTTCCATTGCCATGGCCAGGAAATCCGCCCATGACTTAGCATTTATCCTTATCCTCATGTCCCAAGCCTTTTCGTAGAGCTCTTCCTCACAGTTCTTAATTTCAATGTTCCTCATATTAACACCTTGTTGCCCTAATGGATAGGGGAACAAATGATTCTCCTATCCGTATTTAGGGAGGGATAATTTAATTGCGTGCTAATTAATATTGCTCATCAATAATATTTAAATCTTTCGGTAAGATTATCATTCAATATTGATAAAAAATATCAATCTTTAAAAAAGCTTCTATCTATCATGACGATTTCTTCGCCCATGGTGATATCATCGACATAACCCAACCAATAGGAAACTATCCCCGGACCAAAAAGCTTGACATAATGGCTAAGTTGATTGTCATAGTCATGGCGGGTCTGATACGGCGACCCAAAGCTTCCCTTGCTCTCAAACCATTTAACCTCCATGCCCCCGTAGGTCACATCGTCCCTTAATAGAAAATCAGGGGTCTTCTCCCTCTCAAGCGCCCTAGACTCTTCCTCTGTGTAGTACCCTATGCCCTTACCATCAAGCCATGTCTGTATCTGGTCTTCGCAAAAAAAACCCCTGTTCTTCTGATTTTCGATGCCTCTGGGGGAGTATATGATGTCTGCATCGATGACTTCCTTCATCTCTTTTTTCAGCCTGGGTTTCCTTATGTCATCACAGTTATGCATCATATCCTTGAATTGCTTCTTTGTCATCCCGTCAGATTTAAGTATGAATGAGGCTGTCAATACTGGTGAGAATTTCCTGCACTCGGCGATCTCTAAAAGACTCTTGCCTCTTTTCCACTCTCTGAGCATTGAATGGGCCTGTCTTTGTACCACATAGAAGTCTTTCTTCGTATTTCTTACAATCTTCTGAGAATAAATACTGTAAAGAACATCTTCAGGGACCTTAAATCTCCTTGATGCCACTTCTATATCTTTCACTGAATTTAGAATATTGTTCAATTTAAAAAAAGTGTCTCTTTTCATCTAAATCTCGCCTTCGCACTCTCTTTTAAGCCTTTCAAAGTAATCCTTCATAAAACCATCCCTGTCAATGGCAATCCTTCTTCCCTCATCTGTGAGCATCTTATCCCTTATCTTTGATAGTTTTACCTTATATTCCTTGATGGGCGAATGATTTGAATGATCCACATGCAGGTCGGAATCATAGTCATGCTCAAAGTCGGATATAAGCATCTGATTATGTTCCCCCGCATAGGAATAAGCGCGGGCAACACCAATGGCGCCTATGGCATCAAGTTTATCCGCATCATAAAGCACCTTCGCCTCAATGGTCTCGGGAACGTTATTATTTCTAAATCTGTGTGTCAATATGCAATGCAGCACAGGTTCCATGAAATCCTTGGGCATGCCAATCCTCTCCATGATCCCACGGGCTATTTCACATCCTTTTTCTGCATGACATATGCTAATGTCTTCCTCTTCATAGCACCTCCCAACATCATGCAGGTAAGCGGCAAATGCAAGAATCCTCATATCGGCCCCCTCTTTCCTCCCAATATGCTGGGAAAGGTTGTAGACCCTTAGAACATGATGCCAATCGTGTGTGGGCTTTGAGCCTTCAAAATATCTTTTAGCCTCTTGGATCACAAACTCCAGTTCATCGTCATCTTTCACATAAAAATCTGACATAAGAGTATATTTAAGCTTTTTGAGGCAAAAAATCGGAATGAGGCAATTTTTAATAATTGAACGACATGAATCATGGTGATCAGGATTTAAAAATCAGAAAGAATAAAAAATAAACAACCATATTAATTTCAATGCTTGAAGAAATAAAGGCCATTCAATACAAGGGATTGGATTTCTCAGAGATAACAGAGATTGTTGCTGTTGAGACCGCAGTAAAATTAGAATGCGGCAAATACAAGACAGACCTATTCTTCACACCACAGGAGATTGAGGAGTTCGCAATAGGACACCTTGTGTCAAAGGATCTCATAGAAAAAAAGGACGACATCAAATCCTTAAAAATAAGTGGAAACAAGAAGAATGGATTCAAAATCAAAGTTAAAATACGGGAAAAGGAAGAAAAAACAATCTTGAAAGAAGATATGGAAATTGACCCTGAAGTGATCTATTCCATGAACGAACATGTTGTCAAGAGCTCAGATCTTTTTTTAAAATCCGGCGCATTCCATTATGCATACATCTTCGACACCTTGGGCAGAAACAAGTATAGCGCCTATGATATAGGACGAATGAACGCAATAGACAAGGTCATTGGAAAATGTATCATGGATGATGAGGGTCTTCAGGGCAAGATACTGTACACTACAGGGAGAATAGCATCCAGATCTGTGAAAAAAGCGGTTAATGCGGGCATTGGCATGATTGTCTCCAAGGCCCCTCCAATGCACGAGGCCATCATAATGGCAAAAAGAAATAATGTCATAATCATTGGTTTTTCCAGAGGAAAAAGATTTACAATATACTAAGTGATAACAATGGACATCAGTATAGCAATTCTATGCGGTGGTAGGTCCAGAAGATTCGGCAGGGACAAGACATTGTACAACTACCATGGAAGACCACTTTATATGCACATCTATGAGATCCTGTCTCCACTGACAGACGATATTTTCATGCAGTGTGGAAAAAAGGACACGGCAACATACAGGACAAAGAGCTACAATGATGATTATCTGGATATCGGGCCCCTGGGGGGAATATACTCAGCTATAAAGAACTCAAGACATTCCAGAACGTTGATAGTGGGTTGCGACATGCCCAACATCAATGATAAGCTTGTAATGCACATGGCAAAATTCGATGCGGACATAGTGGTCCCAATATGGAAAAACGGATACTACGAACCCCTGTGCGCAATATATTCAAAAAAAGTGTTTCCATCGCTGGAGTATAGGATATTGACAGGAGACCTCAAGATATCCTCTTTATTCGATGAGTTCAAAATTAAAAAAATAAAAATAGAATCCCTGATAGAACAGGGAATCATAAGTCCAGACCTATTCAAGAATATCAATCGAATCGATGATATCTGATCAGGCTGGGCACAGTTCTTTTCTTCTCTCCCTATAGTGTTCAAGGATGTACTTCGTGATTATCACAGATGTGAAACCAATTGTACCAAGCTTTCCACCGCCTCCAGGGACCATGTCTGCTGTTACGGTGAACAGTATGGCCACGAAGACCCCACATGCCGCAAAGTGCTTGTAGTCCTGGAAAACACCAGGAACGGCAGTCATACCTGCGAAGGAGGCTGAGTATCCGACCAGGGCAAGCGTCAATCCGTATGTTGCAGATATCTCAGGGAAGAGGGCACCAATGATGATACCGACCAATGCTGAACCGAGTACTGCATCTGCACACTTGTCCGTCAGCAGCCTCTGGAAGAACTCCCTGCGCACAAACCATGTTACTGGTGTGAGGACAACTGCAGCTATTAGCACAAGTACGAACCATTCCATTGTTATGGCAGCCGAGGAGGCCGCATTAATTCCGGAATAGTCCTTACCGCCAATTCCAAGCAGCAACAGACAGAAACAGACGCTCATGAAAGCCGTCGTTCCAAACTTGCCACCGTGTCCATTTAGGTAATCCTTCCAGATTACATAAATCAGACCTGCCACTATACCAAAGAGTATAGAATAATATACATTTTCTATGACCAATGAAGAGCTCATTCCAGCGAAGGATCCGCAGAAGATCTGACCTGCATATTTTTTGAAGATCAATCCCCCAAGCAATCCAACGATACCGGATGCCAGAACCGCATTCATGTCATATCCGCTTATTATCAGCTCATTGTTAAGGTACCATGTTATGATGGTACCTCCCAATACAGCCAATACAGATAAAATATCTGATCTTTCATAAGGCATTTTATTCACCAATCGTCTCTATTTTACATGCACATACCTTAAATTCAGGTATTTTTGCTATTGGGTCTAGTGCTGGGTTTGTTAGAACGTTTGCAGCGCATTCCTTGAAGTGGAATGGTATAAATACCGTCTTCAATGGAACCTTCTTAGTTACATAGGCAGGTATCTCGATAGTGCCTCTGCGTGTGCTGACTTTCACGCTCTCCCCATCCTCTATTCCAAGTTCCTCTGCATCCTGGGGGTTTATCTCGACGTAGCCTGTGGGAACCTCATTGTTAAGTTTTTCCGAGCGCCTTGTCATCGTCCCAGTATGGAAGTGGAATAGTATACGTCCAGTTGTCAAAGTAAAGTCATACTCCTCATCAGGTAGCTCTGCCGGAGGTTTGTATTCAACTGCAAAGAAGTGTCCAAGTCCCCTCGAGCATTTGTCCTTGTGCAAAAATACTGTACCTGGATGCTCAAAGGTAGGGCACGGCCACTGCAAGAATCCAAGATCGTCAAGCCTGTCATAATTGATCCCACCGTAGAGCGGGGTCAATTTCGCTATCTCATCCTGTATCTCATTGGGCGATGCATAATCAAAGCCCTTTGAACCCATCCTCTTGGCCAGCTCGCATATTGCCTGCCAGTCCGGCTTGGAGAAACCAATGGGTTCGATTGCCTTCCTAACCCTCTGAACACGCCTGTCTGTGGCTGTAAAGGTACCGTCCTTTTCAAGGAATGTGGATCCTGGAAGGACGACGTCTGCCAATTCTGCCGTCTCGGTCAGGAAGATATCCTGGACAACAAGGAACTCAAGATTCTCCAATGCCTTCTTCACGTGATTCGTGTCAGGGTCTGACATCATGGGATTCTCCCCCATAATGTAAAGGGTCTTGAGGTTTCCCGAAGCTGCGGCATTTATCATCTCCACGACCGTAAGGCCAATGTTATCGGGTATCTTCTCAGTCATGCCCCAAGCCTTCTCGAACTTCTCCCTTGTAGCAGGGTCGATGACCTTCTGGTACCCTGAGAACACGTTGGGCAAAGCTCCTAGGTCGCAAGCACCCTGGACATTGTTTTGTCCCCTGAGTGGATTCACGCCTGTGCTGGACTTCCCGATATTTCCGGTGACCATCGCAAGATTGGCGCAGGACTTCACATTGTCCACACCTGTGGTGTGCTGGGTGATTCCCATGCTGTATATTATGGAAGATGCGTCGGCTTTGGCGTATATCCTTGCAGCCTCTATCAGGTCTTCCTTTGGAATGCCGGATATCTCCTCAACCCTCTCAGGTGTATAGTCCTTGACCATTTCCTTTAACTCTTCAAAGTTCTCCGTTCTCTCGGATACGAACTTCTCATCTGCCAATCCCTCGCTTATAATGACGTTGATCATACCGTTGATCCAAGCAACGTCTGTGCCAGGTTTCTGTCTCATATGGATGTCAGCGAACCTTGCCAACTGTATGGTCCTTGGGTCTATCAGCAATATCTTTGCGCCCTTTTCCTTTGCCCTAAATATCCTAGAGCCTATGAGAGGATGTTGCTCCGTCGTGTTCGAGCCTGTGATCAATATGCAATCGCAGTCTTCGACCTCGGGAGTGCTGTTCGTCATTGCGCCGCTTCCAAACGCAGCGGCAAGTCCTGCAACAGTTGATGCATGGCAAAGCCTTGCACAGTGATCGACATTGTTTGTCACTATCACACTCCTTGCAAACTTCTGCATCAGGTAGTTTTCCTCGTTTGTGGTCTTTGCTGATGAAAGGAGCCCAAAGGAATCATGTCCGTATTTCTTCTTGAGCTCTTTGAATTTATTGGCAACAAGGTCCAGTGCCTCGTCCCATGAGGCCTTGCGGAACTTGCCGTTCTCCTTGATCAATGGCGATGTCAATCTGTCCTTGCTGTAGACAAAATCAATAGCGTTCCAGCCTTTGATGCAAAGCTTTCCCTCGCTTATGGGGTCCTCCTTGCAGGGGACCACACTCTTTGCAACGCCATCAATGACCTCGATGTAGTACTTGCAACCACATCCACAGTAAGGGCAAGTTGTCAAAACTGTCTTATAGTCCATTCAAAACTCCTCCTTGGTATAGAGTGGATTTACCTCTTCAGGGTCCTCCCCAGATACAAAGTCGAAAAGGTCCTTCATGTCGTCACGT
>Ga0272442_10001903_pt1 | contig 30941 bp, 22 predicted proteins | sample SSMForm2O_FD_200262 | JGI IMG/M metagenome (GOLD analysis project Ga0272442, IMG submission 200262) | Marine sediment archaeal communities from Little Sippewissett salt marsh, Falmouth, MA, United States - SSM-Form-2O | ecosystem: Environmental > Aquatic > Marine > Wetlands > Sediment ... | reverse complement strand
CCCTTTTAACCGTATAAAAAATACCGCTCGAGCTCGGGATTTGAAGCGTGGAGCCGATCTGGAGATGGTACGCATCCGTAAGTTCGTTCGCCGTCAAAATAGTGTCGAGGGACACGTTGAATCGATGCGATATACTGAAGAGCGAGTCTCCCTTCTTCACCTTGTAGGGCATGAGCTTGAATGACGGCAGCACGAATCCACTGCCCGTATTCTCAGCCGTTCCCTCTCCGGACGAATACGCGGAGTAGAGAGGTGCTCTTCTCTCCGTAAGGAAAAGGTCGTACAGGACGATCCCTTCAACGCTGAATACACGCGTCTTTTCCCAGATATATGACTGAATATTCGTATAGACGGGTAAAAAAATACAGAAAGCCGCGAAACTTCCGAGGAGGATAAACCTCCCTTTCTTTATTTTGAATATTTTACGAAATAGTGTATCATTAGAGTGATGGGAAACGGCTTCATCCGGCTGTTTACTGATCTTCTTCTTTGGAGTAACATATTGGGAGGAGAGGGCCCTGGGAATACGGTTAATTGTTTTCTTTTTAACGGGTACTTCAACCCCTCGGCTTTCGAAGAAAATGGTGTTTTTCATTGGGCAATCCGTTCAAATTATTTTTCGACATAAAAGTGTTATCTATTGAGATTTTTGGTATTCACAAGGCACTGAATAATCCACGACCACGGACGCGTATATATGGCTTCTGATTTCGATCATGTACGGGACAGGGTGGGCATCGACAAGCTCGATGAATCGCAGAGGGACCAGCTCTTCAAGAAATTCGTGGACTCCGGCGGAGAAGTGGTAAAACAAAAACCCAAGTCCAGGGAAGACACCCCCCCGCTGCCTCCTGAAGACCGGAGAAAACCGGCACGAACGGCCGGGGGCCCCGGGCCGTCCGCACGCTCGAAGGAAGGAGGGCCGTCTGAAAGACCCGCGGGTGGAAAACCGACGCCGAAGAGTGTCTCCAAGACCCCGAAAAAGAAGAAGAAGCCCTTTGCCGTACTCAAGGTAAATATGAAGGGAATGGTCCTCAAGACCCTGACCTTAAGCGGCGGAGTCTCCGATAAATTCATCGCTCTGCTGAAGGGCATAATAAAAACCGACTTCATCAGGCTCAAATCAGGCGCGGGTTCATTTATCAAGGGTGCGGGTTCCATTAAAAAGGACCTCATACAGCACTCGAAGAAGGAGTTACCGCTCTATGAGCTCATATTCCGTCTTCACGCACTCTACAATGAGAAGGAATTTGCTCAGATAGAAAAAGCCCTTGCCCGTAAAGCACTCCCGACCGGAGATCACATGGACCCTTTCAAGAACCTGTTCAGGAAGATATACGTGCTCGGTCAATTCAAAGAGCTGTGCAAGCTCTCGATACGGAAAGCCGCCGAGATACAGGACAAAAAAGGCAGGATGAAGGAGACGAACGCCGAAGCGGTCTATAACGAGTTGCGGGAGTACATCGACCTCATACTTATCGACTTTCTAAACAAACTGCACATCGTCATCTGCAGGCTCGCCGGTGATTACCTCCCCCTCTATACACAGAAGCTCGACGATTTCATAGGCATGACGGAGCTGGACAGAATTGGCTCTATAACGAGGGAGGAGAAGAAGCGGCGGTTGGAACAGCTCAAGAAAATGAAGGAGTATCTGCAAAAAGAGCAGACCCCCGGCGCAATACAGTCCGAGGACGTAAAGATACCCCGTCACGTTCAGAGGGGTCTCCCCATTTTGAACGAAGCCATTGAGCGGTATGAGAAAACACGGGGTATGGATGAAAAAGACCCGCTCAAGCCGATTGACCGTACGGACAAGATGTATAAAACCGCGCTGCTTCTGGACGTCTTCGACAGGGAATATTCATTTATACTGACGACCGGTAAAATCGAATTCAATGTCGAATACAGGGAGCAGAAGAAGATAGACATCAAAGAGGACCTGGGCCGTGCATATTCAATGTTGAGTGAAGCGCGGCATGAGGTCACGGATTATATCGAGCGAATGCAGGAGATGAGAAAAACCGAAAACAACCCGAGACTTACGATTAATCAGAAGTCATCCATGCTTGATTCCATCCAAAAGAAGAGGGCCCTGCTGAGCAGGAGCTCTCGAAAAAGGACCGCCGATATCATGAAAACGACAAGTCAGATTCTTTCCACCGTAATCGATGATTACAAGGAATCCAAGCGGCTCCTGCTGAACCCCGATGAACGGCTCACCTTCAATGAAAAAATCGACGGCGTGAAAAAGATGGACAATAAAAAAATCATCGAAGCCGTTGTCGAGACATTTCTCTTCACCTCCACTTTTTCCTTTCTCCTGAACTATGGAGAGCTGACCGGAAGCGGCCTCACTGTCGAAGGGGCCGGGAAAGAGAATCCCGCGCCGGCGTAACCGGGTTCATCATTTTCAACCGTAAAAAATCGCAAAGGAGGATGCATTTTATGGTTCTTTCCCGCGGATTCGCAAGCGACAACAACGCAGGCATACATCCGGATATCATGCACGCCGTTGCCGAAGTAAACACGGGACACTGTGTCGGCTACGGCGACGATCCCTTCACGTCAAGAGCCATGGACCGCTTCAAGGAACAGTTCGGCGGCCAAATCGAAGTTTTTTTTGTGTTCACGGGTACTGCCGCGAACACCCTCGGATTGAGAGGAGCCGCTCAGTCCTATGAAGCGGTTATCTGTGCGGAAACCTCCCATTTGAACGTGGACGAGTGCGGCGCGCCTGAACACTTCGCGGGATGCAAGCTCATCCCCGTTCACACGAGCGACGGCAAGCTGAAACCGGCTGATATCGAGCCCCTGCTGGAAGTAAGCGGAAACGAGCATCATTCCCAGCCAAGGGTGGTGTCAGTTACCCAGGCGACCGAGCTCGGCACCGTGTATACACCCGATGAGCTGAGCACTCTCTTCGGTTATGCCCACGACCGCGGTCTGGTTACGCATATGGACGGCGCCCGGCTTTGCAACGCGGCTGCAACGCTTTCGACCGGACTGAAACAGATCACCGCGGATACGGGGCTGGATATTCTCGCGTTCGGGGGAACGAAAAACGGCATGATGGCTGGAGAGGCGGTCGTCTTTTTCAACAGGAACCTCGCGGAAGGGTTCAAATACATACGCAAGCAGGGAATGCAGCTCGCGTCAAAAATGCGCTTCATATCGGCCCAGTTCGATGCATTTTTCACGGATGATCTTTGGCTGAAAAACGCTGAACACGCGAATACCATGGCGCGTATGCTTGCGTCCAGGATCGATTCCATACCGGGGTGCAGGATTATGTACCCTGTGGAGGCTAACGGCGTTTTTGTTCATATACCGCCTGAAACCGTTGATAAGCTCCTGAAAGACTATTTCTTCTACGTGTGGGACGGACAAAAATCGATAGTCCGTCTCATGACCTCCTTCGACACTGAGATGGAGGAGATCGAGGGTTTTACTTCACGCCTCGAGCAGCTCATGAAGTCCTGATTTCCTGTTTTCGAGCAGAGTGCGGAGTATCCGATATTTTATACTGAAATTTAATTTTTCGATCCAACGGTTTAATATTTCGTCATTATCTTTATCATTGATAAATTACGGTAAAAGCCATGAGGCACGCGACTATTCGGACTTTAACGAAAGATCAAGAGTATACGTGCCGCTCCTAACAAGAGCCGACATAACGGCGCAATGAACATTATACCAAAACCGGAGAGGACCGTGGCCGGAGCGATGGAACCGAAGGTAAAGGAGGAGATCAATGAGCTCTCTCTCCTCTTCGAGATAAGCAAGATTCTTGATTCGAGTATGGACCTCCGCGATTCCCTCGGTCCCGTGCTGAAAAAACTATCCGAACGCAAGGGCATCGTCCGCGGCATGATAACGCTGCTCAACAGGAAAACGGGTGAAATTTCAATAGAATCCGCGGTGGGACTTTCGGAAGTTCAGAAGCAAAAGGGCCGCTACCGGCTCGGTGAAGGCATGATCGGAAAGGTTGTCCAGTCCGGCAATCCGGTCGTTCTTCCGCGCATCGCGGACGAGCCGGGTTTTCTCGACAAAACGAAAGCACGCAAAAACGACGACCTGAAAGAACTCTCCTTCTTCTGTGTTCCGATCAAGCTCGGTAAGGAGGTAATCGGAACCCTGAGCGCGGACAGGCCCCTGATGGACGAGTCGCAGTTGAAGGACGCGGTCAGGCTCCTCTCGATCATCGGATCCATGATATCGCAGGCGGTGAGATTGCGGCAGCAGGCACAGGAGGAGCGGATGAAACTGCTCGAGGAAAACATCCGCCTTCAGGCTGAATTAAAGGACAGATATCATCCCGCGAATATAATCGGCAGATCCAGCAGCATGCAGGAGGTGTACCAGCTCATACAGCAGGTTTCAAGAAGCGATGCCTCCATTATTATAAGAGGCGAGAGCGGTACGGGAAAAGAGCTCGTGGCCCAGGCCATTCACTACAACAGCCGCCGATCCGGCAAGCCCTTTATAAAGGTAAACTGCGCCGCTCTTCCTGAAACCGTTATGGAAAGCGAGCTCTTCGGTCATGAAAAAGGGGCGTTTACCGGCGCCGTGAACTCGCGCAAGGGACGATTCGAACTCGCGCACAGAGGTACGCTCTTCCTTGACGAAATCGGCGATCTGAGTCCCGCTACCCAGATCAAGCTGCTTCGCGTTCTGCAGGAGAGGGAATTCGAGCGGGTCGGCGGTACTGAAACGATTAAGGTCGATGTACGTATTGTGACGGCGACCAACCGGAACCTCGAGCAGCTTATTACGGAGAATGTGTTTCGCGAGGACCTCTTCTACAGGCTCAGCGTCTTTCCCATACACCTCCCTCCCCTGCGGGAGAGAAAAACCGATATACTCCTGCTCGCGGACCACTTCGTTGAGATGTACAGCGGGGAAAACCATAAAAATATAAGGAGGATATCCACTCCGGCCATAGACATGCTCATGGCCTATCACTGGCCCGGCAATGTTCGAGAGCTCGAGAATTGCATCGAGAGAGCCGTTCTTATGAGCAACGACGATGTTATACACGGTCATCATCTTCCTCCCACACTCCAGACGGCCGAAGCGAGCGGGACTGCCATGAAGGGGACCCTTTCAGATGCAATCGAACGCGTTGAAAAGGAAATGATCATGGACGCTCTTAAATCTTCCCGTGGAAACATGGCACTGGCTGCTCGTACGCTCGGACTGACGGAGCGCATTATGGGGCTTCGCGTCAAACGGTACGAAATCGATCCGAAAAGGTTTCGCAGCTAGATAAAAACCATTTCCTACATTTCTGTAGTTTGAATAGGCGATAACCTACATTTATGTAGCTATAACCTTCCCCGAATATTCTCCGATTTTTTGATTTAATAGTTTAATTTATTACTATATAAATAATTAGTATCTTTTTATTAATTTGGCATACCTCTTGCTTAAATATTTCATAAGACGTTAATTATACATGCACGTGTGAAGCCGCAACAATCTTCCGGAGGTTTTTTAATGAAAGGTTTTTTACGTAAAATAAGGCTTATCCCGTTTCTTCTCTTTTTCGTGCTTGTCTGCGTATCCGTTTACGCTGATGATATAAATACGGCTCAAAATGCAACCGCCATTGACACCGTCTGGATCCTTCTGTCCGCCTTTCTCGTATTCTTCATGCAGGCCGGATTCGCAATGGTAGAGGGCGGTTTCACAAGGGCGAAGAACGTCGGTAATATCATGATGAAGAACCTTATGGACTTCTCATTCGGTTCCATCGCGTACTGGGCATTCGGTTTCGCCATCATGTTCGGGAATGACTTGGGCGGTATTTTCGGTACATCGGGTTTCTTCCTTATTGGAGGCGATCCCTCAACACAGGAGGGGCTGTGGAAGCTCGCGTTCTGGATGTTCCAGGTCGTATTCGCGGCGACAGCGGCCACCATCGTTTCCGGCGCCATGGCCGAACGAACGAAGTTCTCGGCATATCTCATTTTCAGTTTCGTTATTTCAGCCGTCATCTATCCTGTCGCGGGACACTGGATATGGGGCGGCGGTTGGCTGAGCAATCTCGGCATGGTCGACTTTGCAGGCTCGACCGTGGTCCACTCCGTCGGAGGATGGGCCGGACTCGTCGGAGCGCTCCTTCTCGGCCCGCGGATGGGCAAGTACATCGGGCTGAACGGCAAGAAGGATGTCAATGCGATTCCCGGACACAGCATACCGCTCGCCGCACTCGGCGTTTTCATTCTCTGGTTCGGATGGTTCGGTTTCAATGCGGGAAGCACCACAGCGGGCACGAACCTCAGTATCGCGACTATTGCCGTTACCACCAACCTCTCCGCTTCCGCGGCAGCGGCTTCAGCAATGTTCTATTCATGGATCAGATTCCATAAACCGGACCCGACCATGGCGCTTAACGGCGCGCTCGCGGGCCTCGTGGCGATTACCGCCGGATGTGCCGTTGTATCCCCGTTTGGAGCGGTTATAATCGGCCTCCTGGCCGGGGTGCTTGTCGTAGCATCCGTGGGGTTTATCGACAAGGTGCTCAAGATTGACGATCCGGTCGGCGCCGTTTCCGTACACGGCGTGTGCGGAGCATTTGGAACGCTGTGCGTCGGGCTCTTTGCAAGCGCTCCCTACGGTGCCTCATCGGGAGTCGGCGCTCTGAACGGACTCTTCTACGGGGGTGGATGGGGTCTTCTCGGCGTACAGGCCCTTGGTGTTGCAGCCGTATTCGTGTGGGTTACCGCGTCAAGCCTCGGGCTCTTCGGGTTTATAAAGGTTACCATGGGTCTTCGCGTGGACCGGGAAGAAGAACTTCGCGGCCTGGACATCGGCGAGCATGGAATCGAATCCTACAGCGGTTTTCAGGTTTTTACCACGCAGTAAACGACATAAACCGGAGGACGAAAAATGAAGCTGGTAATAGCTTATATACAGCCGCACAAGCTGAATGACGTGAAGCAGGAGCTGTACAAAGAAGAGGTATTCAAGATGTCCGTTACCAACGCTCTCGGATGCGGCCAGCAAAAGGGTTTCACGGAGCACTACAGGGGTGTTAACATGGAGGTCAATCTCCTCAAGAAGATACGGCTCGAGATCGCCGTGAACGAGGGTTTCGTTTCCCGCACCGTTGACGCCGTGATTCGCGGAGCGAGAACCGGTGACATCGGCGACGGCAAAATATTCATTGTCGACCTGGGTGAGTGCATTCGCATCAGGAGCGGGGAGACCGGCTCCGTTGCTATCGGATAGTGGATCGGAATGAAAATAAATTTAAACAGTAACAGGAGGGGATTTAATGTCAGACAAAGACATCGAAAATGTATTGAAAACAGTCAAAGATAATGATGTAAGATTCATCCGGCTCTGGTTTACCGACGTACTCGGCATACTGAAGAGCTTTGCCATCACGGTGGAAGAGCTCGAGGGTGCGCTTGCCGATGGCATGGGCTTTGACGGATCCTCGATTGAGGGTTATGCCAGGATCGAGGAAAGCGACATGATGGCAAAACCGGATCCCGCCACGTTTACCCTGCTCCCGCTCGGGGCGGACAACAACGCGGTCGAAGCCCGCATGTTCTGTGATATCATGGAACCGACGGGTGAAGCCTACAAGGGTGATCCGAGATGGGCACTGAAGAAGAATTTGAAAAAGGCCAGGGATATGGGCTACACCCTCTACGTCGGTCCTGAGCTCGAATTCTTCTATTTCAAGGACAATGGTCCTAAGCCGGAAGTCATCGACGCGGGCGGGTACTTCGACCTGACGCCGCTGGATGTTGCGAACAACCTGCGAAACGACACGATTCTCGCCCTGGAAAACATGGGGATCAAGGTCGAGTTCAGTCATCACGAGGTCGCGCCAAGCCAGCATGAAATCGACCTGCAGTACGCGGAAGCACTCGAGATGGCGGACAGGGCCATGACCTATCGGCTCATGGTGAAGGAAATCGCGATGAACCGCGGCGTTTATGCCTCTTTCATGCCGAAACCGCTCTTCGGAAAGAACGGAAGCGGCATGCATACCCATCAGTCGCTCTTCAAGGGAAACAAGAACGCCTTCTACGAAGCGGACGATCCGTACCACCTGTCACCCATAGCCCGTTCCTATATCGCCGGCCTGCTCAAGCATGCCCGTGAGGTATGCATCGTGGTGGCTCAGTGGGTCAACTCCTACAAGCGGCTCGTACCGGGCTATGAAGCTCCCGTGTATGTATCGTGGGCGCGAAGAAACAGGTCGGCGCTCGTGCGTGTTCCCATGTACAAAGTCGGCAAGGAAAAGGCGACACGCGCTGAGTTCCGCTGTCCCGACCCGGCATGCAACCCCTACCTCGCTTTCTCGGTCATGCTCGCAGCCGGTCTCAAGGGCATAAAGGAGAACTACGAGCTTCCCGAACCCGTTGAGGAGGACATATTCCACATGACACCCGCCGAGCGCAAGCAGAGAGGAATCACCTCCCTGCCGGGAAGCCTGGGCGAGGCAATCGAGGCGGCCGAGAACAGCGCGCTCGTACGCGAAGCACTGGGCGATCATATATTCGATAAGTTCATCGAGAACAAGAAAATCGAATGGGACAACTACAGGGTTCACGTGAGTGAATACGAGCTCGAGACGTATCTCCCCATACTATGATATTCACTCGTTTATGATACGAAGGAGCATGGTCCCGCATGCATGGTGCGTGCGGGACCGTCTTCATTTACGACTCTTTTTCAAGGGCCGGCCGCACCATTCCTCTCACTTTTAATTTATAAAAACTATTTTGCTTGAATATTGTTAAAATATTAACTATCTTTCTCCCGGTAAATAAATCGTTCCCATTAATACGGACCATTAAAGAGTGATATCTTATCGGAGGATTCAAGCATGGTAACTTACACGGGAGAAAACATCGGCGTTTTCATAAGGAAAAACCGTGAGAGAAATCTGGACGTAGAAAGGCGAATGATGGTTAACCTGCTCAACGCACTTAAGGAGCAGGACTTCGATAAAGAGGGAACGGATAAAAGGCAGGAGCTTTCCCCCTGCGTGTAAACAGCGCTCTTGATTCGGTACCCGCGGCCAGGGCGTACTTCCTCACTCCGGATGCCTATAACGATCTCGAACGGCCCGCTTGTTCTTCCGGCGGGCCCGGCCCTGCTCAGCCCCTCCTCACCATGCGTGCGACATCATACATACGGCAGCAGAACGTGATCATGATATGATCAGAACGTGAAGATCGTCGTAATACTGAACGAGTCTATGGGGTCGTTTTCACCCGTCGCGTCGTTGTACCGGTACGTTCTTTTAAGCCCTCCTGCCAGAGACACCATGGGAGCGAGTGCGTAGTACCCGTTTATCTCAACGAGCGTGCTCTCGTCAAAGGGGTCGCTGAACACCTTGTTGAAGTTTGCACCCCGGTTGTAGGTGATATCCCCGGATACCTTTGGTATAAGGCCTTCCGAAAGGGTGACGTACGCATTTCCCTTGTGCACCTTCTCCGTGGAAGCACCGGTTGTTACTTCGTAATTCTCATATCCGAGGCCGAACTCGAGCTTTTTCAGGAGCACCAGTCCTCCCTTAATAAGAATCCCGGACGTGGTCGAGCTCTCGTAATTGGGATCCTGCTGCGCTATAATAACATCGAGGAGCTCCTGCTGATAGCTGAGCCTCCTGTTTTCCCACAGGTAGTTGATGTACCCCGGTTCGTAATAGTCGAAGATGTAGCGGTACTCGACCCGGTAACTGAAAATCCTCGCGATCTTTCCCATGACGCCCGCACCCGTTCCGAGCCCCTTTATCAAACCAACTGCCCCTTCCGGTAATTCGTACTGCACGAGCGCGGGATGGAGCTCCTTGTACATATACCCCATCTTGGCCGCGTCCGCATAGAGCATCAGGCTGAATACATCAAGATTAATAATCGGAAGCTCCACGTCCCCGCCCACCGTAAGGATGCGCGGGAGCTGATCCTCGTTTTGGGTCAGCTCGGCTCCCGGCCCTATAGGCCAGTAATTGCTCACGGGCTCCGGCTTGTCATGAACCGCGGTTACGCCGAAAGCGAAGGGTATTCGACGACCGAGCGGCCGGAGGTAGATCCTCCCGCCATAGAGCTCCAGCCGGTCGAAGCGTGAAACGACAGTTTCTATTCCGCCCCTGTTGCCGTCGACATTGAACTGCATGCCCGTGTTGAGCTCCTCGGGAAAGTAGAGCATGTTGGAGTAGTTGTCCATGATGAACCCGTGCCCGAGATAAAAATCGTCTATGTTTCCCACCTTCACGTAGAGGGGGTCTCCCCGCTCTCCCCACCGTATGTAGTAGATCTTGATAAGGGCGTCGTGCAGCCCGTCCCGCAGATCCACGAAATCCCACTCGTCGTGGTTCTCCCAGTCATTGAAACCGAATATTCCCACATTGGGCGAGAATATGGCGGGCAGGTACAACCCTACCCCGAGCTTGCTTATTGAAAACTCCGGCGTAATAATCCACCGGGCATAAACGAGATCGTCGATCGTGACCGTTCCCACATAGGCGTTCATCTTCAGGTGCTTTGCAAGAAAGCCCTCCTTCTGCTTCGGTTTCGGCTGCTCTTTCGGCTTCGGCGGCTCCTGAACGGGTGCGGCCTCCGCCGCCGCGGGCGCCTGTTCACCCGCGAACCGTCTGAGCTCCGCTTCCCACTCATCCAGCACTTCAGGTGGTATGGCCCTCGGCGTGTCAGGAACCCCGCCCTCGCGGACGGAGCTCATCATTCCCTCTTCTATACGCACCGGTTCGAAGAGACCCTCGAGACTTTCAAAGCTCACCGAGCCGTCGAACACGAGCACCTGTGAGGTGACGCCGTCGAATGCGACTCCGTAAGAAGTACCCCGGACACCTGCCAGTGCCGTACCCGACACCACCTCAAACCTGGAATCCTTTGTCGTGAGCTTCTCCACCTTAGACCGTGCGCGTCCGAATACGAGCTTGAACCTTCCCTTCTTCTTCGTGGTCTGCGAATCATAGCTCACCGTTTCAATCTGGAAAACCGAACCGGATGATATCCTTATCATGCTGCCGTCGAGTAATGTCAGCTCACAGAGCGCGTCCTTGCCCGTGCGAACGAGCGATCCGAGCGGCAGGCTCATATCCATCTTCGCCTCGGTGAAATCCTCCATATCATTGTCAGGCGTGAGGTCCACGTCCACACCGCCTACGATATAGGAAATATAAGCCGGTTCTGGAACAAGCTCCTCAGCCCCGAACGCAAACACGAAAGAGAGGAGAAATAGAATGACCGCTATGGGAATGCACCGCTTCATGGTATCCTCCCTTGCCTCAGAATGAGAACTGAGTCTCAACGAGCGTCTGATTTGTCGAGGTTCCGGACGGTGTAAACGTCCTCTGCTGTATGAATATTATCTTTGCGAAACTGCTGATTTTGTAACCGACCTGCAGGCGAAAGAGGCCGCCCTCCAACTTGAAGAAATCCTTGAAACCCTGTATGTCCTTCTTGTCATAGGAGAGCCCCACGTCGAATTTGGCCAGCGCGCCCTCCTGTGTGCCGACACCCGTCTGAATGCGCGGTCCCGGGTCGTCGTTGAAACCGTCGGAGTAAAAGAAGAATAAGTAGGCAAAATTGAACAAAGACAGGTCCGTGCCCGCCAGGTATCCCATGTAGAACTCCGTGACAGCGTCAAGACTGTCGTACTTCAGCGCGCGTTCGACCTCATAGAAGGGGTCGAAATACCCCACGGTAAACTGCTCACCGAGGAACCTGAGCTGTCCGAAAAGCTTGAACCACGCATACCGGTAGGTCGTACCGATAATCGATCCGTTTCCCTTTCCGGTTATCGTGGCCCAGTCCGCATAGACAATGAGCGAGCTCTGGCCGCGCTCGAATATGGGGACCTCGGTATCTATTCCCAGGATACTGACCCCATCGCTGTCCGGGTTGTCCTTGGGAGGTCCGTAGTCATTCGAGAGGGGCATCTCCTGCGGATCGAGGTCCGCCACGATACTCGCGCCGACCTTGATATCCTTGATAATGGGGGTGGACAGGGAGGTCAGCGGCCGCGCGTACAAGCGAAAGCCCATGATGTCCCAGTCGAGCACGTCGTCCACGACCGATTCGAAACCCACGATCGGCAGGCCGACCACCTCTCCGTCAATATCCAGATTGAGGCCGAGCTGAAGCACCTGCGGGTAGAAAAGCGTATTGCTGAACCGGTCCATTATGAGTCCGTGCCCGAGTGTATAGGTATCGAAGGCGCCGATTCGGCCGTATATCGGCTCACCCTTCTGACCGTAGCGCAGATAATATATCTTGTAGAGGTAATCGCTGAACTTCGACCATCCGTCGGCCTTGCCGTCATTGTCGAGGTCCCTCAATTTAAAATCACCGTCGAATTCGAAGGTGAGGTTGATACCCAGCCCCCACTTGCCGTAGGTGAACTCGGGAATGAAGCTGAACCTCTGAAATGCTATGTTATTCCCCAGCGCGTTCTCATAACTCGAAAGGCCCATATTGATGTTCATGTTGAAGCCGAGTTTCGGCTTCTGCGCTGTTTCCTCCCGTGCTTGTTCTCGTTTCCCCTCTTTCTCTTCGTCCGGCTCCGCGCAGAGGAGAGGGGCGGCGATGAGTATGAAGATCAATGACACCAGCACCTTTTTCACCATTGAAGTCCTCCCGCCTTTCTGATTAACCGATTATAGCACAGGGTTTATTTGTTTTCAATGTAAATTTAATAAAATGGCGTTAATGACAATTTATAATTTAATTATATGACAAGTTTGGTAATATCTCTTTATGGCTCATTACCCGGAATTGGTTATTTAAAACAGAATCTGAAGGGGTCGCTCCCCTTAAGGGGATAAACTCTTTGCCTGGCCCATGTTTCAGGCAAAGGTTTCGGCAAATACGTGCTTGTGCAGGGCTTGCCTTAATAAAATCGGGTAATTAAAACAGTACCTGCATGGAAATTCCGAACTCCAGCCCCATCGAGGAAAGCACATTCCCCTCGGGCGCGTCCGGGAAGACCTTCTCCTCGATGCCGGCCACTGCCTTGAGATTTCCGCTGAAACGGACGTTCTCCGTCATAGCGTAGGACGAATCGTGCTCAACGGTGACACGTAGGGGAATATTGGAAAAAGCCGCGGCCCTTTCGCGGTCTGTCGCGGTATAGATGTTCTCCACTTTGAGGCTCTCCGTGTTGTTCACCGCCAACCCGTGACGCGCGGAGTCCAGTTTGAACCAGAAGAGCCGTCCCTTTTTAAGCTCGATCTGCCAGAGGTACTGAAAGAGCGCCTCATGCTCGATCGTGTCGCGGTAGGGTATTTCCTGCACGTAGAGGCTGTCCTCAACTCCGGGGAAGAGACGGTAATTTATATCGCCCGGTTTCTGCCTTTCGCGCTGATAAGCCACCCCGTTGTCCAGCTTGATACCCCGGTAAGCAGACCTGAGACGTTCGAAACGAGATCCCACCTCCCACCTGTTCATGAGTACCTTCGTATCGTACCGCTTCTCCACCCGGTAGCCGAGCGTAAGGAGGAGGCTTTTCAGCACGTCGACCGGGCTCCTCAGGGGTATGTCCTCGGTCACTGACGTATCGAACCCCCTGCTCTGGCCGTAGGTGGCTCCACTGCGCGTGGTGGTTCCGTCTATGCCGATACCGGTGTGGACCGGAATAAGGGTCCTGTCGAAATCCAGGTCGGCATCGAACGTATACCTGTTGAAAAGCGTATTGGACGTGTTACCCGTAATGGATGGAGATGTTTCGTAAATATCCACGGCCTTATAGTCGTTACCTCTTCCGATACCTTTGAACGGTCCCATGTAGTAGAGGGGAAGCCTGAAAAGCCAGGTGTAGCTCTCCGCGAATATTTCCGTCTCGCTCAGTGACATTTCCACCCGCCTGTAATCCCCGCTCATGGTCCTTTGCATAGAGGGCGTCAGGATAACCCGCTCGTCACCGAACGCGAAGAAGGGCACGCCGAAGGAAACCGAGTGCCTGTAAATGGTGTCGCGCCTCGTGTGGGCGTATCCAAAATTGAGCTCCGTGTAAACCGTTCCGAAATCCGATGTGAACCCCGCCTTCCTCACAAGCGGAATATTCGTACCCGTGCCGAACGAATCGGTCCTGGTAAAGAGGGAAGCGTCTTCCAGTGAAGCGCCCGGCGTTTTATATATGGTTTTAAGCTTATGTGCATATGACTGCCCCCAGTCTCCGCTGTGCGGAACGAACAGGCCCGTGTACTGTTCGTCCCGCGTAATAAAAAGAGTGCTCCCGCCTCCGCCCCAGTCATACCCGAGCTCCAGTATCTTTACCTGGTCCAGGGAAGCGTCATCGTTTTCCTCAAGGAGCCCGTCCGGAAACGTATTTTTCTCGTTTCTGTAGAACCAGTTCCTTCCGATACCCGCTTTCTGCCGGAAACCGAAGGGGAAAGAAACGGCCTCCGAAAACCAGATGGACTCGTCGTACTCGGTACCGTTCGTGTGGAGGTAATCCGGTCCCTGAAGCTCGACCTCCCTGGAATTCGTCACCGATCTTCTGAATTCATGCTCCAGTACGGGTATGTAGTCGTTACCCAGATCCAGAACGAGCTCGTGTGACGCGTTATTGACGGAACCATTCGAACCCAGGCCCGTCGGCAGGTCGTCGTTATTCCTGATCTGGCTGGTGAGCTCCCTGCTCAGGTAAATGTCCGTATCCAGCACCTGGAAGAGGTTGGACCTGAGCCCGGAAAAGTAGAGATTGCTCAGATCGTCGTAATCCTCCGTGAAATTTCCCTCACGCCGTTCATACCCCACTGTGAGAGCCGGGTCCCGCACCAGCGCGTAACCAGACACGTCCAGGAGGTTTCCCCAATATCCGATGGTGAACTCGGAGAAGAGCGCCTTATCCACATACCGCTTGCTCCTGTAGAGGTGCCACTCATCGAGCCATATCTCGAGCGGTTCGTTCACGTCGCCCCCTTCTGCCTGTAAGCCGAAACGAACCTCCGATACCCGCTTGAGTATATTGAGACTTCCCGTTCTGGTCATGCCCGCTATTTCAGCACCGTTTACCGAGACCCCGTAAGGAGACGAGAGATTAACGGCTATCTCGTTCCATCCGGGCCTGAAATTCTCCGCCGGAACAGCAGCCTCGAGCTTCTGGTTCTCGCCGCTCAGAAACCCGATCGTGAAGAAGAGATTGTCCGGGATCGTCTCATCGTGAGGTACGAAGAGGTAGGCTCTGAAATACCGATGTGACGTAAAATCCCCGGGCGTTGGAAACCTCTTCGAAACGGTGGCTTCGCTCCCCGCGGTAAGGGGCGCGGCGACGGACGCGTTGAAACGTACCTGCAGGACCCGTTCCACGAGATCGTTGTTGTCCCTGTACGCCGCGTCCCCGTGCAGGTCTTCATAAAGACCGGGATAGTAACCTGAGAATTTATTCAGCGAAACTTCACCGTTTTCCACCCATGAAACCTCGCTGATAGTGAGAAACTCCGGGTTGTTGTTCACAATGGCTGCACCCGAAAACCACGCCTTGTTCAAAACGATCCTGCCGCTCGGCGATACCGACGGATCGGTCACCGTAACCGTGATCCTGAGCGCCTGCGCGTTTTCAAAAACGGCCCTGTTTCCATCAATGAGATCGTATACATCGACTGAAATGTGCTGCCAGCTCTCATCATCTTCGGACAGCTCCGTCAAATAGACGAAGTCCTCTCCCTGGAAAATCACGCCCTGTTCCGGTCCGCTGTCGAGAATGCCGTTCCTGTTGAGGTCCTCGCCGTCGATCCGTCCATTACTCGATCCGTTTCTATCGGTTCCTATTACGGTCGGGTTACCGTCCACCGGAACGGTACCGAAGCCCGCGTCATTGATTGAAGCTTCGCCGTCAAGCAATCCGTTCCCGTTGATGTCTTCGTCATAGTCGCCCAGCATCTCCGCGTATACCCGAACCGTTCCGCCTGAAATATCCCTTCCCCGAAGGAGCAGATTGAACCGTTCGAACGCGCTGTAATTCGACCCTTCCAGGGGTATGACCGTGGTTACATACCCGTTCTCCACGGCCCCTTCGAACTCGTACTCGAGAACGAGTGATGTCTCGTCCCCGCCCGACGGGTAGTCGCTCGCGTTATAGGGCCCCGCCTTCTCGCCGTATGAAAAGATATTCCCCTGCGGAATGTCCCAGTCAAGTCCCTGAAGCGTGTCGCGCAGGGCGCCTTCCTTCAGGTAATTCTTATAGAGCAGATTCCCCCTCGTACCGAGCTCGGGTCCGAAGGCAACCCCCGGAAGGAGTGATGATTTCGTACCGATAACCCATTTAATATCCTGCAGTGCCAACTGTGCACCGCTCTCCTCGGTTTCCATATCCGCGACAAGCGAATAGCCGTAGGCATTCGGCCGCACCGCCGAGACCGCCGCTCCCGCTGCGGCCTCAATCCAGCCCCCTATCTCCTCCTCTTCGGCGCCGAGCCGAAGGGAAACCTCGGTGCTGTTTGAAAGAACCGCGGGTCCTTCCTCGCCGACTGCAGGCGCCTCCCTCCCCCTGAAAGGTGTCTCATAGGCGGTCAGGTTCCGTGCTCTGAGCAGTCCCGTATCATAACCGACGCCGAAGGCCGAGAGAAAGCTCTGGTCCCCTCCCCCGAAACCCGTATACCGGTAGCTGATAATCAGGGAGCTCGAAGGTCTGACCACACCCTCTTCTAAGGTCAGGATCCCGAAGTCATAGTCAACCGTGTAGAGGCTCGCATCAACGAGCTGCCCGTCCACGCTGACCTTCACGCTTCCAGGCACGACATTGAAATTAAGAAAATAGCTGTCGATCGAATAAGAGTAATGCAGGCTGAGCGTATTCACGGAATTAACATCCAGCGATCCCCCCACGCCGCCGTATACCTGATTGTCTGGATCGAAGGGGTCGGTAGGATTAACGCCGGTATAGGGATACTCGCCGGGGAACGGCCGCGGGTAAAACAGACCCTCTGTGTCGGTAAATATGAAGAATATCACTCCGCGCTTCGTATCCACCTCGTAGAAACTGAGCAGCCCGTCGTAATTGGTGTTCAAGGCGATGCTGGAAGTGAAGAAGAGCTCGATATCGAGGTCGTATATCGCCTGTCCCTGAAAATCCTCCAGGTAGTAACCGTTGCGGAGCTCCCAGTAGCTGTTAAGGCCTCTTTTTTTCAGATAGAGATAAGTCGACGTGGAATCGAAATATCCTGGGAACGCGACACTGTTGAAATCCGTTCTCACGCCCCCGTCTATGATCGCTTGCTGCCCGAGCTGTGGGCCGCCCACCGGATATCCGCCCTTTTCGTAGTAAACGGCCAGCTCCTGGCCCGAATTCAGGGATGTGGTGAGGTATAACCAGCCCGTGGTATTATCAAAATCATAATCATCACCCCGGCGCAAAGAACGGAAGGTCCGGCCGTCAATCACAGCGTCCGCACTGCCCGCCGCCGACCTGTAGAGGATAAGGCTCTCCTCTTCAATTCCGGTGTCCGGCAGAAAGAAGAACCGGTTCGCAGCGTACCCGGTATCGAGTACCTCCATGCGCACACTGTCCTTGAGACCGCTGAACGTTTTTTTTCCCTCGTATGCCTCGTTGTATCGAAGGAGACCGTCGAAAGAGAACCCCCTCCACCCCGCCCTGCCGCGCAGGGCGAATGAGTCCTGGTTTCCCTCGTCTATGGGAATGAAGCGGCTGTCCTCTATGGCAAGCTCCCGGTTTCCCGCCGTGACTTCCTGCAGGAATTCGTCCTCCTTTCCCCTGTATGAAACGGAGTAGATATTTTTTTCCTCGCCGATCCCCTCCTCCGTCCTTTCCGAGTCGTAGTTAAAATAAACGGAGAGTCTTTCTCCTATTGTACCAAGGAGCAGTACCTTCTCGATGAGGGTATACTGCAAGCCGTCCTCCACGTCTCCGGAACCCGCTCCAGCGACCGTGCCTCGTTTGAGGGGAAAGCGGTTCCCGTATACGAGGTTCAGGTCAACCTCGCCCTGGAGGTCCAGTTCCATCTCATCTTCCGACAGGTCGGAATACGCATAGCGGACGAGCCTCTCCCGGGACATGTCGGAGCCGGCGTCACGGGGCAGTTCCGTTATCTCGCTGCTCGGCGTGTACAGCGGCAGCTCACTTCCGGGGTATTTTCCGTACATGATACGATAATAATCGTTCAGGAGGGTAAAACGCGCTCCTAAAGCGGGTGGGGAAATCAGAAGGGCGATGAATAGGAAAAAAAGGCCTGCTCTCTGTTTAAACACGTAACTGACTGTAAATCTCGCGGGCGAGACCGAACTGGTCGGATCGTGCCATTAGTTTAGCATACTCATCGTACAGCATATCACTAAAAATATCTTTTACAATACTTTTACCGAAAAAACCGCTCTCATGTACGGTGCTTTTCATGGTGTCGAGCATGCTGCCCACGAAGATCGATTCCAGCTCATAGCAGACATCGAGCAGCTTCTCGTCCTTATCGGCGGAATCACCGGTCGGCTCCTCGTTCCCGAGCGCTCCTTCCAGTATCCTTTTAAACGTGTTTGCCTTTTGCAGGCCGGTGTTCGAAGCCTTCTCTTTCAGAAGATCGTAGTTAATCGGATTAAGTGATGATAGTGCTTCGGGACCCATATGTCATTTACCTCTTGAGGCCGTTTGCTGTTGCGAGCATGGAATCCGAAGTGATGATCGCCTTCGAGTTCAGTTCATAGGCCCGCTGCGCCACGATCATGTTCACCATTTCATCAACGATCTGTACGTTCGACATCTCGAGAAATCCTTGTACGACCTTGCCCATACCGGTAAAACCCGGTCTACCCTCGATGGGAGGACCTGACGCGGCCGATATCTTGACGAGATTATTGCCGATATTCTTCAACCCCGCGGGGTTCACAAACCGGTAGAGCCGGACCTGCCCGACTTCCACGATCGTGTCATCTCCCGCTCTCTTCACCGTTACGAGTCCGTCCGGCCCTATGGATATATCCTTGTACACGAAACCCTCGGGCATGATGATCTCGGGACTGAGCTTGTACCCGTTGCTGTTCACTATCTGCCCGTTGGAGTCGATTTTGAATGTTCCGTCCCTCGTATACCCGAAGCTTCCGTCGTAGAGCTGTACGCGGAAGAAACCCTCTCCCTCGATTGCGACATCGAGCTTATTTCCCGTATTCTGGAGGCTCCCCTGCGTGTACATCTTCTGCGTCGCAGCAGGACGTACGCCGTGTCCGACCTGTATACCCGTAGGCACGAGCGTGTCCCGCGTCGCCGGGGTCCCGGCCGAACGGACCGTCTGATAGAGGAGGTCCTCGAAATCCGCCCTCCCCTTCTTGTAACCCGACGTATTTACATTCGACAGGTTGTGGGATATGGTATCGATATTGAACTGTTGCCCGATCATACCGCTCGCTGCCGTCCAGAGTGCGCGCATCATGTTATATGCTCCTCTTTTATCGCGTTACAGGGTCTTCTCAAACCCTGCCTACCTCGTTAATAACCCTTCCCAGGGCTGAATCGTGCGTCTGCACCGCCTTCTGGTTCGCCTCATAGTTCCTGTGCACTTCAATGAGGTCCACCATCTCGACCACGGGATTCACATTCGACGATTCCAGGAAACCCTGGTAAAACACGGGCCTCCCCTCATTCATTATAAAAGCCGGTCCCGAGTATTCCGTTTCCCGGTAAAGGCTGGACCCGGCTTTCTTTATATGACGAATCTTCGGAAAATCAACGACCTTGAGCCTGTCCACGAGAACGGTTTCGTTCCACTCGTTCTCCTCCATTGATACGAGCCTTTCAGGATCATCCGTATATTCGGCGTTCTCCCAGACGTTCCCATTCTCGTCCACCATGAAGTTGTTCTTCTTCAGCCTTATGGAACCGTTCTCTCCCAGAACTCTATGCCCTTCTTTCGTTACAAGATAACCCTCGTGGTCGATGAGGAAGCTCCCGTTTCTCGTATACCGCTCTCCGGATCCGGTCTCAACCGAGAAGAACCCCCTGCCCTCGAGGGCGAGGTCGAAAGCGTTGTCCGTTTTCTTGAACGCTCCCTGTATGAACCGGGTGTACACCTCGTTCATTTCCACCCCGGTACCCATCTTCCCGATGACGGGCTTCAGATCGTACGACCCGCCCGGAAACACCCTGACTCCGTCGTCGTTGATTCGTCTCATGAGCATTTCGGGAAACGCCTTCAATATACCGGAATCTTTCTTGTAGGCAGGCGTGTTCACATTGGCAAGGTTGTTCGATATGACGTCTATCCTCTCCATCTGAGCGATCATACCGGAGGCCCCGGTGTAGAGTCCTCTCACCATGTTTTAATCTCCCGAAACAGACATAGTGCTCTCCTATTGTATCGACCGATTTGAGAAATCTATTACCCGCCTTTCAGCACACCGCCGCATATCGAAACTTATTCCGGTTCCGCATTTTTATTGCTCGCGGACTGCGAATCGATTATCATAACCCTGAAACAGTATCTGCGATTCCGGAAAGGATTCCGGCCCGGCGGCTACAGTCAGGGAAGCTGAGATGAGAATCTGAGATGAAATGTTTTCCAGGCAGGACTTATACCGTCTTTCTCATACGCTCATTCCTGAAGACCTTCATCATCTGCATCATCTTCATCATGGGACTCTCCTTTATCGTCAGGACCCTGCAGAGAATGGATTCCGCGCGGGAATACACCTTCGTCCAGACGGTGATTATTCGTGTTCTGGAAGCCCCTGAGATTATTTCGAGAGAAGCGCTCCTCGCATCATGCATGTTCGCTTCCGTATACACGATGAGCATAATCACGAAGAACAGGGAGATACTCGCACTCCGAAGCTGCGGCGTCAGTATATACAGGATCCTCTCCCCCCTCATCATGGTGGGTTTTCTCATCAGCATCTGCTCTCTTCTGTTCGAGGACTACGTGGTTGTGAAGAGCTTCCCTCTGAAGAAACGGTACACCGCCGCGATCTCGGGCGAGGGTATCTTATCGGACCTGTCGGACAGGGCAAATTTCGTTGTCTTCGGAGAAAACAATACCATATTCAATATCAAGCTTTTCACCATCGGCACGGGTGAAATGAAACAGGTCATGGTCCTGAAAAAAAATGAAGAGGGCTCTATCAGGCAGAGAATCGATGCCGAAAGCGCCCGCTGGAACGGTGAGGAATGGATTTTCTACAACGGGGCGTCCCAGGTTTTCGGGGAAAGGGGGGAGGTCCTTCAGCAGGAGGTCTTCACCGAGTACCGCGACAATATCAGGGACAAACCGCGTTACTTCGCCCGGAACAAGCGAAAGATCGAGGATATGACGCTTCGGGAAGGGTACGAATACCTCCAGGTGCGAAAGAGGATGGGGCTCAACGCCAAGGGGGACCTCACCCGCTACAACCGAAAGATAGCAAACGCATTCACGCTCTTTATCATTATCGTTATCGGGCTCTCACTCGGAAGCATCGCGTTCAAGAACGCCCTGGTCATAAGCTTCAGCCTGACGCTTGGGATTGTCCTGGTGTTCTTTTTCCTGATCGAAATAGGGTATACCTTCGGAAGTACCGGCAAGCTGTCACCCGTTATCGGCGGGTGGCTCGGAAATATCGTATTCAGCACCGGTGCGATTATCGTCCTTAAAAAAATAAGAAAATAAGGGGGTATATCGCCCCAAACCGTGGACATAATCGTCCTTTCCGTATTGTCCCTCGGCACACCGATCACTATATTAATTCGAATGAACCTTAATCTTATCCTGTAAAAACAAATAAATCAACGGGAGGGGAAATGGCAGAGATAGTCAAGACGACCGACAAGGATTTCACCAGGGATATAAATGTGGAGGGAAAGCTCGTTATCGTTGATATGTGGGCCGAATGGTGCGGTCCCTGCAAGATGGTGGAACCGGTACTGGAAGAGATAGCGAACGAGCACGGCGACGACATCCTGATTGTAAAACTCAACATCGATAACAACCAGGAAACACCCACCAAATTCGGTGTCATGAACATTCCGACCCTCATCTTCTTCAAAGATGGCAAGGAAGTGGAGCGTGTGATAGGGGCATACCCCAAGAAGCAGCTCTCAAAGAAGATCGAAGCCCACCTCGGGTAGACAAGGGTTTTTATTTTTTTCCGCTTTCAAGAACCGAGCGCAGATCGGCTGATTCATCCCCAAAGAGATCCATGGAGGGCTGAATGCCGCTCTTTATTATGCCGGCCGTTATCACGAGGTCGTCCATTCTGCCGATCGCGGCCGCTGCCAGCAGTTTCCCGTGATCGTAGAATCCGGCGATGAAATCCCCGTCATCCGGGTTTCCCCTGTAAACGATTGAATCGTATGACGGCGCATATCCCACGTACTTGATAACCGTATCGTACTGTTTTGTCCAAAAAAACGGGACTTCGCTGTACTCCTCTTTCGCACCGAGCATCGCCCGGGCCGCGTGCATTCCCTGTCCCAGCGCTTCAGCCCAGTGCTCGACCCGCCTCACGGTGCCTGTTACGGGGTCCGGAAGCGCCGCGATATCGCCTGCCGCGTATACATCTTTCAAAACCGTCCTTAAATTCCCGTCCACCGCTATCCCGCCCCCTCCGGCCACATCGCCGTCCTCGATGTAATTAACGGCAGGGACAATGCCGATACCCGCAATGACGACGTCCGCATCGATCCTGCTCCCGTCCGAGAGCACGGCTCCATTGACCTTTTCATGACCCGTAATTTCTTCGGGTGCAGCCCCGAGGTGAAAAACGACACCCTGTTCTTCGTGCAGCTTCATGATTCTGAGGCCCGTCTTTTCACCGAATATCCGGGTCATGGGTATTTTCTCGGGAGCGGCCACGTGGACCTCGATCCCCCTCTTTCTCAGCGCAGAGGCCGTTTCGAGACCGATAAAGCTCGCCCCTATAACGAGAACTCTGCCCGCGCCCTCCAGGGAGGCGATTATTCCGTCCACGTCCGCCATACTCCGCAGGAGGAAGAAATTCTCGAGCCAGACCCCCGGTATATCGGGCGTACGGGGGATTCCCCCGGTAGCGAGAAGGAGCCTGTCATATTCCATGTACTCCCCGCCCGCGAAGTGAAGTGATTTCTCTTCGGGTTTAATATAAATGAGCCGGCTTCCCGTCCTGATCTCGATCCCCGAATCCTCATAGAATTCCTCCGGTTTCAGGTCCATCCACTTCCTTTCAAGCTCCCCCGCCAGGTAGTCCTTGGTAAGGTTCGGACGGTCATAGGGAAGCACCTGTTCGGCCGTCGCGATTATTACCCTCCCGTCGAATCCCTCCCGCCGCAGGGTAAGCGCCGCTGCACATCCCGCACCTCCCCCGCCGACGATGATAAATGTTCCGCTTTCAGGTCTGATCGTTATACGGGGGCGGGGTTTTTCGTCCTGCCGCACATAAACCATGCCTTTTTCGACTTTTACGCTGTACCGCTTTAAATCCTCGAAAGCAGGCGGAAATAAAAGCCCGCCGCTCTCCACATCGAACCGGGCCGCGTGCTTCGGACAGGTCAGAACGTGATCAATGAGTACGCCCTTATCGAGCATGGCGCCGTAATGCGGACAACGTGCCGCGACCGCGGTCACCCTACCCTCGGACAGCAACAGCAAAACTTTCCGTTTTCCCACTGACACAACGGAGGGAACCTCCTCATGAAGGTCTTCGAGGTTCGCAGCCTCCTGCCATTTTTCCTTCTTCGTATTCATTACTCCGCACCTCTCAACAGTAATGAGGAACACACCCCGGATGCAGCCGGGACCGCCGCCACCGGCAGGTACACCTTACTCTACCCTCCGGGGTTCGTGATGTCAATGTGGGATTAAAACATGTTGATAATCGAAGGGGCCCTTTCAGCCCTTGACCTCGGTGATCAGCGGAACGATTATGGGCACCCGGCTCGTCTGTTTTCTGAAAAAGCTCTTCAGCGTGTCCACGATACAGGCCTTTATGAGGGAATGATCCAGGCCTTCCTGCCCGACCAGGTCCATGGCTGATTGGTAGACGGCCGTTTTCGCCTTTTCAAAGAGATCACTGCTGATTTCACAGTGTATGAATCCCCGGGAATAGATATCCGGAGGTGAAATCATTTTTTTCCCTCCCGCAAGAACGGGTAATGCCACGATCACGATGCCGTCCCTGGACAGCTTGTGCCTGTCCTCGAGCACGGTGGCCTCGATGGCGCCGATGCTCTTTCCGTCTATGTAAACATGTCCGGCCCTGACCCGGTCGGTAATCCTGACATCCTCGTCCCGGACGGAGACGACATCGCCGTCCTCGCACAGGATGATGTTCTTCTCAGGCACGCCCATCTCCTTGGCCAGCCTGACATGGGTAATGAGGTGCCTGAACTCTCCGTGTATGGGCATGAAGTACTTCGGCTTGGTCATGGCAATGAGAAGCTTGAGCTCTTCACGTGACGCATGGCCGGAGACGTGGAGCTCATCCACTCCCTCGTAGTATACCTGCGCCCCCCTCTTGAAAAGGTCGTTCACGATTTTTGTAACCGTCTTCTCGTTTCCCGGTATGATCGATGAGGAAAGGATGACGGTATCGCTTTTTTCAATATCGAGCCGGTGACGGTTATAGATGATCCGCGAGAGGGCCGACATGGGCTCGCCCTGAGAGCCCGTGGTAAGCAGAACGATGGAGTCCTTCCTGTAGCTCTGTAATTTCTTTGATGATATGAGAATTCTTTCATTAAAATGGAGATACCCGAGTTTCTTGCCCATTTCGATGTTCTTTTCCATGCTCTTGCCGAGTATGGCCACTCTCTTGCCTGAGCGCACGCTGACGTCGAACACCTGCTGAATGCGATGAATATTGGACGCGAATGTGGCGACGATAACGCGACCTGGGGCATTGCTGATGACGTCGCGAAACCTTGCATAGAGCTCCCGCTCCGAAGGGGTAAACCCCTTGCTCTCGGCATTCGTCGAATCCGAAAGGAGGAGAATCACGCCCTTTTCACCGTATTCGGTCAGCTTAAAGAAATCAAAATTCTCCCGTGAGGGTCCCAGATCGAATTTAAAATCCCCTGAATGAACGATATAACCGGCCGGAGTTTCGATTGAGAGGCCCACACCGTCGGCAATGCTGTGACAGACCCGGAAGAATTCGATCTTCAAATCCCCGAACTCATAGGGCTCGCGGGGATTTACCTCGTGCAGGTTCACCCTGCAGGCGATGCTGTGGTCCTCGATCCTGTTCCGGGCAAATCCCAGGGTCAATTTCGTTCCGAAAACGGGAACATCCACCAGGGACAGCAGATAGGGAAGCGCACCGATATGGTCCTCATGACCGTGCGTCAGTATGATGCCCCTGATTTTTTTCCTGTTCTCCAGAACATAGGAAAAATCCGGAATGACGAAATCTATGCCGGGCATGGTGTCATCGGGAAACATCATACCCGCATCGACGATGATCATCGTATCCCCGGACTCGACGACCATCATATTCTTGCCGATTTCACCCAGACCGCCGAGCGGGATGATACGAAGCTCTTCTCCATCCATGTCTAAACTCCCGTATGTCCGAAACCGCCGCTGTTTCTTTTCGTGTTATCGAGGTCTTCCAGCTTTTCAACCTCGACCGTTCGGGCCTTGATAACGGCCGCAAATACCATCTGGGCGATTCTCATACCGCCTTCTACTCTGAACGGCGTTGCCGAATGGTTAATGAGCAGGACCTTGATCTCACCCCTGTAGTCCGAATCCACCGTTCCGGGAGCGTTGAGCACCGTAATCCCGTGTTTCAGGGCGAGTCCGCTCCTGGGCCTGATCTGGGCTTCGTATCCCTTCGGAAGGGCGATCACAATACCCGCGGGAATGCACTTGTATTCGCCGGGACGTATCTCTATGGGAGATGGGAGCGAGGCATAGAGGTCGAGCCCGCTCGATCCTTCCGTCATGTAGCAGGGAAGAGGATTATCACTGTTCAGGCGAAAGATCTTAATAACCATGCACTGTTGATTGATCAATTGTCGGAAGGAATGCGACTCACAACCCTATTGTTTTTACTGTTGAACGCCCAATTGTACCACGGTTTAAAGGATAAAAAAAGGGAAATTTTACCCACATCATCGTTAATAGCATCGGTGGAAGGTTTTTATCCAAAATCGAAATTAAAATCGTCGAGCACCCCGTTCTGCGCGTCCGGACCGAGGCTTGCAAAACAGAAATCAGGCGCATGGAACAGGTCCCGGGCCACAGCGTGTATCTGGCTTACCGTTACACGGTTTATCTTTTCCATTATCTCGTCGTAGTGAAATATTCTCCCGAAAACCATTTCCTGAACTGCCATTCTCGTCATCTTCCACTCTACGCTCTCGCGGGCGAGCGTATAATTACCGAAGAATCTCCGCTTTGCGCGATCAAGCTCTTCCTCCTCAATACCGGACCGCATGACAAGTCCGATCTGCTTATTGAGCTCGTCCAGTACGGGTCTCAGGTTTTCCGGAGAGGCGGAAAAATTGATCGTAAACTCTCCCGAATCCGAAAAACTCGAAGCCATCGAGCTTATCGCATAGCAGAGTCCCCGGTCCTCACGTATACGCTGAAAAAGCCTGGAAGACAGACTGCTCCCGAGGACCATATTGAGCAGCAGAAGCTGGTATCTTCTTTCGTCGCCGTATCCGTATGCCTCAGTGCCGCATAGAAAATAAACATGCTCAATCTCCCTGCACTCGGTCAGACATCCGCTGCCCGGGGCGGGCTTCTTTCTTGGATACCGGGGTGTCTCACGGCTGTCCGGAAACCATTTCTCGGCTGCTTTTGCAAATTTATCCGGATCCAGGCCTCCGGCAGCGGAGAGTATGAGCCTGTCAGTACCGTAACACTCCCGGTAGAAGGTGCGTATTCCCTCGAGTGTGACGGAGCGAACGTCGGCCTCCCTCCCCATTACGGGAGTTCCCAGTCCGTGGCCGGGCCAGATAAGCCGGGAAAACATCTGGTTCACATAATCCTCGGGATCATCCATCGACATCCCGATCTCACCGAGTATCACGAGCTTCTCTTTATCGAATTCGGACCGGTCGAAGATCGAGTTCAGGTACATATCCGCAAGTATCTCCACCGCCCTGTCGAGGAATATTCTCGCGGAGTTGACAAAGAAGCTCGTGTGCTCGTGCCCCGTCGCGCCGTTGATGTCCGCGCCCATTTCGTCTATTTCGAGAGCGATATCGAGCGCGTTTCTCTTTCGCGTTCCCTTGAAGAGCATATGCTCGGTGAAGTGGGTATATCCGCGTTCGTCCGGTCCTTCATCGCGGGAGCCCCTGTTGAGCCAGAGTCCGACCGAGACGACCTCGCTTCCGGGTACCGGGTCGATAAGAAGGGTGACTCCGCTTTGCAGGTGTATCTTTTCCATGGAGAATTCCGACTGACTTTATACTGGCAGGATGAAATATACGCATGTTCGGAGAGCGGGTAAAGCCGGATAAAGGCTCAGGCTCTTGATAAAAATATCCGATACCGCCTGCTGTCGTTTGTGATACGAGTGAAACGCGAGGCCTCTGCCAGTTAACATATTTCAGGCGGATTCAGAATGGTGCAAGGTCTCATGTCGGGTCGGGCTTACCTGACCTTGACCGTCCTTTTCCCCTCCCACAAGCCGTGTATGTTGCAATAGGAAACCGCCAGGAGTGTGCCGGGTTTATCTATCTTGAGGGATGCCGAAACCCGGTGATTCGTGTATACCGGCCCCTGGTTCGGTCCCTCGGCCGACTCGCCGTGTGCCGAAAATTCAAATCTACCGACCTGATAGGGAAACTTCGCCCCGTCGGGATGGAAGAAAAGGGTTACCCAGCGAATGTGATGCTCGGTGGTGTTCGGATGCGCGATCTCCTTGCCCAGACTTAAGACAACATCGAAAAACTCCCCCACGGAAACCTCATCCGGACATTCTATCACGGGAACATGCTTTTCCTTTTTCCAATCAGCCTTCTGAATGATATCCTTGAGTTCTGCCATACGATCAACCCCCTCGGTATTTAATGGTTCATAATGAAAATCACTCAAACACCGGCCTCTTTTTATTCCACATCCGCGTATCGAACCGGGCCTGACAAGACTAACATTAATCCCTGTAAAAAGTCGGGTCAATGTCATACCTTTTTTGGTAAGAACCTTTCATTTTTCTTTGTTATATGGGACTTTTCTGTTATCTTTCCCACTTCTCAACGGTTTTTCGGAAAAGACCGTCCATCCTGAAGTTCCTCATCCGTCGTAAAAATGCGAAAGGTAACCGGGGATAACGCGATAATCGGAGCCACTCGTATGAAATACATCTATTCGCTGTCCCTCTTCGGGGTCATACTGCTCACAGGGGGATTTTTATCCTGCAGGAGCATGCTCTGCAGGAGCACACCGGACACCCATGAAGCCGTATATATCGAGCCCGTCCGATTCGATATCGAGGATCGCGGGACGGACTACCCCGTACATCGGGATATTCAGACGACCCTCTTCTATATCGGTGAATACAGCAGGGGGAGGCACTCCCTGCTCAACAACAGGTCAAGCGCGTGGACCGGGAAATGGGTGGAGAGCTACGGTGGGATTGACCATCCCGACAAACGGGAAAACCACCTGCCCGCCGGGTTCGAGCCACTTGAAAATCCCTTTTACTGCGCCCTCCCGTATAACGACCTGAACGGCAGCGGACACAAGGAAAACGCCTCCATTATTTACTGGTCAAGGGAAATTCCTTCACGGGAGGAGGAAAGGATAACGTCATACTGCAAGAATCGATGGGTCAGGATCGCCTTCGGCGACCGCGTATGCTACGCGCAGTGGCAGGATGTCGGTCCCTATGAGACGGATGATGCCGCGTACGTGTTCGGGACAGGGAAACCGGCAAATCGAATAAACGAAGCTGCGGGACTGGACCTCTCACCCGCCTGTTTCCATTATCTGGGCATGGAGGACAACGGTAGAACGGACTGGCAATTCGTCGAGTTTTTCGATGTGCCGGACGGTCCCTGGCTCGACACCATCACCATCTCCAATCCCTGCTGGGACTGATTGTTCCGTCACCGGTAACAGTGCGCGGCCGAATGACGATCTATGGAGCAACCGCGTCAGCATCATTCCCCGCGCCGTTGTTGAACCTGCGGTCCTCCAGCATTCTCGAAATCCTGGCGCGTTCCTGGTACCGGGCGGTGATGAAGTTGATGATCATGACCATGATGAGCACGAGGCCCCATATCAACCCCTTCGCATAGGGGGTGAACCCGAAGAGCGTGAATGCGTTCTGCAGTGCCTGCAGTATAAAAATACCCATTACCACGCCGATCACCCGTCCGTATCCGCCGTATGGATCGATACCGCCGAGCACGGCCACGACAATCGCCTGGAGCAGGTAGGTATCCCCGTAGCCCACCTTTGCCGAGTTGAACCTCGATATCATGACAACGGAGGAGAGTCCGGCAAGAAGGCCCGTGGTCATATAGGTTTTGAGGATGGTGAAATTGATATTGATCCCTGAAAACAGGGCCGCAATGGGGTTCGCACCCACGAAATACATGTTCATTCCGAATGACGATTTTCGAAGTATCAATGCCACAACAGCGGTCACCACGATAAATATGATGAGGGGTATGGGAAGACCGAGAGCGGTCCCCGATCCAATGGCAAGGTAGCTGTCCGGGAACCCGACGACGCCTATTCCCTTTGTAATGGCCATCCCGATTCCGGAATAGAAAATCATGGTACCGAGCGTCGCGAGTATGGCGGGAACACCGACGAAGGAAATGAGGAAACCGTTGACCAGTCCGCAGACAACGGCACTGAGGAGTGCTATAAAAATCGCGATGACAATGATGAGCGCACTGAATGAACCGCTCACATCAGGGGTAATGTAATGCGTCATGATAAGGGCCGAGAGGATTCCCGTGAGGTTAGCGGTTGCTATTACCGACAGGTCGATACCGCCGGTTATCATCGCAAGCGTCATGGCAAGCGCCAGGAGCCCGAATTCGGGAAACTGAAACGCCATGGACTTGAGGTTTCGGCCCGTCAGGAACTTACCCGGAAGGAACGCGGTAAGCACGAGGACCACGAGTACGAGTATGATAAACAGTATTGTTAAATTGGTATCCAGCCCTCTAAGTCTTTTTAATCGAAACAACGAGCCACCTCCGAATCATCAATGCTATACCCTGAACGTCAGGGATCGATATGCCTTCAGTTTGTTTCTATATGATGTTATGGCAACACTCGCAATTATAATAATACCGACAAAGAAGTTGTTCCACGCTGCGGACAAACCCAGGAGGACGAGGGTATTGTAGAGAATCCGAACGATTCCCACGCCCAGTATGGTCCCGAGAATAGTGCCCGAACCCCCCGTAAGCTTGGTTCCGCCGATAACGACGGCCGCGATAACCGTAAGTTCCGTACCGACCAGGTACACGGGATTCACCCACCGGACTTCGGATACCGCGACGACACCCATGACGCCTGCCAGAAATCCGATATACGCGTAGATGAACATCTGAATGGCTTTAATATTGAACCCGGCCCTGACCGCGGATTCCCTGTTGCTCCCTATGGCAAAGATGCCCCTGCCCAGCATGGTAAACCGCAGGATGAACCAGGTTAAAATAATGACCGCAATGAGCGGTATCAGAAACACGGACAAGCCGTAGGTACCTCCCTGGTCATTAGCGAGTTTGATTATCTTTGCGGAACCGAATCTAACGAAACATTCCGGCATTTCACGAGCATTGACGGATTCAGTACCGACAAAAGTGGTGAGTATACCGTGAAAAGCATTCAGCGTTCCGAGCGTTGTGATGAGGGTCGGAAGCTTGAAATATGAAATAATCAGTCCGTTGATCGTCCCGAAGGCAATACCGACGACGCAGGATATGAGAAATGCCATGAAAAGATTGCTCCAGCCGGTTGCCATTATCAGGCGCACGGATATATAACCTCCGGAAATGGCGACCGCCGTGAACGAGACATCAATACCGCCGGAGAGCAGCGCGACCAGCACGCCCATGGCAAGAATCCCCATACCCGC
>Ga0272442_10001902_pt1 | contig 30959 bp, 27 predicted proteins | sample SSMForm2O_FD_200262 | JGI IMG/M metagenome (GOLD analysis project Ga0272442, IMG submission 200262) | Marine sediment archaeal communities from Little Sippewissett salt marsh, Falmouth, MA, United States - SSM-Form-2O | ecosystem: Environmental > Aquatic > Marine > Wetlands > Sediment ... | reverse complement strand
GCTGAGGACTCCCGGTTTCAAGGTCGGTAATACCCTTTATCGCCGGGACTGCTCCGGACTCGTCCTGGCGGTTTTCGCCGGCGTCAAGATCCCCATAGAGGACATTCTGGGCACCGGACGCGGCCAAACCAGCGCGGCCGACCTCTTCCGGCTCGCGGACGAACGCGGGCTGGTGCACCGCCAGAAAGTGCCGGCCATCGGCGATTTGGTATTTTTCAGCAACACCTTTGACCGCAACCGCGACGGACGAGCCAATGATCCCCTCACTCACGTGGGCGTCGTCGAGAGGGTCGACGCCGATGGGACCGTGACGTTCATTCACCGGGTTCGCCGGGGTGTGCTCAGATACAAGCTGAATCTTTTCAGGCCTCATGTTCGGCGTGACCCGCAGACCGGCAAGGTTCTCAACCATTACCTGAAATCCGGCCGGAGGAAACCAGCCGGGAAAAAGCTCACCGGAGAACTGTTCCACGCTTTCGCCACCATCGTTCGCTGAGATCGGCGGCTCATGCCCCTTCCATGGGAATGTCTTCCACGGTGGCTTCCAGCCTTTCGGTGTCGATCAAGGCGACGGTGTGGCGGCCGGTGAGCCAGCCGCCCACTTCTCCGGGGTTCACGTACAGAATGCCGTCGTCGCCCTTCTTCACTTCGGGTTCGTGGGTGTGCCCGTGAATGACCAGCTTGGCGTCTTTCTTGGAAAGGTCGTCGGAGTCGAACGACTCCAGGTCATGGACGACCACCACTTTCTTGCCGTCCAGGTTCAGCTCGTAGGGCGCCGGCTGTATCCGGCCCTGGGAGAGACTGGTCAGGCCCTTTTTCTCCCCGTCGTTGTTGCCGAAAACCCCGATCCAGGGGCAACGCAGGTCTTCGAACGGCTTGAGGGCGAAAGGAGCAATGAAATCTCCGGCGTGAACCACGAAGGCGACCTTTTTCTGGTTGAAAAGCTCAATCGCCTTCTTGATCGCCGGCACATTGTCATGGGTATCCGCCATGATTCCCACAAGCATTTGGTCTGCTCCTTTCCACGTGCTTGTAGCACCGGCCCTGGTGCATGTCAACGCCGGTTGACAAGCGCTCTGGCCGCGGATACTGTTCTGGCAAAACACATGACCGACTCAAAGAAACTGGAAACGCTCAGCCTCGACGATCTGGAGTTTACCCTGCTGGTGGATTCCAGCTCTGACATCCTCGTCGTCGATGACGAAGACGTGATGCAGATGGTCTTCGCCAACCTGTTCGAGGAGGGCAAACACCACATCGACTTCGCATCCAGCGGAGAGCAAGCCCTGGATATGCTCAAGGAGCGCGAGTACAACCTGGTGGTGGTCGACAAGAACCTCCCGGGTATTTCGGGCATCGAGTTGATTCCCCAGGCGCGGGAAATCCGGCCGCACACCGAATTCATAATCGTGACCGGCTACGCTTCCTACCAGTCGGTGGTGGAGGCATTGCGGCTGGGGGCTTTTGACTACCTGGAGAAGCCCTTTCAGGACATCGACCTGGTCAAGCAGAAGGTGATTCAGGCCCTGGAGAAGCAGCGCCTCAGCCATGAGAATATACTCCTGGCCGAGCAGCTGCGCGAGGTGCACCAGGAGCTGCAGAAGACCGTTACCGAACTGGCCGGGAAAAAACAACCGGAGGCCGGGTCGAAAACCGATTCCCAGCCCGACCAGTCGGAGAAACAACTGACCGATCTGAAAAAGGCCGCCGGCGCTGCGGTCCAGTCGATCGATCAGGCGCTGCGAAAGTTCATCACGCTTATAGAGAGCCGCACCATCCAGCGCAACGCACTGGTTTCGGTCCGGGGCCTGCTGGAGAAAGCCTGGATGCAGCTGGTGGCCTGCCTGCCCGAATTGCGCCAGCCCAAGAGCTGATTCTACCGCCGCTTGTCTTCCCGGAGAAGATAGAAACTGGAACCGTCCCGTCCGGCGGTCAGGCCTCCGGGCAGGTCCAGCCGCCAGTTGCCGCCGCGCCGGCGCCGGATCATCGCCAGGACCCGGTCGAGGTGGTCTTTCTCCAGATTGGCCCCCGGAGAAGAAATGCTGCGCAGCATTTCCACGATCACCCGGGCGGCCAGCGCATCGTGCAGATTGTCGAACCGGCTCAACGGCAGGCGGGCCGTCTTGTCCGGGGAGCGTTCGGGCCGCAAGCCGGGCAGCATGCCGGCGATGAACTCGTTGTCGCGGGCGGCGGCCGAGGACAGGCGCAGCAGGGCCCGGTCCACCGAGGGATTCACCTGCCGGCGCAGGAGCGGAAGAATCTTTTGCCGGATCCGGTTGCGCAGAAAGGCCTGGTTGCGGTTGGTGGGATCGTTGTGCCAGCGCAGCCGGCGCGAGCGCAGGTACCGCAGGATTTCCTCATGAGTGCATTCAAGCAGCGGGCGGATGAAGATGCCACGCACCGCGGGAATGCCGCCCAGCCCGGATACACCGGTGCCGCGCAGAATGCGCATCAGGACGGTTTCGACCTGGTCGGACTGCGTGTGGCCGGTGGCCACCCGGCGGTACCCGTGACGCGCGGCCAGATCTCCGAAAGCGCGGTAGCGTTCGCTCCTGAGGATTTCCTCGCTGGAGCCGGGGGGAAGATCCAACTGCACGGAATAAAACGGCAGCTTCCACCGCAGGCAGCGCCGGCGAACCGCCTCCAGGATGCGGGCGGAGCTTTCGTGCTGGCGGTGGTCGACGTGCATCACGCCCAGGTTGAAACCCAGCCGGCGCAGGATGTCCGTCAAAGCGGTCGAGTCGGGTCCGCCCGAGCAGGTCACCAGGATCCGGTCTCGCTGGCCGCACATCCTACGGCTCCGGATGAAATCACTTACCCGCGCTTGCATCTCTTTATCCATCAAAACAAATGATTAGAAGGAGTACGGGGCGAAAGTCAAGGCGCTTGGAATAGTAATAAAATCCTTGTGGGCAACATCTGTTTGTGTATACTGGCTTTCAGCCTGTGTAAGTTGAGCCGTTGAATTTTTTGCAATTTCCAGGAGGCCACCATGAAGAGCCCTTCCCGGTTGGCGGTTTTGCTCGCGGTTTTGTTTGCTGCGGTCGCCATTCTGTATGTCGGGTGCATCCAGAAGGAGAAGGAGGGCGACTCCTCCGAAGGAGGCCCCGCCTCCGCAGCACAGCAGGCAACCGACAGAAAGCCGGTATTGAAGGCCTCGCGGGACGATTGTGTCGGTCCGCTGACACGTTCCAAGAAGCCCAAAGAGATCGCCTTCGCCGATCAACGCTTCAAGCTGGACGGCTACCTGCTCTCCCAGTTGGAAAGTGATCCCGACGAAGAGGTGGTTCTGGGAGTAGTGTCGGACACCAAGGAGAACACTGAGGAAAACCGGCACAACCTGGATCTGATATTGAAGTTCTTCGCCCAGGAGAAGGTGGAGGTCATCATCCACCTGGGTGACGTGGCCAGCACGACGCCCATGCCCGAAGAGATCGACGTTCCCGAGAAGGACGAGAAGGGTCAGCCGCTCTCCGACATCGACAAGGAGCGTTACCGCCGCCGGGTGGTCAACAAGGCACGCCGGGAGGCCATGGCCCGCAGCCTGGAAGACATCGTGGAGATCATCTCCATCCTGGCCGAGAGCGACCTGCCGGTGCTGGTTCTCTCCGGCAACCGCGAGTGCAAGACCACCTTCAACAGCGCCATGGCCACCCTGGCCGAGGATTTTCCCAACGTGTTCAACATGAACGCCGTGCGCCGGGCGGATCTGGACGACGTGGACATCGTCAGCATGCCCGGTTACCACGATCCCGAGTACGTCCACTGCTCCTGGGACAAGTGCCTGTACTACGAGAGCGATACACTGTCGCTGATCGAGCTGGCCAAGGAGGCCGACGACCCGGTGGTGGCCATCTCCCACGGTCCGCCCCGCCAGCACGACCGCAACGGCATCGACGTGGTCTCCGAGGGGGCCAACGTGGGCAACCCCGCCCTGACCGTCGCCATCGAAAAGGCCGGTATTCCCTTCGGAGCCTTCGGCAACATCCAGGAGGCCGGCGGCAAGGCGGTCACTCTGGACGGCTCCTCCCAAATCGCCCAGGACACCTTCGTAAACTCCCTCTACCTCAATCCCGGCCCGGCCGACAGCATGATCTGGACCATGAACGACGAATCCGAGAGCCGCGGCATGGCCGCGGTGATAAAAATCGTTGGCAAGAAGGCCAGCTACAAGATCTACCGCATCGGTCAGGAAACCAAGACCCCGGCCCCCGCGCCCGCCCCGGAAAAGAAAGCCCCTTGAAGCAGTTCTTACTGTCCGTAGTCTGAAGCGGCTTCGATTTTCTGGACGCCGTCCCAGCTGCCTTTCCAGCCGCCGTCGGCGGGGAGCATGAATTTGAACTCCATGTGCTGGTCGTCGCCGGAGATGGCCCTGGACTTTATCTTGAAGAGCATCTCGACTTTCTCGGCGTCGGGGGGGCAGGTTGGGGTGTAGAAGTAGTTGAGCTGGACGCGCGGAGGAAAGTCTACGATGTACTCGGAGCCTTCGAAGTTCGGCAGGACCGGGTGGCCGCTGGCCGAGGCGCTCTCGCCGAAGTGCAGGGTGGCGGGGTCCTTCATCTCGGGCTCCATGCCCCGGCGCTTGGCCTTGGCCACGGCCTTATCGTACTCGGCCTTTTCCTCGGCGGTGGGCGACTTGAAAAGCTTCATGTTCCAGCCGGCGTAAACGACCGGGCCGATGCCGCCCCACACCAGGACCACCCACTTGAGCTTGTTGCCATCGCGCTTGACTTCGTGGACGTCCAACCGCACCGAGCCCTGGAAGTCGCTGGCCAGGGCGTTGTAGGTGCCCTTCTTCAACTGGTCGTAGGCACCCTTGACCAGCTCGAAGCACTCTTCCCAGATGGGCAGGTTGCCCTTGGCGGCACGCTGGCTCTTGCCTTCCTCGGATGCCAGCCGGCGCTTCTCCTTGATGATGCTTTCGGGATCGTTCTCGTCGGGATACTCCGCCCAGAACTTGGAAGCCGGGTTCTTGAAGTACCAGCTCATCAGGGTGTTCACCTCGTTGAGGTACTTCTGCAGGTCGGCGCGGCCTTCATGATCGGTAATCGGGCGCAGAATCGAGTTGTTGCACATGAACTCCATTTGCATGCCCAAAAGCCCGGCCTTGAAGCCACCTTCTTTACGGGCTTCGGCAGTAACCACCCAGGAAGTAACCACCGCCGAGATGATCACGCCCGCCGCCAGCAGTACCAAAGGAAACAGAGCTTTTTTCATGGGCTCGATCCCTCCTGTGAGTTGATTCAAAAGCCTTTTATCCCATCTCAAGGCACATTTCAACAAATAAGACCGCGGGATTCCAGCAGCGGCACCAGCCTGCGCCAGTCGGAGAAGCACAACTCCGCCCGGGTCTTTGCGGGCTTCCGGCCGCGGTGACACAGGGCCGCGCGCATGCCGGCAGCCAGCGCCCCGGCCACGTCGCAGTCCTCACGGTCGCCGATATGCAGCACACCGGCGGGGTCCACGCCGAGGCGCCCGGCGGCTTCCTCAAACGCAGCCGGGTGGGGCTTGAGAGCGCCGATGTCCTCGGTATTGATGGCAAAGACCCAGGGCAGGTCGGCCAGACCCAGACCGGCCAGCTTCTGGTCCAGCGGATAGTCGGAGATCAAACCCATGGGAAGCTTGCGCTCCGCCAGCGCCCGCAGCGCCCGGCGGACTCCCTTGAAGGGGCGTACTTTCCTGAATGCCCGCATCCAGTGAACGTCGATGACCCGCTCCACCTGGTGGGCGGCTTGCTCCGGTGTGGTTTGAAGGCGATCGGCCAGACGGCGGGCCTGCTCTGCCCGGAAGTCCTCGACGGGGTTCTCCCCGCGCATGCCGGCGCGGACTTTGTGCAGTTCGCGGAAGAAGCCCAGCACCGGCAGCATGGAGAAGAAGTTGCGCAGGATCATGCTGCGGATGCTGTACAGGGTGCCGTCCAAATCGAAGGTGACGGCCTCTAGGGGGCGGGCAGACATCAGGTCGGGGGCCGGTCCAGCTCACGCTCCACGCCCAGTGCTTCCAGTACGGCGGGATCGGGGGACAGGTGCGGCGTCTTTACGTGGGAGTCGAAGGCTCCGGCACTGATTTTCTCCCTGCGCCACTGCTCGAAGGCCCCAGTTTTTACTACCGCCAGCAGGGGATTGCCCAGACGCAGCGAGGTTCGTTTGGCCCGGTACTCGATGTTTGACTCCTGAAGGTTCTTCTCGCAGGTTTCGAGCAGCTCAATCAGCTTGGCGTCGCTCACCTGGCCGGATGGCTCCACCGCGAAAACGTAGCGGGGATGCTCCTGGTCCAGGCGGACGGTGACGCAGAATCCGTTGAGGGTCACACCGATGGACTCCTGCGCGCTGGAGACTGCCTGGACCACCTGGCTCTCGGCGATCTTTTCGCCGGTGAAGGAAACCATGTTTCCGCCCTTGTGACAGAATACGATCTCGGGAGTCTTCTGGTACATTCCCACCACTTCCACGATGTCGTTCATGTCGTAGCGGTAGAGTCCGTGGGAGCCGGTCACCAGGATGTAGTAGCGCCCGCCCACCTCCAACTGGTCGACGGTCAGCACCGGCGGATTTTCTTCGTCGCGACGATCCTCGGGAATGAACTCGAAGAAGTGCCCGGTGACCGCCACCACTCCCTGGCTGCCCTCGGTCGAGAGTACCACCGAGAAGTTACCCTCGGTGGCCACGAAGCCGTAGTCCATCGCCGGCAGATCGCCGAACCACTCGGGGAATTGCTTGAGGTAGAAGGGGGCGGCACCGCCCTTCCAGCAAACCAGACCGCACAGGCGCTTCCATACGTCCGGGGGCCGCACCCGGCCGTGCTGCTCCAGCGAGGCGCGAATGCGCGCGGCGGCCTTGCGGTTTTTCTTCATGCGTTTTTCGAGCTTCTTCCTGAGTTCCGGATCGAGCTTCAGATCCTCCTTCAAGGTCCCCTGCTCCAGATCGCGGATCAGGTCGGGGGCGAATTCGGTCAGCTTGCGGCAGATGAGAATCAGCGTGGAGGGGTTGATGGTGGCCATCATCGAGATGTTGGCGACCACCGCCAGGCGCAGCAGCACATAGTACTTGGTGTTGAAATCCTCGATGTAGAAGATCGAAATCGGGATCTTCTGAAAGCTCTCCATTACGTCCCGGGATCCTTCCCGCCGGATCCGGCGGCGCCGGCCCACGTCCACCACCCCCATGGAAACCGTGATCGAGCCGTAGGGCGTGCCTCCCTCGGTGGTTCCCTCGATGCGGGGGGATTGCATGGTCAGGATGGTCCCGCGGATGGCCTTGGGATAAGCCTGGGCCACCTGGCGCAGCCAAACCCGGCGACCGGTGCGGAATTCCTCCAGATAGCGCTCGTTGATGGGAATGTACTTGGCCGGTCCGGTGGTGCCGCTGGTGCGGGCAAAGTATGGCACCGGTCCCGACACCAGTATGTTTTTCTCACCGGCGGTCATCCTGCGGATGTAAGGCTCCAGGTCGTCGTAGGTGTTGATGGGCACGTTTTTCTGGAAATCCTCGATGGATTTTATCTTGGAGAAATTGTGCTCCTTGCCGAAGGCGGTGTAGCGGTTGCGCTGCACGATGGACAGCAGGTTGGTTTCCTGGGCCTTGCGTGGATCGGCGGTCGCCGCCCGGAAGCGGCCCCAGGACTTGGAGAACAGCAGCCGGGCCAGCGCCCGGATTACGCGCGCGGGAAAAAGTCTGATGAACCCCCGCCAGAGATAGATGAAGAAACCTGCGATCAGGCGCCGGAAAAACATATCCAGCGATTTGTGTATCACGTATGATGTGTCCATGTCTACGACCGAGCGCAGCGCCGGAAAGTACCGGTTGGTAAGGCCTCCGCTGTCGCTGGGTCGCTACCTGCGGCGCTATGCTTTCTGGAATCTGGCCATCTGGTTTTTGGCCCTGTGGTGGATCTCCGGCGTGGGATTCTACTGGATGCACCAGGACGGCTGGATCAGCCGGGAGATAGCCTTGATCTCCACAGTGTGGATCGGATTCTTCGTGGGGTTCCTGGGCTTCTGCACCGGAACGCTACAGCCGCGGCGCAAGTTGCTGGTCGGGCGCCTGGAGCCGACCCAGGAGGAGTGGAAAAGGATCGAGACCGCTCGTTCCCGGACACTTTCGGGCGGCTTCTGGGCGCCGGCGCTGCTGAATGCCTTCTGTCTGGCCGCGTTACTGGGTGGACTGCAGTTCGTCCTCAACCGCCTGGGAGGCGGCACCGGCTACACCCGGCGGCCCTTCCAGTTCTATACCGTGCTGCTGCCCACGTTGACAGCTACTTTGCTGTCGGGACGGATTGCCCGGCTATCGATATACCGGTTCGTTTCCGCGGCCGAAAGAAGGCCGCCGCTGAAGCTGTCGCAGAAGCGCTATGTTTTCATGCACAATCTGCTTCCCTATGCGCTTTTCAATTCGACCGCGGGAGTTCTGGTGGTCATGGCTCGTTTCCATGAGCACATGATTTACCAAACGCCGGTTTACGCCCGGACGGTGGCCTGGCACCTGTCGATCACCGCCCTGGTAATAGTGCTCTTCGTGGTCTCGGCGGCACGCTTCAAAACCCGTCTGGACTTCCTCAGTCCCATAGAACTAACCGGCCGGAGTCCGGGGCCGTTGCGCGCCCGATGGAGTCTGCTATGGGCCCTTCTGGTTCCTCCAGTGGTCTACGGTTTGGCGCGGGCGGGATTCTTGCTGGCGGGAAGGGATTCGATGGATTTTTTGACCGTTTTGTTGCTGAAACTCATGGTATGTCTGGTGGTTACCGTATCGACCGGAAGCTGGGCGGTCAGGTCGATTCTGGCCCAGATGAATTCTGGGGGTCTGGAGGAACATCCCTACGTGCAACTGCATCGCTATCTGCGCGATGCCGGGCACCTAACCAGCTGAAATACTTATTAATACGAAGGGGCCTGGCCGGTTGGCCAGGCCCCTTCGTGTGATAGCGACAACCGAGTAGGCGTCAGTACACAAACCTGCTTTGCGTATGTCTGACTTGCCTTGCGGCTATCTCTTGCTCTTACTTCTTTTTCTTGGTGGCCTTCTTTTTCTTGGCGGCCTTCTTCTTGCGCTTGGCCGGCTTCTTTTTCTTGGTAGCCTTCTTCTTCTTCTTGGTAGCCTTCTTCTTCTTGGTGGCCTTCTTTCTCTTCTTCGCCATCTCTTCTCCTCCTTGAGCCTGTCTTCGTGGCCCGCTTCTATGTCGCCCCCTTTATTGGGAGCTAAGGACGCCTTCTCTCCTGCTACCACTTGAAAAAAACACTTTGCCAAAGAACAACCTTGGTGAAGTGACACTACAATACATTGGGACTCATGTGGTGTCAACAGAAAAATGAACCCGCGGGCAATTTTTTTTCCACCTGCATCAACTTGACACGACTGGGGTTTTGAGGATAACCCAGAGCAGGAAATCACTTCATCAGGAGTTTGCATGCCCAAGGAAATGGTAATCAACGCGGTAGTGCCCGAAGACGTTCGGGTAGCGGTTATTCAGGACGGTCAACTGGAACATTTCTTCGAAGAAACCGTGGAGCGTTTTCATACCCGGAGCAACATCTACCTGGGCAAGGTCGTTTCGGTCCAGCCCAGTCTGGAAGCCTGCTTCGTTGAGTACGGAGCCAGTAAGCAGGGGTTTCTGCCTTATGACGAGATCCTTCCGCTCTACCGGAAAGACAAAAAAAAGCCGGTGCGGCCGGGGCAGACCCTGGTTGTCCAGGTTGACAAGGAACCGGTTGGCGACAAAGGCTCCAGGCTGACCACCTACTTGTCGCTGGCCGGACGTTATCTGGTCTTGACTCCGCACAGCACCACCCGGGGGGTGTCAAGGAAGATCGAGGATCCCGAGCAACGCCAGAAGCACCGGGAGCTGGTGTCCAGGCTCAACCCCCCCAAGGACTCCGGGATCATCCTGCGCACGGCGGCCTTCGGGACATCCAAGCGCGATCTTTCCCGGGACATGAACTACCTGATCCGCCTGTATAAGGACCTGCAGGCCAAGGCCAAAAATACGACTCAGCCGGCGCTGTTGCATTCGGAGGTCAATCTGATCCGGCGGGTCCTGCGGGACTACTATACCAACGATATGGATCGAATCTGGATCGACGAAGCCAACGCCCACAAGCAGGCCAAGAAGTTCGTCAAGCTCTACCTGCCCCGGCATCAGAACAAGCTTAAGATGTACACCGACCCTACTCCGATCTTCTCCCACTTCGGGATCGAGAAACAGATCGAAGCCATCCGCAGCCGCAAGGTTACCCTCCCCTCGGGGGGTAGCCTGGTGATTGATCAGACCGAGGCGCTGGTGGCCATCGACGTGAACTCGGGGAAGACCCGCGGCCACCGCGACCAGGAGGAGAACGCCTTTGCGACCAACCAGGAGGCGGCGGTAGAAATCGCCCGCCAGTTGCGGTTGAGGAACCTGGGCGGCATTATCGTGATCGATTTCATCGACATGAACTCCGCCAGCCACCGCACCAAGGTAGAGCGCACCTTGCGGGAGAGTATGCGCAACGACAAGGCCCGGCACCAGATCGGCAAGATATCCGCGTTCGGACTGGGTACCTTGACGCGCCAGCGCCTGGACCAGGCCATTCGCCTGGTCGGATACCGCGAGTGTCCCACCTGCAAGGGCGACGGGATTATCCGGGCGCCGGACGCTGCCGCCCTGCGCCTGCTGCGGTCCATCCAGGCCGGTCTGGCCGGCGGTACCATCCAGGCGGTGCGCGTATCCCTGCATCCCACCCTGGCCAACCACCTTCAGAACAAGCACCGCGGAGACATCGTGGCCCTGGAGAGACAGTCCGGGGTGAGGATTGAAATCGAGGCGGTTCCCGAACTGGATCTATCAACCGAAAACATCGAGTTCGTCCCCAAGCCGGCTGAAACGCAGAAAACCGGCGAGGACGCCGGGCCGAAGCCGAAGAGGAAGCGCCGCCGCCGGAAAAAGAAGAAGCCCAAGAGTTGACAATATTTGCCAGCAGAGCCCGGCTTGGATAAGATATTTTCCTGGAACCATGCCCAAGCAGCCAGACCCAAAAGCCAACAGTCAGACCCGCTCAGGCCCCCGGGCAACCGCCGCGCTGGATGTCGAAGTCGAAGTAGCCGGTGAGCGGCGCAAGGTGCGCCTGGTCAGCCGTGACATCGGAGCCGGCGGGATCTTTTTACGGACCGACGAGCCAGCCGACCTGTGGACCAAGGTCAAGCTGGTTCTGTCGTTGCCGGCCGGCGGCACATTCGAGGTGGGCGGCGAGGTGGTGCGCTCGGTCCCAAAGGACAAGGCCAAGAGCCACCCGGCCGGAATGGCGGTGGCTTTCGACGAAGTGTCCCGCGGCAAGCGCAAGGAGCTGGTGGCCCTGGTCCTGGACCTGTGCGCCCAGCGCCCGGCCAAAGACGAGAAGAAGAAAGCCATAAAAGAGAAACCGCCCCCTTCCGAGAGGCCACCGGAGAAGCCCAAGGAGTCACCCGCCGAAAAGCCGGAGGCCGAGGTCGATTCGACCGACGAGTTGCTGAATGAACTCGACGATCTGCTCGATTCCGTCGAGAGCGAGATCGAGATCGAGATCGAGACTGACGACCCACCGCAAGCGGCGGCGGAGCGTACTCAAGAGCACCGCACAAGACGCGGAAGCGAAGCAGTACCCGTTAGTGTGCCGCAGACGGAGCCCGGTTCTCTCGACGCGGATGAAGAAGCTGAGGCCAGCGCAGAAATTGTCATCGAGGATGTTGAACTCGTTGACCTGGAAGAGCCGGAGGAAGAACCCGCGGCGAAGCCGAAGTCCAAAACGCCTTCCCGACCGCCGATCAAATCGCCGGCCAGGGCCAAACCGGAACCGGCGAAAGAGCCGTCCCAGCCGGAAGGCACTGTCGAAGATATGCGCGCGGCCCTGTCTGAATACAAAAAGAATCTCAAGGGCGACACCTACTACGACGTTCTCGAAATAGACATGCGGTCTTCAGCCAAGGATATCGAGGCCGCCTACCAGAAGCTCCTGGGACGGCTGAAGCCGCCCGGCTCGCCCGACACTCTCCCCGCGGATCTACTGCGCGAGCTTTCCGCGGTACTGGGCAAGGTACGCAAGGCCTTCGCCATTCTTTCCAAGCCAGATCGCAAGCGCGCCTACGATTTCCTGATCGACAACGAGGTAAACGACTTCTAGCGGGGATTACGCGCTAGTCTTCGGAGAGGATCCACTCGGGCTGAAAGAAACAGAAAGAAACAGGGACAGGATAGGTTTCTTTTCAGTTCGGTGGTTTCCGCGCCTTTAGATCATCATCGGTTAGAGCTGGGTTCGTTTTTAAGAGAATTTCGGTCTGGCTTCAGGTCGGCAATCGTCAGAAGCGGGATTTTTGCCAACTGCGGGATGAAAATGTTGCTGATCACCGGATTGCGGGCACACGGGTGCCTGGTCGCACTTGATTTTTTACAAATAGAGGGCCGCTAGAATATGTCTGGGGGTTTTCTGGGACGGATCAGGCCGGCCTTCTTCATCATTCCCACCACCCAGTCGGGATCCCCGATGAAGTACCAGGTGGTCATCTCCGGCAGACGCTTCTCTCCACGCCCCATCAGACGATTTACCAGCTCCCGGTAGATTGAACGGCGCTTGGACGGAAGTTGGTGCAATCCCAGGTACTCGGGCGCCGGGTCGATCAGGTCGTCGTGCTGGCCCCAGGCGTAGTAGCCGTAGGAGCTCCATTCATATTTTGAAGCCTGGGTGACGATGCCGGCCCGGATGGGGTTTTTGTCTATATACCGCATGGTTACCAGAAAGCGCCTTCCGTCCTGGATGACCGGGGTTCTGGCCCGGTCCATGAATACTTGTCCTTTTCGACCCATGCGCTTGTTGATGAAGCGTGCCATCTGGCTGAGGACCTGGTGAATGAACTTGGAGAGGGCCTCGGTGGTGGGGGTGTAGAGGATGATGTGGATGTGGTTGTCCATGAAGCAGTAGTGATAGATGAGGATGCCGAACAAGATTTTGTAGGAATAGAGCAGCAGATAGAGCATGCCCTTGACCAGAGGGCTCTTGAGGAGAAAGTCGCCGTTGTGGCAGCGGGCGGTGAGGTGGACGGTGGCGGGACCACTTCCCAGAATATCTCTGCGTGCCGGACGGGCCATGAAAAGCAGACAATGCAAAGCCCGTGCCCTGGAAGAGGAAATCTGTAACTCACCGGAACAGAAGGAGTTGAAATTTTGTCAAGCCGGGCCGAGTGTCCGGAATCCGGACACACCCGGAAAAAACCCGGCCAAAAAACCTAACCTGTCCCCGTTTGCCCGTTTGAGAGCTAGTCTTCGGAGAGGATCCACTCGGGCTGGATTTCCTGGATGGAGAGTTCTTCCTGCACTTCGCGCAGGCGCTCGTCGGTGCTGCGCAGGCGGATTGTGAGAATCTGCAGGAAGCTCCACAACAGTTTGACGCCGGCGGCGGCGTCCTTGCGGATATACTCGTAAAATTGCTTCCGGCCGACCACCAGCATACGGGTCGGCCCGATGGCTTTTATGGTGGCCGAGCGCGGGGCGTTGTCGATCAGCGCCATCTCGCCGAAGTGGCTCCCGTGGGGCAGCCGGGCGATTTCCTGCTCTCCCTTGAGGACCTGGGCGTTTCCCTGCACCAGGATGAACATTTCGTCTCCGGTGATGCCCTCCTCGATGATCATCTCCTGGTCACGTACCGTGCGGGTATAAGTGAGGTTCATCAGGGTGACCAGCTCGCGGTAAGAAAGATATTTGAACATGGGCGCGTCGCGCATGATGGTCATGCGTTGGCGCAGCTCCTCGGCGGTGCTGTCCTTATCCTCGGTGACGTCGATGAAAACAGTCGAGATGTTGTCCTTGCCGCCCCGGTCGTTGGCCAAGTCGATGAATTTCTGGCAGACATCTTCCGGCGGACCGGCCTTGATAATCTTCTCGACCTCCCCGGACTTCAGGTAGCCATGGAGCCCGTCGGAGCACAGCAGGAACTTGTCCCCGGGCAGAATGTCCAGGTGCAGAGTGTCGACCCGCACGCTCTCCTGGATGCCCAGGGCCCGGGTAATGACGTTCTTGTAACGGGCCTTGCGGGCGTCATCCTTGGTGATGGCCCCCCGCTTGAGCTGCTCGTTGACCAGAGTGTGGTCTATGCTGAGTTGGTGCACCTGTTCTTCGCGGATCAGGTAGATACGCGAGTCGCCCACGTGAGCGATGAATCCGCCCGAATCCGCAATCAGCATGGCCGAAAGTGTGGTGCCCATTCCGCGGCGCTTCTTGTCCTCCTGGCCCATGGAGTAAACCGTTGAGCAGGCTTTCTGAACCGCCGCTTCGATCATTTTCAGCACCTGCTCCCGCACCTCGTAGGGCCCGTCGCTCTTATAGGAGTTGATCAGTTCGGCGTTTTGCTTGAACTCTTCTTTGAGCACATCGACCGCGGTGGCCGAGGCCACCTCGCCGGCCGCGTGACCGCCCATCCCGTCCGCAACCACGTACAGTCCCACCTCTTCGTCGATGAAAAGGCTGTCCTCGTTGTGATCGCGCTTTTTCCCGACGTCGGTCTGTCCATAGGACTTGAGCTTCATAGGCCGGAAATTACCAGAGGCGGGCCGTGGGGTCAATTGTTCAGGTTGGGCGGAACAGCTCCATTTGCCCGGACTGGTCCGCGGTGCTGTCTTCCCCCGCTGGCCGCTTGGCGAAGCAGGAAGTGCCTCCGGGGGGGTTCTGGCAGGCGCAGACGGTTACCTCGAGGCCCTGGCGCGCGCCGATACTCTGCAGCCTCCGGTAGCCCTTCATCCGGGTAGGTTCGGGGAGCAGCTTGGTCATCTGCTGGATTCCCACGGTACGCCAGGCCTGACCCTTGAAGCTGCCCTTGATGGAATGGAAGTGAGCCGCCGGCAGGACACTCTGGAACAGTTCGAGCATGTGCGGCCTGAGCACCAGGTAGGAAACCGATGCCAGAGTGATGCCGGTGGAAGCCAGGTTGCGGACCAGTTCTTCCAGGTGGCCGGCGGTGTCCGAGACGAAAGGAATCAGGGGCTCGATGCGCGCACGCACGTCCACGCCCCAATCGATCATTTGGCGGATGGATTCCAGCCTCTGCTGTGGCCGGGGAGTGTTGCGCTCATACAGGGGAATGAGCTTGCTGTCCATGGAGAACAGCGGAATCTGGGCGTGAACCCGGCCGGGGAAACGCTGGAATATCTCGCCGAAATCCGCAGGCACCACTCCCCGTGTCTGGAAGTGAACGTCCACACCGGTTTCGAGCACGATGCGCATGCACTCGCGGGTTATGTCCAGAAGCGGCTCGATCGGCTGGAAGGGATCGCTATGCGAGCTGAAAAAGACGCCGGTGGGCAGGAGGTTGCGCCGGCTTCGCGAGGAGAGCTCCCGGCTTAAAAGCTCGGGCAGGTTGACCCGGATGCGGATTTCGGTGTGTCCGCCGGTCCGGGGACGGACCGGGCAGAACAGGCATCCGAAGACGCATCCGTCCACCGGATTGCAGACTGCCATTCCGCGTATGCATGCCCGGCGGGGCCGCTGGGTGGGCTTGTCTGCCTGCACTTCAACAATCCGGGCGGCCGAAGAGCCGCTCTGGGCACTCATACTGTACATATGTATAGTGTATTGCGTGCCCGGCGGCCTGTCAACAGTGCGACGTAAAACTTTTTTCTTGCGTGGGAATTTCACATTGTGTTAAGCAGGTTTCCCTGTTAACCCGAAAATGGAAATAACCGCGATAAAAGGAGTCCAGCAAATGGTAAGAGTACGTAACCTGTTCGGAATTCTTGTGATCCTGTCTATGGCGACCGTCGCCTGCTTCGGCGGCGGGGACGAGTCCCAGGTGACGGTAGTACAGGGAACGGCCTACTACGAGGTCGATGGCAACCTCTACGCCGTGGATACCAATACCGGCAAGAAAAAATGGGATTTCGACGTCAAGGGCGGTCTTGCCTCCGAGCCGGTGGTTTCCGGGGGTACGGTATACTTCGGCGCCAAGGACGGGGCCCTGTACGCCCTGGACGCGGCTAATGGCCGGGAGAAATGGGCTTTCAAGTCCAAGAAGACCAAGAAAGCCCGCAAGCCGGTCAAAGTTGAGGCAGCCGAGCAGACCGTGGCCGAGAAGGCCAAGGTCGAGTTCTACGTAATGTCCCAGTGCCCCTTCGGAACCCAGGTCGAGACGGGCATCGCCCCGGTTCTGAAGGAGATCGGCGGGGACATCGATTTCACCCTGGATTTCATCGGTGGCGTCCAGGGCGACAAACTGACCTCGCTGCACAAGGAGTCCGAGGTGCAGGGCGACATGGTGCAAATCTGCGCCGTAAAGCACGCCCCGGAGAACTACCGCTACATGGACATGATCGGGTGCATGAACAAGAACTACCGGGCCATTCCCGGCAACTGGGAGGAGTGCGCCGAATCCACCGGGATGCCGGTCGAGGCGATCCGGGAATGCTTCAAGGGCGGCGAAGGCAAGGAACTGCTCAAGGCCTCCTTCCACAAGGCCCAGGCCAAGCGGGCCTCGGGCAGCCCCACCATGTACATCGGCGGGGAGCTTTACCGCGGCGGCCGCACCGATAAGGCCTTCACCCGGGCGATCTGCAACGCCTTCCCCAAGGACAAGCCCAAGCTGTGCGAAGACATTCCGCCTCCGGTCAAGGTGCCCATCACCGTGCTCAGCGATGCCCGCTGCAAGGACTGCCGCACCGACGTGATCGAGCAGCAGATGAAGAGCATGTTCCCCGGCGGGGAGATCAAGATGCTCGACTACGCCAGCGACGAAGGCAAGAAGATGTACAAGGAGTTCAAGCTCAAGAAGCTTCCGGTGATCTTCTTCGGCAAGGAGGTCGAGGAGGCCGAGAATTACAACCGCATGCGCCGTTCTTTGCAGCCCATGGGCGACTACCTGGTGCACGCCCGCTGGGGGCGTTTCGACCCCACCAAGGAGATCTGCGACAACCAGAAGGACGACACCGGCAACGGCAAGATCGACTGCCAGGACCCCGATTGCAAGCACGCCCTGGCCTGCCGCAAGGAAGAGAAGAACAAGCTGGAAGTTTTCGTAATGTCAATGTGCCCGTACGGTACCAAGGCCCTGGACGCCATGAAGGAGGTCCTGGACAATTTCAAGAAGGACATCAAGTTCGAGGTGCACTTCATCGCCGACGAGACGCCCGACGGGGGTTTCAGCGCCCTGCACGGGCAGCCCGAGGTGGACGAGAACATCCGCGAGCTGTGCGCCATGAAGTACTACAAGAAGAACTACAAGTACATGGACTACATCTGGTGCCGGGACAAGAACATCCGCGACAAGAACTGGCAGGCCTGCACCGGCGGGAAGACCGGAATCGACACCAAGCTGATTGAGAAGTGCTTCACCGGCCCCGAGGGCAAGCGCCTGCTCCGCGAGGACATCAAGGTGGCCGAGGGTCTGGGCGTCTCCGCCAGCCCCACCTGGTTCGCCAACGGGCTGCACAAGTTCTCCGGCATCGATCCTGAAAGGATCAAGAGCAACTTCTGCCGGTTCAACAAGATCAAGGGATGCGAGAACAAACTGAGCGGGCCGAGCAAGAAAATGCGGCCGGGGGCCTGTAAATAAAACGATGTCGGGGCGCGATTAGTCGCGCCCCGATACTAGTCTTCTTCCTCTTCGTCTTCTTCCTCTTCCATTTCCTTCTTCAACTCCGGGTCGACCACCTGACCCTCTTCGTCCACCTTGAGCTTGGCCTTCTTGCGAATGGCCTCCTGCTCGCGGCGCAGTTCTTCTTCTTGCTGCTTGAGTAGCGCCTCGGCCGCCGCCGCCCCCGCCGCGGCTTCTTCTTCCTTCTTGCGGCGGGCCTCTTCCTCGCGTCGGCGGCGCTCCTCCACCAGGCGGCGCTGCTCTTCGATCATGCGCTTGCGCTTCTCCTCCTCCAGGCGCTTCTTTTCCTCGGCTTCGCGTCGCTTGCGCTCCTCGGTCTCGCGCATGCGCCGGATTTCCTCCTCGGCGGCCTGGGCCTCGGGATCCGGTGCGGTCTTGCGCTGCTTGAACGCGTCGGGCACCTCGCTGCCCTTGCTGGATGGCGGGGGAATATATACCGGTGACGGTCGGGTGCGGGCCGGTTCCTTGCGGGCGCCGGGCACCGCGCCGGATTCTCCCAACTCGTCGTCGATGACGCTGTCGACGGCCGGGGAGGCCCCCTGGTACCACTCGTCGCCGGGCTCGTCGCCCCAGTCACCCTTCTCCACCGAAGGCCGGGAAAGAGTCTCCTCGGTTATATCCGCCTTGGGCGGGGGCCGGCTCCGTCTCCGGTGCGCGGCTTTCATTTGTTTATACTGCCTTTGGTGGGAGGTCTTCTCCATGATGTATCTCTCGCGCTGTTCCTGCCATAGCTGACGGATGCTTTCCCAGTCGGCTACCTCCTGCTTGAAGGCGTCCCGCTCCGCCTGCACGTCGCGCTTTTTCTCCCGACGTGGTTGGACCACCTGGTCCCAGCCCTCGGTTCCGTCGACGCCTTCCAAGGGATCCTCGGCGCGAACGGGAAGACCCATCAGCAATACCGCCAGACCGGTGCCCAGCAAATTGCGAAAGGTAAAAACCATTGCCGCCACTCCTGAATACTATTATGCCAGCGCCCTCAGGGTGTGTTCAACTGGATCACGAATTCGACGTTCTGGTCCCGGGTAATGGTCTGTTCGTCGTTGCAGCCCAGAGCGGTCAAGCTGCCCTGGCCGTTGAGAAACTCGTAACCCTGAGCCACCGCCACCATGGACCCGGCCGGACGGATGAACTGGATGAGGTTGTCCGGGAAGAAGGTGCCGCCGGATGACCAATGCAGTACCAGGTACTTGGGGTTGGCCACCAGCGAATTGACCCCGGGTGATGCGGGATCGACCTCCTGGCTGAGGATACGCTGGCAATCAAGGGTGCTGCCGTCGGCCAGTCGATCGAGGAGAAAGTAGACATAGGTGCAGGCGGCCGCCTCGTACATGTCGCGGTTGAAGCTGAGAGCTACGATGGCGCCCCCGTGTCCTGAGTTTTCGTCGTAGATGTGACAGTATCCGTCGACGCAGGCGGCGTCCCCGATCGGGCCGCAGGTTTCGGCGGCGTCGCAGGGCTCTCCCGGCACCGGATTTTCGGTTGTACAACCTGCCGCCAAAAGAAACAGTATCAGAGTCCATCTGCCCATGATCGTTCGGTTTCTATTTATCATGCAGCAAAGATTGGTGCAACCGGGCCGGCGTTTTTATGGTTGAATGTCTGACCGAGGCGTTGCACACTGTCATCTCCAATGCCTGATAAGCCGAAAAGCCCGGCGCCCTGGAAGGACTATCGCAAGTACGCCTTTCCGCTGCTGTGGCTCCTGATTCTGGGGGCGATGTTTTTGCTGCGGGAGATCCTGGCGCCTTTCATAGGTGCGTTTTTGATCGCCTATCTGCTGGCGCCCCTGGTGACCCGGCTCAACCGGTTGACCATAAAGGGGAAGAACTTTGCGGTTCCGCGCTGGGTGGGCGTACTGCTGCTCTATGCGGTCCTGGGATTGGCCATCTGGGGCTACTGCGCATTGGCGGTTCCCAAGATCGGTGCGGAGTTCGGCAAACTGGCCAAGGAGGGCGAGAAGCTGTTCTTGTCGCTTACTCCCGAGAAGATCGAGGAATACGTGGAGGAGGCCCGGACCTGGGTCGAAGAGAGCGGACTGCCGGTGCGGATTGTGACCCCGGATATGGAAGAGGGCCGGGAGCCCCGGCCGGGCTTCGTCCTCAACCTGGACGAGGTCATCCGCCAGTCGGTCCACGAACTGACCGACACCCTGCGCAGCAACTTTTTCGCCTTTTTGACCCTGGGGCCCCGTTTCGCGGTAAAGGCCTTCCGCTTCATCCTGATGACGTTTCTGGTGTTCATGGTGGCCGCCTTCCTGCTGAGCAATCCCAAAAAGCCCCTGGTATTCATGCGCAGCCTGTTTCCCCAGCGTCTGCATGACGGCTACGACGAGGTAATCGGGGAGATCGACACCGGTCTGGCCGGGGTGGTGCGCGGGCAGGTGCTGATCTGTCTGGTCAACGGGGTGTTGACCTTCATCGGGATGATCATATTGGGCGTTAAGTTCCCGGTGATGCTCTCCACGCTGGCCGCGGTCATGAGCCTGATACCCATTTTTGGCTCGATTCTCTCCTCCATCCCCATCGTCTTCGTGGCGCTGACCACCGGCTTCATGACCGGCCTGGGCGCCCTGTTGTGGATAATCGGCATCCACCTGGTGGAGGCCAACCTGCTCAATCCCAAGATCATGGGCGAGTCGGCCAAGATCCATCCCGCGCTGGTGGTGTTCGTCCTGGTGGCCGGCGAGCATTTCTACGGCATCGTCGGGGCCCTGTTCGCCGTTCCGATTACCTCGGTGGGCCTGGCCTTCTTCAAGGTCCTCCACCGCCGGTCAATCTCCTGGAACCAGGAGATGTACGGTCCGAAAGACCCCCAGGATCCGCCGGTGACGGACGAAAGTACTACCTGAGCTATGGCGCGTATCTCACTGATATGAAAAAGTATATTGCCGTAGCAGGAAACGTGGGAGCCGGAAAGACCTCGCTGGTGGAGTTTCTCACCAAGCGGTACGACTTGAAGCCTTTTTACGAGCCCAACGACACCAACCCCTACCTGGCCGATTTCTACCAGGATATGCGCCGCTGGGCGTTCCAGTCCCAGATCTACTTTCTGACCCACAAGTTCCGCCTGCACCGGGAGTTGGAGCGCTACCCCGGCACGGTTATCCAGGACCGCACCATCTGGGAGGACGCCGAGATCTTCGCCAAGAACCTTCACCGCTCCCGCTACATCAACAAGCGCGACTACGCAACCTACCGGGAACTCTACGAAACCATCCTGCGCGACCTGACCCCCCCGGACGTGATGATCTTCCTGCACTGCTCGGTGCGCACCATGCGCAAGCGCATCCGCCAGCGCGGCCGCGACATGGAGAAAGCCATCCCGGTCAGCTACCTAAAGCGCCTGGACAAACTCTACGAGGAGTGGTTCAAAAGCTACGACCTCTCCCCCACCATCGAGATCGAAAGCGACCGGATCGACTACATAACCGACCTGATCGACCGCCTGGACCTGCTCAAGACGATAGAGAAGTACCTTTAGCCACCCAAGGTGGTCACGTTGAAGTCGAAGGAGTTGCGGGGGCCCTCGATGGTCACCTTGATCTGGGTGTCGGAGATGCGCTCGAAGCGGACGGTGACGCTCTTGTCGAAGGGGGCGTCGAGCTTGTAAGTGCCCGACTGAGGGACGGCATCGACCCAGCGCATCTCCACTTCGTCGATGTACAGGTTCCACTCGCCGCCCTCGCCGATCCAGGTGCGCTCTCCGTTGACACTAAAGCCCGATAGTATGCCCGCATCCAGGGCCTCCTGGGTGCGGTCGCCGGTGCCGTTTCCGGTACGGCCGTCGGCGAGGCGGGTCCAGTGGTTGTCGTGCACCACGTGTCTGGTCTTGGCCGAGAAGTCCCAGGTGACCGTGGCTTCTCCGTCCAGCTCGATTACCTGGTTGGAAAAATCTTCCCAGGTGTGACTGACCTGCACCGCGCTTTGCTCGTTTCTCTCGATGGTGATCGTATGGCTGCCGGAGAAGGTGTGCCCGTTGTAAGTGCAGTCGCCCGCATTGACCCCGTAGTCGATGATCAGCGTATCGCCTCCCTGGATGGTGATCTCGGCGCAGGGCAGCTGGCTGGCAATGAAATCCCGCAGCTCCTCGGCGGCCTGCTGCACGGCGTCGCCGATGGTGAAATTGGTGCAGATCTCCACGCTGGAGGAAGTCAGGGCCGAGGTCTGCGAGACCAGCTTGGTCTCCTCGAGGACCTGCTTGGCCTCGTCCAGGGTCAGCCCGATACATCCCGAAAGGAAAAAGGCAACTATTAGTATGTACTTATGCATCATGTACCTCCATCTGTAATCCGTATCCATTCTAAGGCATATGACGCAGCCAGGAGCAAAAATTATGATAAAAAATTGACCTCCCCGCCCGGTGTAGTATTATGTAGGATAAAGTAGCACAATACCCGAGGAGGTAGGACATGAAACGGTTGCTGATCGGCCTCACCCTCTTTCTGGTCGCTCTGGTGTTCATCGGTGGTTCCAAGGGCAGCACCGAAGATTCGGCGGTTATAGCGGATCTGAACCGGACGGTCGACGAGAGCCTGGAGAAGCGGATGGTTTCTTTGACCATCGGCGCCGAGCTGTCCGCCGCCCTGAGAGAATCAGACTAGAACTACTGGAAGCTCCCATCCGGCCAGGAGATTGTGCCGATCTGCCGGTACTGGTATTGCTCCTCGTCGTCGAAGGAGAACTGCCGCCTGGCCGTAGTTAGTTCCGCCTCGTTTCCGTTGTAATCGGTGACATATATCCTCACCTCTCCTACCGCTTTGCGGACGCAGTTGTCGCTTTCGGTCCCTGCGCCGCAAAACAAGCAGAAAGGACATCCGAGCGAACACATGTCGTCGCAGCAGAGGTAGTCGCCGCCCACCTGGGTGCTGGAGTGGCAACGGTAGGTGACGTAGATGCTGAACACGCCCATTCCCGGGCTGGGGAAATTGATCTCATCCGCGGGGTTTGCGGGATTGGGCGGGTTCGCGCCGTCGGAGTCTTCCCAGCTGTCGCGCTGGTAGACCGGTGAACCCAGCACGCCCCAATTGGGATTGGTGTTGCCGCCGTCGTCGCAGTTTGGATGGTTGCCGCCCGGCTTGGCCGGATAGCAGTCGTCCGCCGAGCACTTGTTGGTCGAACCCGGCTTTAGCAGGTGAAGGTCGACGTCGACATGGTGATCGTCGTTGCCCTGGTCGAACCAGTCGGCGGTTATCCGGAAGGCCTTGGGGCCCTTGACCAGTATGTCGAACTCCTCCGGGTCGCTGGAGTTGCCGTCGTTGTCGGTGACTACCAGCTTGATGACATACATTCCCGGGAAATCGAACAGCACCGAGGCGAAGTCGTTGCCGCCGCCTATGGTGGGGTTCCCTCCCCGTCCCGGGGGCACCAGACCCCAGCTCCAGGCGTACCCGTTGACTATCCCGTCGCAGTCCGAGGAAAAGGTTCCGTCGAAGGTGATCGTGTCGCCCATGTCGACTTCGATGTAGCCGGTGGTGTTGCCCCCCACCCGCACGTCGGCCTGGGGCTTGGCCTCCACGTTGATCTCCAGCAGGTCTTCGGAGCTGAAGGCCAGCAAGTCGTCCTGCACCTTGAGCCCGATGGTGGTCTTGCCGGCCTCGCGCAGCCGGATGGAAGTGACGTCCAGCATTGCGCCGCTCAGGGTGGATTCCAGTCCGCAGGGGTGGACCGTGGGCTGGGAGACTATGCGCCACTCGTAGGCGTCCACCGTCCCGTCGGTGTCGAAGCTGTGGGTGCCGTCCAGGGTAACCTGGTCGTTGAGCATGACGTCGATGGTGGCCAGATCCTGCCCGTTGGCCCAGATTACCGCGGTGGGGTCGGCATTTCCCTGGATGCCTTCACCGGTGACATCCACCAGCACGGTCGGCTGGAGGGGATCATCGTTCTGGATGGTTACGGTCTGAGCATCCGTGCCCACATCCGAAGGGAGGTACTGGACCGTGAACACCAGATTGGCCGCCGGAGCCAGGGGCGGTATGGGATCGGGCAGGCCCAGCAGGGTCATGTCCGCCGAGGGACCGGTAAAGGATATTGAAGAGATGTTCAAATCGCCCGTACCGTCATTGTGAACGGTGACTTGCTGTTCGACCGGCAGCGCGTTGGCGGGAACCTGGCCGAAATTGATGCTCAGCGGATCTACGACTATCACCGGAACGCCCGCCTGGCCCTGCACCATCACGTTTGCCGTGGGCGAAGCCGGGTCGTCGCTGGCGACGTTGATCACCCCGTCGAAGGTGCCCCGGGAGGGGGTAACGAAGGTCACGTCGGCGCGGATCAACTCTCCGTTGTTCAAGTAATGGGGCGGGGTCACCGGGTCGCCGGATATCGGGTCTACCAGCGCCACGGTGTAGGCATGGGCGATCTGCATCTCGGGCGCCGCGTCGTCTATGCGCAAGACCGCATTGCCGGTGCCGTTGTTGACGATCTCGAAAGACTGCATGGGGGTCTGGCCGATGGGGACGTTGCCGAAATCCAGGCTGGAGGGAGTCAGTTCGATCTCGGCGGTGCCCTTGAACTCGCTGATCAGCTGCACGGGTATCTGTTCGTTCTCGGGATCGTTGGAGTAGATCTCCGCCACCGACCGGTCGGTCAGCCCGTCGGCGGGCGTGTATATGACCCCCAGGGGCTCCTCGCCGCCGGGCTCTATGGTCAGCTTGGGGGGAACGCCGGGCTCCAGGCGGAATTCGTCGTTGGGATCCATGTCGATGTTGATTACGTCGACTTCCAGGTCGGCGTCGCCGGTGTTGCGGATTATCAGCACCCGGGTTACCGGGGTGCCCACGGTAACGCTGCCGTAGTTGATCTCGTAGGTCGTACCCTGCTGGTCCACGATTTCTATGACGTCGCCGGCCAGGGTGATCTCGGGCTGGGGTTGCGGAAGGTCTGCGGCGGGATCGCCGCCGTCGGGAAGCTGGTCGCCTCCGTCGGCGTCGCCGTCGCCGCCGTCCGGGCGGGTGCCGGGCTGACACACTCCCAGCTTGCAGATCTCGCCGGCCCCACAGTCCTCATCGGAGGAGCAGGTCTGGTAAGGGGTGCAGACCCCGTTGTTGCAGTACTCGCCTACTCCGCATTCCTCGTTACGCGTGCAAGGAAGCCCGCCGTCGGTTACGGTGTCGTCTCCGCAGGCGGGCAGACCCAGGCCCAAGCCGATCAGTAATATCGCAGTGAATTGCCATCTTGCCATGGCTGTCCTCCCGGCCATTCCGACTATTCTATCCCCGGCGGTTTTTTTCGTCCATACCCGGGGTTATCTCTCCAACTCCACATTGAGGTTGAGCACCTTCTCGGGTCGTACGGTGACCACCTTTCTCCACAGGCGGAAGCCGGTGGCCTGCACGTGGATCTCGTGCTCCACGCCCGCGCACACCTCGTTGATAATCATGGGGGTTTTGCCCGGGAGGCGCCGGCCGTCCATCTCCACCGAACCGCCGTCGGGATCGGAGGTTACGTAGATCCACCCGGTGCCGAACTCGCAGGTTTCCTGCTTGAGAAGCCCGGCCTCGAAATCGAGGACCCGGTTGTCCTCGTCCAGGGTCACCGTTTGCATCCAGGGCTTGTGGCCTTCCAGTTCGATGCGAATGGACACTTCTTCGCCCAGTACGGCATCCCTGACAGTCAGGGGGGTCACGCCCTTCTTTTCGTCGTTGATATAGACCAGAGCCCCCGGAGGAGTCGAGTTGAGCTTGATGATGCCGGTCGGTCGATCGCTTGAATCTTCCGGCAGGGGATCCCCTCCGGAGACTGCGCGTTCTTCATCGGGCTTGGCAGGCGGGGAGGAGGAATCCCCTCCCAAAAGGACCGGCCCGGCCACCGAAGCATCCAGGGCGGTGCCGTCGTTTTCACCCGGGGACAGTAACCAGACGGCCATGAGCACCAGCAGCAAGATAGCCGCGGATGCTCCACCCAGGAGCAGGTTGTGCTTTTTCCCCCGGCCCACCCGGAGGAAGTCCTCCTGAGGAACCGGCGGCGCCGGGGGCGGCCCGCCCGGCTGGCGCGGTTGTTTCGGCGTTACGACTACCCGCTCGGATTCGGGCAAAAACATCTCCTGGGGCCGGCCCACCGGGGCGGAAACCACCACCGCTTCCCCGGTGACTTCCCCGGTTATTTCCTCCTCACCGTCTTCCGGCACTTCAGCGCTGTCCCCGGCTTCGCTGCCGTCCCAGAACGCCGCTGGATCAAGCAGCGAAACGTCCTGACGCGCCGGGGCGTCCTTGACCGTGGAGGCTTTGGACACCGGAGGCTTGGCCTTGAACAATCCGCGGACGAAGCTTCCCAACTGCAGTCTTCCGTCTTCGTGACCGGAACCATTAACGCGGACCAGGTTCTCCAGTTCCGGTTCCAGGACGGCGGCACTTGGGGGCCGCCGGGTGGGGTCATTCTCCAGCAGCCGGGAGAGTATGCCGGTGATCCCGGCGGGCAACTGCTCAGGAGTGTTTTCCTCGCAGAGGCTCAGCAGCTTCTGAAGCACCCGTCCCAGGGCGAACAGATCCGAGCGGATGCTGGGTTGAAGCCCTTGCTCCTGTTCGACTGACAGGTAGACCGGGTTGGGCCCCCCCAGGCTGCCCCGCTGGTCGGCCGGGTACATCCGGAATATCCCGAAATCCTTCAGCTTGACCACGCCGTCGAAGGTGATCATCAAGTGCTCGGGTGATACGGCGCCGTGGATGATCCCCTTTCCCGCTTGACCGGAGACCTGGGCGGCTTTCAGGCCCGAACAGGCCTGCCTGACTACGGAGAGGACCTGGGGGAGCGTGAAGGATTTTTGCGAAATCTGGTCCTCACTGCGGATCTGGCGCAGGACGGCAGCCAGGGAGACTCCGTGGATGTACTCGGTCACCAGGAGCGGGCCGTTATTGTCCTTGGCAATTTCCAGCACCCGGACGATATTGTTGTGGGCGACACGCGAAACGTCGCGCGCATCGGAAAGGAATTGTTGAAGGGCCTGGCTGCTCGCCGGCCATCCCGGACGCAGCCGCTTGAGCAAGACGGCCTGCTGGGCGCCGCCGGGTTGCTGCGGCCGGACAACTTCCACCACAAAAGGGCCGTCGGTCCCCAGGCTGCGAACTCGTTCATACTTGCGCGGACTCTTGGGCGGGGGATTGCTCATCAACGGCCGTCCAGCGAATCCATGAAGGATTTTTCAGCCAGTTCGGCTCGCTTCCTGGCCCGCTCGGCCCGGCGGTTGTGCTCCTTGACATGGTAGGCCGCGAATACAAGATCGACCGACCAGGAAAACAAAGTCAGCAGGAAGGAGAAGTATGATCCGGTGAACTGGAAGAACAGAAATCCCAGAAGCGACATGAATACCAGGTAGATCCACATCTGGAACTTGCCGGCATACAGGTGTCCCAGGCCGGCCCCCGGGATGCTGGCCAGGGCCCAGGCGGGCCAGATTTTCCGGATCTTCATTTCGTCCGGCGACGGCAGGCCATCCTGGTCGAACATGCTGGGGCGGCCGAAGGGGGGATACAGGTCCTCCTCTTCCTCTTCATCCGCTTCTCCGGCTTTTGGGGCTGCTGGCACCTGGGCTTTATCCGGTCCGCGGAGGTTCTGACCTGAGGGCTGGTCTCCGGCGGGCTCGCCGAAGAACACCTGCGAAGCCTTGGTGATGGCCTCCCGGGCTTCGGCTTCCCATTCCTCGGGAACCAGGATGGAGAGCTTGCCTCCCGGTTTCCACTCGGTCCGGTGGGGAATTTCCTGCTCCCGGAGCGTGGCCGGGTAGATCTCGGCTTCCATCGGATTGGTACAGGTTACGATGGCCTTGAATACGAATCCGGTTTTATCCTCGTCGCCCATACTCAGGTTTCGAAGACCAATCCCAACAGGAAGGTGTGGTACCCGCCGCGCTTGCTTTCGGATAAAAAAACCACCGGCCGGTACGCAATGTCCAGGAAAACCCCTTCGAAGGGGGTTAGCAGGTGCAATCCGGCTTCAAAGGTGAGCCCCCAGACAGGACTGCCGGTCCGTGAGGGAAAATAGTGACCGCAGGGCCCCAGCCCCACATAGAAAGGTCCGTAGCGCCCCTGGAAATCCAGACCGAAGGTGTACATCGCCCCGGTATCGATAAAAATGGCCTGACCGTGCAGACCCCCAATGAAATGGTCGAAAACGAACAGGCCCCGCAGGCCGACGATCACGCCGTCCATCTGATTTCCGGTGGAGTACCCGGTTTCGGGGGACAGGATGAAAGTGCCGCTCTCGGGCGATCTCCACAGGAATTCGTCCTCCGCCCGGGCAGGTTGCGCGTCGGCGCAAATCGCCAGCGCCACTGCCAACATCGCGGGTCCAATCCTGCCAACCTGCCTTAATGAGTGCCGAAAATCCACCCGAACAGGCTACTCGCAAACCGTCCGATGGTCAACTTCCTGCTTTGGCAGTAATTTTTGGTGGAACGAGCGAAACCCATATGATATCTTCCTAAATTCATTGGATTGGCAGGGGCGGAATGCCACCGAGACGGTACTATTTCCGGTCAAAAGACGGCAGCACATTGGGGCCGGTCAGCCTCAATGTGGTGGCGGAAATGATCCGCTCGGACAAGGTCAAGGCCAACACTCCCATTTCGGTGGACGGCGACGAGTTCCGTCCGATGAAATCCTTTCCCGAGTTGGCCACCCTTCTCTCGGTGGACATGGATTCCTCGATCAACAAGAGACCCGACGACGCGGTCGTTATGGACGACTCGCCCACCTACTCGGGCACCCTGGCCGAGGTCAGTTTTCCGAAACTGCTGTTCCACTTCACGGTTTCAAAGGCCACCGGTCGTCTGATGCTTTTCAACCAGACGGTCAAGAAAGAACTCTATCTGGCCAACGGCAAACCGGTTGCCGCCACCTCCACCCTGGAACGGGATCAGCTGGGCCAGCATCTGGTAAGGAGCCAGTTGCTTACTGACGGGCAGCTGAAGCAGATTCTGGCGGACGCCGCAAAAGACCAGCAGCGCCTGGGAGATTACCTCATTCAGAAAGGGATCGTCAGTCCGCATGATCTGGTCGACCGCCTGCGCCAGCAGTTGCTCGAGAAAATCTACGAGATCTTTTTCTGGCGGGTGGGGCGCTATTCTTTTTACGATGGGCAGGAGTACTCCGGCTCGCTGCTGCCGATGAACTTGAACCCCTGGGAGGTCATCGTCGAGGGCGTTCGTCAGGGCTACGAGCACGGCGAGCTTCAGGAGGTTCTGGAGCCTTACCACGACCGCTTCCTGCTCCCCGGGAACTACGAACACGTTCATCCCAGTCAGCTGGGGCTGCAGCCGGTCGAGATCAAGGTGTTCAACCTGGCCAGCCCCCATCGCACCGTCGGTGGGCTGCTTTCGCGCATTGGGGTCAGCCCAAAGGCGGAAAAAAGTGTTCTTTCAATGATGTACCTGGGCCTGGAGCTGGGCTTGCTGGCTCTGGGGGAGGAGGCTCAGGGGGCCGCTTCGACTCCCGAGGACCTCGATGCTGCCGACGAGTGGGATCAGGAGATGGAATCTGCCGACGGGATCATAGACGGGCAAACCGAACGGGAGGTTCCCGGGGGGTTTACCGCCACTCCCCCGGTCAGCTCCGAGGAGGAAAACCTCCTCAAGTATCTCAACGAACTCAAGGGCATGAATTTTTTCGGGCGCCTGGGCCTGGATACCACCGTGGGTTCCGCCGCGGTCAGCAAGGCATTCATGGACATAGCCCGGACCTACCATCCGGACAACGTCCCTCAGGATGCACCCGGGCGGGTCCGCGACCTGTACTCGGAGATCTTCGCCCTGCTGAACGAAGCCCAGCAGAAACTCACAAACGACAGCAGCCGGGCGGCCTACCTGGAAGCCCTGGAATCCGGACTGAAGGACGACCAGGTGGACGTGGGCTACATCATCGAGGCCGAGAACATCTTCGCCCGGGGCGAGGCATTGCTCAACGCCCGAAAATACTCCCAGGCTCTGGAGAAATTCGACGAAGCCATCAAGCTCAACGCCGAGGAGGGGGAGTTTTACATATACCGTGGATACGCCATGTTCATGGCCAAGCCCGCACCCGAGGGAAGCTTCGTTCAGCAGTGCATTCAGGAGATCGGCAGGGGTCTGAAGATGCGCGACAACAAGGTGGCCGCGGGTTTTCTGTTCCTGGGCCGCATGCAGAAGAAACTCGGCAACCAGCAGGACGCCAGGAAATTTTTCGAGAAAGTGCTGAGCATCGAGCCCAACCACAAGGAAGCCTCCAGCGAGCTGCGCTTGATGTCCATGCGCAAGGAAAAGAAAGGATTCTGGAAAAGAAAATGAGATTGAAAACACTGCTCGAAAATCTGAAGGAAAAGACCGTGCAGGAATTGAATGCTATTGCCAAGAAGTACGGCATCTCCGGCTACTCCAAGCTCGGCAAGAGCGATCTGATCAAACTGGTGCGCCGGAAACTAAAAGCGCTGTCCGCCGGCAAGACCAGTAAGAAACCCGCCCGGTCCAAACCCAAGAAGAAAAAGGCCCCGGCCAAGAAAAAACCCGCGCGCCGCACCGCCAGGCCCAAAGCCAAGACCAAGACCAGCACCAGGTCAAAGAAGAAGCGATCCAAACGGGCCGGCGAGGGAGGGATGATCCTGCTACCGCGGGATGCCGAGTGGCTGTATGTCTACTGGGATCTGACCGTTCAGCAGGAGACCTTGCTCAAGTCCAGCGGAGTGCCCACCCTGCGCCTGCTGGGGCATCCCGAGCGCAGGGAACTGAAGCGAATTCCGCTGTCCCCCGGAGCCAGGAGCTGGCATATCCAGGCCACCACCATCGACCGCGACTATATCGCCGAGTTGGGTGTGGTCGACTGGCGGGGAGTATTCCGGCCGCTGTTGGCCTCCAATCCGGCCTCCACGCCGCCGGCGGAGGTTTCTGGCAACTTCCAGGCGCTGTTCGGGGAATTCAAGCCCGGCGAATTACCGAAGCCGCAACCGACTCCCCAAGACGCCGACCAGGACAAGGCCAAGCGCATGGGCAAGCTCTCCTACAGCAAGGAGGCCGGTACCGATTCGGCGTCCTCCCACGATTTCCTCCGTCGGAAATAGATGATCGCCGTCAAGGGTTACCTGGCGCCGGTTCTGCACGCCCACCTGCCTTTCGTGCGTCACCCGGAGCACGACGAGTTCCTGGAGGAGGACTGGCTCTACCAGGCAATCACCGGGTGCTATGTGCCCTTGCTGAAGGTCTGCGAGTCACTGATCCGTGACCGGATCCCTTTCCGGTTGACTCTGGTGGTCACTCCCACGCTTGCGGAGATGCTTGCCGACGATCTGTTGATGTCACGCTTCCGCAGCTATCTGGGGCGCCGGATCAAACTGGCCGAACGCGAGGTCCACCGGACCCGCCGGCAGCCGGGTTACAACAAATTAGCGCGAATGTATCTGCAGCGTTTCACGAAGATCCGTGC
>Ga0272442_10001901_pt1 | contig 30965 bp, 38 predicted proteins | sample SSMForm2O_FD_200262 | JGI IMG/M metagenome (GOLD analysis project Ga0272442, IMG submission 200262) | Marine sediment archaeal communities from Little Sippewissett salt marsh, Falmouth, MA, United States - SSM-Form-2O | ecosystem: Environmental > Aquatic > Marine > Wetlands > Sediment ... | reverse complement strand
CGAAGACCACCCCCGACTCCCCGAATCCCACTACGCGCTGTCGAAGCTCGCCGGCGAGGTGATCGCAGAGCAGTTCAGCCGTTGGTGCGGCATCCCTTTCGTGGCCCTCAGGATCTCGAACATCATGGAGGAGCGGGACTACGAAGCCCGATTCCCAGGATTCTGGGACGACCCAAAGATCCGTGCATGGAACCTCTGGGGATATGTCGACGCACGCGACGTGGCACAGGCCGCGAGGCTCTCACTGACGGCGGATGTGGTCGGCGCGGAGCCGTTCATCGTGGCAGCATCTGACACATGTATGACCCGCGACAGCCTCGACCTCATGGGCGAGGTCTATCCGAATGTGCCGATCCACGGGACGGTGGAGGGTCACCAGACGCTGCTCTCGATCGACAAGGCAAGGCACGCACTTGGGTATGAGCCGCAGCACCATTGGCGGGACTACGTCGAGGATCCGACGAGTCGCCGCTAGGACTTCTCCAGAGGCGTCTCGAGTGTGTCGGCGATCCCATCGGCCCATGCCGCGATCTCATCCCAATCGCGGAAGTCACCGTCGGGCGCTCGCACCGCGATCATCATCGCTCGTTCACCGAAACCCAGCTCGTTCTTGTCGATTCTACCGGCGAAGATTCGGTGTTCGACGGGAGCGACCAATTCGACGATTCCCGCCACGTCGACCGGCTCCTCGTCGGGTTTCGGCGGATCGCCCAGTGGGCCGCTCGAAAACGCCCACACCGGAGGGCGTGGATCGGAGTCGGCGATCCGCACGGCAAGGGTCTTTGCGTCCTTGAGCCAGTGGCCCGCATACACCGCGCTGCCCAGCACGATGGCGTCATAGCCGGCGTCCGGCTTGGCGTCGTTGGGTTCGGCGACGGTGACGTCGAACCCTCTTTGGCGGAGCGTCTCGACGATACTGTCGCCGACTTCCGTGGTGGCGCCATGTTTCGAGGCTGCCGATACCAGAACCCGCATATCACCCTCTCATTCGATCCCGATGCCGAGCGTACGTCGCTCACTGCGGGCCGTCCAGCGGAGCGTCAGCGTGGGAGTGCATGCGATACAGTGGGGGCATGGATTCCGTCATACCCATCGAATGGGTCGAGAACTCGCGAGCAAGGACCATTGCCGCCAGTGAGGCCGTCGGGGAGCTGTTCCCGAGAGAGGTATTCGAACAAACGCGCAACTTCCACCGGCAGATACCGGGCTATCAGATCAGCCCGCTGCGAAACCTGTCGAACCTCGCCTCCATGGTGGGTGTTGGCGGAATCTGGGTGAAGGACGAATCGCAGCGGCTGAGCCTGAACTCGTTCAAGGTGCTCGGCGGATCGTTCGCGATCTATAGCTTCATCAAGTCCTTGCTCGGCCTCGAGGGCAAGGCGCTCTCGTTTGGTGAGCTGATTTCGGACGAAACGCGAGCGAAGCTGGGAGACCTCACGTTCGCGACCGCCACGGACGGCAACCACGGCCGAGGGGTCGCCTGGGCAGCAGACAAGCTGAATTGCCGGGCCGTGATCTATGTCCACAAGGACACGTCGCAGGCCCGTATTGACGCCATCGCCGGCTACGGAGCGGATGTTCGCGTCGTTGACGGAACGTACGACGATGCCGTGCGGCAAGCCAGCGTGGATGCCCAGAAGAACGGATGGCAGGTCATATCGGATACGTCGTGGGAAGGGTACGAAGACATACCGAAGTGGGTCATGCAGGGATACACGACGATGCTCTCGGAAGCACAGGAGCAACTCGCCGGTCAGGGCCTCGTGAAGCCGACACACGTGTTCGTCCAGGGTGGTGTTGGGGCATTGGCGGCTGCCACAGTCGGGTTCTATTCGTCCCGGTTTGGGTCGGATCGCCCGACGACGGTGGTCGTGGAGCCCGCTACCGCCGAGTGTCTGCTCGAATCCGCCCGCATCGGCGACGGTTCTCCGCATTCCGTCGATGGCGACCTGCAGACGATCATGGCTGGACTTGCGTGCGGTGAGCCCAGCCCGATCGCATGGCGTGTGCTGTGGGACAACGTTGACGCATTCCTCGCGTGCCCCGACTACGTAGCGGCCAAGGGGATGCGTGTGTATGCCACTCCGCTCTCCGGTGACCCGTTCGTCGTATCGGGGGAGTCGGGGGCGGTTAGCTTGGGTGCCCTGATGTTCGTATCCGAGTACCCGGAGTTGGCCGGCTTGAAGGACTACCTGAAGCTCGGTCCGAATTCCCAGGTCCTCTTGATCAACTCCGAAGGAAACACCGATCCAGACGAGTTCCGCCGAGTTGTGTGGGAAGGTGCGAATTCGGTCCCGAGGGAGTATCGCTGGAACTCGACCGGGTCGTGGCCGACTAGTAGTTGACGAAGCGACCGATCAGCTTGACGATTTCGACGATCGTCGCAATCGCGAGGGCGCCGATGACGGCCACGATGAGGATTCGGATGAGCGACTCCCAATCGAAGTCGTAGGCCGCAAAGTCGAAAGGGAAGACCCGATAGGTGAGGGCGAGCACGGCGATCATGAGCACGTTCAGCGTGATTCGGCCGGCCGAACGAAACCACGCCGCGTCGTAGAGGATCCAGATGCCGTTGACACCAATGCTTGTCAAGAGGAACCCGTTGATGATCGGCAATAGCTGCTCGAGATCGTCGGTGAGGAATGGGATCTGATTCCCTTCGGGCAAGTTGTTGACCCCGACGAGGATCCCGATGCTGAACGCGATCGCCAGACCGTAGCCGAGTCGCCTCACTCCGGCCGGCACCGACTCGGTCTGCCCGGGATGTGGTGTTGTCATCACATGGCCCCCTGTCACACGGCGCGAATCCGTGTCGTACTTAGGTTTCGGCTCCGCTCCGTGGCACCTGAAGTGAGACTTTGCGGCGGAACGGGTGAAGGCGCGGGACACAGCTTCCGACGGCCCTGGCCCGCGCGACGTGGGCGGCACCAAAAACCACTGAATTGCTAGCGCGTTGGTGCCGACCATAGAGGAACGGACCAACCGGAGAGCCATCGAGGACACCAGCAGGGGTCACGAACATGAAATCTTCTCCAAACCAGAGGTATCGCGTGATGTGGCGGACTGGGCACTTCGCGTGGCAATTGGTGCGGCCGCCCTATTCGCAGCGGTGTGAGACCGAGGTATGGTCATGATGAGTTCGGAGGTACGAATGAATGCAGCAATCCGCCGCTTGTGGGTCAACCTCATGGATAGCCGCGGCGCGGGCATGGTCGAGTATGCGCTCCTTGTTGCCTTCATCGCGATTGCCCTGATTGCCGCCGTTACGGCCGTCGGCACCGGCCTGATGGCCAGCTTCACCGGTAGCGCTGAGGCCGTGGACAACATCATTCCCTGAGGCCGGACCCGCCCAACAGCCAATTCGTGTCGGACAACGACGGTCCTTCTACGTGGTGGCTGTCGTGTCCTGCACGTCTACCTGGAGCCCGATCGGGCACGCAACACCCGTAGGTTGCATGCCGCAGTATCCCTCTGCTGCGATCGGATGGGCCGGTGGCGCGACCGCGCCAAAGTAGAAGTCCTTTGGGTCGATGCCACCTCGAGCCAGGTTGCGTGCCAGATACTGCTGGTGGTACTCCTCGGCATAGAAGAAGTCCGTCGCCGGTTGGATGTCGGTTGTGATCTCGCCGAACCCGGCCGCTGCCAGATCCGCACCGTACCGATCTCGCGAAATGAGTGCCTCCGTCTGCTGAGCCGGTGTTGTGGTGTAGATCGCCGACCGGTACTGGGAGCCGCGATCCGGGCCCTGACGCATGCCCTGCGTGGGGTCGTGAGCCTCCCAGAATCGCTTCAGCAGCGCCCCGAACGACACGACCTTGGGATCGTACACCACCAGCACTGCTTCGGTGTGGCCGGTGCGACCGGAACACACATCTTCATACGTTGGGTTCTTTGTAGTCCCGCCTGCATACCCGACCGCTGTCGCAAGAACGCCGGCGGTGAGCCAGAACTCCCGCTCTGCCCCCCAGAAGCAGCCCATTCCGAACAAGACCGTCTCCGAACCCTCCGGGAACGGTGGGGTGATGGCGGCTCCGGTGACGTAGTGCCTCCCGCTGATCTCGATCGGTGTATCTCGATCCGGGAGGCCGCGGTCGCTGCGATCCGGATCGGCGTTGCGTGACTTCCACATGGTGTCGTCAACGCTACCGGCATCGGATTCGTTCCGCATGGTTTCGGTCGGCGGCCGGGAATGCTAGCTCTAGAAGACCGAAGTGCGTACAATTGCAAGCATGGTGCCATCGACCACGGATCAAGAGCTTCCGCAGGGCTACCCGGAACACCTCGCCGGGTCGTTCGAACTGGTGGACGGGCGGACGGTGCGGATTCGTCCGATCCTGCCATCCGACGCGACGGAGATTGCCGAAGCGATCGAAAGCGCCGATCGCGAGACCTTGCTGCATCGCTTCTTCACGGCAGCTCCCCACATCACGGATCAGCAGATTCACTATCTCGCTGAGGTCGACTATCAGCGCAGGCTGGCCCTGATCGCCAGCGACGACGACGGTCGCGGCGTCGCCGTCGCACGATACGAATGCCATCCGCAGAGTCGCATCGCTGAAGTTGCGGTTGCTGTGGATCCGGCATGGCGAGGCCAGGGCATCGCCACGGAACTGCTCCGCCTCCTCGAGGAACCGGCTCGGGAGAACGGGTTTGAGGCCCTTGACGCGGTGTATCTCCCCGACAACCACGCGGTCGCCCGGGTGTTCCAGAACCTCAACTACAGCCCTGCCAGGATCGAAGACGGGATAGCTACCGTCTCGAAGGAACTGGTCTGACGAACAAGCCGGCTGCGACTCCTGCTGTCTCTGAACACGGTACCCTGCGGTTATCGGCACGTCCGGGAACGAACAGATCCCGAGACGTCTGACTATCGCCGGTGGAAGGAAGCCGCATGGAGCCCGTGAGGAGCCTGCACGACCTCCTCGATTTGCAGGACGTCGATTCTCAGATCGACCGATTCATTGATCAGCGACAGAACCTTCCGGAGCTCAACCAGTACCGCGCTGCTCATGAGGAGACGGTGAGGATCACCGCTGATCGCGACACCACTGCCGAGCGTCTCCGAGAGACCGAGTTGGCAATCGACAAGACGAGTGGTGAACTCGAAATCACTCAGCAGAAGGCGGGCGCCGAAGAGATGCGGCTCTACGCCGGAGGGTTGAGCGCCCGCGACGCCGACTACCTCCGTCGGGAAGTGGAGCTTCTCAAGGGCAAGATCGGCTCCATGGAGGAAGAGATCCTCGAACTCATGGAGGCTCGAGAAGAGATCGAAGGTGATCTCGCTCGATCGAATGCTGATCTCGAATCAGAGAGCGCCCACAAAGCGGAGCTCGAAGCCGGCATCCGAGAATCCTGGAGGGTGATCGACGCGGAACTGGCGGTGAAGGAGCAGCGCAAGGCCGAAATCGTCCCGCTGATCGACGAGGATCTCATCGAACTCTACGAGAAACTGCGCCAATCACGCGACGGCCGCGCTGTTGGAGCGCTGAACAACGGTGTGTGCGGGGCCTGCAACCTCATGCTTTCGTCCGCTGAGGAGAACGAAGCGAAACGCCAGAATCCACCACGCTGTATTCACTGCCGGGCAATCCTCGTTCCCTAGTCGCAGATGTTGTTCTGGCACGTTGGTGCAACCATCGCATTCACCCGCTACGCCTTCCGTGACGAGGCGATGGATCTCCGCTTTCTCGCGGTCGGCGCGATCCTTCCTGATCTGATTGACAGCCCAATCGGGCTGGTGTTCTGGTCACATCTCCAGACGGTGCGCCTCGCGGCCCATACCCTTGTCTTCGCGACGGTGCTGCTTGTCGCCGTGATGGCAGCGACCCGACGCGGCCGACCAAGAAAACGCTGGATGCCGCTTGCAATCGGCGTGCTGCTCCACCTCGTCCTCGACGCGATGTGGCGGTTCCCGTTGACGTTGTGGTGGCCGTTCCTCGGTTGGGAGTTCGATGCGACCTCCTTCGTGTCGGTTGGCGCCTATCTGAAATGGCTCCTCACGGACCTTCGAACCTGGGGTTTGGAAGCTGTGGGCCTGGCGTATCTCGCTGCATTGGCGTACCGATCCGACTTGGGTGACCCAGACGCTCGTCGATTGCTGGTCACGACGGGTCGGGTTCAGGCTCCGATTGGTCGGTGATCCGCCACGCCCGCCAAGCCATGCGCGTGGCGAGGAGGATCAGGAACACCCCGAACATCCGTCGGAGCAGATCGGCATCGAGTTGGAGGGCTACACGGGCACCAAGCACCGCTCCGGCAATGCCCGCGAGGCCGATGGGGATCGAAAGATGCCAGCGAACGTTGCCCATCCTCGCATGAGCAATCGTTGCGACGATGGCTGTCGGGAAGATGACTGCGAGCGACGTGCCTTGCGCGATATGTTGCTCGAAGCCAAAGAGCACAACGAGGCTCGGCACGAAGATTACGCCGCCACCGAGTCCGAGCGCAGCCGCCATCGCCCCGGCGAACAGTCCGAGTGTAATGAGTGCGACGACCTCGAGCATGATCAGAGCACCATCCTCACGCCGGCGATTGCCAGCACGATGGCAAAGGTGATGGCGAGCGCTCGTTCGTTGATCCGCTCCGCGATCCATGCGCCGGCCCAGGCGCCGGCGACCGAACCGATGAGGATGAGCCCAGCGGCTCGCCAGTCGACGTTTCCGCTTATACCAAATGCAAGCATGGCGGCTGCGGATGACATCACGATGGTTGCCGTCGAGGTGCCGGACGCCTGTCGCTGAGTGAGCGCCAGCCACAGGACGAGTCCGGGAACGACGATGACGCCGCCGCCTACTCCGAAGAGTCCGGCAACGATGCCTGCAACCGCACCGAGGGCGATCGCTTTGATGAGCGCTGCGTTCACAGGCAGGCAAGGTACTCGTTCTTGGCGCCGGCACCTAGGAGGCCCACCTCGTTAGCCTCCACGAACGATGAAGCGGATGCTGCCATTCCTGATCATGTCGGCGCTGGTCGCGGCCGGATGTGGCGCGGCCGGGGACGACCCGGAGAGCTCTCCCGCCGCTGTTGTTGCCGGTTGGGCCGAGTCGGTCGAGGTGCGAGACTTCGACGCTGCAACCGATGCCGTCTTCGAGCCTTCGCTCGTGATCGTGCTCGCAGCCGAGAACAATCTGCCGGCTGCGGACACCGTGTCAATGCTCAACGACGGGATCACACCGGCTGCGGCGGCCGCATACTGGTCCTCGTTCCGCGACGGCTTTGACGCGTTCGCTGGTCGCCCAATCTCGACACTCAACGTCGGAGTCTCATCGGAAATCGAAGCCGGCGGCGAGATGTGGGCCAGCGTGAAGGTGAGTGTGCAGGAAGCTGCATCTGCCCCGGCGTTCACGCGCGACGCCGATGGGTGGGAGGTCGACATGGTCGCAACGCTTGCGCCGGGGTTCGTTGAGCCGCTGCTCGGCTATCTGCAGGCAGCGCCGGACGGCGAAGACGGAGCGACAATCCGCGAAGCGTACGCGACCGTCGTCGTCCCCGCCATGTGGGCAGCGATCGAGGCGGGGGGACACGATGACGAGTTCGCTCGTCGAGCGCTCGTTCTCATCGAAGCTTCGGGCGGCTAGTGAACGAGTGAGCGGAGTTCTGGGAGAACCAACGCACCGAGCATGGCGATCGTTGATTCCTGGTCCAAGGACGTCGTCTGGATCGTCACCACGTCGGCGCCGATCTCAGTGACCAGCGGCCGATATGCGTCGACATAGTCCTCCGGCTCTGAGACGATGCTGTACGCGCCCAGCACCTCGCCGCGGTCGAGGTTATCGGCACGCCGCCGCAGATCCGCCGGGTCAACCGCTTCGAGGCGTCCCGGCGCCCTGAGGCCCCGCCACGCTCCCAATGCCTGCCATGCCTCGTCCGCGGACTTGGCTCGAACCGTCCAGCGGCTGGCTGCGATCGTCGGGAGGGTGCGGCCGGCGTCGGCGGCTGCTGCCGCGGCCGGATCGATTACTCGTTCCTTCGTCGTGAGCGGATCGCGGACCGACGTGATGACTCCCTCGGCCATCGTTGCGGCGAGTGCGGCAGATTTCGGGCCGCCGGCAGCCATCCAGATGGGCAGATCAGAGATCGGGGGACTGTAGAGCTTCGCTCGATCTGTGTGATACCAATCGCCATCGAACGTGAGCTTCTCCCCGTCGAGGAGGCGGCGCATGATCTCGAGGGCCTCGCGCATCCGAGCGGCGCGCTCTGCATACGCGGGGAACGGGTAACCGAGCGGGCCCTCATTCAGGTTCTCTCCCGTTCCGACGCCGAGCCTGAACCGACCACCGGACAACCGGTCGATGGTCGCGGCGGCCTGAGCGACAACCGCTGGGTGGTACCGAAACAGGGGAGTTGTCACTGCCGTGACCATCTCAACCCGCTCGGTCGCGACCGCGATCGCACCCAAGGTGGAGAAGGCGTAGCCGGCCGCTGACACGTCATCAACCCACGGATGGAAGTGCTCGGACACCATCACGGCATCGAAGCCCGCCTGCTCGGCAAGGACGGCATGCCGAACGAGGTTCTCCGGCTGAAACTGCTCGTGTCCACAGAAATAGGCAAAGCGGGTCATCGTTCCTCCAATTCCCGAGCGATCCTAGGGGTGCGGTGAGCCAGACCGCGCCGCTTGGGCACGCTGTACGCACGCGGTTGCGCACTCCAGAATCCACGTTCTCCCGTGTAACCTCACCACCGCCTGCGCAATCGAACCACCAGGGTTTCGACCGAGGGAGGGTCATGTCCATACAGAAACTTGCGTCTGAGCTCCTCGGCACATACGTGCTCGTGCTCGGCGGTACGGCGGCCATCGTTTCAGCGGCGGCGGGCGACGCCCCGACGAACATCGTGATCGTCGCCTTCGCGTTCGGATTGGCGCTGATGGCAGCCCTGTACGCGTTCGGTGAGATCTCCGGTGGGCACTACAACCCGGCCGTGAGCCTCGCCATGACGCTCGACGGCCGGATGGACCCTCTGTCGATGGCCGGGTACTGGGTCGCGCAGATCGTTGGGGCAACACTCGCATCGCTGACGCTGCTGGTGGTAACGAGCACCGAGACGGTTGCGGGTACGATGACCACGCTCGGTGAGGGTGTCGAGGCTTGGGAAGCCTTCCTCATGGAGATGGTATTCACGGCGATCTTCCTCGCCGTGATTCTGAAGGTCACCAAGAGCGCCAACTCGATGAAGACGGCATTTCTCGGAATCGGCCTCACACTCACGATGATTCATCTCGTGCTGATCCCGTCTACGGGGACGTCGGTGAATCCGGCCCGCTCACTCGGCCCGGGAATCGTCGGAGGGGTGTGGACCGATCAGTGGTTGTACTGGATCGCCCCGCTCGTCGGCGCAGCACTCAGCTGGGGCATCTATAGGTTGGTGACGTCGGGCGACGCCGAGTAGACACAGGAACGTTCATGTGGTGAGAGGGGTCGTCCTACGGCGATCCCTTTTTCCCGTCCCGCTCCCGACGGGACGGATAGGCGCCGAGCGCCACGACGCCGGTCGCGAAGAGAATTACGACCCACCACCGGATCAGGCCTTGTTCCGGCACAAAGCCGAGGACGACGCCGGCTGAGATCGCGACAATCGACGCAACAACGCCGAACGCAATGACGGGTGCCGGTGGCGGAGGGGTCGCTCGTACGCGCGGTTCGAAGCGCCCGAAGAGCGCGATGACCCCCAACAGGGCGGCAGTCAGCACAGCCAGCCATATGGGCCGGGTGAGCCACCAGGCCGTCGTCAGCGGTTCGATGGAGAACCCGAAGCCGACGCCGTAACCGATGAGAACGATGATCGCGAGCGTTGGTAGATGCCAGATGTAGACGGTCATCATGACGGTATGAAATCCGACGACAAACGTCCATGGCCGTTCGCGGTGCATCCACCGGCTTGTCGCCGGTTCGGCGAGGCGGATGACGGCGTACTGGAGCAGTGAAAGGACGGCGAGCGCAGCCGTCGGGGGGAGTGTGTTGTTTTCGGTGGCTCCGGGGACACCGACCATCGAGATTGGATAGGGCCCGGCAAGTGTGAGAGCGAACAGGGCTCCAACAGCGATCGGGATTGCCGTCACCAAGAGAGCGGTCGCCGGACGGTGGCGCTCCGTTGCCCAGCGATAGCCAAGCTGGTGGGCCGTGAGCCAGACAAACCCGAAGTTGAGCCACCCGATCCAGTCGAGCCCGGTGGTGTAGCGGGCCCAATCCACCCCGAAGGCGAGGACGAGGCCAAGCACGACCGACCACAATCCGAGACGGGACCAGAGCCAGACTGTGGCAGGCACGGCGAGGATCACAACGAGATAGACGGCAAGGAACCACAGCGGGGTGACGACCGCAAAACTCCCGGCGCGGATAAGGGATTGGTCCACGCCAAGAAGGCCGGCGCCGATGGAGATCACCGACCACACGGCAAGGAACGGGACGACGGGGGTCATCAGGCGACGGAATCGTGCCGTGATCCACGTACCGATCGAACGCTGGTTCCTCAGGGCTGAGTGGTACGAGAGCCAGTTTGCGTAGCCCCCGACAACGAAGAAGACGGGGATCACCTGGATGAACCAGGTCAGCCAGTGTGTCCACGCTGCGAGTTCGAGGATGTTGGTGAAGCGGAGTGCTCCATCCGGTTCGACGTAGACGGCCGAAGCGAGCCAGTGGCCGACCACCACAATGATCAGCGCGGCCGCCCGGTAGAAGTCGATCGCGCGGTTGCGCGTCGGCGGCGTCCGGGCGGCGAGGTCGCTGATGCGAGACATCAGGTACGAGCCTACGGTCTGGGACGTTGGAGGGCCACGAGCCACCTCGCCGTCCGTTGCGGAACCGCCGGAGCCCCACGAGAGCAACAGACCGAGGGCGCCCCCGCGTGGAGACGCCCTCGTTGGTGCGAGTTCGCGTGTAAGCCGGATCCTGTCGTGGACGGCCATCTATCTGGGACCAGCATTGCTGCAGGCCTCGCGCGGTCTACCCGGGACGTAGCGGGCGGGCCACCCTGTCCCTGCTCGACCTTGCTCCGGATGGGGTTTGCAAAGCCGTTCCGGTCTCCCGGGACGCTGGTGGTCTCTTACACCACCGTTTCACCCTTGCCTGTTCGCCGCTCGATTCCTCGAGCAGCCGCGAAACCAGAGGTTCCGTGAACCCGTCGTCCGAGGGACGACAGGCGCCATCGGCGGTCTGCTCTCTGCTGCACTTTCCGTCGGGTCGCCCCGCCTGGGTGTTGCCCAGCATCCTGCCCTGTGGAGTCCGGACTTTCCTCGACCCGAAGGCCGCGGCCGCCTCGCGAACTCGCATCAAGAACGCTAGCGGGAGCAACCTCGTTCCCGCACATGAAGGCGCCCCCAGAGGATCCGGGGGCGCCTTCACTACGGACTACGTCTCAGATGAACATCGTCTGTGCGCCGTCGATGATTTCCATGAAATCGCCGACGTTGAGCACGCCGTCGAGCCCGTCGATCATGTCGTCCTCCGTGAGGCCGAACATGTCCACCGACATCTTGCATGCCCAGAGATGGCAGCCCATGTCCTGGAGATGCAGCAGGAACGTTGGGACGTCCGGGATATCGAGTTCATCCATCTGCTTCTTCATCTGCTTGGTGGCCATCGTGGTCATCCCAGGGAATGGGGCGAGGGCCGCAGGCATATGCGTTGCGGGGTTCCCGACGGGGGAGAACTTGAGGTTCCCCATCGTCTTCTTGTTGATCATGTCCATGCCCCAGAACGTGAAGAAGATATGCGTTTCGATACCTTGCTCAAGCGCTCCGCTGGCCATGATGAGGCCCGGGTAGGCCATGTCGAGAGAACCCTTCGAGCACACGAATGAGATCTTCCGCTCTGGGTCATCGTCTCCAAAATCGGGCACGATTGGTGCGTCGGTCATATCGATCCTCTCTAGATGCAGCCCGCAGGCTTCGGAAGGCCGGAGACGTAGGACATCTTCCTGGCCGGCTTCTTCGGGAACAGCTGGAAGAGCGACTTGGTTGGAATACCGCCGACGGCCGTGACCCTTCGCAGCGTCGCTGTCTCGCCCTGCTCTTGGTAATCGGAACGCAGGAACGAAATGACCTGCCAGTGATCGTCGTTCAGGTCATCGATCCCGATGTTGGAGGCGAGCTCCTTCGCCAGGTCTTCGTTCCACTCGTCATACTCCGTGAGGAAGCCCTCCTCGTCGACGTGGACTTCCTGGCCGCCGATGGTCGTTACCGGCATCACGCACCTCCTTCAGGTGAGTTGGTTGTTTGTTGGGCCTTGATGGTGGCCGCCGCCGACTCAGTCTCCGAGGCGGAAACGACCTTGAACGTGTTGAGCGCCCGTGCGAGCCCGCGCCGCACCTCGGGGTCTCGCATCTGGCTGGCGAGGGAGAGCAACCCGGGTGGTTCGGCGGGTTCGAGTTCGGCCGCTGCCTGCTGACGCTGGAGGGCATCCAGCATCCGTTGCGCAACGGCGAGCATCTCGGGCTGGGTCAAGTCCTTCAGGATGTCAAGCATCTGGACGATGTTGTCGCCGAGCGCCTCGACGTCTTCCTTCGAGTACGTCGTGACGATCCGCTCGACGATGCCGAGCAGGGCACCGGCGAACTCGAAGTAGCCCCGCTGCTCGAAGTCTTCGAGCGTGGTGAGGATCTTCGTGACGGCCTCGCTGGTGAGCGGGCCGGCATCATCGAGGAGATCCATGAGGCTCTCGAAGCGAGCCATAGCGTCCTCGATGTTCTTCGTGTTGCGCAGGATGCGCCGCAGCAGGCGCAGCATATCCTCGGGTTGCACCCACTCCTGGACGGCTTCGAGTTCGTGGCTGGCGAGCGTCATCGCCTCGCCGGCGATGGGAGCGAGATCGGTACGCAGCTCGTCCCATTGCTGCCTCCGTAGGCGTTGCTCTCTGAGCTCTCCGACGAGGAGGTCCATCTGGACGGACATCACGTCGATCTTGCGCTCGAGTTCGGCGATCCGGTCGGTGGAGATGGTCGTCATCGCACTCCCTCGTTGATCTTGCCCGCCATCAGCATCTCGTGGGGGAGCGGCAGTTCCTTCCCCCGCAGGAGCATGTTCCAGTACGTCCACTTGAAGATCATCTTGCCCCAGTGGTTCATCTCGGTCTCACGCAGCAACGTAAACGGTCCAATGCCTGGGAGCGGGTACTTGCCAGGAAGAGGCTCTGTGTCGTAGTTGAAGTCGATCAAGAGACCCTTGCCCTGGCCGGACTCGATGAAGCAGTTAGCATGCCCGTCGAATTCGAGGAGCATTGGCAGGCCCTCGATGTAGCGCAGGAAGTTCTCCGTAAACACCTCGACGGCGAAGTGCGCGACCGAACCAGCCTTCGACGTCGGCAGATCGGCCGCATCCCCGAGTGCGAAGATGTTGTCGTATTCCTTCGATAGGAAGTTCCCGCTGTCGACCGGGACGTAGTTCCCCTCGTTGCCGAGACCCGAGCGAGCGACCACTTCAGCACCCATGTTCAATGGGATCGTGACGAGCAGGTCATAGTCGATCTCTCGCTCATCGTACGAGACGAGCTTCTTCTCTTCGGCGTCGACGCGCTCGAGGTAGAAGTCAGCCTCGAGGTTGACCTTCTTGTCCTCGAGCAGGTTGCCGAGATGTTTTGCGGCGATCGGCTTTGTGAACGCACCGTCCAGCGGTGTTACGTAGGTGAGGTCGACGTTGTCCCGGATACCCTTGTCCCGGAAATAGGCATCGGCCAGGAAGATGAATTCGAGCGGCGCCACTGGGCACTTGATCGGCATCTCCACGATGTTGAGGACGAGCTTGCCGCCTTCCCAGAACCGAAGTGCCTCGCCAAGCGCGACCGCTCCCGGGAGGGTGTAGAAGTCGTGAATCGTCTTGCCGTATTCGGGTCCTTCGAGGCCGGGCGTCTCATCCGGGCGTATCGAGGTGCCGGTGGCGATCACCAGATAGTCGTAGTCGACGATCGTGCCGTCTGCCAGTCTCACCTGGTTCTCGGTGGGCTCGATCAGGTCGATCTCGGCCTCGACGTAGGCGACGCCGTTCGGGACGAAGTCGACCTCCGGCTTCACGACATCGTCGGGCCTGTAGATCCCGAACGGGATGAACAGGAACCCAGGCTGATAGTAGTGGGTCGGCTGCTGGTCGATCATCGTGATCGACCACTCGTCCGGGCCGAGGCGTGGTCGCAGCTTGGCAGCCACCATCGTGCCGGCCGTGCCGGCGCCGAGAATCACGAGCTTCTTCACATTCTGCTCCTTGTCATGTGGTTGGTCTGTCGTTCTTCGGTTGCGATACTGGAGAGGTGCCGTGCGAGGACCGGGATGGCGGCGAGGAATCGTTCCTGGTCCTCGGGTCCGATGCGGTGGACGTCTTCGATGCTTTGTTCAACGATCGGAAGCGGTACACGCGACTCCGCTGCGATCTCTTGGATGCGCCGCTCCGACGGAGGCCACTCGTCCGGAGCGATACCGCCGGAAATGACCATACCGGCGAGTTCGTTTCCGATCCGGATGAACGCCCTCGTGCAGAGGAATCCGAGATGGCTGGGACGAAGGCGAGGTTCGAAATCGTATTGGCCGCCGAGAGCGTTCCATTCGGCGATGCAGCGGTCAAGGGCCGTAGCTTCACTGGACACGGCGGAGAAGTAGCCGCACGGGTTGCTCACGTCGGTGATCGGATTACCGGCGATATCCGTGACGATCACCATCACACCGTAGAGGTCGGCAAAGAGATCGGTGACCTCTTGGGCAGCTGACACCGGGTGGGCACCGTTGCCGTCGCCGCCATTCCCGGACGCCTCGAGCCAGGCGTGCACAGCGTCGGCAGGAAAACGCCATTGCCGGCCGACCTTGATGGCGGGGAGTCGGCCGGACTCGGCCATGCGGTAGATCGTGGAGCGATCCACGCGGATCAACTCTTGAACATCGCGGGCCGTGAGGTACGTGGGTGAGGTGGGAATGGTCTGCATCAGATCGTTTTGCGTGCACAGTGTGCATGTTGCGTCTGCATAACGTGCATGTTATGCGTCTTCTGCGGACCGTCCACCGCCGAACTAGGGCCGAAAGGCCCGATTTCTGTCAGTCGATCACACCGTTCCGGCGAGGCGATCGTCGAGACTGACGATCCACCCGACGGGCAACTCCCAGTGTCGCGATCCCGCCAACATCCGTGCGAGGTAGTCGGTGGACGGGGTGAGTTCCGGACCGATGACACCTGCGGCCTTGTGGAGCGAGACGCGGTGGCGACGGCCGTTGCGGTCGATGGCGTCGGATTCGACTCGATGGCGCTGTTCTCCACGTTCGACGCGGTCGAGGATCTCCATCTCTCGTTGGGGGATCGAGAAGACTGCGCCCCACACCGTTGATCCGGGCTCCGGAACCACGGTCGGGAGGCCACCGTTCCAGCCATTGCCTTCGATGGCGAACGACAAGGTGGATTCGGGCAGATGAGCCACGAACTCGAACGTTGCCGTCGGGGCGATATCAATGAGGTCATCGGGCGCGATACGCGCGGTGTAAACGAAGTAGAACAGAAGCGCCTCCCCGGTGCCGGAATCGAGTGTAGATCGGGCGTGCGCCGTGTGGAGGAAAAGCGGGAACCATCGCCGATATCCCGAGCGTCATAGCTGGGTACCGAACGAGGAAGGTTCTGACATGGCGACAACAATGGAACTGCCGGCGCTCGACGCACCGTTGCTCGAGGAACGCCCGTGGGCGGTCTACTCGGCCTGCCGGGAGGCTGAGCCTGAGATCTTCTTCGCGTCGACCCGAGCCGACGAGCGCGCCGCTTTGGCCGTGTGCAATACGTGTGCGGTCGCCGACCACTGCCTCGCGTTTGCGCTCGAGACCCGGGAGCGTTTCGGCGTGTGGGGAGGCACGAACGAGCGTGAACGCCGGAAGATGCTGAGGGCCTGAGCCCTCTGGGCCGGTCTCCGTTTCACTACGCCGACCGCTCTCGGACCACCTGCGCGATGTCGAGCCGACGAACGGTGCGGATAGCTGGGAGCACCGAGAACAGGGCGACGACCAACATTGCCAGCGAGCTGAACACCAGCGTGGACGTGTTCATGTCGAGTTTGAACGTGAACATGTCTGATGAGTACGACTGCATGAACAGAGCCGCCACTGCATATCCGATGATGAGACCGGGGATGATCCCGAGGGCGGTCAACAGCAGGTTCTCTCCGGTGATGAGGGAGGCAAGCTTCCGTTGCGAGAGCCCGTTCGCCCGCATCGTCGCATATTCGCCCTCACGTTCCGCGACGTTGACGGAAATCGTGTTGAAGATGAGGGCAAACGCCATCACAGCACCGAAGACGAGCATGATTCCGACGAACGCATAGAAGAAGCCCAGGAAGTCCTGGAACATGTCGTACAAGCCTCGCGAGTCGACGACGACCGCCACCGTCTCGAGTTCTTCGATGTTGGCGATGACTCCGGCCCGATCGGCGCCGTCGTCAACCACTACTTTGACGAGTGAGATCGACGGTTCGGCGAGGACCTCTTGCGGAATCGACGGTTCTGCGGCGTAGATCGCTTCCTCGAATGCTGCCTGATCCATGTAGATCAGCGTCCCGAGTGGCTCGTCAACGAATCCGGTGATGGTGGTAGCGAACGACGTCCCAAGGGTCGGGAACGACAGTTCCACGGCGTCGCCTTCCGAAACACCGATTTCGGGGCCGAGCGCGGTCCCTACGATCACACCATCTACGGGCAGGGCTCCGCTGGGCGTGTCGAAGCCGTGGACGGCTGTGTTGCTCTGGTACGCCTCGAGTTGGGATGCGTAGGTCCCGTCCGGTCCGCGAGCGGAGACGGAAACACCGATCACACGCTCGGCGACCGAGACGCCGGGTGTGCTGTCGATGAGCGCGACTTTGGATTCGTCAACGGCGACGTTCAGAACGGCGTTGGCGTCCTCGAGTGAGATCTCGTTGAAGTTGCGGTCCAGGAGGTTCTTCACCGTGTCGATCATTCCCCACGACGCCAGGACGAGCGTGAGGGCGAGAACGACGCCGATGATCGTCGAGAGGCTGCGGCGAGGATTCCTTCCGACGCCCCGAAGGACCATGAGCCAGCGAACCGGGAGACGACGTACGGGAGGTAGCAGCCGCTCGATTGCGCTCGATCCGCCGGCCTGCGTTGGAGTCTCTCCTCGCATCGCCTCTGCGGGGCTGAGGTGCGACGCTGCACGGGTCGGCGCCAGGGCGGCCAGCGTTCCCACGGCGAGTCCGAAGACCAGCCCGATGACGGGTGTGACCCAGTGGAACTCGGTGATCGTGTCCGGAATGCCGAGAGCGTCGGTGTAAAGGCCGGTAATCGCGAATCCCAGCAGCATGCCGATTACCACACCACCGATCGCACCAACGATGCCGAGTACGAGTCCGTACGAGAGGTAGTGGCGGGTGATGAGGCGGCGGGACACGCCGCTCGCCATCAGTGTTCCGATCTGTCCACGCTGCGAGTAGACCACGCGGGTGAGAATGATGAACGTGGCCATGCCGGCAGCGAGGAGGAAGAGCGCGGGGAACATGATGGCCATCTCCTCGAACCCCTGGAGGTCGAGTTTGAGTCCCGCGTTCGACGGCTGCTCGGCTCGGGTCATGATGTCCGCCGCCCCGGCGGTCGCAGCCAGTTGCGAAACAGCTGTGTCGGTGGAATCGCGATCAGCATCATCGGCGTAGAGGATCAGCGTCTGGTCCGCCGTGGATGTGTCCGGCGCCGCGTCGAGCAGGTCCTCGGAGACGAACGCAACGCCGAACGTCCCCGGAGCCGGAAAGAAGTTCTGACGGCTTTCCGCCGGCCAGAGGTACTCGGCGGACACCGCGGTTCCAACCACGGACCCGGCGACCCACTCGGACCCGGTCAGTACCTCGATCTGGTCGCCAACGGTGAGATCAAAGTAGTCGGCTAGGTGCTGCTCTGCAGCGAGCCCCTGGGGAGCGGAAGAGTCCAGGTAGCTGCCGCCTGTGATATCGATGGCGTTGATGGCCGGCTGCGCATCGGATGGCATGCCGATGAGCCGACCGTGCAGAACGTCGTCGCCAATCCGGAACGGAACGTCGGCCACTCGTCGGGTTTCAATCGTGGCAACGCCCGGCACCTGGGCAACCGCTTCTGGAAACGAGTCACCGGCCCCGGTCACCGTGATGTCGGCGAACCCAAGGCGGTCGTACGTTCCGTTGTACGACGATTCGAGGTTCAGGAAAGCATCGTACGACGCGGCGAACAGCATCACGCCGAGGGCAATCGTCACGAAGACCGCGAGGAACTGCCAGCGCTGTCGGCGCATGTCCCTGCGGCGTTTGGTCGTGAGGTAGCTCACCAGTCGAGTTGCTCCGGGTCGGCCGGTGACGGGTTGGTCTCTTGAGAGGTGATCTGGCCATCGCGGAGGCGGATGACCCGATCAGCCATGCGCGCCGTTACCGCGTTGTGGGTGACGATGAGAACGGAACGTTCACCATCGCGCGTGACGCCGCGCAGCAGATCGAGAATCGAGATCCCACTCTCCACGTCGAGAGAGCCGGTCGGCTCGTCGCATAGCATCAGAGGAGGATCCTTGACGAGCCCACGCGCGATCGAGACGCGTTGCTGTTCCCCACCAGACAGCTGTCCCGGGAAGTGATCCATACGGTCCGCGAGGCCGACCCGCTCAAGCACCTCCTCGGTGCGCCGGAGACCGTCGGACGAAGCCAATTCGGCAATGAGGGCGACGTTCTCCTTCGCCGTCAGCGTCGGGACCAGGTTGTAGAACTGGAACACGAACCCGATCGAGTTCAGGCGATAGGCGGTGCGTTCCTTGTCGTTGAGATCGCCGAGGGTGACCCCATCCGCCTCAACCGAGCCGGAGGTCGGTTCCTCGAGTGCCCCGATCTGGTTCAGCAGCGTCGTCTTGCCGGATCCGCTTGGACCGAGCAGCACCGCGAGTTCACCCCTGGGGATTTCGAGTGAGACACCTCGCAGAGCGCGAACCTCGGTTTCTCCTTCGCCGTACGTCTTCGTGAGGTCGTTCGTCCTAACCGCTGGGTTCATCTCGGGCAACTCCTACGTGACAGTCACTGTCATATGATAGTCTCCGTCAGAGTGAGTGCATTGGAACTGTCGCTGACCGGCCGCAAACGACGCGCGATGATGCTCCGCGTCCAGGACGAGGCGTTTCGTAGCGCATTCGAGGTGGGGTACGCCGCCACCACCGTTGAGGCGATCGCTGCCGCGGCCGATGTCTCGCCGTCAACGGTGTACCGGGCATTCGGGACAAAGGAGGGCATCTTCTTGTGGGACGAGCTGGAGCTGCCCACCCGGGAGTTGTTCGAAGGCGAGTTGGCGCAGCACTCGCCTGCTGAGGCTTCGATCGCCGTCGTCGAGGCGATCGGCAGCCTCGAGTTCCATCTCTCGGATGCCGAGATGCGACAACGTTTTGAGTTCCTGCTTGCCGAACCGGCACTGCGGTCGTCACTCAGCGAGGCGTTCCGGCACTTCGAGGCCGACTTGGCTCGGCGATTCGTTCGCGGCGGCACGGTTGATCAGATCGAGGCGAGGATCACGGCAGCAGCCGCAATGGCCGCGATGCTGGCTGCGTTCGAGTTGTGGGCCACGGCCGAGCCTCCACGGCCGTTCTCCTCGGCGGCGAGCGAGGCGGCCGCCTCGCTCCGGACCGTGCTGACCGGGTAGTGTCTTCGTCTATGTCCGGTATCTCGTGGCCTGCAACACTCAATCGGTTGATATCCGGTTCCGACCTCACACGCGACGAGGCGTACGAAGCGATGGTGGAAGTCATGTCTGGCGATGCATCCGAATCGCAGATTGCGGCGTTGCTGGTGGCGCTGCGAGCGAAGGGCGAGACCGCTGAGGAGATGACTGGCCTCGTCAACGCCATGGTGGATGCTTCGATGCGGGTCGATGTGGGGGAGCCCGTGGTCGATTCGGTCGGAACCGGTGGTGATCAATCGGGGACGTTCAACATTTCGACGACGGCGGCATTGATCGCGGCCGGAGCGGGCGTCAAGATCGCCAAACACGGGAATCGGGCCGCGTCGTCGCAGGCCGGCTCTGCGGACGTGCTCGAGGCGCTGGGCTTCAACCTCGAGATGGAGCCGGACGTGACCGTCGCGATGATTCGCGAAGTGGGCTTCGGCTTCTTCTTTGCTCCCCGCTATCACCCGGCGATGCGACATGCCGCGCCCGTACGATCTTCGCTCGGAATCCGGACGGTCTTCAACTTCTTGGGACCGCTCACCAATCCCGCAGGTGCGAGCCGGCTTTCGGTCGGGACATCCGACCCGCGAATGGCGGGGCTGATGGTCGACGTTCTGCGCAATCGCGGCGCAGAGCGGGCCTTCGTATTCTACGGAGAAGACGGCCTGGATGAGCTGACCACCACCGGGCCATCGTTCATCTATCGGCTTCGGAACGGAGAGGTGACCACAGCCGAATTCACACCGGAGGACTTCGGTGTGCGACGTGCCACCTTGGACGATCTGAAGGGTGGATCGGTCGAGGAGAATGCTGAAATCCTCCGTTCAGTTCTCGACGGCCGCCCGGGCCCGCAGCGAGACGTCGCCGTGGTCAACGCCGCCCCGGCGATCGTCGTCTCCGGCCTTGCGGATGGATTCGTCGAAGCGGTGGATCTTGCTCGTGAGGCGATCGATTCGGGTGATGCACGGGCGGTGCTGCAGCGTTCAATAGCGTTCACGAGGGCCCGCTTGTAGAAACGTCCCCATATCCCACCGGCACGGGTACGGTGCTCGTATGCGGAGAGTACTCCTTCTGGTCGCGGCGCTCGCCGTCGCGGCTGCTTCATGTTCGAGCGGAACCGATACGGCTGCACCTGCCGGCGAAGCGTCGTCTACGACGACCGTGGCGCAGTCCGAAGGCGACGTGTCGACAACGGCGACCACCGTGCCCGACACGGAGGCGCCGCCGGAAACCGCTGCACCCGTCGACGGGCCTCCGGCACCAGATTTCACCATGACACTCAACGATGGAAGTACGTTCACGCTTTCGGAAGAGCAGAAGCCGGTGTACCTGGTCTTCTGGGCCGAGTGGTGAAGCACCTGCCGACAGGAGTTGCCTGTCATCGATGCAGTGGCGCCCGACTACGAAGACTCGGTCCGCTTCATTGCGGTCGCGGGGCAGTCCGATCTTGCTTCCACGAAGGCCCAGGCTGATCAGCTCCTTTCGAACGTGAATTGGGGCCTCGATGAGACCGTGTGGAACCTCTACGGTGTTCGCGGCCAGCCGGTCTCGTTCTTGATCACCGGGAACGACATCGAGGTCGGCAATTGGTTTGGAGCCGCGGGCGAAGAAACGCTGCGTGCGGCGCTCGACGAGCTCGTCGCTCTCGGGGCCTAGCGGCGGACCACCGACCAAACGAGCGCCACGATTCCGACCACGAGCCCCGTGGCGTAGATCCACACGGGCCCGCCCGAGATCGATGGCTGGAGCGGCTCGACGATGAGTCGGGTCCCGGCGGCTGCGATCAGCGCGAGCGCAGCCGGAGTGCCGGCGGGTGGTCGACGGTAGGCCTTCCACCAGGCGAGGCCGATCGCTGCCGCGCCGAGCATGAGGGCCGCGTAGATGCCGACCGGATGACGCGTCACGTCGCTCCCTGCCTGTGCCATCGCCCACGGGAGGTCCGATGCCGTTCCGAGACACGAGCCGCGAACGAGACAACCAGCGTGCCACCCGGCCAAGCCTGCGAGCGCCGCGGCGGAGATGCCGTCCGCCATCGTGATCGGCTCCTTCCTCGAGAGCCAGGCGAACACGGCGAGCGCACCGAGCGATGCCCCGACCGTCGAAACACCGGAACGCACCAGGATCACGTCCATCGGATGGGCAATCGGGTTCACGCCGTCGATGAGCATCGCGACGATCCGTCCAATGAGGATTCCCGCGACGGTGGACGCCACGGCGGCTTCCCACAGGTTCCCGGTGCACCGAGCAGCGTTCCCGTGTTTGGCCTCCCACCAGAGCATGGCGTATGCCGCTGCACCGGCCATTGCCGCAGCCGCGAGCAAGGTGAATTCCATCAGCCGTTCACCAGCTCGTCGATCTGTAGCGCCAGTGTTCGTTCGTCGATCACGCCGAAGTGGAGGTACGAGAGTTCCCCGCCCACCCGGTAGAAGAACGTGAGTGGGACGCCGCGCGAGCCACCGAGCTCGCTCGGGATCTGGCCCGAGGAGTCGGCAAGGTGGAGAATCGGTGCGTCGGGGAAGAATTCAGCGATGAAGGCGGTCGCACTTGTGGGGGTATCGCGCACGTCGAGCCCCACGAACGTTACCTCGTCATCGAATTGCGAAGCGGCTCGACCTATGAGTGGGGCTTCGGACCGACAGGGTGTGCACCACGATGCCCACACATTGAGGACGATCGGCTCTGGTGACCCCAGGAGGAGATCCTCGACTTCCTGGATTGTGACCGGCGTCGGGGGGTCGATCCCCTCGACGGGTTCGCTCGACGAGCAGGCCGTCGACGCGAGCGCGATCAGCACGATGGTGAGAACGATCCGGAGCACGGGCGAGAGCGTACCTTCGTGGCTCGTCAACCGGCCCGATGCCTGAGCTCCGCTTCGACGTCTTCCAGACCGACGCCCCGCTCGGCCAGCAGTACGAGGAGGTGGTACAGCAGGTCTGCGGACTCTTCAACGACGCGGTCGGGTGGTCCCGTCCCTGCCTCGTGGTCCTTTGCCGCGATCAGCACCTCGGTGGCTTCCTCGGTGACCTTCCGACTGCACACATCGACGCCACCCCCGAGCAGTGTGGTGGTGTATGAGCCCGCAGGACGTTTGGCGGCCCTGGACACGATCGTGGCCCATAGCTGCCCGAGCACGGCACCAGGAGGCGTTGCCTCGTCCGCGGCCGCATCGATTGGATCGAAGCACGTCTTCGATCCAGTGTGGCATGCCGGACCTGCCGGGTTCACGCGAGCCAGCACGGTGTCGGCATCGCAGTCGAGGCGCAGGTCGACCACGTGCATCGTGTTGCCGCTCGTAGCGCCCTTCTCCCACAAGGCCCCTCTGCTGCGGCTCCAGAAGGTCATCCGTCCGGTGGCAACGGTGGCCTCCAGGCTGGCCTCGTTCGCGTAGCCGAGCATCAGTACGTCTCGCGTCTCGGCGTCCTGCACGATCACGGGAACGAGGCCCTGTGCGTCGAAGGTGGGCTGAACGGTCATGGTGCCTCCACAATCCTCATCGGGATGCCGGCTTCGGCGAGGGTTTCCTTCACAACAGGGATCGGATACTCCGAGCGATGGAAGATGGATGCCGCAAGTGCGGCGTCGGCCCGACCTGGTTGGAGTGCGGCTGCGAGATCGGATGGTTCTCCGGCGCCGCCGGAAGCAACGATCGGAACAGCGGTGGCTTCGCGAGCCGATTCGAGGAGCGGGAGATCGTACCCATCCTTGGTCCCGTCCCGGTCCATGGATGTCAAGAGAATCTCGCCCGCACCGCGCGCCGTCGCCTCCCGAATCCACTCGATGGCGTCGAGGCCGGTGGGAGTGCGGCCGCCGTGGGTGTAGACCTCCCACGAGCCGTTTGATCGGCGGGCGTCGACCGCCACGACGACACACTGGGCGCCGAACGCGACGGAGCATTCGTTGATCAGACTGGGGCGCTCAACCGCCGCAGTGTTGACGGTGACCTTGTCGGCACCGGCACGCAGCACGGCCCGCATGTCTTCGACGGTCCGGACTCCCCCTCCGACGGTGAGCGGGACGAAAACGTGCTCGGCCGTTCGTCGCACCACGTCGAGGAGTGTTCCCCGGTTCTCGTGGGAGGCTGTGATGTCGAGGAAGCAGATCTCGTCTGCGCCTTCATTGGTGTACCGGGCGGCAAGCTCCACCGGGTCGCCTTCATCGGTCAGGTTCACGAATTGGACGCCCTTGACTACCCGGCCGTCCGCGACATCGAGACAGGGGATGATGCGGCTACGCAGCACGGCGCACTTCCGTAACGAAGTTGTCGAGCACCTGGAGACCGGCGGCTCCGCTTCGCTCGGGGTGGAACTGGAGGCCGAGGTAGGTACGGTCCCGGATCGCGGCCACGAACTCACCTCCGTGGTCGCTGGTTGCCGTCACAATGCCCGGGTCATCCGGGATCGCGGCGTATGAGTGGACGAACGTGAAAAGTGCGCCCGGCGCGATACCGTCGAAGATCGGGTCGTCCGACGTCCATACGTCATTCCATCCCATGTGGGGCAAGGGCAGGCCTTTGATCGCGCGTACCGATCCCGGAACCAGGGCGAGGCAGATACCGCCGTCTTCGTCCGAGGCATCGAACAGGAGCTGCATCCCGACGCAGATGCCGAGCAGCGGACCCTCCCATTCGCGGAGCGGTTCAACAAGCCCTTGTCGGTGAAGGCGATCCATTGCCGCCCCCGTGGCCCCGACGCCGGGCAGGACGACGGCGTCGGCCCCGTTGAGACCCTCCGGCCCCTCCGCGATCCGCGGCCGGCCGCCAACCACCTCGAGAGCCCGCTGGATCGAGACAAGGTTGCCCGCTCCATGGTCGATGACGGCGAGACGCGTCACAGGGTGCCTTTTGTGGATGGGATACCCTGCCGTCGCGAGTCCAATGACGCGGCGCCGCGCAGCGCGATGCCATACGCCTTGAACGCCGCCTCGGCGATGTGGTGATCATTTAGGCCGTCCGCACTCAGGTGCACGGTTGAACGACTCGTTCGGATGAGTGATTCGAGCGCGTGGGGGATCATCTGCGTACCGAGGGAGCCGATCCGGTCGCCCTTGAAGGCCAGATCCAGCACCGCGTACGGCCGCCCGCCCGCGTCGGCGACACACGTCGCAATGGCCTCGTCCATCGGAACGGTCGCACTGGCAAATCGGGTGATTCCTGAGCGGTCGCCGAGGGCCTCGTCGATAGCCGATCCGAGGACGAGGGCTGTGTCCTCGACGGTATGGTGTTCGTCAATGTGGAGATCACCTACCGTGCGCACCACGAGATCGATCATCGCGTGATGCGCAAGCGAGGTGAGAAGGTGATCGAACATACCAACGCCGGTCTCGACGTTCGTTTCCCCGGTTCCGTCGAGTTCAAGCGTTATCTCGACGCTGGTCTCCCGTGTCGTTCGTGACACCGTGGCCCTGCGGTTCATGAGCGGATCCTTTCGATCGTGGTGATGAGTCGGTCGTTGTCCGTCCTTGACCGGACGGTGAAGCGAAGGTGGTCGATGAGTTCGGGGATGTGGGGAAACTCCCGCACCACGAGGCCCTCGCGCATCAGGCCGGTTGCGAGCGCCTGCGCATCCGGACCGACGTGGGTGAGGAGGAAGTTTGCCTCGGACGGTGGGACCTCGAAACCCAGAGCGGCAAGCCGATCACGGAAACGCTCACGTTCGGCGATCAGACGGTCCACGGAGCTGCGCATGCGGCCAGGATCGGAGAGGGCAGCAATGGCGAGCGTGTTCGACACGGTGGAGATGCTCCCCGGCGGTCGGACACGATCGATCGCGTCGATCAGTAGAGGATTGCCAATTGCGTAGCCCACCCGGATTCCGGCAAGGCCAAATCCTTTCGAGAGTGTGTGGAGCGCGAGGAGGTGGTCGTACCGGCCGATCCACTCGCCCCAGCGGTCGTTGGTGAACTCAGCGTATGCGGCGTCCAGAACGACGATCCCCGGTGACGCCTCGATGATTCTCTCGATCGTCGCATCCGGCAGGCGACCTCCGGTTGGATTGTTGGGAACGCAGATCCAGGTGAGGTCGGCTTCGCGGTCCCAGTGTGGAGGTGTCCCCGACAACCCATCGAATATGGCTCCCTGCTGTTCGGTCGCGATCTGATAGAGCGGATACGTCGGTGTGTACCCCTGAGCGCGACCGCCCGCTGAGAGGAAGGCCCGTGCCGCGAGGATGATCAACTCGTCGACCCCCGCGCCCGGGACCACGTGCTCAGGGTCTACGCCGGCGTATCGGGCGGCCGACTCGCGTAGTGGGCGATAGGACGCAGCCGGGTACTCGTTGAGGTCCGGAAGTACGGGCGGCACAAGCGGCGCGGTCCAGTCGGTCGAATCGGGTGAGGTGTTCTGGTCGAAGCGGACGACGTGATCGCGATCAATGCCGAACCGCTCGGCGATCTCGGCGGTGGTCGGTTGCCAGACGTAGCGCTTGGTCGTCATCCCTGCTCCTCGAAACGTACAGCGACGCAGCGGGCGTGGGCGCTCAGCCCCTCTGCATTCGCGAGATCGCTGATTGTTGGAGCAATGGATTCGAGGCCTTCCCGGGTGAGTTCTTGGATCTGGCGCCATGAACCGAAGTCCTCGACGGCGAGCGGGCCGTACGATCGGGCGAGTCCACCGGTCGGGAGCACATGGTTGGCGCCGGTCGCGTAGTCGCCGGCCGACTCGGGCGTCCAACGCCCAACGAACACCGATCCGGCGGAGCGAACGCGTTCGGCATCCCGAGATGCGTTGGCGGTCTGGATCGTGAGGTGCTCTGGGGCCCACGCCTCAGCGAACTCGAGTGCAGCGGCCACATTGGGGGCAAGCACGGCCATGCCGTGGTGATCAAGAGAGGCCTTGATGAGCTCAGCCCGCTCGAGGTGCAGAAGTTGCAGAACCGCTTCGGTGAGGACGGCGTCGAGGGTTCCCTCATCGTCCGAGACGAGAACGACAGGAGAGTCGGGTCCGTGTTCTGCCTGGCACAAGAGGTCGGCAGCCGCCACGGCAGGATTCGCGGACGCGTCAACGATGATCAGCGCTTCGCTCGGCCCTGCGGGAAGGTCAACACCACATACGCCGTACACCGCCAGTTTGGCCGCGGTGACCCAGGGTCCACCCGGACCAACGATGACATCAACGGGAGCAATTGATTCGGTGCCGTGGGCGAGGGCGCCGATCGCTTGCGCGCCGCCGGTTGCATAAACCTCGTCGACGCCGAGGAGTGCACACGCCGCGAGCACCAATGGGTGGACCGAACCGTCGTCGCCCGGGCTCACCACGACGATGTCCTCCGCGCCTGCGACCTTGGCCGGCACGACACCCATCAGCACCGAAGACGGGTACGCGGCACGTCCACCTGGCACGTACACCCCGACGCGATCGACCGCGGACCATCGGCGTTCGACCACAACACCAGGCACAACTTCGACGCGGTCATCCACTGGTCGCTGACGATCGTGAACCTTCCGGATGTTCTTGGCCGCGTCCTTCAGCGCTTGACGAACGGAGGGCCCGACGGCGCTGAAAGCGGCGCCAATCATCTCGGACGGAACGCGCACCGAGCCGATCGCCGGGCCACCTCCGTAACGGCCGTTCGCGGCGAGGAGTGCGGCGTCGCCACCCACTCGCACCCGGTCGACGATATCCGCGGCCGCCTTCCGGACGGAAGCGTCGGGTACCGCCGACCGGCGTGTCAGATCCAGATATTCGGACGGATCGAGATCGACGAGATTGATCCTGCGCATGCTCATGCGATCATCTGCTCGACGGGGAGCACCAGGATGCCGGTCGCGCCGGCAGCCTGCAGTTCAGGGAGGATCTGCCACAGGCGGTCGGCTTCGACGACGGAATGTACCGCCACCATGCCGTTGTGGGCGAGCGGGACCACACTGGGAGCCTCGATGCCGGGGATGATCTCCTCGATACGAGGGACGATCTCACGGGGGGCGTTCATGAGAACGTAGCGTCTCGAACGAGCCGCAACGACGGCTCCGACCATCGTGATCACCGTCTGTGCGGTGTTGGAGAGCGGCACGCCGCCCGGTGCGACGAGAACCGCTTCCGACTCAAGCACACTCGCGATCGGGCGGAGCCCGTTGACCAGCATCGTGCTCCCTGTGGAGACGAGATCGGCGATACCGTCGGCTACGTCGAGTTTGGTCGCGACTTCAACGGACCCTCGCATGGCGACCGTCTCGATCTCGACGCCGAGTGAGCCGAAGTAGTCGGTGACCGTTCTGGGGTGCGACGTTGCGACCCGTTTTCCGGCCAGGCCTGAGGACTTCTGGATCGGTGAATCCTCCGGGACGGCAACCGTCAACGTGCAGCGGCCGAAACCCAGCTGCATGACAGAATCGAGGTCGAACCCGGACTCCCCGAGCAAGTCGAACCCCGTGATACCGAGCGCAGCGACCCCGTCGGCGACGAGCTCTGCGACGTCGTCCGATCGGACGAACAGCAGTTCAACTGGCGCGGAACGTGCCGTCACGGAGAGGGCGCGATCGCTTCGTTCGAACCGGATGCCGGCTCGGCGAAGGAGTTCGGCACTTGGCTCGGCGAGGCGTCCCTTGGTTGGTACGGCGATACGGAGATTCACGCCTGTGCATCCTTCAATCGTTGGAGAGCAGTGCGGTATCCGCCCGTCCCGTGATTGAGCCATTCGTTGATGCGCGTGACAGTGGTCGTCGACACTCCCGTTGCTTCAGCGATCCTCCGGTAGGAGAGGCCCTCGTCGAGCAATTGGACGACGGTCCACCGAGCGCTCAACTCCTCGAGCTCGTGCCGAGTGCAAAGGTCTCGAAAGAATCGCTGCAGCTCGTCCCTTCTCTCGAGCCTCATCACGGCTTCGAAGAGGGCGTCGGTCGACGGCGTTCTCCATTCGTCGGTGGTATCGGGTGCCATAACGCTCCTTGTTGGTACGGAGAGCGTAGGTGTATTAACGTCCTAACACGATACGACAGATGGGAACGCACGATGCAGGTGATACCGGCGGTCGACGTCCTCGACGGAAAGGCCGTTCGACTGGCACAGGGCGACTACGACGCCGTTACTCGGTACTCGGACGATCCGATCTCTGTCGTGAATGGCTGGGCAGGCAAGGGCGCAGACCTCGTGCACGTGGTCGACCTCGAGGCTGCACGGTCGGGTGTGCCGGATTTCGGGTTGATGATGCGGCTCGGGTCGCTCGGCATCCCGATCCAGTACGGGGGCGGCATCCGCACCGCCGACTCTGCCGAGGAGGCCTTGAAGGCTGGGCTCACCAACATCGTTGTGGGAAGTGCGCTGCTCGACGACAACGCCGCTGGGTTCGTCTCCCGCGTCGACGCCGAAGCTATCGTCGCGGGGATCGATGTCCGCCAAGGCCGTGCGCGGGGGAGTGGCTGGAGAGACGAAGGTATGAACGCCGACGAGGCTCTCGACCGGGTGCTGGCCTTGGGCCTGAAGTCGGTGCTCGCCACAGGCATCGAGACCGACGGGATGATGACCGGCCCCGACCTCGAACTCCTCGCCCGTTTCCGATCGGTCGATCCGGCCTGCCGCCTCATCGCCTCGGGAGGTGTGGGTTCGCTCAACGACCTGGGCGCGTTGGTTGAGCTCGGTGCCGACGCGGTGGTGGTCGGTCGGGCGCTCTACGAGCGCCGGTTCACCTTCGAGGATGCCGTTGAGCGAGCGTCCTTCTCGGAATAGGCCGGTACGCGCCGGTGAGGCGACCGTTTGGCCGCCCCACCGTGTCCACCCCCTTCGTCGTTGCTACTCCTGATCAGACCTGCGTCTGCGGGTGGCGACGATCGCGAGACCCCCGATCATCAGCAATCCGATGCCGAGCCATGTGAGGATCCCAGAGTCCGTCCCCGTCTTCGGGAGCGTTTCGGCTACGCCGAAGTCGGCCAGAAGGTATTCCTGGCCTTCTGCGAGGTTGATGGTGAACCCACCTGCGGTGGTGAGTGCTCCTGAGACCGATGTTGTGTCGAGGGTGGCGGTGTAGCGGCCGGCGTCGAGGCCGACGAACTTGTACCAGCCGTCCCATGGTCCCTTGGCGGTTGTTGCCGTACCCACGATGGTGCCTGCGGCGTTGGTGAGCACGACGCGTGCTCCGTTGATTCCGGGTTCTCCGGAGTCCTGGACGCCGTTCTTGTTGGTGTCGAGCCAGACGGTGTCGCCGAGTTGGGCGGTGCCGAGTACCTCGATTGGTGCGAGGTCAGCGTCGTCGTTGGCGGTGACGGTGGTTCCGTCGGGTCCGACGCCGGTTGCGAGCGCGACGTTGGTGAACGTCCATCCCAGCGAGTCGGGGGTGTGCGTCGACGTGCAGGTCTGTGTGGTGGACGCTGCGACGGCGAGGTCCCCGATCGTGAGGTCACAAGAAGCAACGAGCGCGTCGGTGATCGCAACGTCGGAGAGTGGCACGTTCCCGGTGTTGGTCACCGCAATCGTCCATGTCACCTCGGTTGCCTCGCCAACCGGAATGATCCCCGGTTCAACACTCTTCACCACCCCAATCGACGGTGACTGGGCGATGACCGTCTGGAAGCAATCCTCGTCCGTCACCGAATCCTCGATTGGGTCGAGGCCAGACGCAGCGGCGCAGTTGTTGACGCTCCCTGTCGTGATGTCGCTCTGCGTAACGACATACTCCGCCGTGCAGGTCATCGATTCGCCAACCACGAGACTGGAGTTCGGGCATGTGACCGCGTCCTGTCCGAGGTCGAGGTCCTCGACGTCGATGTCGGTGAGGGCCACATTGCCGGTGTTCGTCACCTCGAACTCGTAGGTGATGGTGTCGCCCGGATTCGCCAGGCCGTCGTCGCCGAGGCCAAACGCACCCGTCTTGATGAGGCCGATCGATGAATCGACTCCGAAGTAGTGCGATGGATCGGTCGCCGCGACGGTCTCCTCATTCGGATCAATGGCCTCGGCCGTGCCGACATTCGCGTATTGGCCTGCCACAGCCGCACCGATTGCTTCGTAGATCCACAGTTCACCGGGTTCGAGGATGTCGTCGCCGTCGTCACCGCCGACGTATACAGGATCCACACCGATGATGTCGTCGCTGACCATTACGTCGAGGAGACTGATATTGCCGATGTTTCGGACTTCATACCGCCACGTGACACTCTCGCCCGCGGAAATCATCGGTCCAGGCGCGGTGTCGGCATCTTGACCATTGGTCGACTTCTCGATTGTGAAGCCCGGCGCTTGGCGCAGAGGCTGCCTGTGGTCGTCCTCATCGCAGACCTCGGCCTGAGATGCGTCGATACCGCACGCTTCAGCCGTGTTGGTGAAGCTTCCGGCGTCGATGTCTCCTTGTGTGATGGTGTAGGTGCCGGTGTAGTTCGTGCTGTTGGATGCGCCGGGAGCGAGCGACGGGATC
>Ga0272442_10001899_pt1 | contig 30990 bp, 21 predicted proteins | sample SSMForm2O_FD_200262 | JGI IMG/M metagenome (GOLD analysis project Ga0272442, IMG submission 200262) | Marine sediment archaeal communities from Little Sippewissett salt marsh, Falmouth, MA, United States - SSM-Form-2O | ecosystem: Environmental > Aquatic > Marine > Wetlands > Sediment ... | reverse complement strand
TTTGGCGTCGGCGGTATCCTTCATGTCAAGGCCATCAAGAGCAATGCCCCGTGTAAGACCTTTGTCCAGGTGTTCCGCCAGGAAGACAACAAACACATGCGCGACAGCTGGACGCGCGAAGACGGCACGCCGGCCGAGTTCAAGCTCCTCCCCGGCCTGTACAAGATCTCTCTTCAGGACCAGAACGTGACACAGCGCCCCGTCATCCGGATCGAAAACGTCGAGGTCAAACCCGGTGAGACCGTGGAGCGTGTGGCCACCTTTGGCGCGGGCGGTATCCTTCATGTCAAGGCCATCAAGAGCAATGCCCCGTGTAAGACCTTTGTCCAAGTGTTCCGCCAGGAAGACAACAAGTACATGGGGGACGGATGGACCAGGGAAGACGGCAGGCCCGCTGAATACAAGCTCCTGCCCGGCCTGTACAAGATTTCTCTTCAGGACCGGAGCGTCACACAGCGCCCCGTCATCCGGATCGAGAACGTCGAGGTCAAGGCCAATCAGACCGTGGAGCGCGTCGCCACCTTTGGTGCGGGCGGCATCCTGCAGGTGAAGGCCGTCAAGAATAACGCCCCGGCCAAGACCCTCGTTCAGGTCTTTCGTCAGGAAGATAACAAGTACATGGGGGACGGATGGACGCGGGAGGACGGCAGGCCGGCCGAGTTCAAGCTCTTGCCCGGCCTGTACAAGATTTCTCTTCAGGACCGGAGCGTCACACAGCGCCCCGTCATCTGGATCGAAAACGTCGAGGTCAAGGCCGATCAAACTGTGGAAAGGTTTGCCACCTTTGTGGAGGGAGGCGTACTTAAAGTAACGGCCACCAAGGACGGCGCGCCCTACAAGGCCTATGTCAAGATTTACCAGCAACAGGACGATAAGTACATGGGGGACGGTTGGGCCCGCGAAGACGGCAGGGCGGCTGAATACAAGCTTCTTCCGGGGGCCTATTATGCCAAGGTGGAAGACCGCAAGGATCGGTCCCTCCGGGAGATTCGGGATATCCAGGTCCAGTCAGGCAAAACGACCACGGTCAACGCCGCCTTTCCTGTAGAGTAGGCGGCCATGGCCCCGAATACGAGCGGAGGTGGGGGCACACCTTCTGAATCGGGTGACCAATCAGCCGGAAGCGTTACCATTATGAATGGCCAGGTGCCTCTCATGGAGGGGGCTAAGATTCTCAAGGGACACTAGGAGCCAACAGCAGGGTGGATGTGGAGGTGCTGGCCATCCCGCAGGAGATTGTCGACTTCTACAAACAGGCCATGACCGACAAAGGCTGGAAGCCGGTATGGCCATGGTCCTGGGAAACGCAGGGGTCCTTCAATTGAAAAAGGATGGAGGGCAGCTGGTCATCAAGGCACAGGGACAGGGATAAGTATCGAAAGTCTCTATAACCCTCATGGTTCAGAAAAGGGAGGTAACAGCAATATGTGGGCATTAATCATTATCGGAATTGTGATTGTCGTTTCCATTTTTCTGTTTAACAGTCTGGTCAACAAGAAAAACCGGACGCTTAATTCATTCGCCGGAATCGATACACTTTTAAAAAAACGTTATGACCTGATTCCAAATCTCGTTTCGGCCGTTAAAACATACATGAAACATGAACAAGGGGTTCTAACACACATAACGGAAATACGCGCAAAGGCGATGACCGGAAACCTGACAGATGATGAAAAGGTCGAAATTGACAGGCAAATGTCCGGGGCTTTAAAGGGCATTATGGTGGCAGTGGAAAACTACCCGGAGCTCAAAGCCAATGAGAATTTTCTACAGTTGCAGGCGGCTTTGAACGAAGTGGAAGAGCAGATTTCTGCGGCCAGGAGGGCCTATAATGCAACGGTCATGGATTACAACAATGCACTTGAGATGATTCCGACCAATTTTGTCGCCGCCATGATGAGATATCAAAAGAAGAAATTTTTTGAGATTGTTGAGACCGAAAGAGAACCCGTAGCCGTGCAAAAGATGTTTGAAAACTAGAAAAAATTGCGAAGAGGCCGAATGATTTTTGTGCGAGTCCTAAGTGGTCATTTTCAAAATTACCGTGACGTATTAAATGGTTCTTTTTCACCGCGCGCCTGTCCCGCCCAGCGGGGTCACGCTTACGCGAGCATAGAGACACGGCCTCCGGCCCATAGGCTTCCGGCTCGGAGAGGCCTACGCCCCGGTGGAAGACCACAGAGAAGATAATCTTTTCTCCTGCCGCTGAGAGGACGGCAAGAGAAAACCCTCAGCGGCAACGCCGCAGGGTTTGACGGCTCGCAGGGCCTGGTCCTTTTTATTTTCCGTCCCCTCAACGGAAAATAAAAAAGAAAATTCACCTCTGTGCCCTCAGTGTCTCTGTGGTGGGACTTTGTCAGTTATTTTAACGATACACTTACGGCTTTTAGCTACGCAGTATTAGTTATCTTATTTGTGAAAGGCTGGACTAAGTTTGCTGATGGAATCAGTAAAGAACTCGGGAACAGGAGGGACGCATGAAAACCATTGAAGATCTCACGCAGTATTACGAAACAAGTCTTAAACCCGATCTGATGGTCCTTGACGAAGAGCGGTTGCGGATAAAGAAAAAACTTACCCCTCTTATCCTAATAGATGTGATTGTATTGATCATCTCGCTTGGTCTGATTGCCCATTTCAGTGTTTCCATCCACTGGATGATTTTGCCGCTTTGCTTTTGCGGCCTATTGATCTTCGGATGGTATTTGAATTTTTATCGAGGATTTTTAGATCAATTCAAAGAACAGGTCATCAAAAAAATTGTTGCGTTCATCGATCCGGGCCTGACCTATCAAAAAGACCAGTGCGTGCCCAAGACCCTTTTTACTGAAAGCCTTATTTTTCACGAACGCGCTGATCGCTATGAAGGGGATGACCTTGTTTCGGGAAGAATGGATAAAACGGACATACAGTTTTCCGAGATCAATGTGAAGCGCGTAGAAAAAACAAGGCAAAATACGGGGACAAGCTCAGAAAAAAAGACAAAAACGCACACCTATCCGATTTTCAAAGGATTGTTTTTCGTCGCTGACTTTAACAAAGATTTCAGCAAAAAGACTATTGTCCTGCCCGATAAAGCGGAAAAGCTTTTCGGCCGTTTGGGCCAGAAGCTTCAGTCCATGAACACCTCCCGAGGTGAATTGATCAAGCTTGAGGATCCCGATTTTGAGAAACAGTTCGCCGTCTATGGAGAGGATCAAGTCGAGTCCCGCTACATCCTTTCGACAAGCCTGATGAGTCGAATTACGGATTTTCGGAAAAAAGCAAACAAGGAAATCTTTTTATCATTTGTAGCCTCAAAATTGTTCGTTGCTATTCCCTATAAAAAGGCTCTTTTTGAACCCACCATATTCAAGTCTTTGGTCGATTTCTCAAAAATACAGGAATATTTCGCAGACCTGCAGATCGCCATTGACATTGTTGAAGATCTGAATCTGAATACACGCATCTGGACCAAAGCATAATTTTTTCCCACTCAAAATTTGGAGGATAAAAGGATGAATGCCCTGAAAGATTTAAAGGACATGAGCGATGGAGAAAGAAGAGAAGCTGTTCTGGATTTCGGAAAAAAAGTGGACGATACCGTAGGAGAAAAATTTCGGGCCGTTAAGGGATGGCTTTTAAAAATCGTTGCAGGTGTTGTCCTGCTGGTCGGTATCATTGTCATACTGGCCGGTGCGAGGAATGCGGGCTTGGGCATTTGCGGCGGCGGGGTTCTCTTTTTAGGGCTTGGCCTGCGGGGCATTTCCACAAGGTTTCGGAGTGTCCTGGTCGGTTTGGGAATCGTTCTCGTGGGTTGCGCATTTATCAGTTACGGCCTGGGGCAAATGTCGAAGGCAAAGCAGAGTGTGAACTGGCCTTCGGTTTCCGGCAGCATAATGAGTTCAGAGAAAGAGAAACACACAACCACCGAAAAGAGCGGGAGCAGCAAAAGGGAAGTAACCTATTATTTAGCCGCCATCGATTATGAGTACCAGGTGGATGGGAAAAGCTATCGCTCAAACAGGATTGCCTATGAGGGACAAAACAGGAATCAGACGGTGGCGTTGTTGAATAAATACCCTAAGGGCAAGTCCGTGGATGTGTTTTATGATCCTGATGATCCGGAAGAAGCCGTTCTTGAGCCGGGCATGAAAAAGGGGTCCTATTTTTTCCCGATTTTCGGCGGCGTTTTTGCTCTTTTTGGATTACTGATCGCATTTAAGGGTAAAAAGAAATAGTCTTGTTTTCACCACAAGAGCACGAAGGGTTATAAATTTTGTAACTACTCAGCTAGATAGGCTGTAGGCACTTAGTAAAGATTTTCATAAATACGATGACGAATGCTGTGTAGCTAAAACGCGTAAGTATATAGATAAATACCCGTCTTTGGCTCACCACAGAGAGCACAGAGGTGAATTCTCTTTTTTACTTTCCGTTGAGAGGACGGAAAGTAAAAAGGACCAAACCCTGCGGCGTAGCCGCTGAGGGTTTTCTCTTGCCGTCCTCTCAACGGCAAGAGAAAAGATTCTCTTCTCTGTGGTCTTCCACCGGGGCGTAGGCCTCTCCGAGCCGGAAGCCTATGGGCCGGAGGCCGTGTCTCTAGTCACGCGCAAGCGTGACCCCGCTGGGCGGGACAGGCGCGCGGTGAAAATGAACTGTTTAATACGTAACGGTAATTATGAAAATGCCCACTTAGGCTGCGAGGTACTGCAGGAAGGGAATAGGCGTGATCACATATCGAGCAACCAGGGAATTCCCCAAAGAAGAAATAAGCGAAGGATTCGGAAACTAATAGCCTTTAGCCTACAGCCTAAACAACCTGAACAGTTACCGTGGTTTATTAAATTTCTTATGACAGCGACTTTTTACGAAGCCATTAATGTTTAACACAGCCTTGAAATTAAGAAGAAAGGACCCGAAATGAAAACCTACCTCAAACGCACATGGGTTTATTTGCTGATTCTCATCCTTTGTACGGCCACATCGGCTATGGCCGCGTCATTTACCGCGGACCTCGTAACGACGGAGAAAGGAAAGACCAAAACCGAAAAATTTTATTTCATGGATCCCTACTACCGGATGGAGGTTGTGGAGGACGGCAAACCCATGGCCGTCATCGCGGACAGGAAAAAAAATGTCCATCTTTTTTTGCAGATGGAGAAAAAGGTTTTCTTTGATATCCCATCGGACGATTTCAGGATCCTCATGAACGACCCATTCAAGGCCTCCGAGTACATGGCCGCCAAATATGAAAGCAGAGTCGAAGGCCATGAAAAAATCAACGGAATCAATTGCGAAAAGCTGGTGCTAACTGCACAGGGCAAAAAGATCCAGACCAGTTGGTTTTCCGATAAACTGAACTTCCCCGTAAAGCTGGTTAACTATGAGGGAGATAAGGAAATATATATCGCTGAACTCAGGAACATTAGAAAAACAAAACTAAGGATGGACCTGTTTACACCGCCGGCCGATTTCAAGCAGGGGGAAGACCCCGCGGCGGCCGCAAAACGAAAACGTGAAAAACTGAAAAATGCGGAAGAGGCCTTGCCTGGCCTGACCGCAGTAAAAACCACCCAGGTCCCCTGTTATGAGAAAATCGCCGTTGGCGGGGAATTGCGCGTTCACATGGATACCGACCGGAAGGCTTGTCTGATAATCACCAACCAGGCAAAAGGCGAATCCGAAATTACCATATTTCATTACCGGAACGGAAAGCCGATAGGAAATTTTCCAGCGTCCACGAAAAAATTTGGAAGCAGCCCGTTTCCCGAATCATGGGATTATAATGACGAGTTTGAGCAAAAGACAGGGTCGTTCCTGGTAGATGAGTTGCGGATCAAGGGGGAAAAAGGATTGGTCTATGCCGAGATGATCCAGAATGGACCGGATCGCAAGGATAGATACAACAGCGCCGGACAGTCGGATCTTAGCGCTGATCCCAAAAGGCCTTTGACCCTGCGTATCACCGGGGACAACCCCTTCGGTGATCAGACGACGGGGAAGTATTGGTTGAAGTACGAAAATGGCGGCCGTTCGGACGCCATTGCCTTCACGCTTGGAAACGGCGGGACGCGCTCATGGGAGTATTCTTCCGATAAAGGGATCAAGGCCCTGTCCGTGTCTATCCGCAAAGGAGAGGGGCGTGCCAAGATCACCCTGATTCAGCCGCCTTATCCCAAGAAACCCGCCCCCAAAAAAACGGCGGCCAAAAAGGCGTCCAAGGTCAAATACACACCCAAGGCCAAACCCGTGACCCGATTTACCGTCACCCATCCATACGGGACGGGAAAGCCGCTTACCCCCGGAAAAGACCTGGTCATCACCGTCACGGGCCTATCCGGTCAGACCTCCGGTGATATCTTTTTGTACAATGATCGAACAAAATCCAACAAGATCGATGAATTCAAATTCAAACTGAAAAAAAAGCAGGTAAAATCCTTTTCCGTTTCCGGAGAAAAAGATGTGGGTTGGGCCGCTGTGTGGGTCCACGACGGGTCCTTCAAGGTCAAACTGGATCAGTCTCCCGGCGCCAAAGCGGCCCCGGCTCCGAAAGCGACCCAAAAGCCAGCTGCAACCGTGGCCAAGACGGCCCCAAAAGCCGCAAGCACCAAAACGGCTCCGGCTCCGAGACCAACCCAGAAACCTTCCGCACCCGCTGTTTCAGGGTCGCCGGCAGCCGGAAAGGGTACGATTCTCAACGGCAAGGTGCCTCTCATGAAGGGCGCCAAGGTGCTCAAGACCAAGACATACGGCGCGAATTCCAAAGCCGATCTGGAGGTACCGGCGACCCCTCAAGAGGTTGTCGACTTCTATAAACAGTCCATGACGGCCAAAGGCTGGAAGCCCGGCATGTCCATGGTCATGGGAAACAAGGGGGTCCTCCAGCTTGTGGGCAGTGCCGGACAACTGATCATCAAGGCCACGGGTCGCGGGGAAACCTCGAAGGTCAATATGGCCCTCATGGGGCAGTAAAAGGCCATGCTCAAAGGGGCAGGCTTTGGCTTTGGATAAAACCCAAAAAGGGGGATAAGAGTTACAAGTGATCTAAAGCCCGCCCTGGTGCGATGTGTCCATATGGCTGATACGGCCTGCGCATCACGGCAACCTCGTCTTTTTGAGCATGGCGTATTGGTGATCGGTCTGGGCCAGGGTTTCGAGTGACTAAAGTTGCGGTGTCGCTCCGCGACCATCATTGGTTAACGAGCAAAATTTCGACTCATCATACATATGTAAAGAGGACCCATCATGAACAAGGCCCGTCTGAAGGCATTCTTCGCATCCGTTTTCATGACATGGAGTCTGCTTCTCGTAGTGCTGGTTGGCATGCCCGGCCCGGCCCATGCCGATGAACCGGAACAAACCATTCCGATCAATCTTTCCGTTAATATCAGCTGGAATATAGATGAAGGCAACAAGATCCGTAAGGGACATTTCACGATGAACGCGAAATCCACCCTGACTCTGGATCGACCCGGCAGCGCACTGGATCAGAACCCCAAAATGACGCCCTTCACCCTGAAATACGATGGGGAAACTTTTACGGGCAGTCTCCATTTTGAGGAGACCCTGACCCAAAAAAAACCTCAGCCATCTGACTGTCCACCGCTTCTTGAGAGTTACAGCGGCTCGAGGCGTTTTACCTATTCTCCCCCCAAAGAGAAGGGCGGGATCAATACCCTTCTGTTGCGCCGATGGGGCATCGCGAAGAGCCGGCTCAAGTCACAGGTATCGGGGGTGGGCGCCCAGCAGTTCCTGGCCCAGTTGCAGTCCCAGATGGGCATTCCGTCCAGTTACTATGAATTCTTTGGAGGGAGCATCTCGGGCCGACATACCATCTATGGTAAGAAACGGGTGAGGGTAAACGGGCAGTGCCGATATGAAAAGGCGGAAACAGAAGTTTCTATGGGCAAGATCGGCCTTCGATTCCCGATCCCGGAACAGGGCCCCATGGAGGGCGAGAAGACCTGGCCCGCTAAACGCGATACCTTGCCCAGGAACTTCGCCATTTCCCTCTCCCAGACAGGTGTGGGGAATGAAAAGCCTTTTCGACCTGAAAACGCAGGTTCGGGAGGGAACGCCACCTATTCCATCTCCTGGAACTTCGAGGAAGTCTCTCCCGAATTACGGATCTTGATGAAAAAAGAAGACGCGTGGAAGGATATTACAGGCGAGAGTGATGAAACAATTTGTGTCGGACAAAAGGTCTTACTGAAGTACGAGGTATATACCGCGGGAGGGGATTCGCCATCTTCGACGCAGTGGCAGATACCCGGGATGCCCGATCTTGTCATTAAGGACTGGGAGGGAAGTGAGGAAGGTAGCAAAAAAACGCCTTTCACTAAAGGGGATTGCCATGACGAGACCGTGGAGTTTGCCTGGGTCGACGGTTCTTTTGAAGGGCAGGAACAGAAGATATCGTGTATGGCAAAGGTCAAAGAAGAGACACTCAGCGCCGATACGTCCTTCAAGGTCTATAAACCCAAAGCAGAGGTGAAAGTTATTGCCGGAAAGAATATTAAAGTGGGGGTACCGCCCAATGTTGGATCTAATGATTGTGAGCTTTATCCCGATTCACCTTCGATAAAAATTGAAAGCAAAGTCACCATGCCTGATACATTCAATGATCAGGAGTTTACTGCCTTTTATGTTCAATTGGTCGAAAATGAGGCATGGTGCCTGGCCAAAGTTGGTTTTCCCCATTATGAATGGCAGAATGATATACATAAGCGAATGCTGGACGTCTCGTTTCCTTATAAGCCCGAAAAAAATGGGGTGAACTCTTTGTTGGCTATCATGGACGATACACCGGGTTTTCCACTTTCTAATATGGCGTCGGCCTATGTTCATATGAAGTTTCAGACCTATTTAATGTTTAAACCACCAATGCCAAAAAGCGGTGAAGGCATTACCGCCGTTCCATTAAAACGGATGGATTGGAAGTGGGCAGGGGCTGCAGTTGCAATCGGAGAAGTTTATCCCAGCAAACAACCTCCCTGCGGGGAGGGACATAAGGTCATTTATAACAGACCTCCCTCTAGATATGAACACTCTGCCTTGGACTGCAATCAGTATCCCGAATGGGAGGAGACAAAAACCGAGAGCGTACTGAAATCAACTAGGAAATTTACAACAAACAGGGAAAAATTGCCGCCGACAAACACAAACTGGGGGATTAAGGAAAAGGAGGATAAGTAACATCAGTGGACATACTCAAGGAGGACGGTAACATGCATCATCGATGGATCTTATTGTTTTTATTGTTCAGTTTTGTTCTTTTTCCCTTTCAGGTCTTTGCGGAAAGCGATGCCATCTACGACAAATGTAAGGACCAGCCCAGAGAACCCTGGTGCTATCAGGAGGAGGTCGAAAGGATCGGTGACCCGGACCTGTGCGAGAACATCCTCGAATACTGGCCCAAGGCCGACGGGGTGCACGGCTGGTGCTTTTACAGGTTGGCCCTGAAAAATAAGGATTGCTCTTTGTGTGATCGCATCCCAAAGGGGGATATTCGTAAACTTTGTATATTGGATGTTTGCAAGCCGGGGAAATAGAAGTGGGCAAAGGTTCTGGGTTCTGGGTTCAGAGGTTCAGAGTTCAAGGGTTTGTCCGCCTCTGGCAGGTTCAAGGGTTGGGAGAGCTTGCCCGCCTCGGGCTGTTTCAACGTTCAGGGTTGAATCGTTGAGGAAAGGCATTGCCTGGTTTTAGCACTTTAGTCATATGTTTTTCTCTGTTAGCTCTGCGTTCTCTAGCGAACGAAGTAAGCGGGCGTGAGATATTTTTTCTTCATGCTCTTCATGCTCTTCATGACCTTCATGGTGAACATGGTTTTCCCTCAATTTCATTCAGTTGTCTAAGGAGACCCGAGATATGAATACACCCGCATCCGCACCCCCCGAAACCCCACCGGAAAAGCCAAAACAAACCGCAAAGGGGCCGACCGTATCATTCGGCGTTAAGGGCAAATCCGGCAGGGATCTGGGCATCCTGACCCTGGCCATGTTCGCAGCGGGCATCTTCCTGATGGCATGGGGCGTGTATGAAATAAAAGGTTCCAATGAAAGCCGCAATTGGCCCAGCACCCAGGGGACCATCTCCTCTTCCTATATCAGTGAACAGACCAGGAGAGCCTCGAAGGGTCACACCTCAATAACCTATTTCCCCAGGGTGCTGTATCAGTACAAGGTCGACGGGCGACATTATACCAGTCACCGGATCGAATTCGGAGGGGAGTCCGGGGGGATGAAAAGGATGGCAAAAAAGGTTGTGGACAAATACCCATCCGGCAAAAAGGTGACGGTTCACTACAACCCTCAGGACCCGAAGTACGGGGTCCTCGAGGCCGGTTTCACCTGGAGTTCACTGATTGTCTTTTTGGCGGGGATAGCTTTTTTCGGGGTAGGGTTTCTGTTTTTAAAGGCCTACTGGAAACAGCGACGGAAACGGCATTTAACAGGGTAACCACCCTACTCTACAGGGAGTACCCGGGGTGATCTTTTTTTTGGTTTTTACCATGAAGGACATGAAGAGCATGAAGGGGTTAAGGTGTGAATTCTTGTTCATCATGGTGTCGGCAGGAATTTCAAAAATTGGGACGGACCCATAGATACACGGTGAGGACGACAATGAAAAAAGGACTTCTGCTTTTCGTATTGATGATCGGATTGGCGGGTAATGTCGCGGCCCAAACCAGGGTGTTGAATCCCACCCTTCAAAAATCCACGGCGCAAAAACCCATCATGGAGAAATCCGCCCTTCAGAAACCTTTGAGTGTCCAGGCATCCATCACCCTGCGCTTCCCCAACGGCGGGGAAAGAATGGGCCCGGGAAGCCGTCAGGTCATACGGTGGAAGGTCGTGGGACCCCTACCCTCCCTGCGGATCGAACTCCTCAGAAACGGCAGTAGGGTTCAGACCCTTACCGAAACCTACCCCGCAACCAAGGGACAATTTGTGTGGCAGGTAGGCAGGATTCAGCCCGGCAGCGGGTATAGCATTCGGATTGTTGCCGCCGGAGGGTTGACGTCCACGAGTAAGCCGTTCAGTATCATCCCCTCGGCGTCCACTGGCCTGTTACAAGATGCGCCGTCACCCGTTAAGGGGTCGTCCGGATCTGAGACAAAAATCGCAAAACCGTGGTTCAAGGCGGATCAACGGGTAGAAGAAGCGAGCCCCCCGCTCGTGCCGTCGACCGGCAGGCACTCCTTTTTTGAGGATCAGGATTCCCCGCTGCAAACAAGATCCCCGGCCGTCCCCGATGGCGGCGAACAAGATGCCTCTTATCAGGGTCGGCTTGAAAAGGACCAGCCGGAAACCAAACTGCCGGAACAACCCGGGGCATGGTACAAGGAATTTGCCGAGACGCCTGCAAGGCAGGAGAACCTGCCCACGGCCGGAATGGAAACGGAACTGGCGACCTTTCCGGATTTTGAAGTTCGGGCCATTACTTTTGATCCTGAAACGAGACGGTTGAACATACAAATCGCCAATTGCGGCGAAAAGGACCACCTGGACGCCCCTCTGGAATTAAGCTTGCAACTGGACGATTTCGGCCCTAACGTATCGCGCAAAGACCATATCACCCTCAGAACAAATGAGGAGAAGCCCTGGAGCATCACCCTGGATAGAAGCTGGAACTGGCCGATAGACAAAGGGCGGTTGAGATGCGACGTGACCGTGGACCCCAATGACACCATCCTGGAATCGAACGAAGACAACAATCGCCATGCCCTGTGGCTCTACAAGTCTTCCGGGCCGGACGTCAATCTGGCCGCGGACCATATCCTGATAGGAAACAACGACATTGTCTTCACTCCCGGCTTGTGGATTGAGCTTGGGCGTTCAGACGCCTGTGACCATCATGAGGACACCCATAGTATCGCATTTGAGTTCAAGGTGCCACTCGTCAACTATGGTGACCAGGCTGCAACCGGAGACCTGCGGGTTACAACTAACGGTGATTATGCGGGCATAAACTCCACAGTAAGGCACGTATCCCTGCAAAAGGGTGAAATGCGATGGTTTACAATTCGCAGATGGATGGGCGTAATCTCCTCCGGGCAAAGCCCTTTAAAAGTGACTTGGGGGGATGACAAAAAAATGCTCATCGAGGGTGACATCGCCCACAAAAAAACAGAGCTTGCAGAATGGGTCGGTTGCTATCCTGAGCTTTGGCTATGGATAGATCGGAAAGGTCCTGAAGGGACAAGGTATAATGTTGACGAGACGATACCTGTCGAAATCACTGTCACCAACAGCGGAGGTTCCTTTCAGGAAGGAACGATTTGCGAGGTTGAAATGGTCAAATGTGCAAGTTCCTCTAATCAGGAAACAGTGGCCCAAACGCGCCACTGGTCTTTGGGTTCATTTGACCGTGATGAAAAAAAGATAATATACGATTTTTTTGCTCCCAGAGAAACCGGTTTTTATATCATTCGAGCAACTATTGATTACGATCACCGAATTCGAGAATATGATGAGAGAAATAATCAACGCACAACCAGAGATTTCTGCGTCCATCCATAGCCGTGAAGATAAAGAAACACTGGAACTTTTGCTTTCCAAGGGCGTCGACATCAAATATCCGTGGTCAGCTTTAAAGCATGGATCATTGTTGTGGATCAACGAATTGATTTAACTTGACAGAATAACAGCAGTTTTATATTCTTTTTGTTAATTTTTTCATTTAGTTGAGCGGCTGGGGCGCATGGCTAAAACACGAAAAGGAGGGATTATGAAAAAGAAGATCAAATTAACGGAATTGACAAAGGAAGAGTTGCGCCATGTGACGGGCGGCAACATGGGGATTGTCATGACAAAATGTGATTGCTCGGGTACGAAGCAGACTTTCGGCCAAGAGGATAGCGAAAAAATTTCCAAACCGCTGTCGCCGATCACAAAACCGATTGTAAAACCTCTTAAACCTTAAAGAAAATTCAATCAAGAATGCTCGTATGTGAGGGCTATTTAATGTGATTCCCATAAATAGCCCTCTTTTTATTCGGCTTCGCCAGAATACCCTGTCCCGCTGAAAGAGCGATTGCAGGGATGATCAGCCTTCGCCAGGGGCTTCGGCCCGACAATGATGGCAAGAGGACCACGGCGAAGCTCATCAGAGCGAGGACGGGTTGGCTACGCCGTAATGCCGCGTGATATCCCGTCACGCCATGGCGTGACTGCGGGGAGCTTCATTCTCTTCAAAACCATTCGTGAGGCTTTAAAGTGAACGCCCTTTACTCCGGCATCCCTTTTATGACTGAGAAAGGCAATCGGTATGTCTGCGCAAGAGACAGACGACAGGCCCTTTTGTGCCATCCCCTTTTATATCACATCCTCACACTCGCCGAGCAGGGCGTTGATCTCGATGCCTGGCTCAATCGCTTGCCCGACCGTGGTATCACTATCGAAAAGGCCGGGACATTCACCAAAAAGGACGTAGAGTATTATTATCGCAAATACTTGTTTCTGAGGGAACACGGGTATTTCGGCCGGGTTGACTTTGATCGGGAATTCTGTCTGGATCTCGATCCGGATAGGATTCACTCTGCTTTGGCTAATACAAAGCAGGTGATCTTCGAGGTCACGGACGCCTGCAATCTGAGATGCGCATATTGCGGATACGGAAAATTTTACAAAGACTATGACAAGCGAGAAAATAAAAAGCTGGATCTTCGAGTCGCCAAATGCCTTCTAGAATTTCTAGAGAAGCAATGGAACTCTGACGCAAACGTTTCCATCGATAACCGGATCGCCATAGGTTTCTATGGCGGTGAACCGCTTTTAAATTTTTCCTTTATTCGCGATATCATTGACCATGTCGAACACCTGAATATTCCTAATCACCGCTTTGTCTATACAATGACCACCAATGCTTTGCTCCTCGATAAATACATGGATTTCCTTTATGACCATCAGTTCGAACTCCTGATCAGTCTTGACGGGAATCGCCGGAACAATTCCTATCGTGTATTACCGGACGGCAGCGAGGCCTACGATCTCATTATGAAAAATGTTTTTGCTCTCAAAAAAAGGTATCCCGACTATTTCAGAGAAAAAGTGAATTTCAATGCCGTGTTCCACAATCGCAGTTCGCTTTTCGACATTTATCAATTCTTCAAAAAAAAGTTCGATAAGACCCCCATGATCTTTGAATTGAATACCGCCGGGATCGATCCATCGAGGCTCGGGGAGTTCTGGAATACCTTTGCGAGCATACAGGAAGATCTCCAAAAAGTTAACAATCCGCAGCCCATGATCGAAGACATGTTCGTGGACCTTCCCGGCATCGGGAGCCTCTCGAAATTCATTCATCAATACACGGATTGCAGTTTTTCGGATTACAACGATGTCATGGCCACTGAGGATGAGCCCGTACGATTTCCGACAGGGACCTGTATCCCCTTTTCCCGAAAGATATTTTTGACTGTCAACAACAAGATCCTGCCTTGTGAAAAGGTCGGGCAACAACATGCCATGGGCTACGTGACACCTGAAAAAGTTAAAATTGACATAGACCCTATTGCTGCGATCTATAACGGGTATTACCGGAAAATCTCCAAGCTCTGCCGGCACTGCTACCTTGCCGACGACTGCGGGAAGTGCATGCTGCATTTAGATATGGCGGGTGACGCGCCGGAATGCGACCACTTCACGACGATTGATGAGCGCAGAATCCGGTTTTCCGCTCATCTCAGTTACCTGGAAGATCACCCTCGAACCTATTCCAGGATCATCAAAGAAGTAGCCTATGACTAAGTGATCATTTTCATAGTTACCGTGACGTATTCAATAAGTCATTTTCACCACCCGCTTCGCTAGAGGCACGGTGGACACAGAGATGGGGGATTTTTTCTCATACCGGTGAGAGGCTGGCATGAGAAAACCCTCAGCGGCTACGCCGCAGGGTTTGATGGTCTGCAGGGCCTGGTCCTTTTTGCTTTCCGTCCTCTCAACGGAAAGTAAAAAATGAATTCACCTCTGTGTCCTCCGTGCCTCTGTGGTAAGCCGGTTATAGACGCACATTGACAACATTCAATCATATTTACGACCACCTATGATGAAGTCAACACCGAAATACTGGTTCTACATCGAACCCTATGTCCACCTTGCCTGCAAATCAGAGGATTGCCTTCTTTACAATACACTCTCCGGCAAGGCCCTGATCTATTGGAATGACCCGGATATTGCCGGGCTGGTGCGTCGCCTTTTATCCTCACGAAACTCAAGAGTGATCAGGCTAAACGCTTCAGATTTGGGAAGGAAAAAGATCTCGACCTTTATAAAAAATGTGCGTGAGCACTTTATGGGCGATTTGTTGGATACCGCCTATTCTTCCGCCAAACCCGTACAGATGGTTCACAGGCCCAAAATCCAGAAAGACGCCGAAAGATTGAAAAAAGAAAAAGGGCGTTCGGTGGGCGAAGGGGAACTGGAGTATCTCTCCGAGATCTCATTTTATATCAACACCGAATGCAGTGAAAATTGTCCGGGTTGCAGGGATTATTACAGGCAATTTCCGTGCTGCACGCGAGCGCGGCAAGGCCGGAAAGACATGACGCCTGACACTCTGTCCAGCCTGTTGAGGCAAATTGAAGGCTCCCGGGTATCGAGGATCAATACCCTTGGAGGAAACATCTTTATCCATGAGCAGTTACAAACCCTGGTGGAGATCTTGAAGGCACAGGCCCGCGAGGTCGTCTTTTACCTGCATTTTTCGCATCTAGCCCGACCCGACGCCCGCATGGACCTCCTGGATTTTGACAGGGCTCGTTATCAGGTCATCTTTACGCCGCCCTATTCCCCGGATCTGTTCAGGGTGGCCCGGGACAAGGTCGCAGGCCATGAGAGCCGGACGACATTTGTCTTTGTCGTACAGAGCGACGCGGACATCCAACAGGCAAAGGCCATGATTGAATCCTGTGGTGAGGCTTCCTATATGCTCAAACCCTATTTTAACGGTGAGAATGGCGTATTTTTCCATGAATCCGTCTTTATGGACATCGAGGATGTCCTAAATGCGCGGCCCACACATAAGGAAATATACGCAAATCAGGTGTTGAACCGCCTCAATTTCGGACGGCTGATTGTCATGAACAATGGAAGGGTCTACGCCAACCTCAATAAGCCCTCGCTCGGCAACTGGAAAAAGGACTCGATCCGGCAGATCCTCTACAAGGAAATGTATCATGGAAAAAGCTGGCGGAGGACGCGCATGAAGGTCGAACCCTGCTGGCATTGTATCTTCGCGTCACTCTGCCCGCCCCTGGGGAACTATGAGTTTGCCCTGAAGAAAAACGACTTGTGTCATGTCAGAGAAGAGAAGGATGAGTTACGAGTGACTAAAATTTCAAGTGCCTAAAGTTACGGTGTCGCTCCGCGACCTTCATCAGGGAAAAGACCTCAATAAAGAATCCAGGTCCAGAGGGCCCGGCTTTGTGCTAACCCCTGAGGGGGGTTATTCAGTTTGAATTTCAAGACTCCCGGGAGTGTTGGAGTACTGGAATGATGGAGTGATGAAAAAAAACATACCTAACGGCTAAGGCAACATGCCAGATCACCATTTTAATCAGCACACAACTGCCTGTCTTTTTTTCAACACTCCATTACACACACTCCAAGTTATTTTTACGGCATAGCCAATTGTCTCTGACCCCCGCTTCACGGAATTTTCGACTCGCTCTTCGAAGATCCCGGTACACGAGGGAGGATCAGGTTTTTAACAACGAAATAAAAATCCTGTCAATCCTGTTTATCCTGTCTGATTTATTGTCGTTATAGGTTTTTCTGAAAAGGCAGAAACGGTGAGTTACTTGTCAGTCATCGCGAATTTCAGTGGGCAGTTCCCTCCAACTTTAGGCACTTGCAACTTTAGCTCACTTTAGATCACTCCCTTTTCCCACCACCTGGCTCCTCACCAGATCTCTATAAAAACCCTTACGGGCCATCAGTTCATCGTGGCGACCCTGTTCCACAATCCTTCCATCCTCCAGAACCAGGATAAGATCCGCGTTTTGTATGGTCGAAAGCCTGTGCGCGATGACGATTCGCGTGCCCACCTGTAAATTCAGATTCCTGTCCACGGTGTCCTCGGTCACGGCATCGAGATGGCTCGTCGCTTCATCCAGCAGCAAAATGGCCGGTTTGTGGACGATGGCCCTGGCTATGGAAAGGCGCTGGCGCTGTCCGCCCGAAAGGCCTATGCCGCCCTCCGATATCAGGGTCTCATAACCCATGGGCATCTGCATGATTTCATCATGAATGGCCGCAATCCTGGCGGACGCTGTAATGTCCTCCAATGGAAGATTGGGATTGATAAAGGCGATATTCTGGCGAATGGATCCATGAAACAGAAAGGATTCCTGCAGAACCGCACCAAACTGTCTGCGCAGGTCGCGCAAATCGATTTCCGAGATAGGCACGCCGTCATACAGAATCCTGCCCTCTGTGGGTTGATACAACCCCAGCAACAGCAAGGCAAGGGTGCTCTTACCCGCCCCGGTGCGGCCCACCAGGGCCAGTTTTTGTCTTGCTTCAATGTTGAAGGAAATGTCCTTCAACACCGGTGCGGACCCGCTGTCATAACAGAAACTGAGATGTTCAACCGCAATGGCCCCCTGTAGTCGGGGCGTCTTGCCGATGATTCTCCCGGATTGCTCGGGTTTCGCTTCGATGACGTCTTCGATTCTCTCCAGGTAGGCTCCCAGGAGCTGCCACTGCCTGGCGGTCTCGATCATGGAGCCTAACGGGGTCAGGAAGGCGATTCCCAGGGCCTGCAAGGCCAGCATGGTGCCCAGACTGAGGATGTCATTGATCACCATAAATCCACCCACCCACAATAAAACCAGGGGGGATGCCATCTGGACGGTGCGTATCGCCGTATCCACGACAGTCAGGAGATGATGGCGTTCAAGGGAAATATTCAGCTCTTTGAAGAACTTGTTGGACCAGGATTCCAGGGCGCGGTCTTCGCTCCCGGAGCCCTTCACCATCGCGATCCCCCTCAGTATTTCCACCAGATAGCTCTGAGTCTCCGCGCTTGCCGCCAGATCATTTTGCATCAACTGGAGGATTTTTCCTTTTGTGGCCAAGAGAATGGCAATTTGAAAACCGCCGAGCAGCAATACGATAGCGGCAAATCGGGGGGCGTTAAAGATAAGGATGGCCAGGTAGCCCAGCACAAAGACCCCGTCCAGCACTACGGACAGCGTTTGATTGGTGATGGTTTCGCGAATGGTGATATTGCTGCTCAACCGCATGAGCATGTCACCGCTTTGGCGCTGCTGAAAGAAACGGTATGGCAGGGTGAGCACATGCTTCAAAAAGTTCACCATCATTTGGCTGTCGACACAGCCTTGCAGATAGACGAGCAACGCCCCCCTCAGATAATGGATGACCATATGCCCCAGGACCAGGATCAAAAGGCCCAGGCCCAAGATCCGCAAAAGATCGTGCATGTTCAGCACAAGGACATGGTCTACCAGGATCTTTGTGAAAACAGGCAGGATAAGACCCAACGCCTGCAGTATGATAGATGTTGCGAGAATCTGAACAAGTGTACGTACGGCGGCTCGATTATGAAGGAGGTTATCCAGATAGTATTTCCAAACCGAAGGGGACTGGGCAGGCCCTGTCTTGAAACGTGCGTCGGGTTCAAAGGTGAGCACCACACCGGTAAAGCCGTCATTAAACTCTTGAGAGGAAACAGAGTGTCTTCCGATGGCGGGATCAACGATCACGATTTTGTTCGATGACCAATGCTCGAGCACAACAAAATGATTGAATTTCCAATGGATAATGGCAGGAAAACCGATGTGCTTCAGTTCTTCGACAGAAAGGGAATAGGCCTTGACCCGAAGCCCGAAGTGTCCCGCAGCTTCAGCGATGGCCGCGGCATTTACCCCGTCCCGGCCTCCACCGCAATAGGCCCGGCATTCACTGACACGCGTCTTGCGCCCGTGATAGCTCAAAATCATGGCCAGGCAGGCGGCACCGCATTCCGCCTGGCTCAACTGGAGCATGACCGGAACAGACGAGGATCTTTTGGCAAAAATCGTTCTGTTACAGAGGAAGGACAGCCCTTTGGTCAGGATCCGGTGAATTTTTGACAGAATCATATCCCCTTTCTTTCCGGTCGATCGGATTTCATGAAAAAATGGTCCAGCACGGGCAAAAAGGATCCGAGTCGTCGGGTGCCGGCGTCGATCCGGACTTCGAATGTCCCCTTGATGGCCAAATCCGAACGCATGGGGTGCATATCCGGATCCAGGCGACAGATGGCAACGGCGGAGGATTGATCCGGAAGCGGCATGCCACCTGCTTTCTCATGATAGCGCTTCCGGATCTCAGCAGGACTCAAAACTTTCGACTCCAGGATGATAATGGGTTGATCAGGCCATTGCCGTTGATTCTTCTGCTTGATCATCATTTTTTTTCCAGCAATAAGACGGGACTGCATATCCGGGGGGAAAAAGGCTACGATGCAGGGCATTTCCCCCTGACAGGCTTTCCTCTTGTCTTGATCAACGATCATTCCTCTTCCGGAAACAAACATGGGCACTTCTGCAAAGCACAGCCAGACGCCCAAACCGGAGAAAAGCCCGAAAATAACCCAGAGGCAAAGGAACAGCCGGGGCGATATGAATTTTGGAAGGACTTGATTTTCTTGCTCATGAATATATTTTTCGACGGCCTCTTTTCGAAAAATTGAGCGGTTTGTCTCGTTCATATGCCGCACCCATGTCTATCCTTTAAAAAACCCAGGGCGTTAAATGCGCTTTTCAACTTGAAAATACGTCACACCATTTGTGAATTGAAAGACAAAGTCCCCACTGCACATGTTCGAAATCCAACATCCTCAGCCTTTTGTCAAGCGCATTTTCATGGTAGGGCTTGCCTTTAGCCGGCAAAAAGGTTAAATGGTTCTCCCGTGTTGTGATGATGATTTGTTTCACTACATGATTTACGAAGGTTATCCAAGTAAAGAATCCTGGCCCAGAGGACCAGGCTTTTAATATCGAATAACCCGCTGTCCAAGCCGCCCCCCGCGGGGCCTTACGGATTCATCCATGACAAATTCTGATATGGGTTTAAGGAAAGCAGGCGTCGGAACGACCTGGATGGTCGCAGCCTCGCTCTTTTACGGGGCCACGAATATCTCGGCAAAAATGAGTGTTTCCTATCTGACCATCTGGCAGACCGCCATGGGCCGTTTTCTTCTGGGAGCGCTCCTCATTCCTTTCATAGCCCGCTTCTTCGGCTTGGAACTCTTCGGTCAAAACCGGCGTCTTCTCTTCTTGCGGGGAATCTGCGCGACCGCGGCCTTTCTATGCATCATCCAGTCCTTTAAGACGGTCCCCATTTCCGTGACCATGGTCCTGTTCTACCTATGGCCCGTTTTTGCCTGTCTGCTGAGCCCCTGGGTGGCGGGTGAATCCATATCCTGGAAAGAATGGCCCTTCGTCTTCGGCGCCATTGCCGGCGCCGTGATCATCCTGGCGCCGGACCGGGCGGGACCGGGCCTCGACATGGGGCATTTTTTCGCCCTTGGATCATCCTTTCTGGGCGGCCTCGCCATCATCCTCATCCGGCGTCTGGGCCGCACCAACAATCCCTTTACCATCTATTTTTATTTCTGCATCACGGGGGCCGTACTTTGTCTCGGCCCTCTCCTGTCACAGGGCCCGGCCCTCGTGCCCGCATCCGTTGCGGCATGGTCGGCGCTCATCGCCGTTGCCGCTTTTTCAATGGCGGCACAGGTGCTCATGAACCAGGGCATGAAACACTTGAACGCCGCCCAAACAGGGGCCTTGATGATGTTCGAAGTTCTTGTGGCCGCCACTTTCGGCGTTGTCTATTTGGGGGAACCCATCACCGTTCGCCTGCTCTGCGGTTCCGGATTGATTCTCGGATGCGGCTTCGCCCTTATGGTGAAGCCCGGGAACACCGTCAAAGAATGAACCCTAACGTTGCAACTATAGGTTTTATTGACAAAGGACTATAATTTTTTTAAATATATTATTGCTAAGGAAATCAAACATCTATTCTACGCCGACCAAAACCGCTGTCACTGAACCCCGCCGTTGAACCACCCGCGTGAAATGAGAATGATATCGGGAAGCCCGCAGGAATTTAAAAATTCCATAGGCTTGAAAGACCGTATCGTAACCTGAATATTTTCCAATCTGCGTTCCTGTCTCCTCATTCATCGATTTTTTGATTTTCAAATGCAACACCGGCGGATTTTTTCTGAAGGAGAGCACCCATGAATGAAAAAAAACGGATTTCATTATTGATATGCATCATGGCTGTCGCATCCCTGGCGGTCACTGCCGTGACCATCCATGTCCTCTATGGGGCCGCCTATCATGAAGTACAGACGAGACTCATTGAAACTGCTCAGAGCCAGGCACGACTCATAGAGGCCATTGCACGCTTTAATATGGCGCAGGCAAAGGCTCGGGGGCCACGTTTCATAAATCCCGGAGATGCCACAATGGGCCAGATCCTGGATGCCCACAGTCATTACAGGGGATTCGGAAAAACCGGAGAGTTTACCCTTGCGCACAAAGTGGGCAACCAAATCGTGTTCCTGCTCCGACACCGCCATGATGACCTCGAAATGCCAAGACCTGTCCCTTTTGAATCTGAACTTGCAGAACCCATGCGGCTCGCTCTGTTGGGCAACTCCGGCACGATCAAAGGCCTCGATTACCGGGGACAGACCGTTTTGGCTGCCTATGAACCGGTGAATGAGTTGAATATGGGGATCGTGGCCAAGATCGACATGAGCGAGGTGAGGAAACCCTTTTTGAGGGCCGCCGGCCTGGCCCTGATTTTCACCCTGGCGGTCGTCTTGGCAGGGGCAACCCTTTTCATCAAGATCACCAATCCCCTGATCAAGACAATTCGTGAAAGTGAAGATTATATGAAAAGCATTTTCAAGGTCGCGCCCGTTGGCATCGGGGTTGTCTCAAACCGCATCCTGAAACGGGTGAACAATCGCATGTGTGAAATGGTAGGGTATTCTCCGGAACAACTGATTGGTCAGAGCGCCAGGATCATCTACCCGGATGAAAAGGAATTCGAGCGCGTCGGCAAGGAAAAATATGCGGAAATAGAACGATCCGGCACCGGCGTGATACAAACCCGCTGGATACACCAAAACGGCCACATCATCGACGTTCTGCTCAGTTCCACACCGATCGATCCTGCCGACCGCGAAGCGGGTGTGACCTTTACGGCCCTGGACATCACAGAACGGATAAAGGCGGAGCAGGACATTAGAGATTCCCATGAAACACTTCTTGCCGTCCTGGACAGCATCGATGCCGCGATCTACGCAGCGGATATGAAAACCCATGAGATCCTCTTTGTGAACAAAACCACGCGGGACACCTTTGGAAGAGACCTGGTCGGTGACATCTGCTGGAAGTCCTTCCGGAATGAATCGGGGCCGTGCCGCGACTGCAACAACAACCAACTGCTCGACGATTCGGGAATGCCGACAGGAGTCATTAGCTGGGAAGGACGGAATCCGATCACCGGAAAATGGTACATCAACTACGATCGAGCCATCCGGTGGGTAGACGGCCGGTTTGTTCGCTTGCAGGTGGCCATCAATATCAGCAAAATCAAGGAATTGGAGGAAGGCCGTCGACAAACGGAAGCTCAGCTCCTCCAGGCACAAAAAATGGAAGCCATCGGCACCCTGGCCGGAGGAATCGCCCACGATTTCAACAATATCCTGGGCGTCATCGTCGGCAACACGGAATTGGCGATGATGGAGGTTTCAGGCAACGATTCGATAGGCCACAATCTGACGGAGATCCATGAAGCCTCCATAAGAGCCAGAGATCTGGTCAAGCAGATCCTGACCTTCTCGCGACAAAGCGAGCATGAAATGATTCCTCTGCTGATGAGCTCAATTGTCAAAGAAGTGCTGAAAATGTTGCGCTCCACCCTGCCGGCGACCATCGAAATCAAGCAGTTTATCGACCCATCGGCGGGCATCGTTGTGGCCGATCCCACCCAGATCCATCAGATTTTGATGAATCTCTCTACAAATGCCGGTTATTCAATGCGTGAAAGCGGAGGTATTCTGACCATTCGTCTGGAGAACGTCAGACTCCATTCCGGCCTCCCGAGCATTTATCCAGAGCTGGATCCGGGCACCTATATCAGTCTCACGGTCAGCGATACGGGGACCGGCATTGACCCCACGATCATTAAACGCATATTTGACCCCTATTTCACGACCAAACCCCTGGGTGAAGGCACCGGCATGGGCCTGGCACTGGTCCACGGTATTGTCAAACGATGCGGGGGCACGATCAGTGTGGAAAGCAAACCCGGCAAGGGCACGACCTTCACCCTGTTGTTCCCGAGGGTGGAAAGCAGGGTCAAAGCTGCGCATAAAACCCCTGACGATATTCCGCACGGACATGAGACCATTCTTTTCGTGGACGACGAAGATGCCATTGTGGAAATGGCCATATTCATGTTGAAACGTCTTGGTTACACGGTCATCGGCAAGACGAGCAGCATTAAAGCCCTGGAGACCTTTCAGGAGACGCCGGAAAAATTCGATCTCGTCATTACGGACCAGACCATGCCCAAAATGACGGGCGAGGAATTCTCCCAGGAATTGATGTCTGTACGACCCGATATTCCAATTATCCTTTGCACGGGTTTCAGCGAGGTTATCAACGAAGAGAGGACCCGGGCAATCGGTATCCGCGAATTCATCCTGAAACCCATTCTCATGACCGATCTGGCAAAGGTGATCCGCAGACTACTCGACGAAGAGACGGAGAGAGACTCAGGACATTCGTAGAAGACGGCCCTAACCTTATAGATGATTTGGGTAGTCGTCGGTCCTGCCTTTTGTTAAGATGCATAGATTGAGCATTTTTTCAAAAAGCGGGATATATGGGGCAATGATGAACGACCGCAATGAGAGGAAAAAAGACCGGATGGATTCTTCCGACGACCTGGGTTCCTTAGGCGTAAATTTTCAAAGCCTTGCCGAAAAACTCGGGGTAGGGATCTATCTCATCCAGGTTGGGCTGTTGAAATATGTCAATCCCGAATTGGCAAGGATATTCGGGTATGACGTCGGGGAGATAACGAACACACTGGCAGCAAAAGCACTCGCCTGTTCTGAAGACTGGCATTTGATCGACACCTACATACGAAAGAGTCTCGGTGACGAGGGTCATTCGGTCTATTTCCAGTTCCGGGGCCTTAAAAAGAACGGAAAAACCATCAGTGTAGAGGCCTACGGGTCACGCATCGAGTATGAAGGTCGGCCCGCGGTCATCGGGACCATTGCAGACATTACGGATCGAACACAGGGCCGCCGGCATCTCGAAGCCCAGTTGAAGATCTTCCAGGGCCTGTATAATCTGGCCCTGGCAATGGTCGAGGATCGTACCCTTGACGAAAACCTCTCTCTCATCGTGGACGAGAGCAGGGAGTTGCTTGGAACGGACACGGCCTGGATAGCCCTTCATGACCTGGAAACCCGAGAATTGTGCTGGCACATCTCTTCAGGGCTGATTTCAGAGGAATTCAAGCGGTTGCGCGTCCCGCTCGGAATAGGGCTCGCCGGGAAGGTTGCTCAGAGCGGTCACTATCTCATAGTGGAAGACTATTACAAGGAGATCGGTCCCGAACTGCACGAGGTGGCCCGGACCGAGGGTCTGATTTCAGGCATCGCCGTACCGGTACAGATAGGCGATGCCAACTATGGCGTTTTGTTTGCTTTTAACAGATCAAAAACCAGTTTCTCAAAACCCGACCTCGATACATTGTCCCTTTTCGGGAACCTGGCCGCCGTAGAGATCACACGAAAAGGGGCACTGGAGAGTCTCAGCGAGAGTGAGCAAAGGTACAAGGAACTTTACGGGGAGTCGAAAAGACAGGAAGAACTCTATCATTCCTTCCTGAATTCAACCGTCGACGCGATCGTGATCTACGATTCGGAAATGAAGGCCCAATACGTGAATGCTTCCTTTACGCGCACGTTTGGCTGGACTTTCGAAGAAATGAGAAATGGCTCGATCTCTTTTGTCCCCGAATCGGAGTTGGATGACCGCCAGCTTCTTATCGAGACCGTCCTCCGGAAAGGCATGTCCGTGAGTGGATTTGAGACGAAGCGCGTCGCCAGGGACGGCAGCACCCTGGACATGAGCATAAGCGCCTCCCCCTACCACGACACGGACGGAAACATCTCGGGCATGGCGATCATACTCCGGGACATCACATCGCTCAAATCGCTCGATCGCGCGAGAAGGCGGGCCGTTCATCATCTGTCCCATGAACTTGTCACACCGATTGCAGTTATAGAGGCGTCGCTAAAGCGACTGGGCAAAAAAGACATCAGAGATTCCTTGAAAGAGAGAAACCTCGACCGCATTCAACGAAACCTCCGACGCCTCATGGATATCCAGGACACCGTTCGGGAAATCGCCATACCCCTGCAGTACCGGCCCCAGGCCTTTCAGGTGGACAAAAGGATCGAAGAGATACTGACTCATGTCCGCCGAAATGGCTCGTACCGTTCCGTTGACCTGGTCACCAACCTGACGCACGCCTACACGGACATCATTGACCCTGAGATCCTCGAACGCGTGGTCGGTACCCTGGTCAAAAACGCCGTCGAGAATACGCCGGATGAAGGAAAAATCACGATTTCGCTGACACATACCCCTGAAGGTCTGTCCCTGACAATCAAAGATCACGGGGTCGGGATTGACCCAAAGGACCGGGATTTCATATTGAAGGGTTTCTACCATACTCAAAGTACGACGCTATACGCGACCCGCAAGCCCTTTGAATTCAGTGCCGGAGGAAAGGGGCTGGAGTTGATGCGATTAAAGATACTTGCAGAAGAAGGGCTTTTCGATCTTTCCTTTGACTCCAGCAGGTGCCACTATCTTTCCGGGGAGGGGAAGGAATGCTGTGGCAAGATCTCCTCATGCCCCTACATCTCTTCGCCGGAGGATTGCAGGCAATCGGGCGGCACGGTCTTTACCGTGCTTTTCAGGTGGAAGAAAAGACCCAAATCATGATAGGAGGGTGCCTTATGGTAAAATCACTGAAAACAGGACAATTTCGGCATCTTATCGCCTGCATGGCCGCCGTCTGTCTGGCCTTGTTCCTGGGGACGGTGCAGGACCTGTCCGCAAAGCCCTTTCGCATGGGGAAAATTCCCGACAAGGGTGCGGCCTTCGGTTGCGGCACCTGCCACGTCAGTCCGAGGGGAGGCGGCGCGAGAAATCCCTTTGGAATAGACTACCAAAAGATCGGGATGCCGGCCGGAGACAAATACCCGTCCGAACTCGGGGCCATGGACTCGGACGGGGACGGCCACAGCAATGATCAGGAGTTCGAGGCAGGCACAAACCCCGGAAAAGCCGAATCCAAACCGGCAAAGTAAAGGATCCGGGGTCCGGAGGGCAGGGCTTTGGGCTAACCCCTGAGGGGCATCAGAGTTACAAGTGCCTAAAGCCCGCCCTGTTGCGATGTGTTCGTATGACTGATACGGCCTGCACATCATGACAACCCTGCTTTTTGAGCATGAGCTATTGGCACGCGGTCTGGGCCAGGGTTTCGAGTGACTAAAATTGCGGTATCGCTTCGCGACCTTCACCAGGAAAGAGATTAAAAAGCCGGAAAATCAAGACTCCAAGTTGTTTTTTCAGCCCAGCCAGCTTTAGCGAATAAACCTTGGAAACTTTCAACCCCTCAACCTCTGAACCCAGAACCCCTGAACCTTTAAACCCTGAACCCTCACTAAGGGAGTCCCATGAGAAAGCAATCGCTCCTGATCCTTTTCATGGTCTTGTGCGTGTGCCTGGCACTGATTTTCTGGTCCCGTACCTTGACAGCGGAGGCACCCCTGCCCGTCTATGTCTATGACATCGGCCGCCTGCTCGCCCTTGTCGTCTTTCTTTTTATTCTCTTTCAATATGTTCTCATCTCCAAAGTCAAATGGATTGAAAAGGGACTGGGCCTCAACAGGCTTCTCATCCTCCACAAAATCCTTGGTCTCCTTCTCATCATCGCTGCACCGCTCCATCCGGTCCTGCTCCTGCTCTCAGAGAGGCTCCAGGGATATTCGACACCCATGAGTCTATGGAAATTCCTCGGTCTGCTTGCGCTACTGCTTATCTGGGTGGGTGCGGGCGCCGCCCTGCTCTATGGGAGAACGCCCCTGAAATATGAGACATGGAAAAGGATTCACAAAGTCGGATATGCCGTCTTTCCCCTGGCATTCTTCCACAGCACGCTCATGGGAAGCACCCTGCAGAAAAGTCCCATGAGAATTTTCTGGCTCATCCTGGGCCTGATCTACGTTCTGATCCTCTTTGAAAACATCAGACAGCGCTTTGCCCTGAGGAAACATCCCTTCAAAGTCACCGGCGTCCATCAAGAGACGCAGGATACATGGACGCTTAGATTTGAAGGCGATTACGGGACCTACGCACCCGGCCAGTTCATGCTTCTCCAACTCGAGAGAAACGGCAAGACATCAGAACCGCACCCCTTTACCATTGTTTCAGCCCCGACAAGGACGGACCTTGCCGTGTGCATCAAGGAAGTGGGCGACTTCACATCGGATATAGGAAAGACCAGGCCCACGGACACGGCCTATATCGAAATGCCCTACGGCGTATTCTCTTTTCAACACATGGAGGCCGATCGTCTCGTTTTTATAGCAGGCGGCATCGGCATCACCCCCTTTATGAGCATGTTGAGGACCCTTTACGATAAAAACCTCGAAAAAGAGGTGATCCTGCTCTGGGGGAACAAGACGGAGAAAGACATCGTTTTCAGGGATGAACTGGATGAAATGGCCTCTGAAATGCACTCCCTGAAGGTCTTGCACGTCCTTTCCAGACAGGATGACTGGCCCGGACAAAGAGGTCATATCGATGGGGGACTACTGACGAAGGTCGTGGGTGACTTCCAAGGTCGGGAATTCTTCATCTGCGGCCCCCCACCCATGATGGATGCCGTGGAGACGATTCTCATCGACCTGGGGGCATCAAAAAAACGGATCCACACGGAACGTTTTGCTTTGCGCTGATCGATGTGCCTTTTTTCCGATTCGAAGGCCGTCCCCCTCCCCTCTTTCAATATTTATCCCTCTTCTGCGATCCCGGGATCAATGACGGCTTTTATTTCCGAAATACGGTCGGCCGGAATGCCGGCCTTTACTGCGTGCTCCTTGATCATTTCCTTGCTCGGGGCACTATACAAACAATAGATCTTGTCTTCCGTTACATAGCTCTGCACCCATTGAATCTCAGAACCCATTTTGCTCAAGACCTTCAGGGAATTCTGCGCACCACCCCGGTGCTGTTCCTCCGACAGATTGCCTGCGCCGGGCATATTCCTTTCGACGATATATTTCGGCATGATAACCTCCTATGTGAGTGAGTTTCCATTCAGAAGCGGGCCCGACAGCCTTTCCATGGGTGTTTTCTCAATGCAAATGAAAAAAACCGAACCTCATTGTGATGCCCGCCTGCCCCGTAAAAGTTCTGTCCGTTTCACCGGAGCGACTTCAGATGAGTGATTCTTATTAAATCCGCCACCAAAATCAAGCATATACTTTCAGATGGTCATTCCCATGAACACCCTCCGGTGATCATTAGTGCCCACCCATAAAGACATGATTCCTGGATGGAGCGTTCAGCAATTAACATTCAGCACTCAGCTTAATGCTAGGACAATTCCGCAGGAAAGCGACATTGGACAGCCATAGGCTGCCCGTAAGAGCGAGGTCCATGGACGGCCCACAGTCAAATCAAGGGATTGCGCGGAGACGTATCCTGCCGTGGGCGGGACACAGGGAATCCCGCCGATTGACGCCGAAATTGCGGAAAAGGGCCATTTCTGGATGAAAACTAATTAGGTGTTGATCAAACATCCGACTATCTGATATTTCAAAAGAGCATTCCGGATTCTCACGCTTGACACGTCGATCCATTTTTACCTATGCTGCGATCCGAAAAGGATGCTAATCTTATCCACATACAAACAACAGGGCGGGAAATTCCATTGAACAGCGCTTTTTCGATTATCATATCACTCCTTATCTCTGTCTTGATGTACCTGGGCTTCGTTTTCACTTTGAAAACCGAGACAGGGCGGGCCTACATCGGCAGACACTGGTATTTCCATCCGAATTCGATCTGTGTCTGGAGAGTGTTCATCGGCCTGGCGGGCATGGCCCTTTATTTTACGCTGGAACAACACATCTGGGGCATCTTGTTGTTTACCATTTCAGCGGTATTGGACGGGGTTGACGGGCTTGTAGCCAGAAATTGCGACCTGGTGACCCCTCTGGGCGAAGAAATCGATCCCTTGTGCGACAAATTGACTTATTTGCCCCCAATGTTTATTTTCGCCTTTCAGGGCCAATTGAGTATGGCGCCGCTGGTGGTCCTTCTCATCATAGAGGCCTGCGGTCAGTTCCTGGTCAGATATATCATCAAACGTTTTACGGCATTCTCTGTGACTGCGAATAATTTCGGTAAAATCAAGGCGGTGATGTGTTTTGCCCTGATCATTTACTGTGCACTCCTGGATGATGCCTTCCCAATCCCGAATTTTTCAGAACAAATGCTCTACGTATGCATTATTCTGTCTGTTTCATCCAGTGTTTTCAAACTCATTGCGAACCACTTTTATGCAGACATCTTATCCGTTCTGAATTTAGCTTGCGGGATAACCGGCATGGTCCTGGCCTTTCACGGACGCTATGTGTATGTCGCTATCGCTATTCTGACCGGACAAATTTTCGATCTATTCGATGGAAGGATGGCAGAGAAGCATGGGGGGACAAGGTTCGGACCTTGGTTTGACGACATAGCGGATCTGGTCAGCTTCGGGATGTGCCCGGGGCTGTTGATTTTCTTTAAGGGTCACTTAGATGCGGCCTCTTTTGTTTTCGGGCTTTTCTACTTCCTTGCCATAGGCTATCGTTTGTGGCGTTTTCTTGTCCATGACAAGGGGGACACGACGCTCTCCCCCGGTGTCTTCAACGGATTACCCAGCCCTGCCGGCGCCATGATCGCTTTGGGGGCCTGTTTATTCTTTGAAAATATCTGGATCGTTCATGCCGTTATTCTGTTTACGGCTTTTCTGCTTATAAGTCATATCAGGTTCGTTCATTTCGGAAGGGTGATCCTGCGACGGCTTCCACGAACCGTCGTTGTGATTTTCGGCTTTCTGATCGTATTCATGATCGCCTATCTTATCAAAGCAAGGGACTCAAATATGTTGGGGGCCTTACTTCTCCTTTGCTTCCTGGTCTATGCCATTGCGAGCAGCAAAATCATCCTTTCGCTACCGAAGATTCAATCAAACAGGGGCTGAACCCTATTGTTTGTCATATTTTCGTCCCTCTTTTCGCTCTTCGAGAAGGGCTTTGGTCATGGAAGGCTTACTCTTGAGGGCAGGGGGTGATCACGGCTTTGTCACCCACCAGGGTCACTCTGACCATCTGCCCGGGTTTGCGGATTTTTCCTTTTGATCGGTCCCGCGCTACCCCCAAAATTGGGGATACCCCGGACGTCCGATTTTTGCTTTAATACGTGATAAAGGTCATGCGAGGCCCCGGATCCCCGGAGGCAGTCAATCCGTACCACAACGCCCCCCCTATCTACACTATGCTTCATCTCTACCCGCGACCTATCGACACGCGACGCCCCGCACCTCTTCATGCCACCGCCCAACTTACAAAATCGGCATTACTCAACTAGATAGGCTGTAGGCATTTAGGCCGTAAGATACCGCAGGAAGGGAATATGCGTGATCACATATCGAGCAACCAGGGCATTCCCCAAAGAAGAAATAAGCGAAGGGTTCGGATACTAACCCAACATCGCCATAATTTTTTGTAGATGTTGGGATTCCGGGGCCTTGCCGGATTTTATGGTCACTACTCATTTTGCGGCAAGGATTTTTCTTGGTAGCGGTATCTCCTTTAGTCCAAGTCGTT
>Ga0272442_10001898_pt1 | contig 30995 bp, 24 predicted proteins | sample SSMForm2O_FD_200262 | JGI IMG/M metagenome (GOLD analysis project Ga0272442, IMG submission 200262) | Marine sediment archaeal communities from Little Sippewissett salt marsh, Falmouth, MA, United States - SSM-Form-2O | ecosystem: Environmental > Aquatic > Marine > Wetlands > Sediment ... | reverse complement strand
GCAGGCCTCGTAATCGGCGCCGTTCTCGTAATGGGATGGTGGCGTCCATCGCGCGTGGCGCTCGATATTGCAAACTGGATGAGAAAGCGGCGTCTTAAGAAATTCCGCAGCATCGACGGAGACGGGCCTCCTTACATTCATTGAAAATGCAATGAAGGATTCAAAAGAAACAGGCGTCGGTACTTCCGGAAGCATGGCTGATCTTCTCCAGCAGAGATGGATGCGCCTTTCGTTGGCAATCGGTCTGCCCGTTGTCTGTCTTGTTCTCCTTTTCATTGCCATTACGGTCTCGCAACTCGGCACTGATCGCTCGATTCTGATCTTCGCACAGTCTCAATGGCGATCCGGGGGCAAGGCCGCCGTGAGGATCGTGTGCGTGGATGCGCATGGTTCCATAATCGGTCCTGTCCGCGCTCGCGTTAGCCTCACAAGACAGTCAGAAAGCGTAAAAATATTTTCCGGGGAAATGAGAAGGGGTACTCAGGTCCTGGATTTTACGGCCGGGGTGCCTGAATGGCCGGACGGAGAGGCACAAATTGAAGCCGTCGTCTCGCACCGGGGCTGGAAGGAGAAGATCCTTAAAAAGATCGAAATCAGACATGATCCGGAACCGGCTGAACTGATCCCGCTGGCAATAAACACGCAGGCGTCGATGGCCGTTATCGAGGATGCGGACCCCGTAACAGTGCAGGCTTTTGCGCAGGGAGGAAGAGCTGTTCCCAACCTTAACAATGTTCTCTTTTTCAGAGTGCTTTCAAAGCAGATGCTGCCGCTAAAGACCGTTCTCAGTACATCACTGACACCGGGGCATACTGCAGAAGATAATCCGGCCCCGGTTCGAACTGACAGGTTCGGTCTGGGCGTTTTCACCATTGTGCCGCTGTCACTTCCTCTGCCCGTTAAGGTGAGAAAGATGACGGATCCCGGGGAAGAATCGAATCAGGCTCCGGCTGCAACTCTTTTTCTTCCGGTTTCTCACGGACAGTGTTCAATCTTTCTTTCCTCTCCGGTTATTAATGCGGATGAGCAGTTTAATATCAGTGTATCAACGCTGTCCTCAAGCACTCCGGTGTACGTGGACGCTTACAGCGATGGAACATGGTCGGCCACTTCGAGCAGTATAAGCTCGGGCGGAAGAAGCATAATCGAGATGCAGCCGCTTGAGGCCGGGATCCATCACGTCCAGGCATACACGGGATTCGGTATGGCACGGGCGGGCACGGCCATAAGGCACGTCCTTGTAACAGACCGTAAAAAGCCCCGGCTGGAAGCATTGAAGGACCTTGTCGAAATCGCTGCCCGGGTGGTTCCACAGGAGGCGCACTATCTTGGACAGGTGAAAAAAATGATGGAAGAGGGCGGCATGGAAGAGATGAAGCTTGCGGCCTTTCTGTTATCACTGCTGGACAGGGGCTATTACTCGCCGAATCTTCTCGTGGACAGCCAGGTGAATACACAGGCTGAGCTGGATGAGTTCAAGTTCAAGGTCAAAAGGGTAATCGTAATATCCTTTGCCGGGATCGGACTGGCCCTTGGCATTTTCCTGGCCATTGCCCTGGTCTCGGCCTCACGCAGGAGAAAGACCATTACGGCCGAGATGGAAAGATTATCAGCCGGATTCGACACTGCTGATGAAGACGAAACTGAGGAGCACTGGAAAACCGACGTTGGCCATGACATGGCCCGGTCCAGGACCAGGCTGTTCATGCAGATGCTGCTTCTTCTGGCAACCATTCTGGGGGCTTTCGGAGCACTGGCCGCTCTGATAGAATTTCTCAGATGGGACTACTGACGGCTCGAATATGAAAAAAGCACCTTCGAAAACGGCTGAGCGCCACCGCCGCCTTTCAAAGGAGATTGAGAGGCACAACCACGATTACTACGTTCTCGACAACCCGACTATAAGTGACAGTGAGTACGATGCAGTTTTCAGGGAGCTGAAGGACCTGGAATCCGCTTACCCCGGGCTCAGGACAGAAGCGTCTCCTTCGCAGAGAATCGGGGCACCGCCTTCATCCGGTTTTAAGAAAGTCAGGCGTGATACGAAAATGATGAGCCTGGACAACACCTACGATCCGGAAGAGGTGGAGGACTTTGTGCGGCGCGTGAACGAACTTGCCGGCCCTGAAGCCGCACCGACATACATGGTCGAACCCAAGCTGGACGGTGCAAGTGTCGAGCTCTTCTACCGGGATGGAGTATTTGTACAGGGCCTGACGCGGGGTGACGGGACAACGGGCGAGGACGTTACAACAAACCTGAGAACGGTTCGTTCCCTGCCCCTGAGAATAGATGCCGGGGGTGAAGTCACGGTCAGAGGGGAGATTTTCATTCACAGGTCCGATCTTGAAAAAATCAACAGGGAAAGAGAATCAGAAGGTCTCAACCTTTTTGCAAATCCCAGAAACGCTGCCGCTGGCTCGCTCAGGCTTCTGGATTCCAGGCAGAGCGCAAAGCGGCCCCTGAGAATATTTCTGTATGAGCTCGTATCAGGCGGACCGGGTTTTAATGAACATGGAAAAGCCCTGACATGGATGAAGGAAGCGGGACTTCCCGTGCATGGAATGGAGAAGGCGTGCAGCACGCTGCCGGAAATAAAACGCTCTCTTGAATATTTTGAAACGAGAAGATTTTCCTTTCCTTTTGAGATCGACGGCGCCGTAATCAAGGTGAATGAATATGCATATCGTGAAGAACTCGGAAGCACTGCAAGGGCGCCGAGATGGGCGGTTGCATATAAATTCGAGGCTGAGCAGGCCGAAACCGTGCTTGAGCGTATCGATGTTCAGGTCGGCCGCACAGGGGTACTGACACCGGTGGCGATACTTGAGCCGGTGCATCTTTCGGGGACCACTGTTTCGAGGGCATCCCTCCACAATGCGGATGAGGTGGCCAGAAAGGATCCGAGGCCGGGCGACCGTGTAATAATAGAGAAAGCGGGCGAAATCATTCCGCAGGTTGTAAAGGTGGTTCCGGCTGAAAAGGAAAGAGGCGGGAGTTTCACAATGCCCGGCAGTTGTCCGTCATGTGGAGCCCGTACGGTTCGGATCGAAGATGAAGTGGCGGTACGATGTCCCAACAGGCAGGCATGCCCGGCCCAGAAAAAGGGAGCTGTGGTTCATTATGCAAGAAGAGGGGCCATGGACATAAACCACCTGGGTCCGTCAGTGGTTGATCAGCTCGTTGATAATGAGTTGATACGCGACATTGGAGACCTTTACGCGCTTCGAGAGGATGAAGTGGCCGGTCTTGAGCATTTTGGAGAAAAAAGCGCCCGGAACCTGATCGATGCAATAAACGCAAGCAGACGGGGCAGATCTTTTGCGCAGTTTATAAACGGACTGGGAATTCCGCTGGTGGGAGAAGTGGCCGCCCGTGAAATTGCCGCATATTTCGGGGATATTGCCGGATTGCTGAAAAAGGCGCTGGAACTGTCCAGAGAAGATCTGGCCGAAGAACTTGCAGCAAAAGACGGAATCGGTCCAAAGATCGCTGAATCCGTTTCGGCCTACATAAGCGAACGTGGAACACGTAAGGTTCTTAAAAAACTTTCCGAAGCCCGGATCGAGTTCGAGGAGGTGGAGCCTCAAAGAGGCGCTCTTGCAGGGCTGTCATTCTGTGCCACGGGCACGCTTTCAAAGCCGAGGGCGCGGATTTATGCCGAGATCAGATCTCATGGCGGGCTTGTTCACGAGAATATCAGAAAAAGCACCCGTTATCTTGTTGCCGGAGAAAACACGGGAAAACGCAAGATCGAAAAGGCCCGCTCGCTCGGTCTGAGCATTATTACGGAAAAAGAACTCTATGAATTGATGGGGGAAAACCGTCCTTGAAACATGAGCAAGGAATTTAATGAAACATTTTAGACGTAATGATATAATAATAATCTGAATTTTATAAAAGATAAGGTATGGAGGTATAGTTCAGATGAAAAGCCAGCGGATGATATACTGCCTTTTAGGATTCGTGCTCGTAACCGGATACGTAATCGGCTCCTCGTGCGAGCCACCTTCAAATATTCTGCCCACCATCGTGGACGCTGGTGGTGATGCCTCGTGGGATGCCGCGCCTGACGGGGACCCGTCATCTGATAGTGACAGCGACACAGATGCGGACATTGACACAGACACGGATATGGACACGGACACGGACAGTGATACTGACACGGACAGTGATACCGACACTGATTCAGATACTGATACGGATACTGATACGGATACTGATACGGATACTGATACGGATGCGGACGGCGACGGTGACTGCAGCTCCGGGACCATTATTTTTCAGTCTGATTTCGAGTCGGGCAACGGCGGATTTTCCGCCGGAGCCTGGAACGGGAGTGCAAATTCATGGGCGCACGGAAACGCCTCCAGCGGCCCTAATGCATGCCACAGCGGCACCGGGTGCTGGGCCACCAATCTCTCCGGCAACTATCAGACATGCGAAGATTCCTATACCGGCCGCGGTATTGATCTCGGCGCCTGTTCGGGTACCAGCGATACGGTTTATCTAGTTTTCTGGCACTGGTACAAATTCGAAGTCCAGAGCGGCAGTGGTTGTGTCACCAGACAGAACGAATACTATGACGGATATAATATGAGATTTTCAGTTAACGGTTCGAGCTGGTTCCAGCCAGACACCGGCTCTTTTGTTTCAGGGGACTTTAATACTTCGGCAATTGAAGCCAACTATGGCTGCTCTCCCACTGCTACAATAAACGGTCTTCCAGGTTATGAAAACACAAACTCATCCTGGGAGAAAGTAGTCGTTCCCATTCCGGCCAGCATGCTCAACGCCGATTTCGAATTGCGCTTCAGTGCCGGAGCGGACTCGGACGGCAACGAGGCTGGTGCCTATATTGATGATGTCTGTATTGTTGCAGGGGATTACAACCAGTGCAGCTGATGTAAGGGCGTTACCCGCATAATCGAATCTTACATGGTAATCTGAATTTAATATTAAGTTTTACATGGATAGTTGACCAAGTAGATATGCATCGGCTATAAATTTATGCAATTATCTATTGTTGACAGGGAGTAACCTTTGAAGAAGCCAATCCCTTTCGGAAAATATTACTTGCTGGAACGAATCAGCGTCGGTGGAATGGCCGAGGTTTTCAAGGCCAAGGCGTTTGGTGTGGAAGGGTTCGAGCGTCTGATAGCCGTTAAGCGCATTCTCCCCAGCATTGCCGAAGATCATGAATTCATTACGATGTTCATTGATGAGGCAAAAATTGCCGTACAGTTGAATCATGCCAACATCGCCCAGATCTTCGACCTGGGCAAGGTGGGCGATTCCTATTTCATCGCACTGGAATATGTACCGGGCAAGGATCTCAGGGCCATATTCGACAAGATGCGGAAATTAAAAGAGCTCATTCCCATTCCAATGGCCTGTTACACGATCATGAAAGTGTGTGAAGGTCTTGATTATGCTCATAATAAAAAAGATGCGGCCGGAAGGGATCTCAACCTGGTTCACAGGGATGTTTCGCCCCAGAATGTCCTCATTTCCTACGACGGCGAGATCAAGATAATTGATTTCGGAATTGCCAAGGCCGCAGGCAAGGCGGGCAAGACACAGGCTGGTATTCTGAAGGGCAAATTCGGATACATGTCGCCCGAGCAGGTAAGGGGGCTTCCTCTGGATCGCAGATCGGACATTTTTTCCGTAGGAATATGCCTTTACGAACTTCTTACCGGAGAGCGTCTGTTTATTGGTGAGAGTGATTTCTCAACACTCGAGAAAGTCCGGAATGTTGAAATCATTCCGCCGTCCACCTACAACCGCCGGATCCCGGAGGAACTGGAACGCATTGTTCTGAAAGCCCTGGCAAAAGAAGTGGAAGACCGGTACCAGACCGCAATGGATCTGCACGACGATCTTCAGACTTTCATGTATACGTCCGGTAACTTTTTCGCACGAAAGGATCTGGCTACTTTCGTGGCCAAGATGTTCACAAGCGATATCGAGAAAGAACAGGCCAGCAATGAAATCGCCATCGGAAAGGCGCGGTCCACATCACCGCCTCCTCCGGGAAGGGTAAGCGCGCCGCCTCCTGCTGGCAGGCGGGTTACCGCACCGCCTCCGCCGCCTTCCGCGAAGCCGGCAAAGCTTACTAAGCCGCGTCTGTCTGCGGTCAGGAAAGCAGGTGCACCGCCTCCTTCAGCTTCCGGGCCGGATGTGAGAGCCGGGTCCGCTCCACCACCACCGCCGAGGCCTGCTGCCAAATCCATTGCAGGTCGCAAGGCGAGTACGGTCCCACCACCACCGCCGGGCAGAAGCACCTCGGATGCGGGACGGGTGTCTGTGCCGTCCAGGCCACTGCCGGAAAGAGCTTCAGCGGCAGGGAAAGCACCGGTACCGGGTGCGGGGCCACCCAGGCCCGCGAGGACTACGGCACCAACCGGAGTGCCTGCTGTGAGGGCGGGAGCGCCTGCTCAGACGCCTAAGAGAACCATGCTGGGACTTCCTTCGCCAATGGCCGGTCCGGGCAGTCATATGGACGACGAGGCTCTGCCTCCAGACCTTGCTTCCGGAAAAGTGGCGACACCGATTGCTGCCCCGGGCGGCCAGGATGCAGGCCTGTCAATGGACTGGGATGACGACGAACCCCCGACCCATGTATACGATAGACAGCAGGCACCGAGTTCAACACCTTCCACGGGATCAGGACCTTCCCTCGCACAGATTCAGCGCCCGTCCCAGCCCGTTACCGCTTCCCCGGGTGACGTGGCACCCGTAAGTGAAGTTTCCAGGGTTTCTAAGGAGAAGAAGGGTTTTGACAAACGTCTGGCCGCTGTGCTCGTGGTTACCGCGGTTATTGCAGCCGTAATAGTCTACTTTATTATCAAGCCGCCTCCGGCCGGTACTGCCGTGGTTTCCGTCGACCCCGAAGATGCCGTGGTCCGTATCGACGATAAGGAGGCAAAACCGCTTGAGGGCTCAAGCCCCTTTGTCATACAGCATCTGAGCGAAGGCGTTCACACGCTCTTTCTCAGCAAAGAGGGCTATCTGGGCAAGAAACTCGTACTGGATATTTCCGCCGGCAGCACTGCGAAAACAGAGGCGGTTCTGGAAAAAGTCGGCAGTAATACTGGATTTGCTCTGGAAACAGATCCCCCCGGCGCCGAACTCTTTATCGATAACAGGCCTTATGGAGAAAAGACTCCGGTCACTGTCACGGGCATAAAACCGGGCACATATCAGCTGAGAATAGTGAAAGGCGATCAGTTCGAAGCACTTGCAATTGAAGTGCAGATCAAGGACGGCGAAATACTTAAAATTCCGCCCAAGAAGCTTTCCCTGAGAGAAGTTGAAGTCGTTCTTCAGTCCCAGCCGTCCGGTGCCGATATTGTGCTGATTGACAAGACCGACAGGAAAAGAATATCGCTGGGCAAAACGCCTGTCACCAAGCGCCTGGATGCAAAGAATGAATATGAAGTTGAATATAAACTTGATGGATATGAAAGGCTCCTGAAAGCGCTCAATTTCTCGGAAAACAAGGAAAGAATAACCGTTGCCGTCGAACTGGCGCAGGTGGAAAAGAAGTCACCCAGGAGATCCACGAGCCGCAAAACTCCCAGAAAGTCTTCAACCAGTAAAACTGCGGTACCCAAGCCCGCTTCCGGCGGACAGGGATTTCTTTCAGTGCAGACGAGGCCCTGGACAAAGGTTTACATTGATGGAAGATTCATAAGAAACACGCCCCTTGTGAGGCATCAGCTTCCGGCCGGGAGCCATACCGTGGTCTGCGAAAATCCGGATTTCAATATTACCAAGAAATACCGGGTCACTATACGGGCGGGGCAGACAACGACTCTTGTCAGAAGCCTCGTTCAATAGCTGCTTAAGAGTTCATGGATACGGCCAGAATAATACTCGCCATCCTGATAATAGTAATTCTGGGTACGGGAACATGGTTTACGGGCCACAGGCTTGAGTCTTCATTCGACAAAGTCAGCCAAAAGGAAGATCAGTACTATCTGCCTTCGCCTGCATGGCTCAATGTTCTGTCCATGGGCTATCAGGAGGCACTGGCGGATCTTTTATGGGCCAATGCCGTGGTTTATTTTGGAGAGCAGCTGACTGAAAGCATGGTGTTCAGGTATCATGAGCGGTATCTTGATTCAGTCATGGAGCTTAATCCTCGTTTCAAGGGTTTTTATGAATGGGCGGGTCTTCTGGCTCTGTTCAGTAAAAAGGAAATCACACGCGCTACAGCCGAACTCAGCATCAAGTATCTTGAAAGGGGTGTAAAAGAGTTTCCATCATATGGATTGCTCTACTTTCACCTGGGATTTCTCTACAGCTATGAACTCGTTCGCTTTGTGAAGCCTGAGGAGAGCCCCGCATACAGACGGAAAGGGGCATTGATGATGAGGCGTGCCGCCCTGCTGGGCGGAGCCCCCAGGTATGCCGGCAGAACGGCGGCAACCATTATGACGGACGACGGGCTGGACGAGCTTGCAACACAGCACATGATTGAATTGTTAATGACTACTTCTGACGAGCAGACCCAGGCTGTGTTTGAAATTAAACTTAAAGACAGGATTCAGGAAAAGGTTTACAGGAGTCTTCTAAGCGCACGAAAGCGAATGAAAGATGAATGGCAGAAGAATCTTCCCTTTGCGCCACTTGATTTCTACCTTGCCATTGGACCGCTTCCGCTCGTTGATAATGACGAGCTGCTTGATCCTCTGTACATATCTGAACAGCTTCTTGAATCGGATTATGATGCTCAGGGTGAAGATGAGGTGGATCATGAAACGTCAGATATTGATTATATAGATGGCGGAATGAGGAACGATCCTACCATTTATGAGTAATTACCACTCTGCCTTCTTCATTCAATCTAATGGTTCCACTCTCACGGCAGCCCCAGCAGAACCCCCACCATATCTCTTCCCTGTGATGTTTCTTGGCAATCAGCATGAGGGGAACGGGTGTATCCAGAAACGTCATGCTGGCGGCGTGCAGGAACCGGTCCTGCTTGTAGTATTTATAAAGCACTGCGATAAAGCTTTTGCTTCCTGATATGCCGGCGAGAACCCAGAGGTCGAGTCCCTTTTCAGGTGTCCAGCGGATGGGCCGCCATGTGAAAATGAAATCCGGAAATTCCTTTGGCTCCGTACTACCCCTTATCAACGCCACCCTGAGATCATCTGGACTGAAGAATCTGGGCGCATCGTGAAGATGGGAGATTTCAGGAACTGACCTTATTATGGACGCCATCCTGTCCGCTTCGACAAATGTCAGTTCCTTCCATGGGCTTCTTGGGGGCTCTGGTCTGATCGAAGCACTGTTGGCAGGGCCCCTGCAGCACCTGAATCCCAGGCCGGCGACTTCTGAAGAAGGATCAACCGCGCTCCTGCGTGCACATCTGCGATTTGCACCTGAAGCCAGAACGGGTACCGTGCCCCTTACCACTTTTTTTTCGACAGGTTCTTTTTCCCAGCTGACCTCCTCCCAGTCATCAAGCATCCACTCGGCAATAGTTCCCTGACCCAGAATTCCATATGCGCTGCGGGGTCCGGGCCATGCATAACTTTCCTCTCTGTAGGTATTGCCGCCGGCATAAGCGTGGTTGTCGGGACCTTTGCAGGCGGTTTCATACTCAAGCTCCGTACAGAGTCTCTTGCCCTGTTCTTCACAAAGCGTACGGGCCCTGTCCCATGAGATACCCGTAAGGGGCTCCTTTTCTGGTTCACCTGGATAAGGCAGAGTGTCCATCTCAAAGCTGTTTGCAGAGAAGATAACTTCATCGACCTCGGCACTGTGATCCCTGCCCGCAACGTCGGGCCGGCTTCCCGTGATCAATTCAACAGCCGGTATCATTACCATGCCGCCGGCCATAGGCTCACCGTCATCCTTCTGAACCGCGGAATCCGCCGAATCCGACTTTGTATCTTTCTTTTCGGGCTTCTGTATGTCCTGTTTAAGCTGTTCCGCCACATCCTGCCGGCTGCATGAAGAAAGTAATATTATCAGATATGCAGATGCTGTCAGACAGGATCTCAAGGCGTTTTCTCTGCCTTTTTGTTTTTAATCGAGGCATCAATCTGATCTGGTATTTCTGCAGATTGCCTGGGAATTTTCCCCCCATGATTCCTGACCGCTTTTTTAATCAGGGCGGTTATGGATCCGGACTCAGTTATGTGACCGAAACCGAATGCCATGTTTCGCAATGTGGCCAGCTTGAGGGTATGATCCGGAGTCGCAGTTGCATCGGCCGGAAGAAAGACTCTGAATCCGGCAGCAAAAGCATCCCTTGCCGTGCTTTCCACCTGAACATTGGTAACAACACCTGCGATGATAATATCCTTTACTCCTGCGGCCAGCAGAATTTTTTTCAGATCAGTATCCTTGAAAGCGCTGTAATGAGGGAACACGACTACGGTGTCCTTTTCTGACCTGCTGAGACTGGGATCCAGATCGAATCCATCTCCGTCCGGGGCCAGGCTGCGGCCCCACCAGCTGCCGACCTCGTTGTTTTTCTCTTTTTCATTTCTGGCACCCTGCTGAAGAAAGACAACGGGTATTCCAGCGGAACGCGCGCTCCTTATCAGGGAGTTGATCGTGGGGATGATTTTCCGTGCCATGCCCTTGCTCTCGGGGCCAGTGAAAAACTGCTGTATGCATACGACCAGCAGGGCCGATTCCGCCAGGCCGGGCTCCGCCTCCCGGTTATAGGGATTTATGGCCGTCTCCCAGTCCATCTTCATTATATCACCCGGGGAAGACGAAAAAGCTTTCCGCGTACGGACTTTTTTACCGCCCGGAGCACTCTGTCCGAGCCTGGGCTCGTAGCAGGCGGTCGAGGTCAGAAAGACAAGGAAGATTAATAATGGATACATCTTGTTTCTCATGTTTCACCTCCTGCGAAATATGCCGCCGGCCACCGGGGCCTTTTCATGGCAGTGGACATCTGTCCCAGCACTGTTCCGGAGAGTTACACATCGTTGTCTGAATTATCAACTGACTGACACCGTCCTCCTCGGGAAGATCAGAAATCTCGACATTTCTGGCAAATCCGCTTCCAAGCTCGGATCCTGTTCCATCGGGGCTTCTATAGGTAACTGCAACGAGAATAGTTATGGTTTCATCAGGAGGCATGTTTATGAGAAGCTGGGGGCCGGGACCCGTCCTTCTGTCATCCTCTTCCCTGATAAACTGGTACTGATCCTCGAATCCGACACTGTCACCGGTTCCACATTCATCTGAGGCATCATCCGAATCATCAGGTTCTTCCAGACAGTATCCAATCCACATGCAGTCAATCTGGTCGGACCTGATTTCCTGTCCGCGCCTCGAGGGAGCGCTTTTGTTCGGACTTAAAAGAACAAGGTTGACTTCATAGTACTCACTGCAACTCAGGGCAGAAAGCATGATAATGGCTGCGCACAGGCAGAACGGATTATGTTGCGCCGTTTTCATTGATCCATGGTGAGAGTGGCTCTTGGATCCTGTTGAGTCATCATGTATACGGTTGCTCCCGCAGCAGAGGCCGTGACGGCTATGGCTATCCAGAACCAGGGATTTTCATAAAAAGGCTCGATTACGGGTTCCCGTTCTCCGAATGCTTCAGGTTCTGCCTGCATCAAATCCGTTTCGTCAGCGGCAGGAGGATGCAGATCCAGAAGAACACTATCCTGACCGGGTTCCTGGCTGTATGACCTGCCCGGAAGAACAAATCCGGACGAGAAGCAGAAAAGGGATACAATGGCAATACACCGCAAAAGGGATTTTTGTTGTCTGTAAAGCATTTTCACGCCTTCATGTTACCTGTAACAGCAAAAGAAGGTCAATGAGAAAAAGGAAGATATTGTATAAAATTTGACTACATTGTCTGTATATACTATACATTATGCTTAGGGGTAGTTAAAAGTAAGGAGAATTCCAATGTACATGGAACGCAGAAACAACATAAGAATTCCGACGGAAAGGGAAATGCTTCATTTCATAAGCGATCGCCCCTTCAGGTCAAAAGCGCTGAATCTGAGCAATACGGGTCTTTTTCTTGGAAAAAGCTTCGAGCCTTATAAAAGACCTACCAGAAAGGTGCAGGTCGAGATTCCCATTCCTGAGGCGTCCGAGATCGTCTGGGCCGCCGGGGAGATTGTGTATGATGCTCTATCTCCATCCTTCCACGGGCTTGGGATAAGGTTTACGGGAATGGCTTCCAGGCATGCCAGGCTGATCGGTGAGTTTGTGGAGGAAATGCGCGTCGCGATACTTAAAAGGATGATGAGAGAAATCAGGCTTAAAAAGGAGCTGGCACTCGCGCTGCCCAAAATACAGGCACCGCCTCCTCCACAGCGTTATGAGCGCACGCTCGTGGGCTATGCCCCCGCCGGCTGATACAGTCCGGGTTTCTAAAGGGAATTGTGAAAGAAGATAGCCCCGTCACCGAGCAGTGGATGATCAAAGTCCCCGCTGCTGCCACCCCATATCATGACACCATTATCAGAACCGGCCTTTATAAGTGCCGCCGCCATATTCAACCTGCTGCCGGGACCGTTGTCCTTGGTACACCTGACCCAGCTGTCCTGACCGGACAGGTAGACGCCCCCGCTGTCCATCAGGTCGCCGGTGGCATTCTGTCCTCCCCAGATAAACATGTTTCCACCGGAGGCCAGAACCACATTGGCATATCTGCCCTGAGGTGCGTCTTCAACCGATACAGCCGACCATTCATCGTCTGAGGGATCATATTCAGCTGCAGATCTCACGCTCTCCACGGCGCCTCCGGTACCCGGTTTAATTCCTCCCCACACCACCATGCTGTCTGAAAGCCAGGCTGCACTCCCGGAGATCCTGCCTTCCGCCGCATCGGTAGCGCTTAAAGAGGTCCACGTCATGCTGTCCGGGTCCAGGGCTGCGCCCGTGCTTAATACAGCGCCGTCCGTCCCCCTGCCGCCCCACACGATTACGCTGTCACCGGTCCAGATCATGACATGATCATAACGGGCATCCGGAGCATCGGCCAGAGGCAATGCGGTCCATTTACCGTCTTTAATATCATAAACGGCCCCCGTGTTTACGGCATCGGAAGCGATCATTCCACCCCATACGACCAGGCTGTCGTCCGCCAGTACGATACCCTGGCCCAAGGCCCCTTCCGGAGCGTTCTGGGACCTGACGTCCGTCCACTCATCCTTGCCGGGATCATACAGTCCCCCGGAATTCATTATCTGGCCCATATCATTGCGTCCGCCGAATACGAGCATGCTTGATCCCGTCCATGCCGCGAAATGCCTCCAGCGCCCGTCCGGTGCGTCTGTCGACGTGATGCGGCTCCATGATTCACTTTCAGGATCATAGGCGTATCCTGCATTCACCGGACCCTGTCTGGCAAAACCGCCCCAGAGAATGGCCTTGTCACCTGTCCAGACTAGGCTTGCGCCCTGTGTCGGCGGCGGTTCGATGCCGGCATCTCCCTGCGGGGGAATTATCGTCCACATGCCTTCGCCCGGCAGGTCGCCCCCATCTTCCCCGGCGTCCTCATCGCCGCTGTCCTGGGAAGCGTCCATTCCGGCATCCGAATCAGAGTCAGAGTCGGTGTCAGAGTCGGTATCGGTATCAGTATCAGATCCGCCGTCACCTGCGTCCGGAAACTCTCCGGCATCAGTGCCGCTTTCATCACTATCCGAGGTGCATCCTGAGAAAATTATCATTGTCCCCATCAGCAGGAACAAAAGGGGTTTTTTCATGTTTCCGTCCTTTCGCCTCATCCTATGAGGTTATTGTGAAAGTATGCGAAAGAAAGAAAAACTTGGCAAGGCAAAGCTTGACCTTCTTTCAGAGGTCGGGCTATTTCCTCATTCTAGGAAAGTGAGGTTATTACAATGAGTCTGACCACTGATCATATAAAAATGAACGAGAAGTACGGATCCAGAAATTACCACCCGCTGCCCATCGTGATATCAAAGGCCGAAGGCGCATGGGTATGGGACTGCGAAGGCAACAGGTACATGGATATGCTCAGCGCCTATTCCGCGCTTAACCAGGGACACAGGCATCCCGGAATCATAAGGGCCCTCAGGGATCAGGCGGACAGGCTTACGCTTACGAGTCGCGCTTTTCACAACGACCAGCTGGGCCCGTTCCTGAAAAAGGTATGCGAGATTACGGGCATGGACATGGTGCTTCCAATGAATACGGGCGCGGAAGCCGTGGAGACTGCAATCAAGGCCGCAAGAAAATGGGGCTATATGAACAAGAAGATCCCTGAAGACAATGCTGAAATAATAGTATGCGCCGATAATTTCCACGGCAGGACCACGACCGTTGTGGGCTTTTCCACCGAAGAGGACTACAAGACGGGATTCGGACCGTTTACTCCGGGTTTCACAGTGATTCCCTATGGCGATGCTGAAGCCCTCGAGTCGGCAATAAACGAAAACACGTGCGCTTTTCTGGTTGAGCCGATACAGGGAGAGGCGGGCGTTGTAGTTCCTCCGGAAGGTTATCTGAAAAAAACAAGCGAACTGTGCAAAAAGAATCGCGTACTGTTCATGGCAGACGAAATACAGACGGGCTTCGGCCGTACCGGAAAGCTCTTTGCATGCGATCACGAAAATGTCAGGCCCGATGTAATAATACTGGGCAAAGCGCTGGGCGGGGGGATACTCCCCGTTTCGGCAGTGGCGGCGTCGAGTGAAGTTCTGGGTGTATTCGAGCCCGGTCAGCATGGTTCCACCTTCGGCGGTAACCCCCTTGCATGCGCAGTGGCCATCGAAGCCATGAACGTCATTGTAAACGAGAAGCTGCCCGAGAAATCTGCAGAACTAGGTGAATACCTGTCGGCACAGCTTGAAAAGATCGCGTCTCCCCATGTCAGGGAAATACGGGGCAGGGGACTCTTTATCGGCGTGGTTCTCAAGGACGAAGCAGGCGGAGCTCGCCGTTTCTGCGAGGCACTGAAGGCAGAGGGAATTCTGGCCAAGGAAACCCATCATACCGTCATACGCTTTGCCCCGCCGCTGAATATCAGCAGGGAGGACCTCGACTGGGCTCTGGAAAAAATATCCAGGATTCTTAAATAGTATAATCCGTCCAGATGTTAGAGCATCCCTATGCATCCTTTCTTCATCTGATACAGAAGCCGGGACGTTATACAGGCGGAGAGTACGGAAGCATTATAAAGAAGAGCTGTGACCTCAGAATGGCCCTCTGTTTCCCTGATATATACGAACTGGGACACAGTTACCTGGGTCTCGGTATCCTGTATTCAATTATCAACAGCGAGAAAGCAATGTCAGTTGAACGCGTTTTCTCACCATGGAGGGACATGGAAGAAGCGCTCAGAGAAAGACATCTTCCACTCGTATCGCTTGAGACATCCACAACACTCAACGATTTCGATGTTATCGGTTTCAGCCTTACGTACGAGCTTTGCGCTACCAATGTGCTTCAAATACTGGATCTGGGACGTATACCGCTTCAATCCGACTCAAGAGACGGGTCTCATCCGCTGATAATGGCGGGCGGGCCTCTTGCGATGCATCCGGAGCCGCTGGCGCCCTTTATCGATCTTTTTGTTCTCGGAGATGCAGAGGACGTGATAGTGCCCGTGCTCAACGAAATAAGGAAAATGAAGGGTCTGGATCGACACGAAATGCTCAGGCGTCTTTCCGAACGACCCGAAGTGTACGTACCTTCCCTCGTGAAAGTTAAGAAGTCCTGCAGCTTTTTATGTGCAGCGGATTACGGGCCCGTCAAACCAGCAGGCAGAAGGGCGGTATCCACATCCGTAAGAGACGATCATGTTCCGCTGAATCCACTTGTTCCGGGTGTTGAAGTTTCCTTTGACCGTTATTCCGTGGAGGTGGCAAGGGGCTGCTCCAACGGATGCAGGTTCTGCCAGGCCGGCATTCTCAACCGTCCTGTGCGCGAAAGAACCACCCGTATGCTGACGGATTCCATAAAATGCGCGGTGCGGAATTCCGGCTTCAGCGAGGTTTCCTTAAGCTCCCTGTCTCTTTCTGATTACGCCGGTCTGGAAGAGCTTTCACAGGCTCTTTACAGGGAACTGTCGCCGGGGAGGACGGCGGTCTCCCTTTCATCCCTGAAGGCATACGCTCTTCCCAGGGATGTGCTCAGAGCCGTGTCCGGTGTAAGGACTTCGGGCATGACGCTTGCGCCGGAAGCGGGTACGCAGAGACTCAGAAACGTTATCAACAAGAACATCCGGATGGAGGACATTCTCGACGGAGCTTCCCAGATATTTTCCACGGGACATTCCAGGATCAAACTGTACTTCATGATTGGGCTTCCCACGGAAACGGACGAGGATGTACGGGCAATTGTGGAATGCGCCATGGCGGTATTATCAACAGGGCGAAGATACGTTAAGGGCCGCAGATGCGAAGTAACCGTATCAGTTTCGAATTTCATACCAAAGCCCCATACGCCTTTCCAGTGGGAGCCATTCATAAGCGATGAGGTGCTTGAGCACAGAAGAAAAATACTCGTGGACGGATGTCGGGGTATGCCCCTGAAGCTCAAGCTGCACAACGCAGGGCTCAGCGCGCTTGAAGCAGTGCTGAGCAGGGGGGACAGGCAACTTGCGCCCGTGATACGTACCGCCTATGAAAACGGCGCCAGATTCGATGCATGGGATGACGTTCATGACGAATCCGCATGGGCTGACGCATTCGCGATAACGGGAATCGATCCGGAACTGTACCGCAGGGGAATCGAACCGGGACAGCGGACCCCCTGGGATCACCTGAGTTCAGCCGTTACCAGCGAATTCCTTCTGCATGAGTACCAAAAAAGCCTTAAAGAAGAAACCACACCACCCTGCGGGGTTTACGTCCTGGACGGTGAACAGAATTTCATCTGCCACAATTGTGGTCTCAAATGCAAAAAGGCCGAGTCACACCGCATCAGGCCCTCTGAGCCGGAGAGAACGAACGCTGAATTCATGGCCCATAAGCCCGAGCCGGCATTTGTTGAGCATGCGCGGCCCTTTCCCTTCAGGCTTATTTATTCCTGTACATCGAGATTCGTGTTTTTAGGTCACCTGGACAGGTCGAGGGCCGTAATGCGCACACTCAGGCGTGCGGGCGCAGGCCCGCTTTTCAGCCAGGGCTTTCATCCGCAGCCGAAGGTGGTTTTCGCACCTCCGGTTCCTCTGGGAACAATCGGACTCGGCGAAATTGCAGACGCAGTCCTTGAAAAAGATATGCAGCCGGAAGAGCTATTGGAAATTCTTAACTCGCGGGCTCCTGAAGGACTTCGTTTTCTAAGAGCCAGACCGGTTACAGCCGGGGAAAAGAATCCGGCCGCTGCGCTTGAGTGTTCGGACTGGGCCGTAATATTTCCCGGCATGATCAACGGAAGCACGGAGGCTGAGGAATTGAAAAAAAGCATTGATGATTTCAACTTATCCTCCAGCATTGTGATAACGAAGACGAGCAAAAAAAAGAAACGAAAGCGCTCGCTGGATCTCAAACCACTCGTGCGCGATCTGAGTGTGCACAGTCTTAATGAAACGAAATGGGAAGCACCTTTTTCGGCGGATGAGATTATGCCGCGAAAATGCGATCCGGAAACCCTGGTAATGAATTTCAGGCTTTGTCGCATGCCCGACAAAACAGCGGGGGTTGCCGATGTTCTCAAACTTATGAATATGGAAAAACTCCACGATGCCCTAATTATCCGCAGGAAACTGTGGGCGCGGCACGCCGACTGCCTTTACCCGCTGTTTGATCCGCCTCCATCATGAAAGATTTTTTACTGTCATTTGAAGCAGATCTGTGCTGTTATGCATGGTTCGGGAGGGTTTTTCCGAGCATGAATGTACCAACTTTGAGAAGGAGACAGACCTATGCTTAGATACAGGATTGTAAACATACCGTACCCGATAGACGATGCCGAAAGCGCGGACATCTGGCAGGCGCTGTGTCTTACCGAACCGTCCGGACCCGAACAGAACGTTATCGTGGCTTTCATTTCGCCCGGGCTTCCCGTTGAGATCCTGGATACCGACCTGCTGATAGACGAAAATCACCCCGACTTTGCTTCATGCGGACTGAGCGGTCCGTCTGCCGTAAGATTTCATATCCTCACTACTGTTCCAGCGGTCGCAATACAAAAACAGACGGGAATTCTGACCCCGTCCCTGCAGGCAGAGGTAAGAGAGAAAATCACCACGATATTCTCAGTAGGCCGCGCGTCTCATTCGCCCTGCCTGTAACCTGAACCGCAGCTCCGCTGACCGGATATCGTCAATATTGTCCTGACGCGAAAGATTTACTTTATATTTCGTTAACTTGTTGATAACAAAATGTACCGCCATGAAAAAGGGATTGAAATATTTTTCGCTCGCTTTAAGCCTTTTTTTGCCCTTTATGAGCACCGAAGCTGCAGGTCTTGAGAACGCAGGGGAGAATGATTCCGGGGAAACATTTAATAAGGGTGTCAGGTCGGCAAGAGCCGGTGACTGTGAAACTGCAATATCCATTTTCAGCACGATAGAACCTGAATTTCCCAGATACGGCATGGCCATGCTGAATACTGCAATGTGCCGTTATCATCTCAAGGAATATGAGAGCGCGTTTGATTCTCTTGAATCCGCGAAGGAGTACGGGAATGAGGCTCTTTTCACCGCGGCGGATCAGCTGAGGGAACTGTGGTGTCATGAACTCACACAACTCGCCGCATCTCTGATTGAAAGAGATGAACAGGACAGGGCCCGCAGGATTCTTGAAACCGTCTCACTTTTCGATCCGGACGACAAATCAGGGGCCGCGGAGCTTCTCGAAAGCATTGCGCAAACCCCGAGCCCGTGGCAGGGTTTTGTTTCCCTCGGCGGCGGCTACGATACAAACATTGCAAGGTCGGAGCTAGAGCAGCAGAACGAAAGCGGGGGCTTTGTAGAAATCGAGGGAGCGGTTGAATATGAAGCTGTTTCTGACGAAATCTGGAAGCTCAGTATCGGCTATGACCTGTACGGACAGCTTGTGCCGCTCGATTTCACTGGAGGGCAGCAGATGTATGACAGGGAGTACTCCTACCAGGAGCACGGACTGTGGCCCGAAGCGGTTTTTTACCAGGACAACATGGAATGGGGTGGCCGGCTGAGACCTTTTGTATCCTTCGTGGGCATCAATCCGCCGAGGCCTTTCCTGACGGGGCTTACGCTTTCGCCTTTTGTGAAGCACACTTGGTGGTTCAACCTCGAACTCGGGGCCGGGCTCGATGCGCAGTGGGCATGGTCGCTCGATTCGGATTACGGATATCTGGAAGGCAGCAGCCTGGGAGGATATTTCTGGGCAGCATATCCATTTGTGTCCTGGCTCGAACTAAGCATCACGGGATGGGCAGAGCAGTCATGGCTCGGCGTGCTCATTGTCGAGACGGAAATAAACTCATACGAGGTGCCGTATTCTTCCATTGCCTTCGGGGGATCGGTAGATGCGCTTTTTGTTCCGATCGAAGAGTTCAACATTCTGATGACGGGATCCGTCTACCAGACAAGATTCTGGGACAGCATCAGCAGGGATGACGGTGAAGAAGAACAGCGTATCGATCTCATACAGAGATACGGACTGAACCTTGTATGGTATTTCTATTCGCCTCTCTGGGCAGAAGCCGGCTACACGTTTGAATTCAACGACTCCACGATTGGCGACGGTAATGGACCCGGCGATTATGACGACAAGGAATATGACAGGCATGAAGTCAGAGCATGCATAGGTGTCATGTTTTGATCCGCGTAGGGACTTCGGGATTTTCGTACAGGGACTGGAAGGACGTATTCTACCCGCGAAGCCTTTCACAGGGTGAACTGCTCGAATATTACGCGGATCATTTCGGGACGGTTGAACTTAACTTTAGCTATTACCTCATGCCGTCGGCGGACGGACTTGAAAAGATGATCAAAAAGACATCGGGCGGCATCATCTTCTGTCTCAAGGCGCACAGATCGATTACGCATGACAGAGATGCCGGAAGGGGAGATTTTGATAGATTCAGGGATGCATGCGCCCCGGTAAATGAAGCCGGGCTTCTGGGTGCCGTGCTGCTTCAGTTTCCATACTCTTTTCACCGCAACAGCGCAAACCGGAAGTACCTGGATGAGACAACGAAGCGTATGGAGCAACTGCCCATGGTGGTGGAGTTCAGAAACTCCGGGTGGCTGAATCCGGAGACATTCGAAGGTCTCAGAAACAGGGATATCGGTTTCTGCTGCGTGGACGAACCACGGCTGAGAGGCCTTCTTCCGGCTGTAAAGGAAGTTACCGGTCCGGTTGCATATGTGCGCTTTCACGGACGGAACAGCGAGAAATGGTACAATCATGAACATTCGTGGGAACGCTATAATTACGTTTATGATTCTGACGAGATCAGAGAGTGGGTTCCCGAAATAATTAAAATGGATAAAAAGGCGAAAGAAGTTTTCGTATTTTTCAACAACCATTACAAGGCAAAGGCCGTTGATTCAGCAAAACTCTTGAAAAAGCTGCTTGAAACTGAACAGGCTTAGTTTTTTGAGCCGAGTTTTTTATTTATTTCTTCAATCCTGTCGTTTTTCCCAAGGCTTTTAAGAACTGACAGGTATTTTTCTGAAACCTCCTGAGTAAGCGGATGTTCGACTCCGAGAAAATTATCATAAATATCGAACAGCTGTGAATAATATGCCTCGGCTTCCTCGAAACGATCCTGTTTCTCATAAAGGAGCGCTATGTTCGCTAGGTTGTTCGCATAATCCGGGTGCTCTTTTCCCAGGGACTTTTCCCTTATCTTCAGAGCCCTTCTGATCAGTGGCTCGGCCTGTTCGTACTTCTCCTGCGTAAAGAACAGCCCGGAAAGGGAGTTCAGGTAGTTTGCCACGCCCGGGTGATCGGGGCCCAGATTATGCTCGCCCAGTTCAACAGCTTGCTTGAAAAATTCTTCTGCTTCTTCGAATTTTTCCTGTGCATTGAAGAGGGCTCCCATGTTGTGCCGGGCATTCGCCACAGAGATGTGTTCCGGACCGAATGCCTTTTCGGATATCTCAAGCGCCCGCCTGTACAGGCTCTCCGCTTCGTCATACTTTTCAAGGGATCCCAGGAGCATTGCCAGATTGTTGATGCACATGACAGTGTCCGGGTGCTCGGATCCCAGGGTTTTTTCCCAGATTTCAAGCTCGCGTCTGAATAGTGGTTCCGCCTCGGAACTCCTGTCGGTAGAGCAGTAGAGCCCGCCCAGGTTGTTCAGCGTAATTGCAATGCCCGGGTGATCCCGGCCAAGTGTTTGTTCCCATATTTCCTGAGTTTTTTTATAAAGATCTTCCGCTTGTTGTGTGTTTCCCTGTTTGTTGTAAAGCGTTGCCAGGTTACTGAGGCACATGCCGTAGTTGGGATGCTGTGTGCCGATGGTCTTTTCCCATATTGCAAGCGCCCGCCTGTAAAGCTGTTCTGCTGTTACAGGATTGCTGCCGGATTCATGCATCGATGCCAGATTGACGAGGCTCATGGCAAAATCGGGATCTTCATCACCAAGTGATTTTTCCCTTATCTCCAGGGCCCGCACGAAGAGCGGCTCGGCCTCATTCAGCCTGCCCAGGTTTTTATAAAGCTGGGCAAGGTTCGTAATCACATTCGCCGTGTCCGGGTGATTTTTTCCGGAAACCTTTTCCCTTATCTTAAGCGCCTTCTTGTAGTATTTCTCAGCTTCCGCATGTTTTCCCTGCACGTAGTGGATGACGGCGAGATTGTTTATTGAAAGGGCGTATTCGCTGCTGTTTTTTCCCGGTTTTTTCTCCACTACTTCGATTACTTTTTCAAGCAGCATTTCGGCCTCGGCATACCTGCCGGTTGCATAGTAAATACCAGAAAGATTGTTGAGGCTGATCATCGGGTAATCGTGCTCGACGCCCAGTTGTTTTCCCCAGGCCTTTGCGGCACTGTAGAAAACCTTTTCGGCTTCTTCGGTGTTTCCCGAAAAGTAATGAGCAGTAGCCAGCATGTTAATGAGTTCAGCTCTGTCGGCTTCACCGGCAAGCGCCTTTTTGTAACTTGAGACAGCATCGGAATGATTGTTGAGAAAGAAGTATGCGTGACCCTTGAGGGCGTGGAAAATGGATGAGTCAGGACTGTTTTCGTCAAAAACCTCATCAATCAGATGGAGGGCGTCATTGTATCTGCCCCTGGCGATATGCGCCAGAGCGGTGACGGACGGTGTTTCCTCGTCAGAAATTCTGTCGGCGAGTTCGAGTGCCCTTTGTCCAGGTGGTCTCGATGCGAGTTGAACGAACTGTCCGGGCAGAAACTCCAGTCTCCTGGATGTGATTTCAATCTCCTGCCTTAGAAGACTGGCGAAAGACGTTACGGTGTCATTTTCCATTTATTGAGTCCCTTCGTGTTACAGACAGGGAACCACAGCACAAATCCGAACATTTTTCCAGATCAAGAGCGGGATATTTCATGAATTTCCTGATAAATGGTTATATTATGCTGGCCCGTAACGGTTTGAGGGAGGTTTTGTAGATGAATGAAAAATTGAAAAAATACATCAGAACCATCGCAGGTGTGATTATAGGCGGTGTGATTGGTTTTGCGTATTACAGCTTCGTCGGCTGCGCTACAGGTGGATGACTTATCGTGTCCAATCCATGGATCTCATCAATGACGGGTGCGGTCCTCGGAGGCCTGGTGGTCACCAGGTGAAATAAGCGGATAAAATGCAGCTCGATATCGCAGGCGTTTTCGGGGCGGGCGTTATGACTTTTCTGACGCCGTGCATTCTGCCACTCGTTCCCGTTTACATAGCGGCAATTACCGGGGAAGACATAAACAGGCTTGAAAAAGTACCGGGCGGAAGAATTATATTCAGGGCCTCTCTTTTCTGTCTGGGATTCATCGTCATCTTCAGCATTATGGGCCTGGGCGCATCCGCTGTCGGATACTCGCTCGATACTCACAGGGTTATTCTAAAAGCGGCAGGCGGAGTAGTTATCGTTTTTTTCGGACTGAAATTCCTCGGCATTATCAGAATACACATTTTAGATGCCGTGTTCAGGATTGATGAAGGTCGTTTGAAGGGCCGTTCAGGAATACTGAATGCCCTTGTAATGGGAATAGTATTCGCCCTTGGATGGTCACCATGCGTAGGCCCCGTTCTCGCATCCGTGCTGGCATACACGGCATCTCAGACTTCACGTCCGCTTCAGGGGGCGGGTTACCTTGCCGTCTACGGCCTTGGACTGGCCTTTCCCCTTATGCTTATATCCATCATGGCCAATGTCGGCATCGGCCTTGTAAGGAAGCTTGGCAGCTGGGGTCCCAGAATTGAGAGAATAACGGGCGCGCTTCTTTTCATTATTGGAATAAGCATGATTCTGGAAGCTTATGCTTGATCTTTTTTTAACATTTGAGCGATAGGTGTGAATATGTTGACCCGTTATATGAGTCTAAAAGGATTGAATAATGTCCGGGCTGCCTGAAGCCGTCAGCAGGCAGGAAGCCCTTGAGCTTCTTGATGTAGAAGGAGCTGATTTTTTTGATTTACTGGCAAGAGCCGGAAGAGTCGGTTTCATGAGGCGTAAGAACAGGATCAGATTCTGTGCAATTATCAACGCAAGAAGCGGGGGATGCGGTGAGCGTTGTGCCTTCTGCGCACAGTCCGTTCATCATGACGCACAGGTCAGGACTTATCCCATGATGAAAACCGATGAGATCGTTGCTGCGGGGCGGCGGGCTGCGGAGGCAGGTGCCACACGTTTTTCAATAGTTACGAGCGGAGGACGCCTGAGCGACAGTGACGTTGACAGAACGGCCAGGGCTCTTGAGGCTCTTGAGAAGGCGCTTCCGGGTGTTCACAGGTGTGCTTCACTTGGCGATATCAGCCTTAAATCATTGAGTATTCTTAAAAGTGCCGGTCTTGAAAGATATCATCACAACCTTGAGACCTCCAGAAGATTTCACGATAATATTGTGCCTACGAGGTCGTATTGCGCCAAAATAGACGTAATACGGGCGGCCGCCAGCATAGGGCTAGAAGTCTGCTCGGGCGGTATAACAGGCATGGGCGAAACTAAACAGGACATTGTGGATCTGGGCTGCGAGATCGCGAATCTCGGGGTGGATGCTCTACCACTCAATTACCTTGATCCGAGGCCGGGAACGCCTCTGGCTTCCCGGAAGCCAATGACACCGTTTGACGCGCTGAGGGCAACGGCCGTTATGAGGCTTGTATCACCCGTAACGGAACTCATCATCTGCGGGGGAAGGAACAGGGCTCTCGGGCCTTATCAGCCGATGCTTCTTTTTTGCGGAATAGACGGGATGATGGTAGGAGATTATCTTACAACGAAAGGCGCAAATGTGCTAGATGACAAACAATTTATTGAACAATTAAAATTTGAGATTGACATATGATGATGGATTGGGGTTTACATAAAAACTGTAATTTTGATTCTTGCTCGTTTTTAAAATTTGTGTAAATAATGGGCGGAAGCTTAAGGGGCTTCCAGGAGCCTTTTGGATATATAGAAAGAAAAAGAAAAGACTTAGTGAAAGAAATAATACAAGGACGTTACGTCCAAAATAAACGGAGGAAAAAGCAAATGAAAGGAACAAAGATTGAATTCTTACTGGTACTTGCTCTTGCATTCGCACTGGCAGGGGGGGCATTCATAGTCTCCTGCGACAGTGGTGATGACGGCAACAGCCCGAGCACCAAAAATAAGGACAAGGACGGCGATGATGGTGACGGCGACGCCGGTTCCGGTGACACTGACACCGACACTGATAGCGACGGTGACACTGACACGGACGGCGACACCGACACGGACACCGATACGGACGGCGACGGCGACGGCTGTGCAACCGGTGGCGGCATCACCCCGTGCACGAGTGATCTTGACTGCGGCGGAGAAGCCATGATGTGCCTGTGCCCCAAGCTTTTTGCAGAGCAGGAAATCGGAAGCTACTGCTATCCCGCATGCAACGAGGCCACACCATGCGCAAGCGACACCATGGTCTGCGCACTTCTGGCCGAGGATTCTGATCTCGGCGTATGCCTGGAATCAGGTTACTGGGAAGCCACATGGACCGGCAAATGGTGCCCCGAGAGCGTTGCCCAGCCCGGCATGGTATATTACACCATGGGACAGAGCGTACCGTTCAACGTTGGTTCTGTTTCAGTCAATTTCCAGATTTCCCTGGTATGGGGCATTGACGATCCTACATACGGCGTCATCCGTGTGTTGCTCTATGTTGCACAGGGAACGACTTCGCAGTGGCAGATGCAGGTTCAGATTCCGGACGCCCTGTGGAACGCGGGCACGATTGACTTCAACGAAGATTGCTCTGCAGACAATCCCTGCGGCGGCATGCTGGCTGAGATCATGATCAGCGGCACTGTGGCTACGGGCGGTTACGTGCGCGCGGTCAACCTTTCCGATGCGACCGGCGAGCTCGAAAACTGGTACACGATCGACACGGCGAACAGGGCTGACCAGGGTGTGAACAACGGTTCACTCAAGCTCTTCTTTGCAGAGTATTCTGCCGAGATCAGCGTTGCAAAGTAATAAGAGCGATTTCCTCCATATATACAGCTGAAAAAAGCTGCACCAGCCGGGGCGCCCTACCTGATGGCGCTCCGGCCGGTTTTTCATTTTTTCAATAAGAGCATTAAAATTTCTCAGACGACGCTCAGGTTGACGAAAAAAACGCATATGACCGTATTGGTGACGACGGTATTGATGACGGGACCCTGATGTTCTCGAAAGTCGACCACGCCGTTTATTGAATGCCGTTCGAATGGGGGACACCGGAAAAGGCAGTGATTCAGGAGGGTTACTTTGCTGCGTGGTCTGTGAAAACGGGCTTTAATTTATTAACAGTTGCTCATAGCACTGTCTGAAGGAAGATTTTCTACCTTACGCCGCAGGTGTGGATTACAAATATAAGTAAGTTCCACGTGGATTGATTCTGTCACCCGGGTGCATTGGGAAAAGAGTCATGATGTCGGGACATTTGTGTCCCGCTGCAGAAGCATGGCTTTAAACATCAACGGGCACCCTTTGCCCCCTAATAAAGGGGAGGTAAAAAATGAAACGGGCGAATAAATTACTCATAATGGCGGGCATCGTCTTCCTTGCCTCGGGTCTTGTGCTTAGCGCATACGGCTGTGATAAAGACGGCGAGGACCCCAGGCCGGACGCTGGCGGCGATGCGGACACCGACACTGATACAGACACCGACACGGATACGGATACGGACACTGACACGGATACGGACACTGACACCGACGCTGACACGGATAAATGCTCCCAGGGTGGAGGCATTACCCCGTGCAAAAATGACGATGAATGTGGAGGAGAAAGTGTCAACTGCCTGTGTCCTGTGCTGGTGGGGGATCAGGAAGTCACCAGCTACTGTTATCCGGGCTGTGACATGAACAACGAGGAAGATCCCTGCGGGTATCTGGGAAGCGACAACATGATATGCGCAACAGTGGAAGAAGGCGAGGACACGGGCGTATGTCTGGAATCCGGATTCTGGGAGGCTGAATGGAAAGGAAAGTGGGTCCCTGCGTCAGTCGATCAGCCGGGCATGGAATATTACACCATGGGTCAGAGTATACCCTTCAACGTCGGATCTGTCGCAGTAACCTTCCAGATTTCCCTTCTCATGGGACTGGAAGATCCAGACCTCGGCCTTTTCCGCGTTCTCGTTTACATTGCGCAGGGTACGACCTCGCAGTGGCAGATGCAGGTTCAGATTCCGGATGACGCGTACGCGGAAGGTACAATAGATTTCAATGAGGACTGCACCGCGGACAATCCGTGCGGCGGCATGCTGGCCGAGCTCATGACCAGCGGAATGACGGTTACTGCAGGCTATATCCGGGCGCTGAACATGACGGATGCATCAGGTTCCATTGAAAACTGGTTCAGGGTCGACACCGAAGACAGGACGGACAAGGCGATGAATGACGGGGCGCTGAAACTTTTCTTTGTCGAGTATTCGACCGAGATATCCGTCACCCGGTAACCGTTTACCCGTAGGCCCCGCCTTCATAGTTCATTATCATTCCATGTTGACACCATAACGCCGTGTCTCTACCTTCGTCCTTATGTACGGCGATTCTTCAGTTATTCCTGATAAAACCCTTGAGGATCTGGAGTGGCATACCGTTCTCGATGCGGTCTCTTCCAGGTGCACGGGTCCCAGGGCGGCGGCCAGGGCCAAGTCGCTCAGGTTTCTGGATGAAGACGGGGCCAGGTCGCGGCTCGAGGAAGTCAAAGAGCTGTCCGGGCTTGTTAATATCGGCGATCCACTTCCTTCATGCCCGGTTGAATTCCTGGACGACATCATCGAGAGGCTCAGGGCAAGCGGGATGCTCAAGACAAAAGAACTCCTTATGGCGGGCCGGATATGCTCAATGTACTGCGAGGCGGTTGAATTCGTATCGGAGCGCAGGCCGGCTCTTTCGCGAATCGAAAAGGTTCTTCTTGAAGGAACGGCCGGTCGGGGGATTACGGCCGGGCTCAAGAGGCTGTCCTTTGAGATTGAATCCTGCATCGAAGCCGACGGTACCATAAGCGATCTTGCCAGTCCGCTTCTGAAAAAACTGCGAAAAGAGGCCCGGGGAGCAAGAGAACGCCTTGTCCGTAAACTGGACAGGCTGATGGACAGGCATGAAGCCATCCTGCAGGACAGGTTTTATACTCAGCGGGACGGAAGATACGTTCTTCCCGTAAGAACGGATTCACATGAGAAGCTGCCGGGAATAGTACACGCCACTTCCGCCTCGGGCGCGACTCTATTCGTGGAGCCCAGGGATACCGTTGGTCTCGGAAACACCCTTCGTCTTGCAGAGGTTCAGGTTGAAAGAGAACAGGAGCGCATACTGGCGGAATTATCCACTGCCGCGGCGGACCTGCTCGACGACATTGTCACGGCTTACGAGAATCTGACGAGCCTGGACATGCTGTGTGCGATTACGCACCTGTCCTGCGACCTCGACTGCGTGTTTCCGCTGCATGCACAGAAGGGTGAAGTCCGCCTTGTAAAGTCGCGTCATCCACTGCTCGTCCTGGACGGCGTCGATGTTGTTGCCAACGATATCGGGATACTTCCCGGGCATGCCCTCGTGATCTCGGGACCGAATGCCGGAGGAAAAACAGTTGCGCTCAAGACCCTGGGCCTGTGCGTGCTGATGTACAGGGCCGGCATGCCGGTGCCGGCGGCGGACGGGACCTGCATCGGGCATGTCGGGTGCATTTATTCGGACATCGGTGACGACCAGAACATATCTCTGAGCCTTTCCACATTTTCGGCGCACATGAAAAATATCTCCCGCATCCTCAATATTGCCTCCGGGGGCGATCTTGTACTTCTCGATGAACTCGCCGTGGGTACTGATCCTTCCCAGGGGGCTGCACTGGCTGAGGCCCTTCTGGTGTCCATGGTGGAATCAGGAGCTTCGGTGTTGGCGGCCACACACTATGACGGACTAAAGGTGCTGGCTGACACTGATAAAAGAATGGAGAACGCGAGCGTCAATCTCGACATGCAGACGCTGACGCCCACGTTCAGGCTGCATCAGGGCATACCCGGGAGCTCGTGCGCATTCGAGGTGGCAGGGCGCTTCGGCATCCCGGAGTCCGTGGTCGACAGGGCGCGTTCTCTGTGTGCGGCAACGGACGGCGCGGGCCGTTTTGCGCAGACGATTGAAAACATCACGGCAATAAAAAGGCGTCTGGAGATCGCGGAAACAGATGCAGCCGGATCAAGGGCCGGGCTTGAGGAAAAGCAGAAAGAGCTCGATTCGACCCTGGAAAAGATAAAACGGCAGGGGAAAAAGAAAATCGATGCCGCTTCGTCCGCGCTCCTGTCTGAGATCAGCCGGGCGAGGGAGGAAGTAAAAATGGCCTCAAAACGTCTTAAACGAAGGATTGTCTCGGCTCAGGATGTGGACAGATCACGCAGGCAGGTCGAAGCCGCAGCCGCCAGGGTTTCGGTTGACGGGGATCTGGCACCCGCTGACACCCGGGAGACTCCCGGACGAAGGGCCCGCCCTGACGAGCTGGAACAGGGTATGGAAGTCTGGGTAGCCGGTCTGAAGGCACAGGGCAGCATTATCGAGCTGAGCGGATCGAATCAGGCTCTGGTGTCCGTGGGCTCTGTAAAGACACGGGTAAAGCTGTCGGATCTGCGCATAATTGAATCCACTCCCGTGGAAAAGGAGAAGATTTCCGGCACGCACTCATCAGGCTACGGATCAATCGGGATAGACACTGCGGCAGATGACGAGGCCCCTTTTGCAACGGACGGTAACACATGTGATCTTCGCGGCCTCAGGGTCGATGAAGCCGTTGAGAGGTGCGAGAAGTTCCTGGACGAGACCTTGCACGACGAAAGGAAAGTGGCCTTCTTCATACACGGTCATGGTACGGGTGCACTCAAGAGCACGATAAGAAAGTACCTCGCCGACTCTGCGTACGTATCAAGATTCAGGGCAGGTGCTAGAAGCGAAGGTGGAGACGGTGTCACCGTGGTGTGGATAAAATGAAGCGTCTGCGCAGGCTGCTGAGAGAAGGGGCGTATTTCCGCTTCTGTAAAATGCTGCTCGGGTCCGCAACCGGTACCGGAGCGGATTTGACGGAAGAATCCGGTGCGATGCGGTTCAGATGCAGGGGAGACAGCATGCGGCCTTTCATTCCCCCCGGTTCAGTACTGCGGGTGAGGGAAGCTGAAGCAGAGGAAGTGCTGGCGGGTGATGTTCTGTGCTATGTGGAACAGCAGGCGCCCGTGGCACACCGCGTCATCGGCATAAGAGAAACAGAGTCCGGATTGATTTACGATACCCGTGGTGATGCCTCTGATATCATTAAGGAAATACCGTCTACGGCTGCAGTCTACATTATCGAAGAGGTCGAGCATCCCCTGTTCAGATACCGTACGGACAGTGCCCTCGGCCGGATGATCGCGCAGAGTGCCGTGGCAGGGGGATTGAGATGGTTCGCTGTCCGGCGCTTTGTCGCAATTGTACAGAAGCACATTCTCAGGGTTACGCATACTGCCGAATGAAACATTGATTATGAGGGTTGCGCCCCGCATTTGTGCGTGGTAATGTCCGTTGCCTTACTCGGCAAGGAGAATGAAAATGGCCAGACGTTGCGAAATATGTGGAAAAGGCCGGATGACGGGAAACAGGGTAAGCCACTCGAACATCAAGACGAAGCGCGTGAGCTATCCAAACCTGCAGCGCATACGTATGCTGAAGAACGGCAGGGTTGTTCGGGGAACCGTCTGCACAAGGTGCATACGCTCAGGCAAAGTAGTAAAAGCGATTTGAAACCGTCCTGTCCTTCATCCCGGCAGATATGAAATACATCCCCTATAACGTGTCCATATTCGGAATTAACTGTGTTCTGGGAGTCTTAATCTACCTTCTGACCGTGGGCGCGCTTGCAGGGCTTGCGGGAGCGGACAGCACTCCCTGTCTGAACTCGTCCCTGTGGCCCATGGTCCTGATCGCATTCATCATTATTATAGACCTGTTTTTTGCTTTCGCGTTCAGGATCCCGCTGGGCGGTCTCAGCTCGCATATATTTCCTTCAAGAAGAAAGCGCCTGCTCGAAAGATTCAAGGACACCGATTAATCCGGACATCTCGTTGATGGTAAAGTGGGCCCTGTCACCAAATCCCTGACCGGTCCTGAAACCATATTCGCAGAAAACGGTTTTTACTCCCGCTCTTGTGCCGGTCTCGATGTCTATGGGCTGATCACCGACCATGATCGTGCGATGTGCAGGAGTACAATTCGCCGCCATCACGGCCTTGAGGCCGGCGGGATCGGGCTTGAGAAAATCAACATCATCCGATCCCCAGAGAGGATCAAAAAAACCATCCACCCCCAAGTGCCCTGCAAGTCGGCGCACCATGGGACCCGGCTTGTTGGAAAGCACGGCCAGTGAATTAACGCGTGAGAGTTCTTCGATTGTTTCACGTACCGTGGGGTAAAGCCGGACGTTGTCCGCCTGATGT